>Ga0181520_10000006_pt1 | contig 372865 bp, 289 predicted proteins | sample PEATcosm2014_Bin_29_FD_132451 | JGI IMG/M metagenome (GOLD analysis project Ga0181520, IMG submission 132451) | Peatland microbial communities from MTU Mesocosm Facility, Houghton, MI, USA - PEATcosm2014_Bin02_30_metaG | ecosystem: Environmental > Terrestrial > Soil > Wetlands > Peat | place...
AGGAGGAATGAAGTTGGTCTCAGACATGACGATTATCCCTTCCGCGTGAAGTCCATCCGCTTTTTGCCCAGCTCGACGTACCCAGAGTCCATCACCTTCGGGATGATGTACGTCCCATCCCGAAGGTCATAAGTGATGAGGTTGGGCTTGCCATCCTTCATCTCGTACACGCTGAACTTCTCCGGCGCGTTGGTCTTGATGTAGGTGAACTTGTCGTCGTGGTAGATCGACTGAATATCGAAGGGCGCTTCGTTCGCCTTGTAGCTGTAATCGAACTTCAATTGCACAGGGTAGGCGCTCTTGTATTCATCGACAGCCTGCTCGACGTGCGATTGCAGCGCGGCAAGCTGCTGCTTGCTCTGCTCCAACTGTGCGGCGGGCACGAACTGTGGGGGACCGCTGGCCGCGACAATGGAGGAGCGGTCGGCAGGCTCGATCAACACTTTCAGGTCCGGCGCGGCGGAGCTGCCGGATACGTCCTCCAGCGTGAATGAATAGATGTTGCCCTTGTCGGTAATCAGGTTGAGGTTGGAACTGATGCCAGCTTTGGCCGGATGCACAAAGCAGAAGTTGCCGACTACATCGACAATCCAGAAATCTTTGTCTCCGGTCGCGGCCTCCATGATCTTTTCCGTGGGCGGGACCTCGATCAGGGTCGTGTACTTCAGCTTGGCGTGAATGGGAACGATGTCCTGGGAGTGGTATTGGACAGTGCGCGCCGACGCATCCTGAGCGACGGCCGCAAGGGAGGGGAGAGCCAGGGCAAGCCCGGCGATGAAGATCAGTTTGCGGCTCATACGGTAGCTCCTTGGGGGTTGGGAGTAACGGCGCCAGCCAGCGTGCGTGGCCGGAAGGGAAAGTCCACGGCGAGCCGGCGCAGACCGTCGGCGATGCCGAAACGCTCGAAGTAGTCGCGCTTCTTCAGGTTGTCGCGGGCGTTGTTCGTCGCCATCCAATGCGAAACAGAATCGACGTTCAACTGGACTTTCTTCGACGATTGTGCCTTTCGGATAAGCATCTGGCCTGGTGGAATCAGTCCGGCAATTAGATCGAGTTCCGTATCGTTCAGATGAAACGCCCCGCGGTACACCTCCCGGTCCATCTCCGGGTTGGCGAGAAAGATCTTCGTCGGGCAGCTTTCGGAAACGATCTGCAACATGCCCGATTCCTGAAGCTCCTTGATGGATTGTGTGGCCAGAATCATGGCGGCGTTGTGCTTGCGCCAGGTCTTCTGTGCCTGCACAACATAGTTACGAATGGTCTCGTTCTTGATAAAGAGCCACGCCTCATCGAGCAGGGACATTTTGAAGGTGGCGAGTTTCGCGGGATCTGCAATCTCGTTCGATGCCCGGTGCAGAACGTAAAACAGCAATGGCTCCAAGACATCGGGTGCGTCGCCCCAGCCCGCGAAGTTGAATGTCTGAAAGCGGCTGAAAGAAAGCGTGTCCGAGGCGTTGTCGAACAAGAATCCATGCTGGCCGCCGCGCGTCCAACGATGCAGGCGCTCCTTCAACTCGCCGATGATGTCGGCGAAGTTGGAGAGCGTTCGCTGCTCCGGCTCCAGAACGTACACGCGCTCGATCGCATCCCAGAGCTTGCGTTCCTCTTTGAAGTCGAGCCTGTAACGCTGTTCATTGCCCTCGATCAGCACACGGAAGAAACTGAAAAGAAACTGCTGATTCTCTTTGGTGGGCGGCAGAGAGAACGGATTGATAGTGAAATCTCGCGCCTCCTGGCCGACATTTAGGTAGCTCCCGCCGAAGATCGAAGTGAGCGAATGGAAGCTGCCACCTACGTCGAAGATGAATGTCAGCGGCGCGTACTTCTGCGCATTTTGTAGGATGAAGTTGCAAAAGTACGACTTACCGGAGCCCGTCATTCCCAAGATGAGTGTGTGCGCAACTTCGCCGTTGTGCAGGTTGAGAAAGTAGGGAGTGCTGTTGTCGGTTTCCAGCACAGCGAGGTATTCCGAGCCGAGATGGGCGTTCGTCTTCTCTCCCGGCAGGATCGTAAAGAGAAAGCTCAGGTCGGCATAATTCGTATTCAGCAGATACAGCCTGCGGAGATTCATGGCGTAGTTGCCTGGTACCGCTGCAAAATAGGCGTTGAGCTGGTTGTAGGTCTCGACAAAGAGATTGCCGTCGGCGTTCGTAAAGACGCCGGTGAACTCGCCTACAAGCTGCTGAAGCTCTGCGTTCGAGCGGCCATAGAGAACGATGGTGAGGGAGAAGTCGCCAAGCTGCTGGCCGTCACCCAATGCGCGCAGGCAATCGCCTAAATTCTCGATGTCCGCCTGCTTCGATTCATCGACCAGCACATCGCGTGGATTTGTCTTGGCCGGGTCGCTGCCCATTTGTGAAATGAACCCGGTCTTTGAGATATTGAAGTGGCGGCGGCGCTTGTTGACTTCTTTGCGCGCCTGCTCGGTCGTCATGGGTGTCCATTCCGTCACGACATAGAAGTTCGCCGCAAGCTTCAGGAGTGAATCGAGCACAAGGGGCCGCGTCTCCGTGATTGCTTCCTTCATGGTCAGCACGCGGACGAAGTGATCGCCGACGCGCAGATGGTCGCGTTCGGCCTCGATGGTTGAATTCACAACCTGGTAGTCGAGAAATTGCGTGGATTGCGGCTTGCCAGCAATGCGCGAATCGTCGTAGTTGACGAGGCGCCGAAGAAACGCGAACTGGCCCTGCTGATTCAGAACCTCGATCTCAATAAAATCGGCGAGCTGGCGCGTGAACGTCTGGACTTGGCTGTAGAGCCTCGCAACGTCGCCTTCGATCTGCGTTCGCAGTAGCGTTTTCATGCTGCTGCCAGTGAATTGTGTCCTCAGTTCATCTACAGCCCCGGCGGGATCGTGCATCAAGCGGGCAAGCGCGGCGCCCACGCCAGTTTTTGAACGTGCCCCTTCAAGAACGATGCAGTAGAAGATTTCAATTTGATAAAGCCGGTCGCACTTGGCCTCAAAGAACTGCCGCCGCTGGTCGATTGCGGCTTCGACAACCGGATCTTCGTAGCGAGCGAATGGGATCTCAGGCCGGTTCTGCTTGAACAGATATTGATAGACATGGAAGCCGGGGCCGAAGGCTTTGAGCGCCGACTCCAGCCGTTTGACGGCGTACTCCTGTTCTGCATGATCCAGGCTCTCGTAGTCCACGCCAGCAACGCGCAACACCATGCCCACGTCGCCGCTCTTCGTCAGGAACGCGGTCTCGTTCCAGAACCCGTAAAGATTGATGTGGTCGTTGAGTGCAGCTGCCTCCTTCCAAGGCTTAATGACTTTATCGAGTCGCAGCATCAGACCACCTCCACGCGCGGGACGCTCTGCTTGACGGCGTCATAGCGCACGTTGTAACGCTCCGATTTTGCAAGAATGCGCAAGAAGGCGGGGTCGGTGTTCGTGACCCAATGGCCGAACGCGAACCCGCCGATGAAAACAGCAAGGCCAGCGAGCAGACTATTGAAGAGGTTGAATGCGCCAACGGCCCCGACGCAGACGAAGTAAAACAGTGTCCGCTCCACCCCGAGGTATGTGAGGGGCTTGTGCAGGCTCTTGTAGACCCGGTTCCTCCGGCCGGTGGAAGTGTGTGTCTGCATCGGTGCCCCTCACAGCTTGAGAAATCGTTGGGCTTTCGTGGCCAGGCACGGCAAGAGGCTCTGCTTACACGCCCCAAAGCCAGGTCAGGACATTGGCGGCTAGTACGGCAATCCCTGTGCCGGCGGCGACACCGGCCAGGGTCTTCTTGGCACCCGGCTCGCCATGCGCGAACTGGTACCCGCCAACGACGATTGCGATCAAACTGGCGACCTTGGCAACCGTGCCTGTGAAGAGGGTTTGCAGCGCGGTGAAGCCGGTGTCGAACGGTGACTGTGCAAACGCAATCGAAGGGAGGAAGAGCAGCAAGGTTAAGAGGCAGAGGTTGGGGCGTATCCGGCGCAGAATGCCCCTCATGGCAGTCTGCAATCGGCAGTCGGGCGTTGGCGTGGGGATCATCGGCACCTCCAGCGGCCCCGGTCGGGCCGCGATATGCCCAAACCGTAGGCCCATTTCGCGCGCCGCGTCCAATAACTTTTTGAAAGTTGACGATAACTTTTTGAATTTTGCGGGCACGGTCAGTTTCAGAATGCGGGATCAACTGGACTGGAATACTCGCCGCAGGTCGTCCGCCATTAAATGTTGGAACTGGCAGAAAGCCTCTTCTTTAATGACCGAGGGAAGATAGTTCATCATGGACCTGAGATCAGATTGATGCGTGGTTGGGCAGAGGTCAAGGTTCGCTTGCCTGACTCATCTGTGAGTCTGTCAAGATCAAGCTGGGTGGAAAAGCAGAGGTCGAATTGACAGAGGTCGTGGGTTCGTTAAGGGTGCAATAAGGGTTCCTATGGGTTCCTCAGGGCGCTACAGGTGTCGTCCGTTGCCCCTGGTTTCTGTTAGTTACGGGTTTCCCGCTCACTGTCACGGCAGAGGTCGCGGGTTCGAGCCCCGTCGTCCCCGCCATAAACCCCAAACTGGTTTGTGGTAGTGGTCAAATCTTTCTGCTCCCACCGCGGCCGCTGAAGGGTGCAACTCGCATTGCATGAGAGCGATCGGCGAAGGAAATGCGCAACTATGCTATACTGATTTTGCGCTCAGTGATTTGGTCGTGAGCGGCGCTTTGCCCCATGAAGGCAACTCTGCCTTGCACAGATTTCCCCAAGCCCCTACAGCGTAACCCTTAAGTCTCTCCCGGTGACTCAGCATCTGGTTTGAGAAAGGACCAGGTATACTGAGCGACTTTGCCTTCCGGAGACGGTCGGCAATTGAGCCAGGAGTGCGCATCGATTTGCGCGGGAAAAGGGAGCCGGTCGGTAGTGAGCCGATTGGCGGTTCGTGTAGCGTGGGTCAGTTCCGGGGCGCGGGCAATTGTTCTTTTTATTGCTTGCCGCCAGTCCCAGGGACGTTTTCGGTTCTTCCTTACGCATTTAATTTGAAGTTGGCTCGCGCCCTCAAAGGGGTCTTCGCGCGTCTATGTCCCGCTCCGTTTGCAGGCCTCTATGAAATCGAGGCTCCCGGAGCACCAAAGGAAGTTTTTCTATTTTGACAACTCAGTTTTCACAGTTTTCACTTTCCAACGCATTGATGACCCAGCTCAATGCCAACAAGTTCGAAATCCCCACGCCGGTGCAAGCCGGGGCAATTCCTCCGGCGCTCGAAGGCCGCGATGTGCTGGCCACGGCGCAGACCGGAACCGGCAAAACGCTTAGTTTCCTGATTCCAATCGTGGAAATGCTGCAAAAGCCGGATTCGCAGAGGATGGAGGGGCTGGGAGCGCAGGCGCTCATCGTTCTGCCAACGCGCGAATTGGCGATGCAGGTCGAGCAGGCGTTCAAGGCCGTACGGCCCAGCGCGGTCTACTCGGTGGCTCTGGTGGTGGGCGGCATGAACGAACGCCCGCAGCTCGAATCTCTTCGGCGCGGCGTACGCCTCATCGTCGCAACGCCTGGCCGCCTCGAGGACTATCTTAAGCGTCGTCTGGTTCGCCTCGACCACGTAAAAATCCTGGTGCTTGACGAAGTGGACCGGATGCTCGATATGGGCTTCGAGCCTGCCATCCGTCGCATTGTGAGCGTGATTCCCGCGGAGCACCAGACACTGTGCTACTCGGCCACACTCGAGGGCTCAGTCAAGGACGTGGCGCGCAATTATCTCAAGAATCCTGTTCGCATCGAGATCGGCTCCGTGATGAAGCCAGCTGACAACGTCGAGCTGCGTGCGTTCAGCGTGGATGCGGATAAGAAGCAGGACCTTCTTGAGCACTTGCTGGACGCGGAGAAGGGCAGCTTCCTGGTATTTGTGCGCACCAAGCATGGCGCCGACCGGGTAGCACGACGGTTGATTCGTTCTGGCCACGCGGCAATCCAGATTCACGGCGACCGCACGCAATCGCAACGAAACCAGGCTCTGCGCAACTTCTCTGAGGGGCGGCACCGTGTGCTTGTGGCCACCGATGTGGCCGCTCGCGGACTCGACGTAGCCAACGTTGCCCATGTAGTCAACTTCGATCTTCCCAAAATTGCGGAAGACTTTGTACATCGCGTGGGCCGCACTGGCCGCGCTTCAGCCAAAGGCGTAGCCTCAACCTTCGCCGGGCCGGCCGAGCGCAACGACCTGCGCAAGATTGAACGCGCGCTGTCGATCCAGATGACGCATTACAGGGTGCGCGGCGTCAGTTCCGGCGCAGTAAACGATAGAGCAGCGTAACCTGCGTTTCAGGTTGATGCGGGCCCAAACGCCTAAAGGCCTGGCGGCGATCCTCATTGGATCGCCGCCAGGCTTTTGGATTTGAGATGCCGGGCGAGCCGCCTATCGGAGGTTAGCCTTATTCGCGTTTAACTGTTTGGCCTGTTTAAAAGGATTGACGTTTTCAGAAATGCTGTTGGCGCTACAACGCGTCTGTGGCGCCCACAACCGCACTTGCCCAGAGATATCAGGGGCGATTAGACAAGCGGAGTAATTACCAATGCCTCGATCGCAGGAGGAGGCGCAACGGGGGGTAATTCCACGTCGACATAGCGGCCTTCAGCCACGTCGGCGAATACTCGATTGAGCGTGTCTTCAGTCCTGCTGGAGTTGATATGGAGCTTGCGCACCGCGCGCATCACCGTGGCGGACAACAGAAAGCGGTTCTCTATTTTAAGTCCAGCCGAATATACCAGTTTCGATCGCATGTGTGCCCCAATCCTCGGTAGTCGAACGTTTGCTACTGAGCCGGGCTCATCTTGGTGTAATCCGCTGAACCAATTTCGTGGTCGCCGAGTTCTGCGCCGGAAACACAAGGAGGAGGAGGGCTGAAGAGACGAACAATTCCACTGATTCCCTTAAAGCCAGCATACGCTTATTTGGGCTCATCTCCTAATCGCACCGCGCCCAGCCACAAGTCTTGTGAAACGGCATATTGCCGTACTGGAATCAGCTCGAGAGAGGGAAATTCCAATCTGGTTACAAGGGCTTGCATCAAAAGGGTGGTACACTTGATACTGGTCGTCGAATCCGGCTTGGCGTTCTTGCCTGTTCTGCTTTCCCGCTCAACTCGCAATCAATTCCACTCAAGTTCAGCGATACACCACGCAACAAAGGGATAGCTATGGAACAGGGAACAGTGAAATGGTTTAACGACGCGAAAGGATTCGGCTTCCTTAGCCGTGCCAACGGCGAAGACGTATTCGTGCATTATTCGTCCATCCAGAGTGAAGGATTTCGTTCGCTTCAGGAAGGTCAGGCAGTTCAGTTCGACGTTGTGAAGGGGCCCAAAGGCTGGCAAGCTGAGAACGTCCGGGTTGCCTGATTTAATGAGTCGCTGGAAGGGTACGTCTTCAGGATCTTCCCATCCTCGCCGGTTAACCGGAGCACACCAATAGCAGCCGCGATTTTGCGATTCTTTGGATGCTGAGACAACTCCGATGGAATTGAAATCCTTGCCTGCTACAGAAACAGAGTCGATCTTCTGACTGGCAATTCAGGACCTGATTCATTTGGCGTTGCAAGCGCAGAAAATTCGTACATAGAGTTCAAGGGGCTTTGCAGCGGGTCAGTCGTGATCGAGAGCGACCGAGACATAACATCAAACGTAGCACTCAACTGAAGCATGGACGAAAGGGAAATATGGCTGAAGATCAGCAACTTATGTGCAGCGATTGCGGGCAGGCATTCACGTTTACGGCGGAGGATCAGGATTTCTTCCGGGAGCGTGGTTATTCAGCGCCTAAGCGCTGCAAGGCATGCCGCCAGGCCAAGAAGAACGAACAAGCGGGCGGGGGCGGTGGCGGCTACCAGCGCGGCGAATCACGCGGCACATCGGTCATCTGCTCAGGGTGCGGACAGCAGACCACAGTTCCATTCGAGCCGCGGGGAGACCGTCCCGTTTACTGCCAGAACTGTTTCCAGGCGCGGAAGACCAGCGCCGGCGGCAGCGGCCGGCGGAGCTTTGGCGGCGGCGGCGGGGGCCGGGGCCGTTAGGCATTCGCGTTTACGGATCGGATAGAGCCGCTACCTGCGAATTCAAAAAAAGGGTAGCGGCTTTCCGATTCCTACACGTGACAATCTGACATTTTGACTCGCTCACGACCTCACACAGTGAACCGTGACCGAGCCGGGTTGGCTTGGTCATTGCCGGCCTCACTGTCAAAATGTCCATCTACTGATCCGTCTCCAAGGAGATCCCCATGAAAAAACCCGTGCCGCACGACAAATACTTCCTCAGATCGCTTCATCAGGAAATCGATCTCTACGATCGCAAAATTGCCTATCTGGACAAGTACGCCCAGTTCGATTCGGCAGCCGATCGAGAGGTTGCCGAGAACAAGTTACTTTCGAAACGGGCGTCGCTTGCTGAGACAGCAAGGCAACTGGTTGCCGACGGAGTGGAATTTACCGCTGCCGATCTCCCTCGCTCTTTCCGCGCCGCGACCGAAACCAGCGCTGCTGGTTGATCCCGGCTCACTCACGGGCCGGTATAGTTTGGGCTCTCCGCTTAACGCCGGTTGGCCAGGTGGAACTCCTTTCCGGGAGGACCAATGACCCATCACCCAAAGATGCGTTTGTCTCCCTTGTGCGATCTGCACCATTGCCCGATGCGCCAAGTCATGCTTGAAGAACCAGCATCGGAAGAAACTCCATCGTTTCACCAATGTGAACGGCGAGATTGTGATCGCATCTTCCGCGATGGCCATGGCTATTCAGACTTTGTCGACGGCCAGTTCGATGAGACGCGGCCCTCTTCGCGAGAATGCCGCATTTGCGGTGGGACGCTCTACCTCGCCGATGTGGACCGCACGCTAAAAGTTGAAACATGGGAATGCGCAGAGTTGGAGTGCGTCTACAGCGAGGACGCTTCCTCCCCATCGTCGCGCTGACTTGAAAGCTGGGTCATTGAACGCGCCGACTCCAACTTGCTGACTTGCAATGTCCTGGGGATCCTCTGGATAGGGCGCTAACTCGCTGCCTTTGCGTCAAAACATAGCCCTATCGAGCCCTGGAGGCCCCTGCTCACGCATACTCTGGGGCCCCGAGACCCGGTGTACAATTCTCCCGACCGAATTAATCGGGATATGCAGCGAGCATTCGCCGGCAGGCGCAGGCAGGCGCGGAATAAGACGTGTTTAGCGATATGAGTTGTCGAGTTCTGACAGAGGGAAAGCCATGCGATCGCAACCGATTCTTTGTCTGGCACTCGCAGTCTCGACTTCTGCATTTGGTGGCCAGCGCGTCACCGTTCAAGAGTTAACGCAAAAGCTCATCTTCACAAGGTAACATTCAACGAAACCGTACCCACCGCCGATACACGGCCCGAAAGTTATCCGGTTCGCCGTGAGTTGATAACTGCGGAATATGCCAACTACCATGTAGCTGCACAATAGGGTCAGGCATTTGGAAAGCGCGGTCGTGTGGAGAGCTGGATCGCTCCTGAGGCTGGATAAACCCTGAGCGCACCGCATCGAGACTGTTCAGGTTCACGTTGACAGCGGCCGATTGAGCCACTTAGAATCCGCGCCAACCAATCAAACAAGACGCGTGGAGTTGGATACGAGTTTGTCAAACAATCACCGCGTGGAGCGCTACTCTGGTTCAGGGCCGGGAACCAGCTCAGAAATCAATCCCGGAATGTAATGGCACAGAACTGCTTGCGGAGGGAAATCAGCAATGAAGTCAATCGCAAAATGCTGCGCGATGGGCATCGTAACCGGCGTCGCGCTTGTGAGTGTAGCCTGGGCAGCGGATGCATGGAAGGACAAGAAGCCGGCCGAATGGACGCAAAAGCAGATGGACAAATTCCTAACCAACTCGCCTTGGTCGAATACGGTGCAGCCGGCATCGAATCTGCCCATGTCGTCGGGTGCGCCGGCAGGTCCTGGTGGGGGCAGTTGGGGCGGTGGGGGTGGCGGCGGCGGGCGCGGCGGCGGTGGTGGCATGGGGGGTGGATCCGGCGCCAGCATGCCGATCATGACATTCCAGATCCGTTGGATGAGTGCGCCCATCATGCGCGAAGCGTTGAAGGTGGCAGAGACCGATCAGTTCAACGCTGAGATTCAAAAATACGCGAACGACTATTACATCATCGGCGTCCAGATGCAGGTTGAAGGCGGTGCAAACGGCAGCGGCCCACGAGGCGGCGCCGGAAGAGCCAGCCTCGGCGGTATTGGCGGTGGGCAAGGCGCAGCTCCCGGAGCCGGCCAGGGGAAGGGCGCTGGCAGTGAGCAGGCGCAGTCGCGATGGCAACAATTCCAATCCGTGTCCACTCAAGGTGCAATCCTAAAGTTCGGTCATCAACAAGTGCATCCCGACAAGGCCGAAATCGGCCCGTGCAAGACAGGAATGATGACGCTGTATATGTTTTCGCGGAGCCTGAAATTGGAAGACGCCGACAAGAGTTACATGTTTGAAGTAACCCAGGGGCAGATGACGACGAGAGCGAGTTTCAGCCTGAAGGGATTTGAGGAGGCGCCGGACAAGGGCCTGTAGCCGATGAAGCTTGCACGCAGATTGCGAGTTGTCTGGATGGTAGCTTCATTTCGGTCAACGAACAGCCCGCGCCCTTGAATCTGAATCAGATACCTGCTTAACTTATCGCATCATCCGGATCGTCTTAATGGATCGCCTTCACCTGAAGAGTCGCCACTCGACGTGCATCTCACGCCGGTACGATAGCGCCGGCTATTGTGTAATGTTTCTTTTGATCATCATGGCCTTCGCTCCTACCTTTCTGCGGGCCCAGGCCGACAATGACGATGACGACGATGCGGATGTTCCATTTGCGAATCTGACGGTTAACTATGATGCCAGAGGGGCAGCGACAGTAACCTTTTATGCATTTGAGTTGCATCAAGGAATCACCGGCGTAGAGGCGGCGCTCGAAGATGCATTCCATTGCCCGGCCGGTTCGCTTGAGAATCCTCCGCCCCGCCCTTATTTGCCTAAGTATTTGAAATCGCGTCCGGCGAGCGAGCAGCAGCAATACCAGAAAAGAGCGGATGAGATGCGGGCGAATACCCTGCAAGGTGCGTGTCAGGCGGCCATGACACGGACCGGCTTTCTGCTATCGACAGACATCCATCTGACTGTGCTGGACAGCGTGCTTGAGCGTCACGGCGTCAAGCAGGTTTGGGTCCAGATCACCCATCCAAAATCAAAATTCACAGAACACATTCCCGAGGGCCGGGTTCCACCGGTTCCAGACGATGCCGATCCCCGATCTGTCCGAAGCGAACTCTACACAACAGCTTTCTATCGAGTCGAATTTGGAAAGGATCCGCCCTCAACTATCCACATCGCATTCGGGCTCCGTAATCGAGACGCAATCCGCGCGGCCATCCTGCCGGCGGTTTTCCTTCTAACGCCCGTTCTCATCTGCATTTGGATGCGGCGCGCGGCCATTCGCGATGCGAGCATCGACCCAATCGGCGCATGGTTCAGCTATATGCGGGTTCTTATCTGGAGCGGAAATTCTCTCTTCATTATCTGGCTGTTAGGACAGACTGTCAGAAAGGGCCTGGAAGATCTGACTTCGTACTATACGTCGGCTCACAATGCAGCGGGAGTTGCTTCAAGTGTCGCAATCTTCATTGTGCCGCCATGGATAACCTACCTGATCTGCATTCTCCTGTCTTACAGAGTCTATGTTCAGGTTCGTGGAGAGAAATGGACCTTCGGTGAGTTTATCGCGAGCAATGGGTTGACACTTGCTGCGCAGTTTTTGCCGCTGATGTGCTTCATTGCTGCGCTCCAGATGCTCTCAATCAACGAACAAGCCTCGATGATGTTGTTTATCGGCGTCTACGTGTCTTATAAGGTTTGCATCTGGCTGAAGGTGAAGATAACAGGAACTCATCTGGAGCCGCTGACGACGGGCGAACTTCGCGACCGAGTGTTCGCTATCGCCAGGAAGGCCGTAGTCGAAATCCGGCAGGTGTTCATCATGCCGGCCGGCAAATCGCAAATGGCAAACGCATTTGCATCGCGAAGCCGATATGTATTCTTCACCGATTACCTGCTCAGGAGACTTAACAAGCGTGAGGTAAGCGCCGTTGCCGCGCACGAGGTTGCGCACATTCAAAAGCGGCATTCTTTCTGGAGTGGGATCAGTCTCGTCCTCCTCCTGCTTTCTCCGCAGATACTATTCGGAGTCCTCAGCGCTCTGGTGGGATTTTTGCACCATAGCCTCAGCCTCCGCCGCGCAGTAGATGGCCCCGACGCCGGATCGGGTCTTGCAACGATTGTCCATTTCGGTAATCGCGTACTCGCATTTCCTGAGTTAATCCTCATTCTTTACGTCATCGCCCTGGCGCTCTTCTTTTTGCAATCTCGTTTCTTTGAACATGCGGCCGATGCCGGTGCAGTTCAGCTCTCCGACGATCCCGAGGCGGTCATCACGTCGTTGCTCAAACTTGGCCGTCTCAATCTCACTCCGGTCCAGTGGGACCGGGCCACGGGTTCAATATTGACGCATCCCTCTACACTCAGGCGCGTGCAGAAAGTTGCGGCTATTGCGCAAATATCGAGCCAGCGACTTGATGAGCTCTTACGCGAATCCAGGGAACTCGAAAGCCAGCCTCTGGCAGACGATACGGATGAATCTGTCGATAGGTTCGCTGAGGAAAGGCCTCGCGACCCGGTTGTGACTGTCGCGAACGCTGCTCAAATGCTTGAATTCAAGAAGTGGGTGCTGCGTTTTTTCTACATCGCGCCCCCTGGCTTGATTGCATTCGCCGTCCACAGCCATTTCTTTCATCTTCCGGCGCTGGCATTCGTTGTCGGCGGAGTAGCTTCATTGATTCTCATGATTCTGATTTCTGAAAGTCAGAGTCTTTGGGAACGTGCAAGTCTGCGATCCAAACTTCTTGCTCGACTCACCTCGCAGGGAATCGACGTTAAAGAGAGCTTTACCCAGGTAGTTGACCTCAACCCGCATGCCGGGCCGCGGAGCTATGCAGTTGGATTTCATTGGGACACTGGAATGCTGCTCTTTGCGCGCAACCTGCTTTGCTACTCGGGCGATGAAATTCAATTTGCACTCAGGCCCGATCAGGTGCTTGCCGTGCGTCTGGGTCCGGGCATTCCGCAGTGGATTTCAGAACCACGAGTTTATGTGGATTGGCAGGCAGAACCAGGAGCGCCGTTCCAATCATGGAACCTGTCACCCAAGGATCCTTGTTCAATACTGAAGATCCGGCGCCAGGTGAGGGACTTGTACGCAAGCCTGCAGCGCTGGAAGATTGAGGCGAATAACTACCCTGACGCTCCGGCTCAACTCAGGGAACTCGCAGCCCCCACAATCGGCGAAGTGACAGGCAACCCAATCAAGTCAATTGTCACGTTTCAACGTTATCTGAAGGTCGCCCTCTTCAACCAGATATTGGCGATCGTGGTGTGCATGGCGCTTAGAATCCCTTCAGCGTGGTATGTATGCTTGCTCGACTTACTCATGGTCACCTATTCGTTCTCACCGTTCTGGTTTTACAAGAACCGGGAGGGGAGCAGGGAAGTAGTCCCAGCGCCGGTTTACGGTTCGCCATAAAGCAGCGCGGCTTTGCGCTGAGCCTCAAAGGCATGGAGAGATTCATCCCAGTCGGAGGCGATTTTGCCGGGGTCGTCGCCGTTTTCGAGAGCCGAGAGAACAGACTGGTTTGCCAGCAGCGTGTTGATCTTCTTGACGTCGAAGCTGCTGGCATAGAGATGCTCAAGGGCCGTCGCGATCAAGATGCCGGTTTCAGGTCCATCGAAGACGTTACGGTCGGTGACGATTACCTGCACACCGTGGCAAAGAGTTCCTGCGTAGGGATACGGGGCCAGTGGAGTGAAGCTGGTTGCCACGAATCGCACTCCTGGGCGATCGAAGTGATTGAGGTATTTCGCAAGTGTACGGCCGTCGATCCAGGGTGCGCCTAGTAACTGAAATGGCGTGTCGGTTCCGCGCCCAACGCTCACATTCGTGGTCTCAATCAGGCCCAGTGCGGGATAGGTGGTAGCTTCTTCAAGACTGCGGAGATTGGGTGAAGGGTTGATCCACTCAAGGCCCGTCGAATCGAACCAGTCTCCCCTCTGCCAGCCCTGCATTTGAATTACGGTGAGCGGCGCATTCAGATGGAGCTGCTGGTTGAAGTAACGCGCCAGTTCGCCCAATGTCATTCCGTGGCGAACGGGTAGCGGCATGGGGTTGACGTAGCTTTCCGTTCCTGGATCGGAGAGCGGTCCCTGCACCAGAGAACCGCTAATTGGGTCGGGACGGTCGAGGATAACGATCTGAGTACCCGTCTTAGCTGCCGCCTCAAGAAAATAGCGCACCACTGTCTCGTAGGTATAGAAACGCACGCCCGCATCCTGCAGGTCGATCGCAACCGCATCGAGCTTGTTGAGAGCGTCAGTTGACGGATGCCTCTCGGCCGCGGAGTTGCCGTAGAGGCTTATGACCGGCAGGCCGGTAGCTGCATCGGTGGAATTCGCAATTCCGGGCTGGTCCGCGATTCCCATGATTCCGTGTTCGGGAGAGAAGAGGGTTTCGACCGTAAGGCCCGGAACGGCTGCCGGCGCATCGTGTAACAGAATATCGATGGTGCGGCGTCCGGCGGAATCCACTCCTGTCTGGTTGGTGAGCAGGCCCAACCGCAGTTTGCCGCCATGGTTTCTGGCAAGTTCGGCCAGCTCGCTGAAGTGGTCCGCTTCCAGGACATCGATACCGGTCTTCACTTCGCCGTTGCGGGTAGCCCAGCGTCGTGATCCGCTCAGGGATTCGTTGTAGCCGGTGATGTGCGCAGCCAGTGCGCCGCCGTCGGGAACTACTGCAAAAGCACGCGCGGCTGCGTCTGCAACCTCGGCGCGAACGCTGGTCACGCTTTTGCCGCCGTTAGGATGCACCGCGTTGGTAAGCACAATGACGTAGGAATCGCTCACCGGATCGAGCCATAGCGACGTGCCGGTAAAGCCGGTATGACCGAATGAGCCAACAGGGAACAGCGTGCCGCGGTTGCTGGAATATGGGGAGTCGATGTCCCAGCCGAACCCGCGCAATGCCGTACCGGTAGCCGGCTGTTCAGGCACAACCATCTTCTGGAGCATCGCGCGAGACAACGGAAACTTGCTCGGACGTCCAGCGAGGCGGTCGAGCAGGTTTTGCGCGTAGGTTGCGGCGTCGTCGGCTGAGCAGAAGAGTCCAGCATGACCTGCAACGCCACCCATGCGGCGCGCGGTGGGGTCATGCACAATGCCGCGCAGCATGTTTCCGTGCTCGTCGTACTGGGTCGGAGCGATCTGAGCGTCCCATGATTCCGGCGGTAGATAACGGCATCGATCAAGGCCGAGCGGCGCAATGATGAAACGCTGTGCGTACTCATCGAGGGTTAGCCCGGAGATGCGTTCGACCAGCGCACCGAGAACAATGTAGTTAATATCGCTGTATTGAAAACGTGCGCCGGGCGCGTGCACCAGTTGGGAGTTGAAGGCGCGGTTGAAGGCTTCCTGTTTGCCCTGCCACTCCTCTTTCAGATCGAGGTCGGGAGGGAGACCCGAGTAGTGGGTGAGTAACTGCCGGATGGTGATGGATTGTTTGCCGTTGGCGGCGAATTCAGGAATGTACTTCGCTACAGTTTCGTTCACGTTCAACTTGCCCTGATCCGCGAGCTGCATTACGGCCAGGGCAGTCATGGTGGGCTTGGTGAGCGAAGCCATGTCGAAGGTGGTGTCTGCGGTCATGGCCTCGCGAGCAGGTTCGAGCGATCGCATGCCGTAGGCGCGCCGAAAGACGACCTTGCCGTCGTGACCGATGACAACCATCGCACCCGGTATTAGGTGGTCATCGACAGCGTGGTTAACGATTGAATCGATGGTGTCGAGGCTTGATTGAGCGTGCGCCAAGGGCGCCAGGAGCGGTAAGGCAAGGAGAAGTTCTGCGAGGAAGCAACGCTGACGCATAAGCAAATTCTCTCATTTGGTTGCAGGCCGGCAAGTGGAATCGCGCTGGCGGGGAATCCAACCGGCTAAGTGACGAACGCAATGGACAAACCGGCTTCAGCCACATGACTGCCTCGCCCGCTCAAAGCACGGAGAGAAAATCGTCCGATAGACTAAACTGACGAGTGCGGAGGATGTTCGATTTTGCTCTCTCGTAGATTACTGGTTGTGGCGTTTTCAGCATATGTTTTGGCGTGCGGCATGAGCCGCGCGCAGCAGGATCAACCGAAGCCGCAGCAAGGAGGCATGGGAGGCATATCGTCGGGTGTCTCCGCGGCGCCGGTCTTTGACGAGCAAAAGCGGCCCATCACCGCCGGTGGGTTTGTCGATTCAGGCCCGGTGATTTTTCAGGACATCACTAAGCAGGCCGGCCTGGCGGGCTGGCGGCACAAGATGGGAACTCCCGAGAAGAATTTCATCCTGGAGACGAATGGCTCGGGCGTCTGTTTAATCGACTACGACAACGACGGATGGCTCGACATCTACCTTGTAAACGGTTCGACATTCGACGCGCTGGATGGAAAGGAAGAACCGCCTCACGCCGCACTCTTCCATAACAACCACGACGGAACATTTACCGACGTCTCAAAGCAGGCGGGCGTCGAGAACGATCGCTGGGGCTACGGCTGCTCGGTTGCCGATTACGACAACGACGGGTGGCCCGACCTGTTTGTGGGCAACTACGGCAAGAACCGGCTCTACCACAATAATCATGACGGAACGTTTACCGACGAGGCAGAGAAAGCCGGTGTTGCGCTCGGCAACTGGTCAGCGGGCTCCGCATGGGGCGACTACGACGGAGACGGACGGCTCGATCTGTACGTCACAGGGTATGTTCATTTCGATCGTGACAATCTTCCCATAGCGGGTACAAAAGCTGTTGGATATGCCCAGTGCGAGTACCGGGGCGAATCGGTGAACTGCGGGCCGCGCGGGCTGGCTGGCGAGCCCGATCATCTGTTCCATAACAACGGCAACGGCACTTTTACCGATGTGACTGAGAAGGCCGGCGTGGTGGACAAAGACCGCTATTACGGGTTTACGGCGATCTTTGTGGACTTGGATGGCGACGGCAAACCTGACCTTGTTGTCGGCAATGACTCCACTCCGAATTTCCTCTATATGAACAAAGGCAACGGTACCTTTGAGGATGACGGCTATCTTTCAGGATTCGCATTAAATGCCGACGGACGCGAAATAGCGTCCATGGGAATCGCCGCAGGCGACTACGAGAACAACGGATTGGTGGACTTTTTCGTAACCGATTTCGGTGACGACTACAAGGTTCTGTTCCACAACGATGGCGACGCGAACTTTACCGACGTGAGCTACAAGGCCGGAGTTGCGCAGACCACAATTCCGTTTGTCGGTTGGGGCGACGGCTTCATTGATTACGATAACGACGGATGGCTCGATCTCTTCATGGTTGGCGGCCACGTCTATCCGCAAGTCGATCGGCACCAATGGGGCACTAGCTGGGCTGAGCGCCCACTTCTTTTTCACAATGTGCCGGCCGTGCAAGGGAAGGGAAGGAAGTTTGAGTCAGTACCAGCGGTCAATGGAACCGGGCTTGCCGAAGTGATTCCGGCGCGCGGCGCGGCGTTTGGCGATCTGTTCAACGATGGCAAAATCGATGTGATAATCAATCCCGTCGACGGACCTCCAGTCCTGCTTCGCAATGTGAATCCCGATCACCATCATTGGGTTGAGTTGCAACTGATAGGCGGGCCTAAGAGTCCACGCGACGCCACGTGCGCCACTGCATATCTCACTGCCAACCGTATGCGGCAGCGCCAAGATGTGTTGGCCAGCGGTGGCTATATCAGTGCAAACGATCGGCGCCTGCATTTTGGTTTGGGGGATGCAACCGACGCCGGCTCAGTAGAGATTCACTGGCCCTCGGGCGCGAAAGAAACTATCAAACTGCCTGCCGTTGATCGGATTTACACGATTAGCGAAGGTAAAGGTATCATAGCCGCATTGTGCGATGGAAAACCCTGCGCCAATGCATCCGCTCAGGCCAGTCCCCACCTTAAGAAATAACTGCACGGCAGGTCGCAAATCCTCTTGCGAACGAAAGTGGAACTTCGCCTGTGCGTACCGTTTGTGAGTCGGTTTGTGATAAGGAGCAGGTTTTAACGGAGTGTAAATCTGAGTGCAGGGAAGCCGAGGATCGGGTCGCCTCCAGCCACAGAGAAACCGTCCTCCACATGCCGCTAAGTGTTGCGATCGACTCACTGCCAGAGCCGCAATCGAGGTTTCGGGACCGGGAAAATGTGGGATCGAATCGAGGGCGAACCTGAAATAAACGTTATCGGTTACTGAAATCCTTTTCATTGTGTTACCGAAGTTTTCAGGGCCGCATTTGGGGGTTAAATTCGAAACGATTTTGTTCAAAGTGCGGCGGATATAGGAAACGGTAAATAACTGAATACACAAAAGTAAGCCTGCCGACTGATTCGTCCAAACCTGCTTCCAAGAAAACACTTGACAACGGGTATTCGACGGGACTAGCTTTTCGGCGCGGGATAGTAAATCAATTTAGTGAATCGGTAAACCGCGCACGTCGTAAAAGTATCGGAGTTACCTCAGAACCTGGGTGGGCGCTCCGTGAGGCGGTTCCTCAGCTTCGGGAAGATACCCGGCGTGGATGAATCGTCGTTGACAACAACAGAACGAATTGCCTGCGTGAGACAAGGCGATCGGGTTCGATTCAAAGGACAACGGGACGCCTCAATCAGCACGCGGCAATGTTGTTCGAACCTTGCAGGAGGAGATATATGACGCTGAGAAATCTGTCGAGAATGCGTAAACTCGCAGCCGACAAAGGCCGGGGCATTTTGTGGATGCTATCGGTCTTCGCGTTACTTGTAGCGTTTACTTCACTCGCGCACGCACAAACAGCCACGGTGGTGGGTACTGTTACCGATCCCAGCGGTGCTGTTGTAGCGAATGCAACCATCAAGCTCACCAGCCTCGATACCGGACTCTCGGCCAATGTGGTGACAGCAGGCGATGGACAATTCGTCGCGCCGGATCTCGCCATCGGACGATACACGATCACAGTGACCGCGGCCGGCTTCAAATCTACGCAAAAGACCGGCATTGTTTTGAGTGTCGGCGATCGTATTCGCGTTGACTTCCCTTTGCAGGTCGGAACTCAGCAACAAACCATCACTGTGGAAGCAGACGAACTTCATCTTCAAACCGATACCGGCGAAGTGAGTGACGTCATCACCAGCCGCCAGGTTGAACAATTGGAAACCAACGGCCGCAGCATTTACACGTTGATCGATCTGACGCCGGGTGCATCCGGCCTGCAGGGCGACGATCAGGCGCCGACCTCCGTTTCGGGAAATGCTAATGTCAGCTTTAACGGCCAGCGCATGAGTCACAACATCTATCTGATGGATGGCGGTGAAGACGATGACCGTGGCGGCGCCGGAACCTTCAGCGTCGTGCCTTCACTCGAGGCCATCGCCGAGTTCCAGATTCTCACTTCGAACTACAGCCCGGAATACGGACTTTCCTCCGCAGCCACTATGTCCACGGTCATCAAGTCCGGAACCAAGTCGTTCCACGGTTCTGGCTGGGAGATCGATCGCAACGATGCTCTCGACGCCGACAACTACTTCCAGACCAAGAAACCAGAGCTGCGGTCCAACATCTTCGGCGCTAACATCGGCGGCCCGGTCAGCTTTCATCCGAATTCGGGAGAACCCAAGACCTTCTTCTTTTACAACCAGGAATGGCGCAGACTGGTACAAGGCGGCTCTCTGCACCAACTGGTGCCGAATCCCGTAAATTACGGCGGCAACTTCACCTCCGATCTCCCGGCAGACGGCACCGATCCCAACACAAACGCTGTCGTCCTCCATTCCGGACTCCACGTGCCTTGCGCAAACCAATTGTCAGCGGCAGAGCAGACGGCGTTTGCAAATGCTGGTGTTACGACCTTCAGTACTCCGAATGGAGCGGGGGCCTGCGCCATCCCCACCAAGGGCCAGTCAGTATCGGACCCGGTCTTTCAGCCGTGGCCAAACGGGGGCGTGATTCCTGGTGCTCTCATCGACCCCAATGCGACGGCATTGCTGACGTCCGGTAAGATCTTCCCGGCGCCAACCAGTGGTAATTATTTCAACGGTGGATCCAATTCTCCTACTTATGTGACAGAAGAGATTGCTCGTGTCGACCATAAATTCGGCGACAAGTTCTCCGTCTTTGGGCACTGGGTCTCCGAACAGGTCTCGCAGGATTATGGCACCACCATGTGGAGCGGCGATAACGTACCTACCATCGGCAACACATTTGGCAACCCCTCCTACAGTGCGGTGATTCACACCACCTACACCATCAATCCGAACCTGCTCAACGAGGCAGCGTTCAACTATGATGGCAATCGCATTCACATTCTGCCCAAGGCAGCCTTCGGCGCTTCACTGGCTCTGCCTTCCGGATTCACCGCCAATCGCATCTTCGGCGGACCTAACACCTTGATGCCGTCCATTACCCTTGCAAACCTTGGGACCCAATACACCGCGAACTGGACCCCTTGGAACAACGACGCCAACGATTATCAGCTTCGTGACGATGTTTCCTGGGTAAAGGGTGCGCACCAGTTCAAGTTCGGGGCAAGCTGGGCTTTGTACTCAAAAGTGCAATCCTACTTTGCCGCACCCCAGGGCGCATTCAACTTCGACGGCAACTTTACCAATGACGACTTTGCCGACATGCTGCTTGGCTTTGCCAGCAACGGCAACGGCCAAGGGTATGCAGAAGCAGCGGTTCACTCGAGCGGAACATGGGACAATGTCTCCTACGCGCTCTACGCGGCCGACAACTGGCATGCAACTTCCCGCCTGACCCTCAACCTGGGCCTGCGTTGGGACGGCGTGCCCCACACTTATGAAGTTCATCACAACTCGTCAGATTTCTATCCTTACTTCTACTTCCCAGGGAATGCGGCGACATTTGATACCGCTGGCAACGTCTGCAGCGGGTCAGGCGACCCCGGTTGCTCCGGTGCCAGCCCGGGACTTGGAACAAGCACAAATCCGATCCTTGCCGGATATCAGTTCTATCTGAATGGTGTCGGCATAGACGGTGAAGGTGACATTCCCAAGGGATTGGTACCAACTCATTGGAACGCTTTTGGACCGCGCGTTGGCTTATCGTACGACGTCACCGGGCGCGGCAAAACAGTGGTCCGTGGCGGATTCGGCATTATGTACGAGCGCGTTCAGGGGAACGACATGTATGACGGCGCCACCAACGTTCCCTTCGACGACAACGCGAACTTCAACAATGTGTCGCTATCCAATCCACACGTCAGCGTCACCACTGGCGACACACTGACTGTGCCGATTGTTGCGTCGAGCATCACCGGCATTGACTCTGAAAACTACAAACTGCCGGATTCCTATCAGTACAGCGCAGGCGTTCAGCAGCAGTTGGCAGCGAACACCATTTTGTCGGTGTCCTACGTTGGAACACAGAATCGTCACCAGAACGATTACAGAGAGAACAACCTGCCGCCAGTCGGTGACCTTCCGGAACTGGCTACCGGTTCCAACACCACACCCTACAACGAACTGGTGCCCTACGCGGGCTTTGTCTCGATCAAGCAGGCTGAGAACGTGGCCAACGGCAGGTACAACTCCATGCAATTGGATCTGCACACCGTGCTGCATCACGACTTGCAGGCGCAGTTTGGCTATACGCTCGCAAAGGCGTGGGATGCCTCCACCGGTGGTGGCAACGGCTTCGACCTGGATACCGTCGATAACCCGTACGAAGGCTGGAAATATGATCAGGGACCGTCGATCTTCGACCGCAGGCAGGTCGCGTTCCTCAACTATATTTACGACATTCCAATCTTCCGGCACTCGTCCAACGCCCTCGCTACGTCAATCCTCGGAGGCTGGGAAATCGCCGGCATCAGCACCTTTGAGACCGGCGCTCCGCTGAACGCCACTTTGGGCGGCAGCGCGGGCTCCAACGGCGTTCAGAATGCGACGAACCTCCCAAGCCTGAGCGGCTCAATCTCCTACCCGAAGACCAGAAGTTCCAGTGCAGTGCAATGGTTCAGTCCGTCGGCCTTTACTGCTCCAACGCCAGGAACATGGGGCAATGCGGGCCACAATGCAATCAACGGACCGGGACGCGACGAGTGGAACATCGCACTACACAAAGTGTTCAAGTTCTCTGAGCACAGCGCGTTCGAGTTCCGTGCGGAATCCTTCAACACTTTCAACCATCCGCAATGGGAGGCCGATGGTGCCAACGGAGGCTACACCGGTAACTTCTCTTCCGGCAGCTTTGGTCAAATCACCGCGGCGTATGACCCGAGAGTCTTCCAGCTTTACGGGAAGATCTCCTTCTAACCACAACCTGCAGTTGAACACGCAGAAGCCCCGCTCGAACAGGAGCGGGGCTTCTGTCTAGTGCGGCCTTGGACCGCTGACCACTAAGCCCAATGCTTTTCACTCAAGAAAAATGCGCGCTGGAAAGTGGTGGCCAGTCCCACCCTTTTCTTAAACTGCGCGAAAAGGATGGGGCACCCACTTTGGCTTTGGCTACGAATCAGTAGGTTAAGTGAACGGTATTGCCGCTAGTCTGGATTTCTCAAAGCCCACCTGTGAAACCGTGTAAGTGGTCCCTCAACACGCCATGGATGCGTCTAACATAGTTTCAGATGATCCGCACGCAGGTTTACCTATGAGAAGTCGTGCACTTACGCTGGTGATTCTGGCACTATCCATTCGAGTCTCAGTTACGGCGCAGACGCCCGATCCCGCACTGGCTCAATCACTCGAGCAGCAGGGCCGGCTGGCCGATGCGGAACAAGCCTGGCAGCAAATCACCAAAGACAGGCCGCGCGATGCTGGCGCCTTCGCCAGCCTGGGCGTTGTGCTTTCCAAGGAAGAAAAGTACTCCGATGCAGCGGCAGCGTACCGCAAGGCGCTGGCCTTGAACCCGCATCTCACGGCGATTGATTTGAACCTGGGCCTCGCCGAATTCAAGCAGGGACATTTTGCCGAAGCAATCGGTCCGCTCAAGACCATTCTCAGCACCGACTCCCAAAAAGTGCAGGTGCACACTCTGCTGGGCATGAGCTACTACGGGGCGAGAAGATTTGATGAAGCGATTCCGCATCTCCAAATCGCGATTACAAACGATCCGAATAACCTTGAGCTGCGCAATATTCTTGCCCAGGACTTTCTGAATGCGAAGAAGTACAACGAGGCTCTCGAGGAGTACAAGCAGATTCTCGCCATCAATCCCGACTCGGCTCCGGCGCACATGCTTGCCGGAGAGGCTCTGGATGCTCTTCATCGCAGCGATGAGGCCACTGCGGAGTTCAGGCTGGCCGTGCAGGTTTCGCCGCATGAACCGGATGCGCACTTTGGCCTCGGCTATCTGCTTTGGGGCCAGCGCAAGTATGCCGAGGCCGCGCCGGAGTTCCAGGCTGAACTTGACGGCAGTCCCAGCCATGCGCAGGCGCTTGCGTATCTAGGCGACACAAATCTTCAGCTCGGCCGCCCCGAAGCTGCAATTCCTTTGCTAGAGAACGCGGCAAAGATCGATCCTGGAATTGAGCTCGCACATCTTGACCTGGGAATCATTCGCGCTGCGGACGGCCGTCCGGACGATGCGCTCCGCGAGATGAAATTGGCTGAAAGAATTGCACCCAACGACGTAAACGTCCACTGGCGACTGGGCAGACTCTATCGGTCCATGGGCAATCAACAGGCGGCAGCGGCCGAACTCGAGAAGGCAAAGAAGTTAACTCAGGCGGCCGACACCAAGCTGGTGGACAAGATGAATCCTCGAGCGCAGAAGCCGGACACTCCCGTTGAAAAGTAGCATGGAGCGCTACGGCTGCGGGGCATCGACAAAGACGTTCTCAGAGCGCGCGATCACCGCACTCGACAGGCAATTTCCCATTACATTGATCATGGTGCGGCCCATGTCGATCAGCGTGTCCACGCCGAGAATCAGCAGGATGGGCGCTGTTGGAATTTGAACGGCGCTGGCTGTGGTGAGCAGGACAACCAATACAGCCCGCGGGACCCCGGCGACGCCTTTGCTGGCAAGCATCAGAATGGCCAGCGTTGCGATCTGGCGAGAGATGGAGAGATGGATGCCCGCTGCCTGCGCCGCAAAGATTGCGGCCATGGAGAGATAGACGCTGGAGCCCGTCATGTTAAAGCTGTAGCCTGCCGGAATGACAAAGGAAACAATCCAGCCCGGTACACCGAATTCCTGCATCCGCTCCATAGCGAGCGGCAGGGCAGCTTCAGATGTAGTGGTAGCGAAACCGATGGCTGCGGGCTCGCCGACAGCCGCGATGAATCTACGCACAGGAATTCGAAAAATCCGCAAGATTGGCAAGAGAACTAAAAGGCAGAATGCTGCAGTGGCCAGGTAAAAAGCGAGCACAAGTTTGCCTAGCGCCAGCAGCGTCGTGATGCCTGCACTTGCGACGGAATAGGCAATCGCACCGCCGGCAGCAAGGGGGGCAAGGTACATAATCAACCGGGTCATCTGAAACATGACGTCGGATAAGGATTGCAGCACTGGCAGAAGAGGTGCGCGTCTCTTTTCGGGCAGCACCGCCAAAGCACAGCCAAAGAAAACCGAGAATATAGCGATTTGAAGTATCTGATTCTGCGCGACGGCCTGGGCAATGTTTTCGGGAACGAGATTGAGCACGACCTGCTGCCAGGTTTGTGCTGTTTGTGCCAGTGCCGGCGCGGTTTCGGACACCTGCGGAACAGCCACTCCCCAGCCCGCGCCGGAGAGATTCATGGCAACAGCGCCGATGATGAGGCCAAGCGTCGTGATCACTTCAAAGAGGATCAGCGACTTGATGGCGATACGCCCCACCGAGCGCAGTTGGTTGTGGCCTGCGATTCCAGTTGTGATGGTGGCAAAGATGAGCGGGGCCACGATCATGCGCACCAGGCGCAGGAACAGATCGCCGAAGAACCGCAGTTGCGTGGCAAAGTATGGAGCGTCAAGCCCAAGCTCAATGCCGGCGAGCATGGCCAGGAAGGTCCACCACATGAGAGAAGGCTTGCGAAGTGTCGCAATCGCAAACAATGCGAGGCCGATCAATCGCAATGTAAGACCGATTGCATGGCTGCCGATGAAGAGAAACAATGCTCCGGCGATCCAGGTTGCCGCACTTGCTATCAGCAATACTGGCCGATTGTCTGCGATCGTGCCGGCGGTGGACCGAGTACCGTGCGTCATTGAGTTCCCGTCAATCAAGCATCCGGGCGCGTGAGATGCATCGCTTCCGCGGTCACATCAGTGTACTTCAGCCCTGCTCCGGTATTGAACAGCACAACACGATCGCCCGGCTTCAGGAATCCGCTCGCCAGCAGGCGGTCGTAAGCTGCCATCACGCTTGCGCCTTCAGGCGAGAGGAAGATGCCTTCATTTGCCGCCCAATCACGAATGGATGCGAGGATCTGATCGTCGCCGACAGCCAGCGCAATACCGTCCGACTCACGAAGGATCTCCAGAATAGTGGAGTCGCCGTATGGCTTGGGCACCCGCAGGCCTGAAGCGAAGGTCGCAGCATCCTTCCACATCTGGCTGGCATTTGCGCCATCATCAAAGGCACGAACAACGGGGGCGCAGCCGGCAGCCTGCACAGCGATCATCTTCGGACGCTTTCCCGGCTTCACCCAGCCAAGCTCCTCGAGTTCGGCGAAAGCCTTCCACATCCCGATCATTCCTACCCCTCCACCGGTCGGGTAGAAGACAGCATCGGGGTACTCCCAGCCAAGCTGCTCAACCAGTTCGTACCCCATGGTCTTCTTGCCCTCCACGCGGAACGGCTCTTTGAGCGTTGAAACGTCGAACCAACCCTCCTGCTGTTTGCGCTCGGCAACCATGCGTGCGCAGTCTGAGATGAGGCCGTCGACGAGGGTTACTTTTGCACCGTACGCCACCGCTTCAACATAATTCGCAAATGGCACATCGCGCGGCATAAAGATGTGTGCTTCGATCTGTGCGGCAGCGGCGTAGGCTGCAAGAGCGCCTGCCGCGTTGCCGGCTGAGGGAATTGCCAGTTTGGTGAGGCCGTAGTGGCGTGCCATGGTCACGGCAAGCCCCAGGCCACGCGCTTTGAAGGAGCCAGTAGGATTGGCGCCTTCTTCTTTTATGCATGCGTTGGCATAGCGCTTCGAGCGCAGCATGGGAGTCCAGCCTTCACCAAGAGTGACAGGCTCAGCATCAGGCAGCACTGCTTCGTATCGCCACATCCCCGGCCATGGAGAATTAATTCCGCGGGCAATCACCTGATTTGGAGTAGAGCCGTGAAGCGACGAAAGATCGTAGCGCACGTAGAGTGAACCTGCGGGCGGGGCAGGGCACTCGGTGCAAAGCGTCTGTGGTGTATCGGCAGAGAGGTGCGCGTGGCAGCGGGAACACTCGAGATATGCAATAGCAGGCATGATGGTCCGGCAATTCGCGTCGGCACTGCTTATGTTACAGGAGCGGCACTCCCTGACTTGTGACGACAGAAAGTGAAGCCCGAGGCGATTGACCTCGGGCTTCAGGGTTGTGGTTATTGTTCTTAAATCTGTTGGTGAAGGAACCGTCTCAACCTTCGCGGCTCAGAAATTCAGCTTGAGCGCGAATTCGATTTCGCGGCCCGGGTTCGAACCGTCCAGCAACCCGTAAGTTCCGACCGAAGTTCCGGACCACGGACTTGCGAAACTGGTGCCCGTAAGACGCGTGCCGTTGCAGCCGTCGCAGGAGCTGTAAGTATCAGCCCAACTGTTGGGAATGCTGAAAATCGGCGTGTTAGTGAGGTTCATGAACTGGGCAATGAAAGTGATGTTGGTGCTTTCTGTGATTGGGAAGGTCTTGTTCAGATCCAGGTCCGATGTCTTCAGGTGGGGTCCACGCAATGACCCTACGCCGCAGTTGCCAAACTGGCCGTCAGCCTGGGTGGTGACGTACTTCGGATTGAGATTAACCATGCCGACACTCTGGCCAATTTGGGCAAATTGCATGGGCTGATTAGGCGACTGGCCGGCCACGCAATCGGCGCGGTCCACGTAAGAGGGCGCGGTGAGGTTGGATGCTGCCGCGGGGTTGAAGGAGCCGAAGAAGTAGCCGTCATACGGCGTAACGGCAAAGCCGGAACGGAAGGTGGCATCGACGGCTAGATTCCACCCGCCGATCACTTCATCCACACCCTTGGGAATGCTGTTGGCAAACTGCTTGCCCCTGCCGAAGGGCAGGTTATACAGCGCGTAACCGTTGAAGGCCGCCGCGGCGTCGATAGAGCATTTGCCGTAGTCGCCCTTCGGGTTGTACTCGTTCTGGAAGAAGTTGCCGCCGCCTTCGTTTTGCTGCTCGCCTGTGCCTTCTTCATCGCCATAAGCGCCGAAGTAACCCAGCGAGTTGCTCAGGCACTTTGACCATGTGAAGTTGGCCTGCATGTCCAGACCGTGGTAGCTCTTCTGGGATACGGTCGCTTCCATTGCCTCATAGCGGGAGATGGCGTTGGAGCCATTGAATCGAGCCTGGGAGACGCCCGCCGTGATCAGGTTCTGCATATACGGGCCATTGGCGACTGCCGGAACGGTAACCTTATTGCCTCCTGGCCAGTCCGTCACCTGCTGAGTGCCGGAAGTTAAAACCTTCTGGTTGTACCAGAAGATGTCGGCCATGTGGTCGTCCTTGTCGCCCACATATCCCAGCGACGCCGTGAAGTTGTTCCTGAACTGGTGCTGGACGGTCAGGTTCCACTGCTGGTTCATTGCCGGACGAAAATGTGGGTCGGTGGCGTGGGTTACTTCGCCAGACAGGCAGGATGCCGAGTATGCCAGTAGATCGGCTCCAGTGCAGGGGCTCTGGTAGGGCGCGTATCCATCGCTTAAAGTGCCCACCGGATAAACCGCCGGGGACGACCCTACGTTGTTCTGGTAGACCTGGGTGGTGTTGGGCGGGTTAATGACGTTCATGTTGCCGATGCCATTGCCCTCCATAAAGCTGGAGATGTCATAGGCACCGCGGATTACAGTGCGGGGCGCGAATGCCGGTTGCCAGGCAAATCCAAAACGCGGCTCGTAGTCGCCGATGCCCTTGTAAGTGTTGTAATTGGTGCCAAGCTCAGGCGCGCCGGTCACCAGGTCGAAGTTGACGTTCCTGCTATGATCCCTGTCGCCGCGCGGCGTTACCACTTCGTAGCGCATTCCCAGGTTCAGGGTCAGGTTATGAGTTAGCTGATAGTTATCCTGGACAAAAATCGCCGTCAGGCTGTTGGCCAGGTTGAAGTGAATCGGCGTGCCTACGTCAACCAGGCTGGGAAGGCCCAGCAGGAAGTCGGCATAACCGCTGCCGCCCACGGCTCCTGTGTTATTGGTGTATTGGCCGTTGAAGGTCCAGGCGCCGGCCGAGCCGTTGTTACCGGCGTAAACGTCGTTCATGTCGTAGTGCAGGAACTGGAAGCCGGTGTGCACCGAATGACGGGAGTGAGTCCAGGTCAGCGAATCGTCGACCTGGTAGGTGGTGTCGTGGAAGACTTCAAATCCGCCCGAAGATCCAACGGTTCCAAAATCAGTGCTGATGGAGGGAAGGATGGGCACTGAAACGTCCTGCAGACCGATCGCAGTGTTGGGGTTCTGGCTGGTTGCCGGCGAGTAAACTTCGTCGTTCGCCGGGAATACCTGTACACCGAGGCGGAAGTCGTTGACCAGTGAGGGAGTCAAAGTCCGCACGTAATCGCCAACAATATTCTTCAGCGGGTATTTGCGCTCCAGGTTCGGCGTCAGCAAGTCGATGCCATTGGTCTGGGCCACGTGCGTGAACATCTGGGTGTACCGAACCATGTAGTGGTCGTTGGCTGTGGGCTGGTAGTCCAGCTTGAGGTCGCCTTGGTAATTATGGGTAAAGCCAGCGGTGGTGTAATTCACCGTGGTCATTTGGGTCTGGTATGCGGGCAGGGCAACCAGCTTTGCGGCGACCGGATCAACTGCGGAAACCGGAATCTGGTTGTGGAGGAACGGCTGCCGAGCGGAGGGCGTAGTTGACGACGAAGGCTGATAGAGTTGTGTGCCTCCGCCTGAGCAAACCCCGTTTACGAATGTCCCACCGAAACCTGTGCAGTAGTAACCCAGGTCATAATACCCGTTGGTCGGTGTGTAGAAGCTGTTTCCGCTGGCGGGATAGAAGACGGTGTTTTGATTCCCGGTGGAGGGCTGGTCATAGATCGAATTCTCTTCGTCGAAGAAGAAGAAGAGCTTGTTTTTGACGACGGGTCCGCCGATCGTGCCACCGAATTCATTCCAGTGCAGAGCGGGGCGTGGGATCACGGTCGCGGGGCCATAGCCCACGACGGAGGCCACAGCCTTGTCCTGCCAGGTGTTGGCCTCAAGGTCGGTGTTGCGGACATACTCGTACAAGTTTCCGTGGAACTGGTTGGTGCCGGACTTGATCGATTCAACGATCACGCCGCCCGCATAGTTACCGTAATCGGCCGCGGCGTTGCTTACGATGATATTGAATTCCTGCACTGCATCGGGCGCCGGCGTGTATGAAACTTCGTCGTTGTCCGGCTGGTTCACGTCCATGCCGTCCAGGATGAAGTTGTTGTCCTGCTCGCGCGCGCCGTTCACGTAGGGACGGCCGGTACCGAAGGTGGTCTGCGGGGACTCAAAGGCAAAGATGTTGGAGGTCAGCACGCCTGGCGCCAGCAACGTCAACTGGTTGATGTCGCGCGTCGCCAGCGGCAGGTTTGCCGCCGCGTTGGAGTCAATTAAGGTGCCCAGTTCAGTGGATGCAGTCTGCAGCAGCGGCGGGGCATCGGTGACTGTGACTGTCTGGCTCACGTTGCCGATCTTCAGGTGGAAGTCGACTCGTGCCACCTGGTTCAAGACCAGGACGAACGGATTGCGGACCTCGATCGCGAAACCAGGAGCCTCGACCTTAACCTCGACTTTGCCTACAGGTACGGTGGGGAACTCGTAGAGCCCGGTCTCAGTGGTTTTTGCAACCCACGTGGTGCCGCGATCAACGTCGCGTACCGTGACCGTTGCGTGGGCGATGGCAGAACCGGAAGAGTCTGCCACCGTGCCGGTGATCGAGCCGGCCGACTGCTGAGCCCGCAACATGATTGACGTGCCCCAGTTGACGGCGAGCAGACTAGCGACGCCAATTGTGATCAGAAGCATTCGTATATTGAGCTTCACTGGAATCTCCTTCAGCAAAAGTTCAGGTTGTGAGTTCAGTCCGGGCATAACGATCCGAGCAAGCAGAGCGGCTCAGGGGAATAATGAGAGCGAGTCGACAACCAAGATGTCTCCTTGAGCGAGCTAAGGCCGTTCCAAGTTTTCGAGACTATTGTGATCGAAATACCTTAAAGTGCTCAGGATTCGATTTCGCCAAATCGTACCTTATGAGTTGCTGAATGGCAAGCATTAAAATGAATAGTTATGCTTTAAATGATCAACTAATTGATTTGTAACGAAATACCGAAGACGGGATTGTGGAAAAGGAGATAAGGTCGGCATAAAGATTCTTAGGGCGGGTCGCCGGGTCAGACCTGGATCGCCGATCGCATAGATCTACGACGCAGGAGCTTCAATCGCAAGCCGATGTCATATCATCGATATCTTCCATAATATATTGTATTTAATGATATTATATAAGAGACCTTCGGATTGAACGCACTGATGGAAACTCTGTTGGGGCATAAGGTGGAAGATCGGAGGCGACGACTTCCGTAAATCTCGAACATCCCGCCGACACGCCAAATCTCAAGATTCCAGGGGTTCTGCAGTCAGAATAACAATCGATTTGTGGATATCATAACTGTTCATATTAAGCCAAAACAATCATAACATTGCTCCTATCCTCGTAATCTATGTTATTATCGACCGAAATTGAAGCGTTTATAGCCTCGAAACTTGCAAAAACGGTTAAATCGAGCGGACGAGACGCATTTCAATAACCGACTTAGCTTCAGGTTGCAAATCTTAGCTGATTGATGAGGACCTGAATCGGCCTCAGTTCGGCCCGCAACTAGAACATCTATCAAGGGATCGCGATCCATATTCTTTATGACGTCACTATTTTTTTGAATTGTGCGCGGAGAGCGTTGAGGCAGCCTGCGCTGCTGAATCCGGCGGCGCGGACAGGATCGAACTGTGTTCCAAACTCTTCGAGGGAGGGACCACTCCAACGGCGGAGTTAATGAGCGCCAGCGCACGAGCGGTGTCCATTCCAGTTTATGTGCTCATTCGGCCCCGGGCCGGGGATTTCGTTTTCACTCCTGATGAATTTGATCTGATGCACAGACAGATCGACGAAGCAAAAGCGGCCGGTGCCAGCGGAGTTGCGCTAGGCGTGTTGCTTGCGGATGGCCGCGTGGATGTGAAACGAACGCGTGCCCTGGTTGAATATGCGCAACCCTTCGAAACTACGTTCCACCGTGCCTTCGATGAGACTCCCGATCTGAGTGTGGCGCTTGAGCAGGTGATAGAAACTGGCGCCACCGGTCTTCTTACTTCGGGAGGCGCAGCCGAGGTGTTGCTGGGAGCCGATCGAATCGGGCGATTGCAGCAGCAGGCCGACGGACGCATCCGCATGATTGCCGGAGGCGGTCTGCGTTTGGCGTCGCTGGTCGAAGTGGTGAGACGTTCGGGGGCGTTCTCGCTGCACGGGTCGATGACCAATTCCAATGCATCGAACGGCCATGAAGCGGATCCATCGCAGCTTGAGGCCAACATTCGAGAAGCTGTGAAGTTACTTCGAAGCGAGTATGAGCAAATGACCGCGCAAATGCAGGAGCGGTGAAATGCGGAGCATACTTGAATTGTTTTCAACCGCTCTATCGCTGCTTAGAAAGCGATTCGAGACAGCGCAGCCGATCAGACCCTGATGATGCGTGTTCCCTGGCGCTCAAACGGAGCAGTTGCTTCGGCGGTGGCGCTGGTGTCGGTGATGAGCACATGAATCTCGTTGATGGCGCAAATAATGGCCGGGCTCACTTTCCCGATCTTGCTGGCATCGGCAACCACGATCAACTGCTTGGTCTGCTTAAGCATCTTGCGATAGACCAGGGCTTCGTCAGCTTCCAGAGATGTTGCGCCGCGTTCAGCGTCGAGCCCAGTCACGCTCAGAAAGACTTTGTCCATATATACACTGTCGAGAAAGTTGAGCGCGGCGTTGCCTGAAAGCGCAAACGACCAGGCCCAGGGCATGGCCCCTCCGGTGAGGAATGTGCGGATGGAGGTGCGGTTGCAAAGCTCCATGCCAATGTTGAGAGCGTTGGTGATTACCTGGATCTTTTCGCGGTGACGAAGGCTGCGTCCGATGTGGGTCGTGGTGGTGCCAGCGGAAAGACCCACGGTTTCGCCCTCCTGAATCAGCTCAGCGGCGGCCAAACCAATGCGGCGCTTCTCAGCGGCATGGCGCTGCTCGCGCGCAATAAACGAGCTGTCATATCGATATGGTTCGTAGAGCAGCGGCTCGGTGAGTTCGGCGCCGCCGTGAGTGCGGCGGATCAGCCCGCGATTCTCAAGCCGTGCAAGGTCGCGCCGGATGCTGGGAGCTGAAGAGCCGGCCACTGCCAGAAGCTCTTCAATGGTGGCCGTTCCTGACTTCAAAAGGTACTTGACGATCTCTTCGGATCGGCGATTGATCGATTCCGCCATAACAGGCCAATTCTACTCCGCGATTGCCGGGACCGAAAGAATATACCGTATTGTGTCAAGATTTTCACTAAAAGGGCTCAGCGGGTTGATCGAACCAGTACACTATAAACAAAAATAGTCAGTTTTGCAGGCTCTTTTTGGCGTGTTCGTCACCCCTCCTTTTCGTATCTTTAGTGATGATCGAAATGGCGCTATATGATCACGACTAAGGATTAGCCGCCAATTCGCGAAGCCGTGCGCTTACGTTCCAGAAGGCGCGTCCATCGTGATATCCGGCCTTCCAGATACTACCTTTGTCCTGGCTCAGGGGCTTGCCGTCTGCGGTGGTGAGGTTGACCGTGCCGTGATACCGGGAATCGATGGTGTGGTTCTTGATGAAGGTCCACTGTTCGAGGAAGCGCTGGAAGTAGATCGGATTCTGTTTTCCGTATCGCTGGTGCATCAGCAGCAGTGCGTTCAAGCCTTCGCACTCGGTCCACCATTCTTTGTTAGTGTCAGAGGGTTTGCCGAAGGCCGAGCCTTCGCGGAAGAACCCGCCGTTCACGGTATCCCAGCCGTAGGCGAGCGCGTGATCGACCAGCATCTTTGCCATGCGCTCGGTTTTCTCACTCGCCTGGGTGTGCAGCACTTCATCGGATTCGAGCATCAGGTATGCCGTCTCCACATCGTGCCCGTAGGAATCGGGTCCAGGAATGGCACGCCAGTCGTTGGTGAAGTAGAGATTCATGACACCCGGCTCGACGCAGATCTTATCGCGCACTACTGAGAGAGTTTCTTCAAGCCGGGCGCGAAGAGTTGCATCGGGCCACACGCGGTAAAGCTCGGTGAGTGCTTCAAGCAAGTGAATGTGCGAGTTCATCGACTTGAAGCCGACCGGGCCGATTGGGCCTTCTTCGATCTGGCCGTCAGGTACATGCGGCAGCACCGGAATGCCGTCGCGCGTGAGCGATTCGAAATAGCCGCCGTTCACCGTGTCGTGGGCGTGCTGGTCGATCCAGTAGAAGCCCTTCTTCGCGAGTTGGAGAGCGCGTGGATCGCCGGTTGCCTGGTAGGCCGCGGCTGCCCCGTAGATGCAGAAGTCGATGCCGTAAAGTTGCTTTCCGTCAGCGAACGCCGGCATGACGTGGCCATTGTCGTCGAGGCCCCAGAAGAAGCCACCGTCCTGTTTGTCCCACATCACGTTGTCGAGGAAATCGAGTCCCTGCATGACGTAGGGCAGGAACTCCGCCTTCTTGTCAGGCTCGCGTAGAACTGCCTGCGAGGCGACCCAGGTCATGCGGCCCTGGAAGACTGAGAATTTGCCATCGCTGGGCGCCCACTGCCATTCGCGCGTGAAATGCGAGTGGAAGCCGCCGTGTTCTCGATCGATGGAGCGCGGGAACCACTGGCCAAGGATGTCGTTGTGAAGCGCGCCGTCGACCTCAGCAGCGAAATTCAGGTAGGTTGCGGCGGTCGGCTTGGCGTCGGTGTGCATTGGCTGTTGAGTTGCTCCGAGTGCCGCGTACAAAAGCAGGGGCAGGAGCGCCAGGTGTCTGCTCTTCAATGCTGCATCTCCTCTGGTTCGGGTTCGGGGAGAATGCTAACACGGCGCTGCTTGTGGAGCGCTGAGCGATGTTTACCGATGAATAACGGGGTACCCCCCTCCCTCGACGGATCAACTAAGCGACTGATTTCATTAAGCTTGATACGAAACGTGGTGGGTATGACGGATGCAAATGTTTCATATCAAAAGACTTAGATAGTAAAATCCTCCAAGCAATAGAGTTACGGGCCAGATTCGGCAATAATGCTGATGCAAGGGGGCGGTGGTCGTGTAGGTGTGGACTTATCTGCATTAATTGTGCGCCGAACAGGGAAAATTATCTGCAAACGCATTGAGACGGGGTTCGAGGCACCGGCCGGCATATCAGAACTCACCTTGCGTCGGAAGAGTGGGTACTCTTTATTGAGCGCGCTTACAGTCCTGAAAGCTTGAGGGAAACTTGCCCAGGCTGGACTCAGAGGCAACATCCTTTCCCAAAAAGCGACTACGCGTGTCCTTCAGGTCCGGCATTGGTCGATTCTGCAGGGCGCGAGAGGAATAGAATTGCGGTACTAAATTCATTCATCTGGAGACAATGCCGTGTCCGTTCGGCTGCCGCTTATGCGCAAAGTCCTGTTTATTCGGAACTCATTTTTCGGTATGAGCCTCTCGCTCCTGTTGGCCGCCTTTTTGCCGGGCTGTAATAATGGCGGCTCAGGATCGAACACTGGAGGGGGAGGCACCGCTCCGGCAGCGCCAACGGGCCTGGTAGCAACCGCCGGCAACGCTCAAGTCTCACTTAGTTGGAGTGCCAGCTCTGGTGCAACGAGTTATAAGGTGCAGCGCTCAACCACGTCGGGCGGTCCATATACAAGCGTCGGATCGCCGACGGCTACGACTTACACCGACACCGGGCTGACAAATGGCACCGAGTATTTCTACGTGGTTTCCGCGGCGAATGCCACCGGCACAAGCGCGAATTCGGCCGAGGTCAACGCGACGCCAATGGCGCCTGTAACACTGCCCCCCGTGCCAACGAATCCACAGGCTACCGCCGGCGACGCCGAGGTCTCACTTAGTTGGAGTGCCAGCTCTGGCGCAACGAGTTATAACGTGCAGCGCTCGACCACGACGGGCGGTCCATATACAAACGTCGGCACTCCGACAGCTACGACTTACACCGACATCGGGCTGACAAACGGAACCGTGTATTTCTACGTGGTGTCCGCGGTGAATTCCGCCGGGACAAGCGCGAATTCGACCGAGGTGAGCGCGACGCCAATGGCGCCTGCGACGACTGCCGAATTTACTCCCCTTCATCTCTATTACCTGTCGCCGGCGGGAAGTGACAACAATTCCGGCACGTCGCCAGGTGAGCCGTGGGCAACGCCCGATCACCCGGTCGAATGCGGCGATGTGATCGTAGCAGCCGCCGGCAGCTATACGAATCAGTTCAATCAGAATTGGGGCAGTGTCTCCAATTGCCCGTCGACGAGCGGAGGGATTGACGGGAAAGGCGGTGTTTATTTCGCGACACTATTATGCGCCGGACCGGATCTGGAAGCGTGCCAGGTAAATGCAGGCGTGAATAACTATGGGTTCGACATCGAACAAGAAAGTAATTGGGCAGTCGAGGGGTTCAAGACGACGACGGACGGTGAGGATAACGGGGATGCGGTGACTCCGGCATTCGATGGCGCTTGCGGCGGGAACAAAGGCCCGTGCAATGGCGTTTATCATCATTTTGCGTTTATCAACGATATAGCCTATAACTCAGCCGACGGGTTCGGGCCTTCAGGTTATGACCAGCAAGGCAAGTACGGAGTAGACTACCTTGCCATAGTCGGAGACATCGCGCAGAATTCCGCGCAGGGCAATCCGACTTCCTGGTACTGCGTTGCAGCGATAGATATAGTTGCGCCAGCGAACTACGATACCCAACCTGGAACGCACTTATATGAGTACGGAAACTTTTCGTATAACAACCAGACCAATTGTGAAACAGATGTAGAGAACTATATGTTCGACACATGGGACGCGAACGGTTATTCAAATCAGGGGGTTTCGCAGAATAACATGGGTTGGCTTTCAGGCCGCTTTGGGTTCCAGGTGACCGATCAGCAAATAAACCCCACGACTGCAACGGTGTTTATCCTCAACAACACGCTTTACGGCAGCAATCAGTTGGATGCATCGAGCTGGGCCGATGGCGATATCAACATCCAGGACAGCAATTCTAACGGCACCTCGATATGGGGAGGCTTGACTATTCAGAATAACCTCGTTGAGGAAAATCAAGCCTGGCAGGGAGGGGACAGCAGCCAAGGGCCGGTATATGCATTCCAGATCGGTGGTCCGTACAGCAATGTAACTGTTGGCGGAAGTGGCAGTGAGAACTACTTTAGCGGTCTTGCAACCACATGCCGTGGCAACGCATGTGCGCCGTCCAGCGCACCCTATGGCGCCGCATCGTTTGGCACAGCGTCACAGCTTGGAACGAACTATTACACTAGCCCAGCCTTTAACAATCCAAGCGATCTTATCAAGAATCAAAGTGGGACGCCCAACTGCAGCGGATTTATCAACACGACCGCGTGCATGGGATATAACGCGACTACACAAAAGCTGACAAATCCATCCGCGATCTATGACCTTCAACCGTCGGCGAGCGGGGCAAGTTCCGCAGGCTATCAACTGCCAAGCACGACGTGTGTTACGTCAGGGCCAGTCTATGAATACTATCCGGCGTGGCTCAAGGGTGTTGTTTACCTGCAATGGAACAGCAGCACACAAACAATAACCGAGAACGCAGATCTGGTTACGAAACCTTGCGGGCTGTGAACGTGATTGGGAGGGGAGCGGCAATGGGTGAGCCGAAACCCTGGTTCTGCGATATGTGCCGAGCTGCGGATGGTAACGGATTGTGTTTTTGCGCGGCGATCAAATAGGGATGGTGGTGCAGAGGGCGTGGGTCAGGAGACCGGCCGTACAAGTCGGGTGGAGACTGGTCGTATGTGTGATTTGCGCACTTTCCCAGGTTTCAAAATCGAGACTTGGGGCACCCGGTTTTGTGATGAGTTGGCTTCGGGCGTTCCCACCCTAGCCGGAAAAACAGGAACCCGGCGAGGGTGGGGCACCCGGATTATCGGGTTGACGAGGCGGCATGGGCCGAGGTCAGCTCGGCATCTATTGTCTTCAAAAAAGCGTCGACGGCGGCTGCGGCTTTGCGGCCTTCGCTGATGGCCCAGACTACCAGCGACTGGCCGCGCCGCATATCGCCTGCGGCGAAGACACCTTCAACCGAGCTCATGTAGTTTTTCGTGGCTACATTTCCGCGCGTATCAAGTTCGAGACCGAACTGCTCAATCATGCCCTTGCGCACCGGGCCCAGGAAGCCCATGGCGAGAAGGACGAGATCGGCATCGAGGGTGAACTCGCTGCCTGCGATGGCCTCAAACCTGGGCGGAGCACTGACGCGCACGCAGTGAAGCTGCTTGACGTTGCCGTTTTCGTCGCCGGTGAACTTTACGGAGTTGATGCTCCAGTCGCGGATGCCGCCCTCTTCGTGCGAGCTCTCGGTGCGGAGCTGCAGGGGCCACAGCGGCCACGGTGTGTTGGGCGCACGATCGTTGGGCGGCTTGGGCATGATCTCAAATTGATGCACGCTCTTTGCACCCTGGCGATGGCTGGTGCCCAGGCAGTCTGCGCCGGTATCGCCGCCGCCGATGATGATGACGTGCTTGCCGGTGGCGAGAATCGGTTCAGAGGCCATCATGTTGGCCAGGAGCTTGTTCTCAGTGTCGCCTTCGTTGCGGCGATTCTGCTGGGGCAGGAACTCCATGGCGAAGTGGATGCCTTTGAGTTCGCGGCCGGGAATAGGCAGGTCGCGAGGCTGTTCGGAGCCGCCGCAGAGAAGAATGGCGTCGTAATTCTCGCGCAATGACTCGACGGAAACGTTGCCGCCGACGTGAGCGTTGGTCTGGAAGTTGACGCCCTCGGCTTCCAACTGTGCAATGCGGCGATCGAGTACGTGCTTCTCAAGCTTGAAGTTGGGGATGCCGTAACGAAGCAGACCGCCGATGCGGTCATTTTTCTCGAAAACAGTTACGGAATGGCCTGCGCGGCGAAGCTGCTGCGCGGCGGCAAGGCCTGCGGGACCGCTGCCTACCACGGCGACCAGTTTGCCGGTGGCTTGCTCGGGCGGCTCGGGATGGATCCAGCCTTCAGCCCACGCGCGCTCGACAATGGAGCGCTCAATCAGCTTGATGGAGACGGGCGGCTGGTTGATGCCGAGCACGCAAGCAGCCTCGCACGGGGCGGGGCAGATGCGGCCGGTGAACTCAGGAAAGTTGTTGGTGGAGTGCAGGCGGCGAATCGCTGCTTCCCAGCGGCTGTTGTAGACCAGGTCGTTCCAGTCGGGAATTATGTTGTTAACTGGGCAGCCGGTGTGGCAGAAGGGAACTCCGCAATCCATGCAGCGTGCGCCCTGTTCGCGCTGCTTCTCTTCAGGGAATGGCTCGTAGATTTCGAACCAGTCCTTGATGCGCTCGCCGGGATTTCGCCGGGAGGGTTGTTCGCGCTGGAGCTCGAGGAAACCTGTGACCTTACCCATGCTGCACCTCCGCGGTGGCTGCCACGGGTGGCGCCGTAGTGGGATTGTGATGTGCCGTTTCTGTAGAGGTGGCGCGCGCTACTCCGAGAACGCGCTTGTACTCATGCGGGAAAACCTTGATGAAGCGCGGCTGCGCGTCGGCCCAGTGCTCCAACACCCATGCGGCGCGCGGGCTGCCGGTAAGGTCGCGATGGCGCTCGAGCTGGCCACGAACAATGGCCACGTCTGCGGCATTCACGAGAGGTTCGAGATCGACGCTGGCCTTGTTACAGCGGCGCAGGCCAAAGTCGCCCTGATCGTCGTAGACGTAAGCGATGCCGCCGCTCATGCCCGCTGCGAAGTTGCGGCCGGTTGAACCGAGCACGATCACCAGCCCGTTGGTCATGTATTCGCATCCATGATCGCCCACGCCTTCAACCACGGCGGTTGCGCCGGAGTTGCGGACAGCGAAGCGTTCGCCGGCGATGCCATTGAGGTATACCTCGCCGCTGGTTGCGCCGTAGAGCACAACGTTGCCGACGAGGATGCTTTCTTCGGGCAGGAAGCTGGAGGTCTTGGGCGGATATGCGATGATGCGTCCGCCGGAGAGACCCTTGCCGAGGTAATCATTGGTGTCGCCTTCGAGTTCGAGGGTGACTCCGCTGGGGACGAAAGCGCCAAAACTCTGGCCGGCCGACCCACGGAATTTGAAGTGGATGGTGCCGTCAGGAAGACCATCTGACCCGTAGCGGCGTGCGATTTCTCCACCCAGCATTGCGCCCACGGTGCGGTGCACGTTGCGGATGGCGAAGCTGCCGGTAACCGGAGTTTTGTTTTCGAGCGCTGCCGCAGACTTCTCAATGAGGATATGATCGAGAGCCTGGTTGAGGCCGTGATCCTGTGCCTGGGTACGGCGTCGGGCCACGCGCGAGGGCAGCGTTGGCGAGTAGAGAATGTGGGAGAGATCGATGCCCTTGGCCTTCCAGTGGGCGTCGGCGATGGAGGCGTCGATGCGCTCGACGCGGCCCACCATTTCGTCGACGGTGCGGAAGCCAAGCTTGGACATGTGCTGGCGCATCTGCTCGGCGATGAAGAAGAAGAAGTTGATTACGTGTTCAGGCGTGCCGGTGAAGCGGGAGCGCAGAACCGGATCCTGAGTCGCAATACCCACTGCACAAGTATTCAAGTGGCACTTGCGCATCATGATGCAGCCCATTGAAATCAGGGGCATTGTTGCAAAGCCAAACTCTTCGGCTCCGAGCAGTGCGGCGATCACGACGTCGCGGCCCGTCTGCAGCTTGCCGTCAGTTTGCACCTTGATGCGCGAGCGCAGGTCGTTGAGCAGCAGCACCTGTTGCGTTTCGGCGAGGCCAAGTTCCCAGGGCAGCCCGGCATGCTTGATGGAGCTGAGCGGCGACGCACCGGTGCCGCCTGTGTCGCCGGAGATGAGCACCACATCGGCGTGGGCCTTGGAGACGCCGGCGGCAACCGTGCCGACGCCAACTTCAGAGACCAGTTTGACGGCGATGCGCGCATGCGGGTTCACATTTTTCAGGTCGTAGATGAGCTGTGCCAGATCTTCAATGGAATAGATGTCGTGATGCGGCGGCGGCGAAATGAGTCCGACGCCGGGGATGGAGTGACGGGTCTTGGCAATCGTCGCGTCCACTTTATGGCCGGGCAACTGGCCGCCTTCACCGGGCTTTGCGCCTTGCGCCATCTTGATCTGCAACTCGTCGGCGTTCACCAGGTAGTTGGTGGTTACGCCGAAGCGTCCGCTGGCAATCTGCTTCACGGCACTGCGGCGCAGGTCGCCATTGGGGTCGCGCTTGAAGCGGTCTTCGTCTTCGCCGCCTTCGCCAGTATTCGACATGCCGCCTATGCGGTTCATGGCGATGGCGAGGGTTTCGTGGGCTTCCTTCGAAATCGACCCGTAGCTCATGGCGCCGGTGGTGAAGCGCTTCACGATCTCTTTGGCAGGCTCGACCTCTTCGATCGGGATTGGCTTCTCAACGTACTTGAGTTGCAGCAGGCCGCGCAGCGTGCTCAGGTTGCGGTTCTGATCGTCGATGAAGTCGGTGTATTCCTGAAAAGTCGCGAAGTTATTGTTGCGCACGGCGTGCTGCACCTTGCTGATGGTGAAGGGATTCAGCAGGTGGAATTCGCCGCCCTCGCGATACTGGTATTGGCCGCCGACAACCAGGTCGGTTTCGGATTCCGTGAGCGGCTGATAGGCGTAGGTATGCTTCATCTGCGCTTCGCGGGCCAGCACGTCGAGTCCAATGCCTTCAACGCGCGATGCGGTGCCGGGGAAGTAAGCGTCGATGAGAGATTTGTTGAGGCCGACCGCCTCAAACACCTGTGCGCCGCGATAGCTTTGCAGCGTGGAAATGCCCATCTTCGAGAAGGTTTTGAGCAGGGCCTTGTTGATGGCCTTGATGTAGTTCTTCTCAGCGTAGTCGGCGGTCACGTTCTCGGGAATCAGGCTCTGGCGGTGCAGGTCGTGGATGGTCTCGATGGCGAGATAGGGATTGATGGCGCTGGCGCCGTAGCCGATCAGCAGCGCGAAGTGCATCACCTCGCGCGGCTCGCCGCTCTCGATGATGAGCGCGACCTGGGTGCGGGTTTTATCGCGGACCAGGCGATTGTGAACCGCGGCCATGGCCAGCAGGCTCGGCACCGGCGCGTATGTTGCGTCGACGCCGCGATCGGACAGGATGAGCAATGTGTAACCGGAGTTGACGGCGTGGGCGGCGCGGGTGCTGAGGTCGTCGAGCGCGTGCTTGAGGCCTCTCTCGCCGTCTTCGGCCCGGAACAGCGCCGGCAAGGTGGTGGCGAGCAGCTCTCCGGATGAGACGCGGCGAAGTTTTTCCAAGTCGCGGTTGGTGAGGATGGGATGCGGGAGCTTGAGCGTGTGACAGTTCTCCGGCTCCTCATTCAGGATGTTGCGCTCAGTGCCGATGTAGCTGATGAGCGACATCACGAGCTCTTCGCGAATGGGGTCGATGGGCGGATTGGTGACCTGCGCGAAGAGCTGCTTGAAATAACTGAAGAGCGGCTGCGCGCGATCGGAGAGGCAGGCCAGCGGCACGTCGGTGCCCATGGAGCCAACCGGTTCCTCACCTTTGGCGCCCATCGGCGCAAGCAGAATGCGCAGATCCTCTTCGGTGTAGCCACATGCGCGCTGGCGACGCAGCAGGGTTTCGTGGTTCGATGCGATAACGCGCTTGGGCTCAGGCAGCATGTCGAGCGTCACCTGCTCGGTCTTGAGCCATTCGGCGTAAGGCTGGCGATGGGCCAACTCCTTCTTGATGTCTGTATCGGAAATAATGCATTGCTTCACGGTGTCGACCAGAAACATTCGGCCGGGCTGCAAACGGCCCTTCTTGCGCACATCCTCAGGGGGGACATCGATGACGCCTGCCTCTGAAGCGAGCACGACCAGATCGTCTTTGGTAACGATGTAGCGGCCGGGGCGCAGACCGTTTCGGTCGAGGGTGGCGCCGATGACTTTGCCGTCGGTAAACGCGATTGCCGCGGGTCCGTCCCAGGGTTCCATCAACGATGCGTGGTACTCGTAAAAGGCGCGCTTGTCCTCGTCCATGTCAGGATTGCCGGACCAGGCTTCCGGGATGAGCATGGCCATCACATGGGGCAGGGAACGGCCGGACTGATAAAGAAATTCGACGGCGTTGTCGAGCGAAGCGGAGTCGCTGCCGCCAGGCATGATGACCGGGAACAGGTCCTTGATTTTTTCGCCGAAGTGCGGGCTTTCAAGGATGGACTGGCGGGCGGTCATCCAGCTCACGTTGCCGCGAATGGTGTTGATTTCGCCGTTGTGGCAGACGTAACGGTAGGGGTGGGCAAGCTTCCAACTCGGGAACGTGTTGGTGGAGAAACGCTGGTGAACGAGGGCGAGGGCGCTGGTGACCAGCGGATTGGCCAACTCGAAGTAGAACTTCTCAATCTGCGGGGCCAGCATCAGGCCCTTGTAGATGATGGTGCGACAGGAGAACGAAGGAACGTAGAAGGTCTCCTTGTCTACGATGTCTGAGGCGGCAATCTCATTCTCGGTTTTGCGGCGGATGCGATAGAGCAGGCGCTCGAAGTCCTCCTCGTCAAGGCCTTCGGGACGGCGCACAAAGAGCTGTTCGATGTAGGGTTGCGAGTTTCGTGCCTCGCGACCAATAGCGTCACCGTTGACAGGTGTGTCGCGCCAACCGAGGACGGTACAGCCCTGTTCCTGAGCGATACGCTCGAATACCCCCTCGCAGCGCAGGCGGCTGTGCTTCTCCACCGGCAAAAAGCACATGGCAACGCCGTAGGCGCCGGCCTCAGGCAGGTTCATGCCGAGCTGGGCGCATTCCCGGACAAAAAAGGCGTGAGGAATCTGAATGAGAATTCCGGCGCCGTCGCCGGTCTCAGGGTCGCAACCTGCCGCTCCGCGATGGGTGAGGTTGATGAGGACCTCGAGCCCCTTGCGGATGATTTCGTGGCTTTTTTCGCCGCGAATGCTGGCCACCAGCCCCATGCCGCACGCGTCGTGTTCATACTTGGGGTGATAAAGCCCCTGAGGATCCGGAATGCGAAGACCGATTCTCTTTGATTCCATGACAACCTTTTCCAAATAAAGTGGTGCGGTTAACGGGTGTCGATAAGAAGACACGTTCAGTGGGCGATTTCTGCGTTCGAAATCGCGATTTGCTTTGGGTCGGAAAAGTTGTTTCGAAGCAGCCCGGCCGCACCCGGAACTGCACTTCTTTTAATATAACGAAAAAATCGGGAGGCCGCAGAAGTTCGTTGCGCGCGCTCTGAATAACTGAGACCGGTGTCAGGGTGGCGAAGGTCTGTATCATAGTTCTGATGGCCTACAAAGTCAGTGCAACCAATACGATCCTCGTCACAGGCGGAGCGGGATTCATCGGCTCGAACTTCGTCCTCGCGTGGATGAAATCCGCTGGAACGCCGCTCGTGAATCTGGATCTGCTGACCTATGCGGGCAACCCGGCCAACCTTGCGGAGCTCGAAAACGATTCGAGATATACGCTGGTTCGCGGCGATATCTGCGACGCGGATCTGGTGGGTTCGCTGCTTAAAATGCACCGGCCCCGGGCAGTGGTGCACTTTGCGGCTGAAAGCCACGTGGATCGGTCGATCGCCTCGCCTGAAGCTTTTATCCGGACCAATGTGCATGGAACGTTTGTGTTGCTTGAGCAGGCGCGCGCTTATCGCGACAGCCTGACGGCGGAGGAACGCGATAGTTTCAGGTTCCTGCATGTCTCCACCGACGAGGTGTATGGGACGCTCGGTCAGAACGATCCGGCGTTCAGCGAGACCACTCCATATGCACCGAACAGCCCGTACGCGGCCTCGAAGGCTGGTTCCGATCACCTGGCGCGCGCATACTTTCACACCTTTGGCCTGCCGGTGCTCACTACCAATTGCTCCAACAATTACGGGCCGTATCAGTTCCCCGAGAAGCTGATTCCTTTGATGATTCTGAACGCGCTCGAGGGCAAGCCGTTGCCGGTGTACGGCGACGGAAAGAACGTGCGCGACTGGCTGTTTGTGGAAGATCATTGCTCGGCGATTCGGACTGTGCTGGAAAAGGGAAAGCCCGGCGAGACTTACAACATTGGCGGCAACAGCGAGAAAGCCAACATCGATGTGGTAACGGCAATCTGCACTCTGGTCGATGAAATGCGCCCGACGCTATCGAGCGGCGCTCCGCGGACCAGCCTGATCACTTATGTAACTGACCGGCCCGGCCACGACCGGCGCTACGCCATCGACGCCAGCAAGATCAACCGTGAGCTGGGCTGGAAGCCTGAACAAGGATTCGAAGGCGGTCTGCGCAGGACGGTGGAGTGGTACCTCAATAACCCCGCATGGATCAAGAGTGTTCGCACCGGAGCCTATCGTGAGTGGATTGAGAAGAACTATGCGGAGCGATTGACGCTGTAGGATTGGGCAGGAAACTGTTGGCATTTGAGGTATCCCAGGTCCCAAAGTCGGAGTACGAGACCCCTGGCGAATAATCCTATGCCGCGGAAAAGCAACCGCAGATCCTTCGCTCCCCTCAGGATGACATCGTTAGAATTTGCTATAGAGGTAATTCATGAAAGGCATCATTCTGGCGGGTGGTTCGGGGACTCGGCTTTACCCCGTCACCCACGTTGTTTCAAAGCAACTGTTGCCGGTTTACAACAAGCCCATGATTTATTACCCGCTGAGCACGCTGATGCTCGCCGGGCTGCGCGAGGTCCTGATCATCTCAACGCCGCAGGATACGCACCTGTTCGAGCAACTGCTGGGGGACGGGCATCGCTGGGGTATGGAATTGCGCTACGCCGTGCAGCCCAGCCCAGACGGTCTGGCGCAGGCATTCCTCATCGGGCGGGAGTTTATTGCGGGCAGCCCAAGCGCGCTCATCCTCGGCGACAACATCTTTTACGGGCAGGGATTCTCGCGGCAGTTGCAGGCAGCGGCGCAGCGCGAGGACGGGGCGACGGTTTTTGCCTACCCGGTGGAAGATCCGGAGCGATACGGAGTGGTGGAATTCGATAGCAAGGGCCGGGCAGTGAGCCTGGAGGAGAAACCGAAGTATCCGAAATCGCGCTACGCAGTGACCGGCATCTATTTCTACGATCGCGACGTGGTGAGCTATGCGGAGTCGCTCAAGCCCTCGCCGCGCGGAGAACTGGAAATAACGGACTTGAACCGCCGATATCTTGAGGCCGGCAACCTGAATGTGGAGATCATGAGCCGGGGAATGGCTTGGCTGGATACAGGTACCCACGATTCACTGCTTGAGGCGGCAACGTTTGTGCACACCATCGAGCGGCGGCAGGGATTGAATATTGCCTGCCCCGAGGAGATCGCTTACCGGCAAGGCTTCATCGACGCCGAGCAGCTTGAGCGCCTGGCTGCTCCCATCAGCAAGAGCGGCTACGGGAAGTATCTGCAGGAGATATTAAACGGTCAGTATTTTGCAGCGAAAGGTAACCAGACATGAAATTCGAAGAAAGCGCTCTGCCTGGCTTGCTGGTAATTACTCCGAGGAAATTTGGCGATTCGCGAGGATACTTTCTGGAGACCTACAACCAGCGTTTGATGAACGACGCCGGTCTTCCAGCGGTGTGGGTCCAGGACAATTCCTCGCTCTCGAAGAAGAATGTACTGCGCGGCATTCACTACCAGGTGACTCAGCCGCAGGGAAAGCTGGTGCGGGTGAGCCAAGGCGCGGTGCTTGACGTGGCCGTAGACCTGCGCCGCAGTTCGCCGGCCTATGGCAAATACGAGGCAGTCGAGCTGAGCGCTGAAAACGGCAAGATGCTTTGGATTCCACCTGGTTTTGGTCACGCCTTCCTGGTGCTAAGCGATGTTGCCGGTTTTGCGTACAAGGTTACGGACTACTATTCGCAGGCAGGCGAGCGGACAATTGTGTGGAACGATCCGGACCTGGCGATCCCGTGGCCAATAACGGCAGATGAGGCGATTGTGTCGGAGAAGGACCGGGCGGGAGCGCGGTTCAAAGACGCTGACGTGTTCGCGTAAGATCTGGCATGGGCGGCCGGCAAACTGGCTGCCGGGAGAGCCCGCCTCACACCCGCCTCACAAAGGGCCAAATTGGATGGATGAGAAAGCGCTTCTGCGGCAGTTCAACCTGAGATGCCTGCTGGTTGCGGGCATGCTGCTGGGTGGCATGCCCTTCATAATGACTCCCCTTGTTCTTCGGGGGATGAGTGAGGGTTTCCCTAACCTCGTCGCGGCGGTCTTCAACGGGCTTACGGTTTTGCCGGCTTCCGCGCTGGCATTCTGGCATCGGCGCACAGCGTGCATCTGGCTCAGTATCAACGCGGTAGTCCTGGTGGCCGGCTGGGCCGGGTTGGCGCACACGGGTCGGCAATTCGATGTTGGCGGGTTGCTCGGCGTTTGTGGCTCAATCGCGCTTGCCTTATGTCTTGATTTCATTGAGTTCCGTCGCTGGCCCGGCGCGCTTGGTTGCTGATTGCGGGCACGCTGAACTGGCGGCGGCAGCACCGTCAAATCTACCCTTGCCAGTGATATACTCACAGATCGGGTGTAATAGATACACCGCCATTTTCACTTCATTCGAGGTAGTTATGTCCGGCCACTCGAAATGGGCCACAATCAAGCACAAAAAGGGCGCGCTCGATGCCAAGCGCGGCAAGATTTTCACCCGCCTGCTGAAGGAAATTGCTGTCGCCGCAAAAGGCGGGGGCAATCCTGACACCAACGCTCGGCTCCGTACTGCCGTAGCCGCTGCCAAGGCCGAGAACATGCCGCAGGACAATATCAAGCGGGCCATACAGCGCGGCACTGGCGAACTGGAAGGCGTGAGCTACGAGGAGGCAACGTTTGAAGGTTACGGGCCGGGCGGTGTCGCCATTATTGTGGAGGTGCTCACCGACAACCGCAACCGCGCGGTGAGCGAAATACGACACGGCTTCGCCAAGAATGGCGGAAACCTTGGTGAGAGCGGTTCAGTCAAATTCATGTTCCATAAGAAGGGCCTCATCGCGGTCGAGAAGTCGTCGGCCACAGAAGAGCAGTTGATGGACATCGTGCTGGAACATGGCGGCGAGGATCTGAACGACGAGGGCGATACCTGGGAGATAATTACGGACCCCGGCTCGCATGAAGAGGTGGCAAATGCCATCAAGGCTGCGGGGATTCCGACCATAGCCAGCGAAGTGACAATGCTGGCCTCGACCTATACCAAGCTGGAGGGCAACCAGGCGGCCCAGATGATCAGGTTGCTTGAGGCGCTTGAAGAACTCGACGACGTTCAGAACGTCTTTTCGAACTTCGATATGGACGCCGCACAGATGGAGCACGCGGCAGGATAAAAAGGAATTGGCGATTACCGGAAAGAGGCCGCCCGGTTGTGGCGGTCTTTTTTTGGTAAAGGCAGGGAACCAGGGAACAAGGGAACGAGAAGGCAGTTCTGGAGGGCAGGCTTGGGGATTTTCAATCGGATCGGTTGGTCTGCGTTGCTGGTGGCCGGAGCCATGATGGTTTCCGCGCAAACGAATGATGGGGCCGCGAACGGGGCTAACGCCACTATAAGCGGCGGCGGATTGCACGACATCGCCGACCCCGTCGCGCAGGTCAAGCACGATGAGAGCTGGCATTTGGAACCCTTTGTGAATTATGGCAATGGGTTCGGAAACCGCGACCAATACAAGTTCTTCTGGGCGGGGGTTGAAGCCGGCAAGATCCTCACCCCGGTGGTTGGCAAGGGCTGGTGGAGAGGGCAATTCGAGTATGCAGGGAATGTGATGCCGCTATGGCAGGCATACACCCCTGCGCCGCATGAGCAAGGGTACAGCTGCATCGAGAACGGAGTGGTTGAGCCGTGCGATCTGCCTTTCGGCGGCGGCACGTTTCGCGGAGTCAGCATTACGCCAGTCATTCTCCGCTGGCAATTCGATACCCACTCTCGCAGGGTGCAACCCTGGTTCCAGGCAGCGGGTGGGCTCATTTACACCACGCACAAGTTCCCGCCGAACATCCTCAGTAACACGGCCCTGGGGATCGACGGCGGAACCTGCGTTTGGAACTTCTCGCCGCAAGGCGGAGGCGGCGTGCATATCTTCACCCGCGCCAAGCGGTCGATCGATATCGACGTCAACGGCGTCCACATTTCGTCGGCATCGCTGGGCGACCGTAATCCCGGCGTGAATGCAAGCGTCCAGATACAGGTGGGCTACACCTTCTGGAAGTAGGCCGGCGTTCAAAAGAAGATCGTCCCGAGCGTCGTATTCGGGAAAGATCGAGGAAAAGATGAACGGTCCGATCGTCGAGTGCGTGCCCAACTTCTCAGAGGGCACTGACACCGCGCGCGTGGAAGCGATTCTATGCGCCATGCGCGGCGAGGGCGTGTATCTGCTCGACTTGTCGATGGACGCTGACCATAATCGCTCGATTGTGACCATCGCCGGAGCGCCGTCCGCGGTGGTTGAGGCCGCTATTCGCGGGGTGGGCAAGGCGGTGGAACTTATTGATCTGACCCAGCAGCAGGGAGCGCACCCGCGTATTGGGGCGGCCGACGTGATTCCGTTTGCGCCCGTTTCAGGAATGCGACTGGAACAATGCGCGTTGCTGGCACGGCAGGCGGGCCTCGAGATATGGCGGCGGTTCGGTGTTCCGGTATTTTTCTACGAAGCGGCTGCGGCCCGTCCAGACAGGGCCAATCTCGATGACCTGCGCAAAGGACAGTTTGAAGGGTTGCGGGAGGCAGTAGGCAAAGACCCGTCGCGCCGGCCCGATCTGGGAGGGCTCGCGCTGCATCCGACGGCAGGCGCGTGCGCTGTGGGAGCTCGCAAATTTCTGGTTACCTATAACGTCAGTTTCGACTCTGCCGATGTAGCGCTGGTGCGGGCGATGGCCAGGGAGATTCGAACTTCTTTCGGCGGTCTCAAGGCAGTGCGGGCGATTGGCGTGCTTGCCCATGGACGGGCGCAACTCTCCATGAACATCCCTGATTTTGAGGCCACGCCAATCTCACAGGTTCACCACAAGGTAACCGCCCTGGCGGCAAAACATAAGGCGCAAATTGCTGAGGGTGAGATTGTGGGCCTGCTGCCTGAGGCGGCATATGAGCGGGAAAGCGAGTGGATACGTCAATTAGGCAGGTTCGATCCGGAGACAAAGATACTGGAACGGCGTCTGGCAGCCCCGCTCCGCTGGCCAGGAGAAGTTTGAGCCAAACAGCCGGCACGAAAAGACGCGTAAAATGGAGTTAGCGATTGAGTCCGGGTTCTTTGGAGATCCGGCGGATTTAATGAAAGCAGCCGTTGCCGGCTTGAAAGGCAAAGGCCGGCTTTCCGGAGGATGGAATTGTTGAAAGCAGCATTGAAGTTATCAATTGGAATGGTTCTGGCGGCAGGGGCCGCATGTGCGCCGGCGGCGCAACTCTCCACCGACGCCCGTGGGGCTATTCCGCACGATGTGCAGCAACTGGTGGTGATCGACTATCGGGCCATGCAGAACTCGGCGGCGGCGATGGATCTGCGCAACCGCGTGATGCCGCCGGAGTTGAAGCAGTTTGACGAAGCCCTGCAGAAGTCGGGGCTGAACGACAATCACGATGTGGACGAGCTGGCCTTTGCGCTCTTCCGCACCAAGTCTGACACCGATTCTCTTGACACGGTTGGAATTGCGCAGGGGCAATTCGACGTGGCGAGCATTGTGGCGGGCTTCAAGAAGAACAAGACGAAGGCGACTCTTGTGCGCACCAACAGCATCTATCCCATGACCAAGGCGGGAATGGTGCTTTGCTTCGTCGACCCTTCGACCATGGTCTTCGGCGAGAAAGAAGCCGTGGAAAAGGCTCTGGATGCGCGCGACGGTATTGCGCCCAGCTTGCTCAGCAACAACAACATGATGGGCGCCATGCAGAGCGTGGACTCGAATCCGCTGTGGAGCATCCTCGACGAAAAGGGCACCCAGACCATGATGATGCAACTGCTGGGTTCGGCTGGATCGTCGGGTTCCGGCGCGGACTTTGAGACCGTGCGCAAGAAGCTCGTGGCATCGTGGTATTCCATGGACTTTCAGCACGGGGTCAAGTTCGACCTGACTATCTCCACCGGCGATGCTTTCACTGCTTCAACACTGTCGTCGCTGATGACCGCGGCGGTAATGGTGCGCAAGATGAGCAGCACCGACACCGAGAAACAGGCGCTGAATGCGACTTCGATTTCAGCCAGCGCGGGTCAACTCACGATCGGTTATTCAAGCACCGACAACCAGTTCAGCAGCCTGCTGCAGTCGCCATTGTTTGGAAACATGGTGCGGTAGGGCTGGAAAGCAATCGAGCGCACATGCCTTTGCTCCAATGGAGTAAAGGCATGTGCGCTTTTTGCGTCAGTTCTTGATATTGAGAGAGGGAACCCATTGAACCTGCCCATCGGGCAGCAGAATGACCAGGTATTGCCCCTCATCGCCATCTGAGAGAATCGAGCCTTGAAGCTGGACCTGTTTACCGGTTGAGTCGGTGTACTGGACCTTGAGTGGCCCTTTGCCCTGCACTTGGAATTTGTATTTGTAGACCTGGCCTGGAGTCAGAGTATCGATGCCGAAGCTTGCACTCGGGTAGTCGATTTCGACCTGGTGGATGGCTGCCCCGGTGCGGTTGTCAATCAGGCTGTCGATATGGTGCGAGTGGCAACCTGAAATCACCAGGCTCAAAGCTAAAACAAAAGCCGGAACGAATAAGCGAAACTTCTTCTTGCTCATCTCGAATTGCCCCCGAGAACAGTCTTTTCTAACTCTTTTCCCCGCATGAATCAGCGCCATCCTTCTGCTCATCTTGCGCTTGCGCGGATTTCAACTGCGATTCCACGCGCTGCAGACGCTTGAACAGCTCCGGCAAGCGCTCAAAGAGCGTGACGGCGCGGAGCCAGATACGATTGTCGAAGCCGGGTGAGCCGGAGATCATTTTACCCGGCGGGACATCGTGCGACACTGCGGATTGCGCGGTAAGAATGGCCCCGTCGCCCACCGAGCAATGCCCGGCAATGCCTACCTGGCCGGCAAGAATCACGTTGTTGCCAATGACTGAAGAGCCAGCCAGGCCGGTTTGCGCGCAGATGAGAGTGTCATTGCCGATGTGCGAGCCGTGGCCCACCTGAACCAGGTTGTCGATCTTGGTTCCGTCGCCAATTTCAGTCGATCCAACTGTGGCCCGGTCAATGGTCGCATTGGACTGCACATCGACGCGGCTGCCGACGCGAACCGGGCCCGATTGCGGAATCTTCTCCCACTGGCCCTGGTTGTTCTTTGCGAAGCCGAAGCCGTCGCCGCCGACGATGGCGCCGTTCTCAAGCGTGACGTGATCGCCGAGAATGCAATTCTCGCGCACCACCGCGTGGGCGTGGGCAAAGAAGTTGCTTCCGGTTTCAACACCGGGATACAGCACCACGTGGGGCAGAATGGTGGCGTTGGGCCCGAGTTTCACTCCGGGGCCGATTACCGCATAAGGACCAATGTGCGCATTAGGACCGATCACTGCTGTCGGGTGAACGACTGCGGTAGGGTGAATCCCCGGCGGATAAGTAGGCGGGGCATAGAAGAGGCCAAGCGCGCGCGAGAAAGCATAATACGGGTTCTTGATGCGCAGCGTAGCTGCGGAGATTTCTTGAAACTCCGGTTCCACGATGACTGCGCCGGCGTGGGTGGAGCGGGCCAGCGCCGTGTATTTGGGATTGGCGACGAACGTGACATCGCCCGGGCCGGCCTCTTCAAGTCCTTTGACGCCTGTTATTTCCAATTCCGCGTCTCCGCGGAGTTCCGCACCCAACCGGATTGCTAGCTCGCCTAACTTCATCATGCAAATTGTAACGGAAGGGGCTGGCGATGTCTGGCGACTCGAGGTTACATAGACCCGTGAGCGCGAGTTGTTGCTCTATTCATGGCTTTATGGCCGACTGATTTCTCGCTCTCTTAAAACTACCCGGGGCCAAAGAGGCTGCGGAAAACTCATCAAGCGCGGTTCAATGCCCGAAAAACACCCCTCCGGGGCTAAAGCCCCGATCTTTGTAAAGGCGTTATCGGCACGACTAAAGTCGTGCCCTGACACTGCGTGCCTCTCCGATGAGTTTTTCCGCAGCCTGTAAAGCCCGCGACTCTTTCTAGTCTCAATTCAGAGGCCTGAAGGCCTCTGCTCCCTCAGGATTTATTGGACTGTTTGCTGGCTGGGTGTCGCGGCCGCTGCTCCCGTGGTTGTTACAGGCTCGGGGGTTGGGGCCTGGAGAGTCTGCGCGCCCGATTGCGCGGCATGAAGCACGGCGTTGGGAACGATGCCAAGCATGAGCGTAGCGGCGGCGGCGAAGGCCAGTGCCGCGAGCGCGGTGACGCCCACGCGAGAAGGCGCCGGAACTGCGGCATCGGAATCGGGGCGCTGGGCGGCGGCAAGAGCGAGGCGCAGATAATACGCCGCAGCGATACCCGAGTTGAGCAGGCCGATGATGGCCAGCGCAATGGCTCCGCCGCTCACTGCAGAAGTGAACGAGTAGAATTTGCCGAAGAACCCGCCGGTAAAAGGAATGCCGATGAGCGAGATGAGGAAGAAGATGAGCAGGCTGCCGAGGAACGGCGAGCGATAGAGGAGTCCGCGATAGTCGTCGATGAGGGGCAGGTGCTCGTCGTAGCCGCTGACCAGACTGATGACGGCGAAGATGCCCACGTTCATGGCGGCGTAGGCCGCGATATAGAAGGATGCGGCAGGAATGCCGATCTCAGGCGCGCCGGCGAAGGCGGCAAGCAGGTAGCCGGCGTGAGCGATGGAGGAGTAGGCCATCATGCGCTTCACATTCTGCTGGCGCAACGCGGCCAGGTTGCCGACGGTCATTGAGAGCACGGCAACGCCCCACAGTAAAGGCGACCAGAGCGAGTGCAGCGTGGGGAAGGCTTCATAGACCACGCGGATGAGCAGCGCAAAGGCTGCGGCCTTGGGCGCGGTTGAGAGCAGCGCGACCACCGGTGTAGGAGCGCCTTCGTAGACATCGGGTGTCCAGATGTGGAATGGCGCGGCCGAGACTTTGAAGAGAATTCCCACCAGCATTAGCGCCATAGACGCGACTACGAGAATCTGATTCTGCGCGCCGGGGATGTCGTGGGCGATCTTGTAAATTTCGGTGCTGCCGGTGGCGCCGAAGATGAGCGCGATGCCGTAGAGAAGAAAAGCCGTGGCGAAGGAGCCGAGCAAGAAGTACTTTAGGGCCGCTTCAGGACTGCGCCCCACGTGCTTGCGGTATCCGGCCAATATGTAGGTGGAAATGGACGATAACTCAAGCGCGATAAAGACCAGCAGAAGCTCGATGGCCGAAGTGAGCAGACACATGCCAACCGCGCCGAAAACGACGAGAGCGTAATACTCGCCTTGGTGATGTGAGTCGGCAGGCAGCGTATCGAGCGAAAGCAGCAGAGCCACCAACACAATGCCACAAATCAGCACGTGGAAGAAGACGGTGAAGTTGCTGGTTTCGACGGTGCCGAAAAAGCCAGTGCCCTCGGGCAGCGAAAGCTGCCAGACGCTGGCCCAGATTGCGATGGTAGCGCCGATGGCGGCGACAAATCCGAGATAGCGGCGCGACCAAGCTGGCGGCAGTGTGGCGTCAATCAGCATGACGGCCACGCCGGTCAGCGTAAGGATGACCTCAGGGAGGATGCGGTAGATGTCGGGCACTGGATTCACCGCTGCGCCCCCTGATCTGCTTCACATTTAGCAGCAAGCTCAGGAGTAGCAATGAGGTCAGGCGCCTCTAGCTTGAGTGCCGCACAAGCGCCGTCGAGATAAATGGGTGGTCGCGTCAATGCCGCCGGTCGCATTGTGCCCGGCGGATGCGGGCTGGTTTGAATGCTGTTGAACCACAACGACGGCGCAACGCCCATCACCAGCATAAGGATGACGAGCGGAGTAAGCGCAGCCAGCTCGCCAAAACTCAAATCGTTCGCTGGTTTTGAATCTGACATTGAGCTTAACGGCCCATAGAAGAGGCGCTGGATGAGCCAGAGCATGTAGGCGGCGCTCAGGATTACGCCGACGGCCGCGATGATTGCGGCACTGCGGCTCACTCCTGTGAAGGTGCTGGAGAGAATGACGAACTCACCGATGAATCCGCTTAACAGCGGCAGGCCGATCATTGCCAGCGAAGCAAGCACGAAGTAGGTTGCCGTGCGCGGCAGTTTGGCGGCAAGGCCTCCGAAGTTGTCGATCTGGCTGGTTCCGTAGCGGCTTTCAAGCGCGCCGAGCAGAACAAACATCGCCGCCTCGACGATGCTGAGATTCAGGATCTGGAAGACCGCGCCGTTCCAGCCGTTGCCCGTAAGGCCGTAGATGCCGAGAATCACCAGGCTGAAGTGGCTGACCGCGCCAAAGGCCAGCAGGCGGAAGAAGTCGCGCTGCACCAGTGCGAGGCACGCGCCGTAAATGATGCCGATAAGCGCCAGGACAATGAGCAGCGGAGCGATTGCACGGGCCTGAACAGGGAAGAGTCCGGCATGGAAACGCAACATGGAATAGAGGCCGAGTTTGCCGGCCACCACCATCGCCATGGCGACGGGCGCTTCATTAAATGTGTCGGCTAGCCATCCGTGCAGAGGGAAAATCGGAACTTTGACAGCAAAGGCAAAGACGAAGGCCAGCGCAACCCAGAAGAGCGCGCTTGAGGGAAGCACTCCTGTCGCGATCTGGAACTGGAGTTCGGCGAAGTTGAATGTATGGGTCTTGGCGTAAAGCCAGAGAATAGCGACGAGCAGTGGCGCCGAGGGAATAAATGTGAACAGGAAGAACTTGAGTGCGGCCTTGGGTCCGTCTTTGCGGCCGTACATGGCGATGAGGACGGCCATGGGGACCAGCGAAAGTTCCCAGAAACCGTAATAGAGCATCAGGTCGAGCGAGACGAAGACGCCGAACATGGCCGTCTGCTGGACGAGGAAGAGCGAGTAATAGATTTTGCGGCGGGTCTTGATGGTGTTCCAACTGACGAGGACTCCGACGGGCGCGAGAATGCCGACGAGGACCACCAGCCAGAGACTGAGCGAGTCAACGCCAACGTGGTAACTGATGGCCGGGTTCTCGATCCGGAGGCGCGTGAATTCAAACTGAAAGCCGCTTTGGCCGGCTGCGAAGTGCGCGGGCAGATGCAGCGTAAGACCGAGGGTGACGAGCGCCGTAAGCAGGGCAATCCAGTTGGGGAGCTTGGCGCGATCGGGCAGGAGTGCAATGAGGATGGCACCGGCCAGCGGAACCAGCAGGATGAGCGTGAGAATGGATTGGTCGATGGATGTCATATTCTCAGTGCCCTGCCTGCGAAAGTTGCGTTACGGTGATGTGGCTGACCTTGTGGATTTGGGTGACGTGAAAAAACGAAGGCGTCCAGGTATGCGGTGAGCTGGCGAGGAGAACGAAGAGCAGCAGGAGTGCCGCGCCTGCAGCCAACCACGCCGCATACGAGCGAAGATTACCCGATTGCCATCGTTGCAGGATCGCTCCGCCAAATGTTGCGAGGCCACCAAGCAGCCATGCCGCGCCACCCAGGATTGCTCCATCGACAACCCAGCCCAGGATGTAGCGCGAGATGACCAGCAATGGGCGCACGAAGACGGCGTTGTAGATCTCGTCGACGTAGTATTTGTTGGCGAGCACCTTGGTGAATCCGGTGGGTTCGGATGCTACCGCGGCGGCCTGTTGTGTGCCGGGCTTGAAGTGGATATGCGCGATGAGCCATCCGATCAGGCCGACGCCAACTGCGACAGTCATGAGAGCGTACTCGAGCGAAGCGTCACCTGACTCGGCACGGGTGCCGGTGACAGGAGCGAGGAAGTCGTAGAAGCGGCCGCCCAAAGCAATCCATCCGCCGCCGATGGATAGGATGGCGAGCAGAACCAGCGGGCCGAGCATTGACCAGGGACTCTCGTGGGGATGCACGTTGGCGCTGCGCGATTCGCCGAGGAAGGCCAGGTACCAGAGCCGGAACATGTAAAGTGCGGTGATGCCGGCGGTGAGAACGCCTACGCCCCAGAGTACGGTGCCGAACACGCCTTGCTGGAAGGCCGCGGCGAGAATTGCGTCTTTCGAGAAGAAGCCGGAGAACCCGGGAAAGCCGGAGATGGCGAGGACCGCGATAGTCATGGTCCAGAACGTGATGGGAATTTTCTTGCGCAGGCCGCCCATCTTGCGCAGGTCCTGCTCGCCGCCGAGCGCGTGGATTACCGAGCCTGCAGCAAGGAACAGCAGCGCCTTGAAGAAGGCGTGAGTCATCAGGTGGAAGATGGCAGCCGAATAGGCCGCCACTCCGCAGCCGAGGAACATATAGCCGAGCTGCGAGATTGTGGAGTAGGCGAGCACGCGCTTGATGTCGTTCTGCGCCAGGCCCATGGTTGCGGCAAAGAGCGCCGTGGCCGCACCGACTATGGCGACAATGCTGAGCGCGAAGGGCGAGCGGTCAAACAGGAAGTGGAAGCGCGCGATCATGTAGACGCCGGCCGTGACCATCGTGGCGGCGTGAATGAGCGCGGACACCGGTGTGGGGCCCTCCATTGCGTCGGGCAGCCAGACGTAGAGCGGAAGTTGCGCGCTCTTGCCGGTTGCGCCGATGAGCAGACAGAGGCAGGTGACGGTGAGGATGCCGCCGGTCCATGCGGGGCTGGCTGCGAGCTTTGTTGCGATCTCACTGAAGGTCAGCGTGCCGAAGTTGGCGAGCAGAAGGAAGATTCCGATCAAGAATCCGAAGTCGCCGATGCGGTTGACGACGAAGGCCTTCCTGCCGGCGCTGGCGGCGGATTTCTTTTGGAACCAGAAGCCGATGAGCAGATACGACGCGAGACCCACGCCCTCCCATCCGACGAACATCACCAGCACGTTGCCGGCGAGGACCAGCGTCGTCATGAAGAAAAGGAAGAGATTCAGGTAACTGAAGTAGCGCGCGTAACCGGGGTCGTCGTGCATGTAGCCGACGGAGTAGATGTGGATGAGGAAGCCCACGCCGGTAACGACCAGCAGCATCACTAGCGAGAGTTGGTCGAGGGCGAAGGAGAAGTCGATGTGCAACGAGCCGAGGCTAATCCAGTGGCCGAAAGTCTCCGAGTAGGGCATGAGCCGGATAACGGTCGCCAAATCAGGGTCCGTTGGTCCAGACCTGACAAACAAGCTCGATTCGAGAACCACGATGAAGGCACACAGCGGCGCCAGCAGCGCGATCGTCGTGACCAGCCATTTTGGCAGGCGCGAGCCGAGGATTCCGTTCAACAGAAATCCCGCGAGGGGCAGCAGCGGAATCAACCAAAGATGGAGCGATGAGTTCATAGTTTCATCAGGTCGATGCGATCGACGGACAATGTGTTGCGGACGCGGAAGACGGCAATGATAATGGCAAGGCCGACGGCGGCTTCAGCGGCGGCCACCATCATCACAAAGAAGACAAAAATCTGCCCCTTCACCGCGTGCCACTGGTGCGCGAAGGTGACAAACGAAAGGTTGACGGCGTTGAGCATGAGCTCAATGGACATGAAGACGGTGATGATGTTGCGCTTGATGAGGAATCCGACGATGCCGAGACAAAAGAGCGCGGCGCTTAAAAGCAGATACCAGTTGAGAGGCACGTCCTGATTAAGAAAGCTCACTTCGAGACTGTCCTTTCTCCGTTGCCGAGGCGGGCCAGGGCTACTGCGCCGAGGATGGCGATGAGGATGAGAACCGAGGTGACTTCAAAGGGCAGCAGCAGATCGCGAAAGAGCACAGCGCTCAATTCCTTTGTATCGGTGATGGGCTGGCTGGCGGAAGAAGCGCCAAGGCCGCGCACGTGCAGAATGACGGTGGCGAAAAGTCCCAGCAGCACAACCACCGCTGGAAAGCCGATGATGCGCGCGGCGCGGCTGCCGAGGGTTCGCTCTTCACGGCCGGCATTGAGCAACATCACCACAAAGACGAAGAGCACCATGATGGCGCCGGCATAGACGATGATCTGGGCGATGGCCAGGAACTCCGCGCCGAGGAGCAGGTAAAGCACCGCCAGCGAAGTCATCACCACAATCAGCGAAAGAGCGCTGTTGATGGGATGCGTCTGGAGCAGGAGATTGATGGCTCCAGCGAGACAGCATCCGGCAAAAACGATAAATAGGATGAGATGCATCGTTTTAAACTTGTGGCGCGAGCCGGTGGTACGATCCGGCTGGGTTAAGGGAAGGATGAGCGGAGTCCTTCACGATTGTAATTGAGAATGAAGCAGTCAAAGAGCATCCCTCCGGGGCTAAAGCCCGGCCGATCTTTTGCACTCTTCGGCGCGATTAAAGTCACGCCCTGTTACAAGGCCCTATTCCGACGAATTTTCCAGCAAACCTGTTAAGCCGTGCCCTTTCAAAAATGCCGCCGGCACCCGCTCAGGTTGGCGGGTGATATGCAAACCAGAGACTTGAAGCCACAATGTTAAGGATGGCGAGCGGCAGCAGAAAACGCCATCCATAGTTCATAAGCTGGTCATAGCGGAAGCGGGGCAACGTGCCGCGCACCCACACGTAGAGAAACAGGAAACAAAACACCTTGAAGACAAACCAGAAGATTGAAAGCAGCGATGCGAGAATTGCGCTTTCAGGCGGGGGAATCAGGTTCTCAAACGGCCCCGTCCAGCCGCCCAGAAAAAGCAGAGTCGCTACGCAGCCAACGTTGATCATGTTTGCGTATTCGGCCATGAAGAACATGGCGAACTTCATCGAACTGTATTCAGTATGGTAGCCGCCGGTTAGCTCGCTCTCGGCCTCAGGCAAATCGAATGGCGATCGATTAGTCTCGGCGTAGGCGGCCATCAGGTAAATGAAGAAGGCTACGAACTGGAAACCGCCGAAGATATTCCACGACCCGATGCCGTGCTGGGCCTGCTGCTCAACGATCTGGCGCAGATTGAAAGTGCCGGAGCGGATCACGACGCCGACCAGCGAGAGACCGAGCGCCAGTTCGTAACTGATGAGCTGGGCGGAAGAGCGCAAACCACCGAGCAGCGAATACTTGTTATTCGACGACCAGCCGGCGAGGGCTATGCCGTAAACGCCGATTGACGTGACGCCGAGGATGACCAACAGGCCGATGTTGATGTTCGATATATCGAAGAGGTCGACGCCGTGCGGTCCCGCATTGGGCCTGCCGAAGGGAATTACGGCGATGGAGATGAGCGCGCAGCCGAGAGCGATGATGGGCGCGAGCAGATAGAGCGGGCGGTAGACGGCCGTGGGAATCAGGTCTTCTTTGAGGAATGACTTTGCGCCGTCGACAAGAGGCTGCAGAAGGCCAAAGGGGCCCACGCGGCTGGGTCCCCAGCGGTTCTGGATGCGGCCGACGAGTTTGCGCTCAAGCAGCACGGTGTAGGCCACTCCCATGAGCAGCACCACCGTGACCACGGCCACCTTGAGCAGACTCCAAAGAAAGAATTCGAGAATCGTCACGTGCGTTTGTGCCTTTTTCGGTCTTTGTCAGTTCACTTACTGTTGTCGATTAATGCGCTAATCGGCTGCACTCCATGCAGCCGCAATTCCCGTCAGCCGCAACTTTCCTGCCCTGTGAGAAGTCTCCCGTGTCGCAAAAATACCTTCCGTGCTCGCAGGTCTTCCATCCAGAGAAACCGTCGCGCGTGTACCCGAAACGTTTTGCGATTTCCTGCATGCCCGCCATGAACGCTTCAAGCTCCTGTTGACTTTGAAAGTACACCTCAAATTGAGATGCAGGTGGCTTGAGGGTCCAAGTATTGGTGTAGTCAAAGCGGTAATAAGCCAGCAGATCGTTGATTGAATTGCGGAGCATTGGAAAGTCCTGCTCGCCGGTAAAGTTGAATTCGTTGCGTTCGAACCGGAACGTTCCCTTCATCGGAAAATAACCAGGCAGGTAGCCACCGTGCTCTGCCGATTCGCCGGGTTCGTCGTCAGTATGGCCCGTTCCAAAAAGTTTCTTCATGAAACTTACGGTCGGCGTTCCATCCAATGCGCCCGATTTGTAAGGAAGCTTATCCATTTGGTCTGCGACTCTATTCCTCATGCTATGACGGAGTCTTCGCTGGCCGGCGCCTGGTGCTGTTCCAACTGCTTGAGTGCGGCACTGTAACGGCCCAATGTGCCGGAGGTGAATAGCTTGTCGTGCGTTGGCGCAATAAGCGATGCGACCGGAACGAAGCCAGGCGTGGCCGCGGGTTCGGTGTGCACGTCGTTGCCGGAAAGAAGATTGAACCGGTCGAAACTGGGACCGGGTGCGTAGCCGGGGACGAGGCGGTTGATCTCGTCGAGAACGGCGAGCGGATCGAAGGGGCTGAGTTTGGGTTCGAGGCCGCTGGCTTCGAGCCAGACGGAATGACGGTCGGCCTCGCCGGACTGCGCGCCGCGCGACATGCCGAGATCGGCGGTAACGCCCGATTTGCCGAAAGGAACAAGCGCACGCACTTTCTCGCCCACGGCTTCGGCAAGTCGGACGATGATTTCGAGATCGGACTTGACTCCGGCTCGGTCAGAGGCTTTGCGGACGAGTTGCACGTCGCCGAAGGTGCTGGTGACGGTACCCGATTTTTCGTAGAGACTCGCGGCCGGCAGAACGACGTCGGCAATCGCGGCTGTCTCAGTCAGGAAAAGATCCTGCACGATGACGAAGGTCTTGCTGAGCGATGCGGGGCTGAGTTTGTAACTTGAAACGGGATTGGCGCCGGCGATGAGGAGTACGCCTATATCGCCAGATTCCGCTGCGGCGAGTATTTCGGGTAGCGATTTTCCTGGAGCAGCGGGCAGATTCGGGTATTCCGCGAATGCGCCCGGAGCGTTGACGGAGATGTAACCGGGAAGCAGGTCAGGGAAGAGACCCATATCGGCTGCGCCGCGCGAGTTGGAATGGTCGCCGAGGTATGCGAACTTGACGTTATCGCGCTTGAGTCCCCATGCGACCAGGGAGTCTACGTCTGCTCCGCGGAACTCATCGCCGAAGATGACGACGAGCGACTCTTCGCCGGCGATAGCCTTGGCAAATTCGGAATCAGCGGCGTCGAGCGTTGCAGCGAGGCCAGCATAGCTGCCGGCAGGCACGCGATAGGCGGCCTTGGCCTGGCGCTCAAGCTTGATCGGATTTGCATTTGCAACGTAAAGGCCCGCGCGATTGAGGCGCACATCGGTGCGAAGCATCCAGGCGAGCAGCGGGTGCTCGTCAGTGGGGTTGCCGCCGATGAGCAGGATCGCGGGCGCCGCGCCGATTTCGCGCAGGCCTGCGGTTTTGCCAGGATGGCCTGCGAGCGCGCGGGCAACGGCTGCGTAATCCGTTGTGCGTTCGTGATCGATGTTGTTGGTCTGGAGAACCGTGCGCGCGAACTTCTGCAGCAGGTAGTTTTCTTCGTTGGTAGTGCGGTTTGAGCCGATGACGCCGATCGCGGAGCCGCCACGCGTGTCGCGAATTGCCTTGAGACTGGCGCCGGCCACGCGCAGCGCGTGTTCCCATGTGGCAGGCTCAAGTTCGCCTTTTGCATTGCGGACGAGCGGTTTGGTCAGACGATCAGGACTCTCGACAAAATCGAAGCCGAAACGGCCTTTGGCGCAGAGAAAATCGTGGTTGATGCCGCTCTTGTCGCGATTGTCGGCGCGAACGATGGCTGAGCCCTCGTTATCCTGCCGCACACCGAGTGTAACTTTGCAACCGTCGGCGCAGTGCGTGCAGACGGTTGAAACGTGGTTCATCTCCCACGGCCGCGTCTTGTAGCGATAGCTGCCGCTGGTGAGCGCGCCCACCGGACAAACGTCGATGCACATGCCGCACTGTTCGCAGTCGAGCTGATTGCCTTCATTGGGAGCAATCACCGAACTCGCGCCGCGGTTCTGCACGCCGAGCGCCCACACATCCATGCCTTCGCCGCACATGCGGATGCAGCGGTAGCAAAGAATGCAGCGCGGACGATCGTAGTAGACAGCCGGCGACCATTGCTGCTCGTCGCGATGATGCTTGGCCTCGGCGTAGAGGCTCTCGCCCGCGCCGTACTTGAAGGTCATGTCCTGCAATTCGCATTCGCCGCCCGCATCGCAAACCGGGCAGTCGAGCGGATGATTGCCGAGCAGGAGCTGGATGGTGGCCTTGCGGGCCTGCGCAATCTCGGCCGATTCGGTGGTAAAGACCTGGCCCTCGGCGACCGTGGTGGTGCAGGCGGTCTGCAGCTTGGGCACTTTTTCCTGGCGCACCACGCACATGCGGCATGCAGCCTGGAGCGAGAGTCCGGGGTAGTAGCAAAACGCGGGAATCTCGATGCCCGCCTTGCGGCAGGCCTCAATGAGCAGCGTTCCGGCCGGGGCCGTCAGCTTTTTTCCGTCGACTGTGAATGTTACGTCGGGCATTCTTCGGTTGCGGTCCCTCAGGGGCTAAAGCCCCGTTGATTTGTTTTCCGTCTTTAGGCACGACTAAAGTAATGCCCCTTCAAAACTGCCCCGGGCTAAAGCCCCGATCGCTTCCTTGCCTCAATTCAGGAGCCTGAAGGCCTGCGCTCCCTCCGATGAAGCCTGGCTTTCAAATCTTCATCGGTCTCTATTCCTCATACAACCGTCAACTGCGGCACGCCTTCTCTTGCATACGGGCATGGCTTGCCGTTCAAATGATCTTCAAACTCTTTGCGGAACTTTTTCACGAATGCGATGGTCGGCATCGCGGCAGCATCGCCGAGCGGACAGAAAGTGCGGCCCAGCATGTTCTCGGCGAGATATTGAATATTTTCGATGTCGCTGGCCGCGCCAAATCCGGCGTGGAAGCGGGTAAGCGACTTTTTGAGCCAGTCAGTTCCTTCGCGGCAGGGAATGCACCAGCCGCAGCTTTCGTGCGCGTAAAAACTGATGGTGCGTAAGGCAAACTCGACGATGCAGGTCTGGTCGTCGATCACCACCACGCCGCCCGAGCCGAGCATCGATCCTGCCTTGCCAACCTGGTCAAAGTCCATACCGAGGTTTTCAATTTCTTCGGGCAACAGCACCGGGGTGGACGAGCCGCCTGGAACCACGGCTTTGAGTTTGCGCCCACCGCGCACGCCGCCGCCAACTTCGTAAATCATCTTTTTGAGGTTGTAACCCATGGGCAGTTCGTAAACGCCGGGATGCTCAATGTGGCCGCTGAGGCCGAAGAGGCGCGTTCCGCCGTTGCGTGGCGAGCCAACCGCACAGTAGGCCGCTCCGCCCATGGCGATGATGTGCGGCACCGAGGCGATGGTTTCGGCGTTGTTGATAACGGTGGGTCCACCGTAAAGGCCGACGACAGCAGGGAAGGGCGGCTTGATGCGCGGAATACCACGCTTGCCCTCAAGTGACTCCATCAAGGCTGACTCTTCGCCCACTTCGTATGCGCCCGCGCCGGTTTGCGTGATTACCTGGAATTCAGTGTCGGAGCCGAAGATATTTTTGCCGAGGAATCCGCGCTCGTATGCGTCGGCAAGTGCCTTCTCAACAATCTCGATGAGGTAACGGTACTCGCCGCGCAGATAAATGAAGCCGACTTTTGCGCCGATGGCGAGGCCGGCGATGATGGTGCCTTCGATGACCGCGTGGGGATCGTGCAAAAAAATCAGGTGATCTTTGCAGGTGCCGGGCTCGCTCTCGTCGCCGTTGACCAGAACGTACTTGGGCTTGGCCGACTGCTTGGGCACAAACGACCACTTCATGCCGGTCGGGAAGCCTGCACCACCGCGGCCGCGCAGTCCGCTGGCCTTGATCTCGTCGATGATCCACTCGGGCCCCTGCGCGAGACATTTCTTTGCAGCTTCATAACCGCCGAGTTCAACGTAACGATCGATCTTTTCCGCGCCCATGCCAAAGCGGCGCGAGACGATCTTAACCTCATCGGGATGGGAGACCAGGCGCGGCATCAGCGGCTCCCTTCATCGCGGGCCTTACCGCGATATCCGGAGAGAATCCCCGGCACGTGATCGGGATTGAGCTCGTCGTGAAAGTCGTAATTGACCTGGATGGCCGGAGCCCAGCAGCACGCGCCGATGCACTCAACTTCTTCGAGAGAGAAGATGCCGTCAGCGGTGACGCCTTTGTGGCCGATGCCGAGCTCTTCCTGAAAGCGCTCGTAGACTTCGTAAGCGCCGCGCAGCATGCAACTGATGTTGGTGCAGACCTGGATGTTGTATTTGCCTGCGGGCTTGAAGCGGAGCATTGAGTAATAGGTGGCTACGTTGCGTACCTCGAGGCCGGTGATGCCGATGCGATCTGCGACTTCGGCTATCACGGCGTCAGACAGATAGCCGATCTCGTCCTGCGCGTAGAGCAGCATGGGGATCAGCGCCGACCGCTTGACGGGATATTTTTGTACCAGCGCGTCAAAGCGCGCGGCCAGCCTGGGCGAAAACAGAGTCATCTGCTCGCTATTCATGCGGACGGCCCCTTGACTCGGAAGATCGGAATGCAAATTCGCTTGACCAATTCATCGACGGAGATGGCTTCCCCGCCTGCCTTTAGAATGAGTTCGCCAGTGGCCACTTCTTCCTCAATGGCGATTCGCTCGTCCGCGCCGAATCCTTGCATGTGCGTTACTACGATAACCCGACGTGCAGTTTCGAAGCTCACCTTAGTGACGTATCTTGAGGAACCGGCCTGTTCTTCGAAATGAGGGTCTGTTAGTTTCCCGGACGGGAACTGCCTCCAAATCTCGAAAACGTACAAACTTACCGGGACCGGACTCGCCGCAGGGGCAGGACGAGCGTCCCTGCTGATCTCATGAAGGGTGTCGGTGGCCTTGTTTCTAATCAAATCGAAAAGCTTGAGAGTTTTGTTGCTATATGCCGCATCAGCCTGACGCTTAATCATCTGCGCAGTCGCCAAGTCGGAAGCGGAGGCCTGCAGCTTGGCAAGACGTCCTGATTCGGAGTCTGCCGCTTCCCTGGCTAGATCCTTCTTCCAATCCTGTCCCTGATGGTCGCTCATCGCATAATCTCCCGCGCCCACGCTTCTGCGGCCATGTCCATCTCTTCTTCACCCTCAACGCCGCGCAGCCGGCCGTGATCGGTCAACTCCAGCACACCGCTGGTTCCATTTTCGCGCGTCCAGGTGACCGCATTGTTACGGCGCTCAAGCTTGAGCCAGCGATTTGCATTTCTGGCCGCAATGCGATGCGGATCGAATTCGATCTCAGCTTCAATCCCCAGGTGAAGGCCGTGCACCGCGGTGTAGCTGCGCAGCAGGGAAGCGAGAGACAGCCAGAGTTCGGCGTAAAAAGATTCTTCGCTGGCGATGAGAATGTCGTCACATGGGCCGGTCTGGAGCAAGTTTGCGTTTCCTCCGGGGCTGGGAGCCCCTGTCTGCCGATTCGCGCCGCCCCTACGGGGCTGCAATCCTTTTTGCATGCCTACCCAGGACTGCGTCCTGGGCTAGATTCCTTGCCTCCCTATGGGAGGCGCTTCCCACTCTCGTCACGGCAAGCCTTGGGCCTGCTTTACCGGTCGATCTCCTCCAGCACGATATCGAGCGATCCTATTACTGCAACCATGTGGGCCTTACCGGTCGATCTCTCCCAACACAATGTCAATCGAACCAATCACTGCGACCAGGTCGGCAATCAGCCTTCCCTTGCACATCACCTCCAGCGCCTGCAGCGTGGCAAACGAGGGATAGCGCATGTGCACGCGATACGGTTTCGCCGTACCGTCTGAAACCACGTAATAACCCATCTGGCCGTGCCCGCACTCCATGCCCTGATAAACTTCGCCGGCGGGAACGGCAAATCCTTCGGTGACGATTTTGAAGTGATGGATCAGGGCTTCCATCTGCGTCTTCATTTTTTCGCGATCGGGTAAAACAATCTTGGGTGCGTCGGCCTTTACTGGGCCGCCCGGCATGCCGTCGAGCGCCTGCTGGATGATCTTGACGCTCTCGCGCATCTCGATGAGCCGCACTTCGTACCGCGCCCAGGTGTCGCAGCCGTGCGAGATGGGCACCTTGAAGTCGAATTTTTCATAGCTCGAGTAGGGCATGTCGCGGCGCAGGTCGATGTCCACACCCGAAGCGCGCAGTGGAGGGCCGGTCACTCCCAAAGCGATGGCATCTTCGGCTGAGAGAATTCCCACGCCCTTGAGCCGGTTGATGAAGATCGGGTTTCCGGTCAGCAGATTCGAGTACTCGTCGATCTTTTCGGGGAAGGTCTTGATGAAAGCCTGCACGCGATCGAAATAGTCGAGCGGCGGCTCCATGGATAGACCGCCGATGCGGAAGTAGCTGGTCATCATGCGCTGGCCGGCTACAGCCTCAAAGAGGCGGAGGATTTCTTCGCGCTCGCGGAAGGTGTAAAGAAAGACGGTGAGCGCGCCAATATCCATGGCATGCGTGCCCAGCCAGATAAGGTGCGAGTTCAGGCGGCTTAACTCGGTGAGCAGCACGCGGATCCATTGGGCGCGCTCGGGAATCTCGAGTCCGAGCAGCTTTTCAACGGCCAGGCAGTAACAAAGGTTGTTGGAGAGCGGATCGAGGTAGTTGATCCGGTCGGTCATGGGGATGACCTGCTGGTAGAACTTGGCTTCGCAGGTCTTCTCGATGCCGGTGTGCAGGTAGCCGATCTCCGGCCGGATCTTGACGATGATTTCGCCGTCGATTTCGACCACCAGGCGTAAAACCCCATGGGTAGCCGGGTGCTGCGGCCCCATGTTGAGCACCATGTGCTGGCCGCCCAGGTTAGTCATCTCCGGAGTTTCGGCCGCAGTTGCCATTAACGGAGACCCTCCACGGGGTAGTCCTTGCGCAAGGGATGGCCTTTCCAGTCGTCGGGCATCATGATGCGACGCAGATCGGGATGGCCATCGAAGTGGATGCCGAAGAGATCGAAAACCTCGCGCTCATAAAAGTTTGCCGCAGGCCAAACGGAGGTGATGGAGTCGATGGCCGCTTCGGCCTCGCCAAGAAGCACGCGCAAGCGAATGCGCTCCTTGAATGAGTGAGAGAGAAGATGGTAGCTCAACTGGAATCGCGGCGTAGCCGGGTACCAGTCAACGGCAGTCATATCTTCAAAAAAGTTGAATCCGGCCTGGCGCATTGTTTCAGAGGCGGTGCGAATCACTTCGCGCGGAACCGTGAGGGTGAGTTCGCCGAACTCGAACCTGGCGTCAGTGAGCGCTGCATCGTTCCAGGAAAGGATGGCCTTGACCGCTGGGTGATCGGGAAGGGCATCGAGCACAGCTTGCCTGCCAATGTGAGCTGTTGAGGTCATTCCTTGTGCCTGCCCTTTCAATTCAGCCGCGCGCCAGGTGGCGCGAAGGTTCTTTGATTCGTGAGCCCATGATTGGCCTGCACCCGAAAATTCCCGGCAGCAGGGTTAATGCGGCGTCTTGAAAGCCGGTTCAGAGGTCCGCCTTGTCCATGCTCCAGTCGAGTACGCCCTTGCGCACAATGTAGTAGAGGCCGACGGCGACAAAGCCAAGATAGACAACCATCTCCCAGAAGCCGAAGAACCTGTGGCCAGTGATAGACGGCAGTTTGGTGTAGATGACTGCCCAGGGCATCATGAAGACCGCTTCAACGTCGAACAGGATGAAGAGAACGGCAACCATGTAGAAACGGACGCTGAAGCGCCCGCGCGCGTCGCCGACGGCCTGAATGCCGCACTCGTAGGCGTCGAGCTTGACGACAGTATTGCGATGCCGGCCAATAAACCACGAGGCAACCACCATGAAGGCGCCGAGCAGAATCGCGGCCAGAACCTGCATGAGAAGCGGCAAATACTGCCAGTAATAGGGAATCGTCACTTCTGGTCCCCCATAAAACAGAAAAATACGGCTGCCGGACGGGCAAAACGGTATGTACAAGCTCCGGCGGTCCTGGTTTGAGCTTAGGTTTTCAGCCTCATCCCGTCAAGGCAGGACGGGACGAAAAGAGGCGTTGGCTGGTTGATTCGATGTGAGAAACCCCTAATGGTTCCGCGCATCTTAAGGGATGGCAAGTTGCTCGGAAGGTATCAAATCCAATGAGGTGTGTATAGCTTGTCCATATTGGTGCGAGATGTGAGCTTCGTCACTGGGACTTAACAGAAGTGAGGCGATAATCTGGATGTGCTGAGGGGGAATTCGGTACGTTCGTCATCTGAACAAGCTGTGCATAAGGGTCGAAGAAGACGGTGAGGACGAAAACCATGGTTACATCCCCGAGTGCTGTATTTGCAAGCCTTGAAAGTGTTTCAGTCACATCGATTGCTCGGGAGCGGACAAACCGCCGCCGTCGCATCAGCTTCGAAGCCGGTCATGCGCTGGAGAAGCTGGGACACGCGATTGATTACCTCGCTGACGAATACGTTCATGAGGGAGGCAATTTCGACCGCAACGACCCAAAGTTGCAGGCGGTTGAGATGCTAATGGCAATCAATCGCAGGATTTACTTTGCCTGCCCTGAAATTCCGACACTGGGCGAACGGCTGGACGCCTGGCTCAGCGGGCAAAGGTTATAGAGCGACATTCGCGCTCGTAAAACAACCGCCCGGAGACATTCAACTAACCCGAGAGCGTGGTTAGTTCGCATCTGATCGCCTCTATAATTCGCCTTTAAAATCAACTAGTTGGAACTTCGACTTGTTTGACGGCCGGACCGTCGTGCGGGTGGGTGCTCCGTTCTCAGGCATGCGAATCCTGGTGTCGAAACTACTGCGTGGGCAGTTCATCCTTATGCCGCTGGCCTCAGCACGGTGCATACCGATGCACAAATTGGTCCGCCGACGTTCAGAGTGGCTGCTACACCGGGGTTGCTCACCTGCAGACCGCTGGGAGCCCTTCCCTGTAATTGCCACGCGCACCAACCGAGCATGGCAATCCCTGTCGCGCCTATGGGATGCCCCTTGGCGATCAGTCCGCCGGAAGTGTTGATTCCGCACTCGCCGTCTACGGCAGCCTTGCCTTCGCACCAATAGCGTGCGCCCTGGCCCGGAGCAGCTTTGCCCAGCACCTCGGTGCCAATGGCGCCCATCACAGTAAAGCAATCGTGGATCTCGGCCACGCGCACATCCGCCGGTTTCACCCCCGCCATCTCGTAAGCCCTGTTCATAGCCTTGTAGGCGCCCTCCGGCCGCAGCACATCGCGCCCTGCCTTCTGCAGCGCATCGGTAGCCTGGGCGTAGCCTGCTATTTCGACGCAGCCGGTCCTGGCTAGCCCGAGTTTCCGCAATCCCTCCTCGGTGGCCAGGATGAGACTGGCGTAACCATCGCTTATCTGCGAGCAATCAAAGGTCTTTAGCGGCAGGCCGTCGACAATGTAGCGATTGACGCCTTCGATTTTCATCGCCTGCTCCAGGGTGAGTTGCACGGTTGCCATCTGCGCATACGGGTTGTGTCCGCCGTTGGCGTATTCGGCCACCGCGATCTGAGCCAGTTCTTCCTCACGCACCCCATGCTGCTTCTGGTAGCACTGCATGATCTCCGCGAAAAGGTGAGGAAAGATAAAAACCTTGCCCTCGCGCTCGTCGGGGTGGGAGAAGTAACCGAGAGCCTGCCCGATCAATTTGCCGTCCATCTTTCCCTGGTTGTCGCGCATTTTTTCGTAGCCGACGGCGATGCCGACGTCTCCCCAACCCATCAGCAGTTTCTGGATTACTGAGAGCACGGCTTGCCCTCCGGAGGCGCAGGCGTTCTCCACGGCCTCAATGGGCTTGCCGGCCAGGCCCGGGACCATCGCCATCAAGCCGGAAAGCAGGCCCTGCTGGTTGAGCGCAATATTGCAGGTTGCGCCGATCGAGCCGACTTCCAAAACACTGGCCTCGACACCGATCTCACGGCAGGCGCCGAGAATAGCGTTCTCGACGATTTCCGGCACGGTCATGGCCAGTAGCTTGCCAAATTTGGATTGATGATAAGCGGCGATATAGATGGGTTTCATAGCTGCATTCCTTCCTGCTCTCGCACCCTGCGCAAAGCTCAGCCCGGCAGAGAATCGGATGGCTTACTGTCCATGTACTGTTTAAGTAACTCAGCCTTGACGACCTTGCCGTACGCGGTCCGAGGCAGGGCGTCAACGAACAAGAACTCCTTTGGCACCTTGTATCGGGCCAGCTTCTTTCCCAGAAAATCAGCGAGTTCTTCCGGGGTAGCTTTTTGCGGGCCGCGGCGCAGCACGAAAGCTACGCCGACTTCGCCCCAGGTGGAATGAGGCACGCCCACCACCGCGGCATCCTGCACGCCGCCATGCTGCAAGAGCTCAGCTTCGATTTCAGCAGGGTAGACGTTTACGCCGCCGCTGATGAACATATCCTTGGATCGGCCCGCGATATAGAAAAAACCTTCCTCATCGCAACGGGCCAGGTCGCCGGTGTGGAACCATCCATCCTCATCCATCGCGGCCGCCGTAGCCTGGGGATTGTTCCAGTAGCCCTGGCAGACATGAGGTCCACGGAATAGCAGTTCGCCTACTTCACCGGTCGCCACCGTGCCTCCTTCAGCATTCACCAACCGGGCTTCGGTGAACATGAGCGGCTTGCCGATGGAGCCCGCCTTGCGCGCGGATTCTTCCACAGTCATGGAAAAGCAGTTCACCCCCACCTCGGTGAGCCCGAATCCCTGCTTGAAAACCGTGCCACGCTTCTGGTAGGCCTCGATGAGATACAGCGGAAGCGGCGCGGCTCCACTGATGAACCAGCGAACGTGGCTCAGATCCGCCCGCTCGAATTCCGGTGCATCCATCAACAGCTTGAAGATGGTGGGCACGCCCAACACTACCGTGCATCTTTCCTGTTCGATGGTTCGCCAGACCTCGCTGGTGTCGAAAGCGCTGTGCAGGACGATGGTTCCTCCGATGGCGAAGATGGGCATGAGAAACGCATTCAGGCCTCCGGTGTGATAGAGAGGTGTATACACCGAGCTGATGTCGTCTTCGCGCAACTGCCAGCAGATTGCGGTGTTGTAGGCGTTCCAGCCGATCATGCGATGCGGCGTCATGACGCCCTTGGGCCGGCCCGTGGTGCCGCTGGTGTAAAGCAGGCAGAGCAAGTCTTCGGGAGCGCAGCGCGCCGGGATCCATGCGGCGGCATCGAGAGCAGCTATGGATGACGAGTAATGCAGATCGCCCGAGTCACCATCGTCGTCGAGCGCGATCCAGTGTTTGAGACGCGTGGTCTTTTTGAGAGCGTGTAATTGCTCTTCAAACTGGCCCTGATAAAACAACACATCGAGACTGCTGTCGCGCACAATGTAATCCAGCTCATGCGCGGTCAGGTGCGTGTTAAGGGGCACCAGGACGATGCCTGACTTGGCGGCCGCGAAAAAGACATCGAGAAATTCCACGCAATTGCCGGCCAGGATGCCGGCGCGATCGCCCTTGCGCAGCCCACAGTTTTCAGTCAGCAGCCGGGCACAGCGCACGGCGCGCTGGTTCAGTTCCCGGTAAGTGAAGCGCTGGCCGGTGGGCAAGTAGACAAGTGCGGTCTTGTCCGGCGTCAGCCGCGTGCGTTCACCCAGAATGTCGCCGGTAATCATGCCTTCTTTCCAGGCTGCCTGACCAGAGGCAGCGCGACACTGCTAACTGCATGAATTCCATTTCTCCACGTTTGGCTTCTCTGCGTTTGGCCACGGATTCGCGAATGCTCTACGGCATGCGAAACGCGCAACCCGCCTGGTTGTACCCAACTCCGGAACTGATCATCACTACCAGGCTCCCGGGAGTGATCTTGCCCTTCTCGATGGCGTGGTCAAGCGCCATGCCCACGCAGGCGGAGCCGGTGTAGCCGTATTCCTCCATGATGGTGTGAGCGCGTTCGATTGGTACGCTGAGGCGCTCCATTACGCGATGAATGGTTGGCTTTCGCACCTGGGTGAAGATGAAGCAGTCAACATCGCCCAGAGCGAAGTTGCCATCCCGGGCGAGGCGCTCGGCAAGTACCGGCCAAGTCTCCTCGTTCAACTCCGGAGGATATCGGTTTTTGATGGTGCAAGCGGTGCGCCCGGCCTTGACGGATTCTTCACTGGCGGGCTCGAACGTTCCGCCGGAATAGATTCCCCAATAGTCATGATAAGAGCCATCGGCAGCGAAGGCGGAAGTGATAAAACCCGGGGCAGCTCCGGCTTCAAGCACTGCCGCCCCGGCGCCATCTCCATAGAAGAAGACCATAGGATCGGCTGCGGTGGTGAGTTTATGCATCATGTAAACGCCTACCACCAGCACCGTCTTGATTCCCGGGTTGGCGGCGATGATGCCCGCGGCCGCGGACAGGCCTGTGGGAAACGATGCGCAGGCGCAGCCGATATCAAACGTTCCGGCGTTTTTTGCGCCCAGCTTATGCTGCACCACCACCGAGGTGGCTGGTGTAATGTAGTCGGGCGAATCGGTGCCGAGGATAATCAAATCCACGTCTTCGGGCTTTTTGGCTGCGCGTTCAAGCGCCTGGCGGGCGGCGGGCAGGGCAACATCACTGGTGGCCCAGTTTTCAGGGGCATGCCAGCGCGTTCTGATTCCGCTCGAGGCTTCCATTTTGTCAACGAAGTCAGGAATGTGCTTGAACCGCTCGCGCAGCATGTCATTGGTGACTTCGCGTTCCGGCACGTATCGTCCGGTGGAGATGATATTGGCGTAACGCATCAGAGCGGCCCTCCTGCCGACGGTTAAAGCATTTTTCGATTCCGCGCCATAAGAATCGAAATTGCTCTCAGGTTCCGAGCACCAGGCCGCCATCTACTGAGAGAACGGCTCCGGTGATGAACGAAGCCGCATCCGAAGCCAGCCAGACATAGGCCTCGGCCACGTCGTCCGGCTCTCCGATGCGTCCCAGCGGAGTGTGGGCGATCATGGCGTCGAGCACTTTGGGCGGCATCTGGCGCACCATTTCAGTGGCCATGAATCCTGGCGCGATCGCATTCACCCGAATCTTGTACCTGCCCAGCTCGCGGGCCCAGGTATGCGCAAAACTGATGACGCCTGCCTTGGTTGCCGAGTAGTTGGTTTGCCCGAAATTGCCATGCAGGCCGGCCACCGAAGAGGCATTCAGGATCACTCCCGAACCGTTGCGGATCATGTGCGGCACTACCGCGCGGGCGCAAAGGTAAACGCCTTTCAGATTCACGTTGATCACCGCGTCGAAGTCTTCTTCGCTCATCACGCTGACCGGCTGCCCATCCTTCCACTTCACCAACTGGGCGTCGCGGAGGATGCCGGCGTTGTTGATTAGCACATCGATCCTTCCCCAGCGCGCGACGATGTCAGCGACGGCTGCCTCCACATCGATGGCGTCGCAGACATTGGTCTTGCGGAAGACGGGTTCTCCGCCGGCTGCGGCCAGTTCGGCAAGCAACCCGTCTCCATCGGAATCCTTGACATCCCACGCGGCTATCCGGCAGCCTTCGCGGGCAAACAGCCTGGCCGTGGCCCGGCCCAGCCCCGCCGCGGCCCCGGTCACAATCACCACCTTGCCGCGCAAACCTGTGTCTTTCATACTTCTCCTAAAACGTGTACTTGGCCGCGAACTGCACCACTCTCGGCCCGGTGGTGGTGTCAACGATCTGCCCAAAGTTGTACGAACTCGCAATGTTGATGGGGTTATCGAAGTTGACGTTGTTAAAGAGATTGAAGAACTCGGCCCGGAACTCCGCGCTTTGCTCTTTGGCTATCGGAACCGTCTTGATGATGGAGAAGTCGGTGTTAATCTGCTTGGGCCCGCGCATGATGTTTCTTCCCAACTGTCCAAAGTCTCCGTAGGCCGTGGGCACTACAAAGGCGCTGGTGTTGAAATAGGCGTTCAAGCGGTTCTTCACGTTGCCGCTCTTTACTGCCGAGGCCAGGGTTGCGTTGGGGGCCAGGTCGGCTGTGGTCGCAGCAAACGCTGAGTCTTCGCCGTAAATTGAAAAGGGAAGGCCGGTCTGCAGGGTTACGATGCCCGACACGCTCCAGGAATTCAGCAATCCCTTCGCGAAAGCCGAGTCGCCGCCATACAAGCGATGAATGTCATACAGGTAGCTGGCCACAAAACGCTGCCTGCGATCGAAATCCGAGGTGCCATAATTCTTGCTTTCGTTCACCATGTTGCCGGGGATGAGCGTGATGTCGCTGACATCGGAGCCCGAATAGTAATCCAGCGAGTGCGAGTAGGTGTAGCTGAGGAGCATTTGCAGGCCCCTTGAGAGCCGCTTGTTGAGCGTTAACTGGAGAGAGTTGTAATTGGAATTCGAGTTGCTCTCCATCAGGAAGCTGCCCAATCCGGGTGCGGTTAAATTGGCGAAGCCGGGGAAGAACGGTCCGCCAAAACTTCCTGCCGCATACGCACCGCCGAATGCGGGAGTCGCGGCCTGATTAAACGAGAACAAGCGGGGAAACTTCCGCCCCTCCGAGCCCACATAGCTCACGTCAAGTAACCAATTCGAAGCCAGGCTGGTTTGCACTCCAAGGTTGAAGGCCTGCACATATGGAATAGCCCAGTCGTGCATGTCTGGATAGAGCCCGGTAGCGGGAACGAGCGTTTCAGACGGCGTGGCCGAACCGTAAGCTGTTACCGGCAACACGGCCGGATAGCCACCGAATGGGAAGATGGCCGGATTGGCAGCAATGGTAAGCGGAAACGCGCTGGGCGGCGGAACATCGACGAAGGGATTCTCGTTGGGAGTGGCCAGCGCTGTAGCCAGCATCTCGTAAGGCATGTTGAATAACTGGCTGTTGTAGAGCCGCATGTTGGGCCGGTCGAAGAAAATGCCGTAACCGCCGCGCAGCACCGCCCTCGCGTTGCCCAACAACTGGTATGCGAATCCCACTCTTGGTCCGAAGTTCTTGTAGTTGGGATTCACCAGGCCATTGCCGACCTTGGGAAAGCCCGGCAAGTTTCCATTGCCGGCCTGGACAAAGCCGCCTGTGACCACAGAACCGCAGACGCTCGGGTCGGCTGGGCAGCCGGTGGTGAGGCCTGGTATCTCCAATGGTGCGGTGACAGCTTTTGATGGGTCGAAGTCGACAAAATGGCCGTCGGTCTCCATGGTGGGACCGTAGTAGTCATAGCGCAATCCGAGGTTCAGCGTCAGGCGGGAATTTATCTTCCAATCGTCCTGGACGAAGGCGGATAAATCGTTGGCGCGGTTGTGCAGGCTGTTGGTGCCAGAGCCGATCACCGACAAGCCAGAGAGCCCAGAGAGAAAATCTTCAAAAGGGTTCCCGTCGAGGAAGCCCAGATAGAAGATTTCGCCGTTGGGAAAGACGTCGAAATATGGGGCATCCAACTCCTGGCGCTTGTATTCGACGCCGGCCTTTACGGTGTGCGGCCCTTTCGTCAAGGTAATCATGTCGCTGCCCCCGAAGGTGTTGGTCTGCGCGTAGGTGATGCCCAGCGGAGACGGCCCCAGGGTAAACATGTTGGTGAACGACATGGTCGGCATGCCGGGGAACTGGCCGCTCAATGGGGAGGTAATCCCCAATTGCGATGAAGTGACGGGTTGCGACGGAGTGCCCGGTCCGTAGATCAGGCTGGATCCGAATCTGGCTTCATTAACCAAACGCGGCGAAATGACCGACGTGACGCCCAGCGAGAGAACGCGTTGGGTGATGTCTTCCTCAGTTGGCCATCCCTGCGCCTGCTCGGCGTTTCCATCTCCAAACTGATCGTAGAGCGCCTGAAGTTCCTGGTTGCGGGCATAGAAAAACTTGCCGAAAAAGCGATTGGCGCCATTGAGCTTGATATCCAGATTGGTGTTGAACTGGTCTTCCTGGTAAGTGGAGTTGGACGGAATTGTTTCCAGCGAGGAACCGGGCGTCGCGCCCGATGCGCAATCGCCGGTGGTGACCCCGGGGATGGACGGAATCATGTACTGCCCATTGGGCAGCTTGGTTTGCAGCACCGCTGCGGCTACGGGGTCGACATAGCCGAAGAACGCGGGGTTATAGCACAGCGAAAGGGCGGCAAGAGATGCGGCATCCCGCTGCGGACCCAGGAAGGACGGCACGAATACAGTTGAAAGCGAATTGCTCAGCGATGTGCCATTGGTCTCGCGGGTTCCCTGATACGAAACAAAGTACCAGGCGCGATCCTTCACTACGGGACCGCCCAGCGTACCGCCAAATTGGTTGCGGTTATACGTAGGCCGCGCCGTGCCTTCGGCATTGAGGAAGAAATTATTGCCGTCCAGAGCGGTGTTGCGCGTGAACTCGTAGAGATCCCCATGCAACTGGTTGGAACCGGACTTGGTAACCGCGGCCATGTTGCCGCCCGTGTTACGGCCCGACGAGGCATCGTACATGCTGGTCTGAACTATGAATTCCTGCAGCGAGTCGATGGAGGGAACGGCCAGATTGGGGGTCGATCCCGTGCCAATGGAGTTGGCATCGACTCCGTTGATGAGGACATTGTTCGACAGGGCCCGCTGCCCATTCACATAAACAGCGGCGTCGCCGCGACCCAGGTCGGAGGAGTTCTGCAGCGAGCCAGAAGCGCCCGCGGTGAGGGCCAGCAGTTGCTGAAAATTGCGGGTCGGCAACGGTAGATCGTTAAGTTGAGTCTCGTCGATAACCGTGCCGCGCGCCGAGCTTTCGGTCTGCACCAGCGGCGACTCGCCTGTGACCTGAATGGTGGTTGTTGAACTGGCGACCTTGAGCGTTACATTCACCACCGTGCTTTCGGTGATTTCTACAACGATGTCTTCCAGTTTGACCTCTGCGAATCCGCTCTGGATGGCTTGCAGCCGGTACACGCCCGGAGCCAGCAGGGGGAAATCGTAACGGCCGTCTCTGGCAGTCTGGGTTTCACGGCGCACACCGGCGTCGCTGGTGAGCACCAATCCTGCGCCGGCCACACGGCCGCCGCTGGGATCGGATACAACGCCCACGATCTGTCCGGTGGTAGGCGTCTGGGCTGTCGCCAGAGACATCATCAAACTAAGCATGCCGGCGGTTGTAAGCACCGCCGCCAGGTTTCGCATTCGCATACGTCCTCCTTGCGCAGGAATTACGATTTCGGGGCCCGTCCTTTCCGGCTGCGGGTATACAGACGGACAAACTGATCGATAGCTTCCTCGTCACTTACGCCCAGATAGCGCTTGGCCCCGAACAGGTGTTCCATCAGGAAATAAGTGACAAACTGCAGGTACAAACTCACGTAGGCAACCCCGGGATCCACGCCATCGGGAAAGGGAATGGGCGCCTTTTGAAACAGGGCTGTCGAGTAAGTGCGCAGCCCTCCTGCAACTTCGCGATAGCTGTGAATGAAATGCTTGTGGCGAAACTCGACTACATCCACGTACATCAGCCGCCAGTAATCCAGATTCTGCGAGACCATCCGGCCCACCGCCTTGCCCAGCTTCTTGAGCGATGCCGGATCGGGAGACTGCATCAAGGGGAGCAATTCTTTTTGGCGGATCGCCTCCAGCTTTTGCCCCAGGTGATGAACCAGATCGATGAAGATCTCTTCCTTGGTCGGGTAGTAGAGATAGAGCTTACCCATCGACACTCCGGCCTTGCGGGCGATTTGCCTGACGGTGGTGCCGTTAAAGCCCTGGCGGGTGAAAAGCGCGAGCGCGGCGCGTTCGATCTTCTGCCGGTTCTTGGTGACCGTGTCTACCAGAAGCTTGGGCATCGAGGACCATCCCTCTTCTATCAAAACGAGCGCTCGCTCCTAATCTCGTATTGCCAAGACGAGCGCTCGCTCATTTTGGTGGAATCTATCGCGCGATTGCGGCGCTGTCAAGAAGAACTTGCAAAGATTTGCGAGAATTTTTGCGCGGCCTATGACCCACAAATTACCGCTTCGCCCGTTGCGGCTTCTCTCCGGCTCATTTATGTTGGAGCACATTACCTCTGGCAATGACCCCGGGAAACATTGCCCAAGGCAGGGAGGCAATACGTCGGAATGGTAGAAGGCAGGTGGATCGCCGGAACCGCGCGCGCAGGCGGGGGATCGCGTCAATTCAAGCTATGGGTTCCCGCAGCTTTGGAAGAGGGGCGCGCTTGTCCACTGTTGATGATGCTGCATGGCTGCACGCTCAATGCCGATGACATGGCCGGGATTTCCGGGATGAACGAGGTCGCCGAGGCCAACCGGTTTCTGGTGGTCTATCCGGAACAAACGCGCCGGGCCAACCTGATGAAGTGTTGGAACTGGTTTCTCCCCGGCCACCAGGCGCGCGATGCGGGTGAACCTTCGATCCTGGCAGCGGTGGTTCAGCAGGCCGCAGCCATTCACCCTGTGGACCAAAGCCGAATCTATGTAGCCGGCGCTTCGGCGGGCGGCGCCATGGCCTCTATTCTGGCAGCCATTTATCCAGACATTTTCGCAGGGCTTGCGATTTCAGCAGGCGCAGAATTCAAGGCTGCCACCAGTTTCTTTGAAGGGCTGGCTGCGCTGAAGCGCGGTGGACCAGATCCTGTCCGTCAGGGTCAACTGGCCTTCGAGGCCATGCGCGAGGGACTCGGACGGAACCACCGCAGGCGCATGCCCATGATCGTGTTTCATGGCAGTGCGGATGAGCTTGTGAACCCAACCAACGCCGAACAGGCCGTCGCCCAATGGAGAGAAACCAATGCGCTGCTGGCGGCGGAAAATGGCGAGAGCGCCCTATCCCTGACTGAGAGAATCGTCCCTGGCACAGTGCCGGCCGGGTATGCATATCAGAGGCATATCTACGCAGAAGCCGACGGCTCTCCCTTACTGGAAAAATGGCTGGTTCAGGGCCTCGGCCATGCCTGGTCAGGCTCACCCAGGGCCGTCCGATATGGAGACCCCAAAGGCCCCAATGCCAGCCGGGAAATCTGGCGCTTCTTCGCTGAAGCTGGAAACCGGCTTACCGGGGCTGCGGCCTCCCTCGAATGAACAGTGATCGCCGCTTGCCGCGAGGCTGAAAGCGTGGCTCAGCCGGCCTGGGCCAGGTTGCGGCATGGTCTGTCGAGTTCTATTGGCCGAGGGCTAATACTGCAAACAGAATTACCCAGGCAACGCCCAGCGTGTGCCAGAACCATGCTGTGGCATCGACGGTAATTTGGCGGACCTCAACTCGGCGCAGCTTGTGCAGCGCGACCAGGCAAAACAGCACCGCCAGGATGCCGGCCACGAGGTGGGCGGCGTGAAGTCCCGTAACCAGGTAAAAGAAGTAACTGGCTGGTGTCGACCATCGATCGAAAGCGAACCCTTGCGCCGTCAATTGCTTCCATGCGATCCACTGGCCGCCCAGAAACAGGATGCCAAGCGCGAGGGTAGCTCCGAGCCAGGGGAGGGTGCGGCGTAAGGCAGGCGTGCCCAGGCCCAGCCATTCTTCCAGAACGTCAATCTCGCGAAAGATATGCCGCCGCGCCACTTCCATTGTGAGGCTGCTCAAGAGCAGCGTCGCGGTGTTGAGAAAGAGGATGGGCGGCAGCAGAACCGGTTTCCAGTCGCCCACCTGGCGCATGAGCGCGGGATCGAGATGCGTGCCGGCCTGACGCGCATAGAACAAAATCACCAGGACTACGAAGAAGATCATGTCGCAGGCCAAAACGCAGAAGACAGAGGCTCTTATCTTGTGGAGCAGTTCGCGGGGTCCGCGCCTGGAATTGCGCCAATCGTCATCGCCGCCGCCTCCGCCTCCGCCGGTAGGACGCCGGTCAACAGGTGGTTTGCCCCCGGTACCGGGAGACTTCCGTTCCACTTCCGCGGGGATGGGAGTGAAGATCGACGGCATTCTGGACCTCGCGAGCCTGAAGGGGCAGGCCCTAAACAAAAAGGTACTCTTACTTTTGCTTGGACGCATCCTGAATCGGAAAAGTGGGTTGGCCGAGACGGAGGAATGTTGATCGCGGGCTTGCCGGCTTGCTAAATGGAGCCGGATTGTTTCAGGAGGGTCTCGCAAGTCTCAGATGGCTTTCGAAATCGCCGCTTTGACTTCGTCGACAAAGAGTTGATGGACGCGGCGGCTCGACGAGAGCTCGGGATGAAAGGTCGCCGCCATGACTGAGCCTTGGCGAACCAGGGTCGGATAGCCTTCGCGAAAGGCCAACGCCTCCACCCCAGGTCCGATCTCAACAATGCGGGGCGCGCGGATGAAGACCATTTCGAGCGGACCGCCAGGAAGTTTGATTTCCGCTTCAAGGATTGTCGAGTCGATCTGGCGGCCATAGGCGTTGCGCTCGACGACCGCGTCAAGAATGCCAAGGCTGCGCTGGGCAGGTTGCCGGACCTCCCGGGCAAGCAGAATCGCTCCTGCGCAGGTGCCGAAGACGGGCTTATGCCTGCAAAACTCTTTCAATGAGTCAAAGAGTCCGCGCCGGTCGAGGAACTTGAGCATGGTGGTGGATTCGCCGCCCGGCAGGATAAGCGCGTCTATGGATTTGAGCTCATCGGCGTTGCGGATCTCGCAAGCAGACGCGCCCGACTCTTCAAGAGCGGCGGCGTGTGCGGCGTAGTCGCCCTGGATGGCAAGTACGCCGATGCGGGGTCTAGGTTCTCGCGTCAAATTCGTTCCCTTGACGAATATGTGAATGGGTTGAAAACTTCCACGTCAAAGAGTTCGAAGTCTTTCACATTGCGAGAGGCAACGATGAGTCCCTGTATTCGGGCCGTAGCGGCAATCATGGCGTCTGCGTTCAAGTGGTCCGATCTCCCGTGCATCAATCGCGCCCATTCGCGAAAGATCTCCCCGTCAGCGGAAATAATTGTGTAGTAGCTCATGACCCCGTCCAACCAACCTTCGAGTTCCCTGGCCTTCACAAGGTCTTGCATTCGGGTGATCTCAATGCCGGCCTGCGATTCTGCGAGTACGACGCCGGGGATGGCTAGCTGATGGGTCTGAACCGAACGCCGCCAGGCTAGAACCGCTCCGTGTGGGCGGGGCTTACGCAGTTCGGAGACGACGTTCGTATCGAGTAGATAGGTCATTGCTGTTCATCGTCGTCAAAGGAAACCGGGCGCAATTTGAGAACGGGGCGCCGGGGAGGCAGAGGAATATCGTGCGGCGCGTTCGGGTCAAGCAGCGGGTCTGGGATGGACAACCTTGCTCGATCCTTCAAATGCTTCCACTCGTCAATGGGGACGAGAACCGCCGTCTCAACGCCGCGCCGCGTGACCACCTGCGGGCCATCCCTGAGGGCAGCGTCAAGGAGTTCGCTAAACCGAGCTTTTGCGTCGTAAACCTGCCAAACCATAGACAAACCTCTCATATAGTCATATCACTAGTCAGATGACTATGTCGAGGGCAGGCTGGCCACATCCCGCAGCTAGTTCGAGGCGATGGGCGGAAGGTTGGAGATTCGTGCCATGTTTCCAGACGGGGATGTGAAGATCGATCTGCCTAACAAGCTGTCGGCGTGACGCCTATGGGTAACAGCCGTGCGGCCAGTCCTACCAGCCGCGCGTCTGCAACAACTGCGACTCCTCAATCGCGGCGGCGGCCAGGCCCTTCATGGTGCCTGTGACCTGCTCGCTGACCTCGGCCAGGATCTTGGGGTCGTTGTAATGTGTTGTAGCAATGACAATCGCCTTTGCGCGGCTGACAGCTTCTTCGCGCTCGCGCGGATCGTTTTCGACGTCGAGCGGTGTGGCGCGCTCCTTCATGAAAATCCCCGAGCCAACAAAGATGGCCTCGGCGCCGAGCTGCATCATCAGGGCCGCGTCTGCCGGCGTTGCAATGCCGCCGGCTGAGAAGTTGGGCACAGGCAGCTTGCCGGTCTGCGCCACCATGCGCACGAGTTCGTAGGGAGCCTGGTGATTCTTGGCGGCAGCGTAAAGTTCCTGGTCGGTGAGCACCGTAAGGGCGCGCATTTCGCTGGTGATCTGGCGCATGTGCTGCACGGCGTGCACCACGTCGCCGGTGCCTGCTTCGCCTTTGGTCCGGATCATGGCCGCGCCTTCGGCAATCCGGCGCAGGGCCTCGCCCAGGTTGCGCGCGCCGCAGACAAAAGGAGTGGTAAAGGCGTGCTTGTCGATGTGGTGGGCTTCGTCGGCCGGCGTAAGCACCTCACTCTCGTCAATGAAGTCAACGCCGATCGCCTGCAGAATCTGCGCCTCGGCAAAGTGGCCGATGCGGGCTTTGGCCATTACCGGGATCGAGACCGCCTGAATGATTTGTTTGATGAGGCCGGGCTTGGCCATGCGGGCTACGCCGCCCTCGGCGCGGATCATGGCGGGCACGCGCTCGAGCGCCATCACCGAGACGGCGCCCGCCTCTTCGGCGATACGGGCCTGCTCCACGTTCATCACGTCCATGATCACGCCGCCCTTGAGCATCTCGGCCAAGCCGATTTTCAGGCGCAGTGATGTTCCGGTAATTGCTTTGTTACCATTCGTTTCTGGCATCATCGTCGACCTCGGTCCCGGGACGCTTTCTTCCTCTCGACAAGCAGGTAAAAGGTCGTCCGGCTGCAACCTCCAGTGTAACAGCGAAGTGAGTTTCGGTGGCGGAGGGGCGAGTCGCGACCATTGCCGCGCAATTCTGAGACCATTCCAATCCTTGCTCTGCAGCTCTGGTCTTATTGCTGCTCCGATTCGCTGCGTATGGCTGCGTTGCAATCAGTGGGTATTCAGAGTCAGGCGAGCCAAAGTGCGAAAGCCGCCGGCGCGACGCCGAATGGGCAACAAAGCCGGTCAGCGGGTGCTTCCGGTTCAGCGGGCCAAAAGCAGCCGGCTGAGGCTGACGCGTCCGCCGCCCAGATTGCAGTAGTCCTGCAACAGGAGCGCGCCCTGGTTCCGGTTTCGGCGGCTGAGAACGCTGACGCCGACACCAACGCGACGGTATTTGGAGCGCAGATCGCGCGACTTCCGGTCGAGCTCGATGTCTCGATTCCGCTTCGCGACTTCAGAGTCCGCGATCTGCTGGCTCTCGAATCAGGACGGCTCATCGTGTCCGAATGGAGCAACGGAGTGGATTTGCCGCTGGCGGCCGGCGCGGTGCAACTGGCCTGGACCGAATTTGAGGTGATCGAGGCTCAAATCGTGGTGCGACTGACGCGGCTGGTGTGAACCGGCCACGACGGATTGAGACGGATTGACGTGAGACCAAGACGAGACAGGTACAGAGCAAAATCAAATGGCCGGCGCTGCGGCAATGGCCAAAGAAGAGATGAAACGGGAGAGGGAATTGCAGCAGACGGATAGAAATTCCGGGAGCAATCCTGCGATCGGGGGCTGGGCCGGATGGCTGATTGCCAGGATGAGAGCAACGCGCCGGCACCAGCCAAGGCTTCAATTGCTGGAGCGGATTACGCTGGCGCCGCGCCAGTCGCTGGCACTGGTTGAGGCCGATGGCAGACGGTTGCTGGTTGCAACTTCGGCTGACGGCGGCCCTGCGTTCTATCCGCTCGATCGCCGCACAGCAGGAGCGGGATCGCGTTCGGCCCGCGAGAATCCACGCCATCCAGCGAGGGTCTCATGGTGATGCTGGCGCTTGTGAGGGTTGCATCCGGCCCAGCCCCGTTACCCCTGTTACCGGATCTGCAGGCGCGATTTCATCCCTCCGACTCGACGCCCTGGACGATTCTCTTTGTTCTGACCATCATTACGCTGCTGCCCGCGATTCTGATGGCCATGACGCCGCTGGTGCGTCTGCTGGTGGTCTTTCACTTTCTGCGCCAGGCATTGGGAACGCAGACCGCGCCTTCAAATCCCACGTTGATGGGGCTGGCGCTGATGATGGCGTGGTTCCTGATGACTCCGGTGCTCAACCACGTCGATCAGCAGGCGGTGGAACCCTATCGCGCCGGCCAGATCTCAGGGATTGATGCCATCGAGCGCGGTACTGCGCCGGTGAAGCACTTTCTACTGCACTACGCGCGCGAGAAAGACCTGGCCCTGTTTACCGCGGCCGGCGAGGTTCCCCGGCCCGCGACGCCGGAAGACTTGCCCATGCGCGTGGTGGTTCCCGCATACATACTTTCCGAACTCAAGGCCGGCTTCTCAATCGGCGCAGTACTTTTTCTGCCGTTTCTTCTCATCGACATCGTGACCGCTTCGATTACCACTTCGATCGGAATGTTCCAGCTACCACCGGTTGTGGTTTCCACACCGCTCAAGATTCTGCTTTTTGTGATGGTCGACGGCTGGAACCTGCTGGCCAGTTCGCTTTTGAAGAGCTTTTGACATGGGGCAATTTATGGCAGTGGGACAGAAGAGTCGCAAATGTCTTTTCACGGAGAGTCGATGACGCCCGACATGGTTGCGGAACTGCTGCGCCAGCTGATGAAGGAAGCAATGATCCTGGCCGCGCCGATCCTGATCGCTGCGGCGCTGCTGAGTTTTCTGCTCAGCCTGGTGCAAACCTTGACCAGTCTGCAGGAGCAATCGCTCACCAGCGTGCCGCGATTGGCCGCGATCGCGCTGATCCTGCTGGCCGGCATGCCCTGGTTTCTGGAGCGGATGGCGGCGTTCACGCGGGTTTTGCTGGGAGACTTTCACAGATTTCTGGGGTAGGGAAACAGTTTTCAGCCTTCAGCTCTCAGCTTCGGTTGAGGCCGGAAGGCAATTGAGGAAGACAGCCGCTGACGAGAAAAGCTGAGGGCTGAAAGCTGAGGGCTGAAGGCTAAGCAATGATCGACTGGACAACATTCCTGAGTGCGATGACGCTGGCCCTTGTGCGGGTGAGCGGGATGCTGGTCTTTGCGCCGTTCTTCTCGTCGACTTCGCTGCCCATTCGCGTCAAAGCGGTGTTTGCGGGGGCCGTGGCCTTTCTGCTGGCGCCCCTGGTGGCCTCGCTGCCCAACGCGCAGACTTCGCTGAGCGTCTCGGGCCTGATCGGCGAGCTGGCGGTGGGACTGGTTTACGGGCTATCACTCACGCTGCTGACCGAGATGCTGATCTTTGCCGGCCAGATTGTGGGTTTGCAATTCAGCTTCTCGCTGGTCAACCTGCTCGATCCCGAAACGGCGGTACAGACGCCAATCATGGGAGAGCTCTTCCAGATGATGGGACTGCTGGTGGTGATTTCGTCGGGCCTGGACCGCATCCTGCTGGCCTCGTTGGTGCGCAGTTTTCGCTTGGCGCCCCTGGGCTGCTTCGCGCTGGGCGCACCCTCGGCGGAGATGCTGGTGCGGGCCGCAGGCGGCGTTTTTCTGGCCGCGCTGGAGCTGGCCGCACCGGTGCTTGCGGCCACCATGCTGGTAGAAGTCGCCGTGGCTCTGCTGGGCAAGCTCAGCCCGCAACTGCCGGTGATGATGCTTACCGTTCCGATCAAGACGCTGGCGGGCTTCATGATTCTGACCGGCTCGCTGGCGTTGTGGCCGCGGTTTATTGAAGCGCGATTCGACTCGCTGCTCAGTATGGCCGAGCGGCTGATTGCCGCGTCGGCCCCGCACGCCATGCCTGGCTGGGGAGGGTAGCCCCGTGCCCGGCGAGCGCTCAGAGCAGGCAACGCAGCACCGGCGCGAGAAGGCGCGCAAGGACGGCGACCTGCTGCACAGCCGCGAACTTTCGGCGGCGGCAGGAATGCTGGCCGGAGTGATCGTGCTGGGGGCGGTGGGCGGCCGCATCGTGGAGGCGTGGCGAATGTCGCTGACCGAGTTTCTTAGGCTCGGCGCTTCGGCGCAATGGGAACCTGCAACGCTTGGGCCGACACTTGCAGCGGTGCGACGGCTGACGATCGCGGTGCTGCTGCCGTCCGCGGCGGTGATGGCGGCGGTGGCCGCGGCGGCGCTGCTGGCAGGCATTGTGCAGACCGGCGGAGTGACTGTGCATGGCGGGGCCATCGGTTTCAAGATCGATCGCATCAACCCGCTGAGCAACGCCAGGAATCTCTTCTCGCTGCGCTCCGCGGCCAGGCTGGGCAAGTCCCTGCTGCCCGCGACCTTCCTGGCTGTTTTTGCGCTGCAACGGATTAGCCGCCAGCTCTCAATGCCGCCGTTTTCGAATGTGCGCCTCGATCAGTTGGGAAGAGACGTATACGGGCTCCTGTTGACCACGGCGTGGCTGCTCTTTGCCTGGTCGGCGGTGGATTATCTGGTGGAATGGCAGAGCCGCGAGTCGCGCTTGAAGATGAGCCGCCAGGACTTGCGCGATGAATACAAGGAGACTGAGGGCAGCCCGCAGATTCGCGCCCGCATTCGCGGATTGCAGCGCCAGATGCGTCGCCGCCGCGTGAAGGCCGACGTGGCGCGGGCGGCCGTGGTGCTCACCAATCCAACCCACTATGCGGTGGCCCTGGGTTTCGACTTCGTGTCCATGGAAGCGCCGCGGGTGATGGCCAAGGGACGCAACCTGCTGGCCGAAGAGATCAAGGCGGAGGCGCGCTGGGCAGGCGTTCCGATCATCGAGAATCCGCCGCTGGCGCGCTCGCTCTACCGCACCGTGGAGGTGGGCCAGGCGATCCCCGTCGACCTCTATGCCGCGGTTGCCGCGATCCTGGCTTACCTGTACCGCCAGCGCGTGGAAGAAGAATTGCGCGAACGCCGCCGCAATACAGCGGTCCACTCCGCTCAGAACCAGGCCGGGGCTTCATCCCCGCCTTCACCGATTCGAGGAGCAGCCCAATGAGCACTGCCGCACTTGCAGCGGGAACGCTTGCCCGGCGGACATCGATTCTGGAGCGGGTGCGCGAGCACCTGCTGCCGCTGGCCGCCATCAGCGTGATCTTCGTGATGATCGTGCCGCTGCCGGCGGCGATTCTCGACCTGCTGCTGGCGCTTTCGATGGCCGCGTCGGTCATAGTCTTTCTTTCCGCGATCCAGATTCGCCGCGCCGTCGAACTGTCGGTCTTTCCCACGCTGCTTCTGCTGCTGACACTTTTCCGGCTCTCGCTCAACATTGCCTCGAGCCGGAGAATTCTGCTGCACGGGCAGGAAGGAACCTCGGCCGCAGGCCACGTGATCGAAGCCTTCGGCCAGTTTGTGGTGGGCGGCAATTATGTGGTTGGCTTCGTGCTGTTTCTGGCCCTGGTCGCGATTCAGTTCTTAGTGGTTTCTCATGGAGCGGTTCGCACCGCGGAAGTGACCGCGCGATTCACCCTCGACGCCCTGCCTGGGAAACAGATGGCCATCGATGCCGACATGAATGCGGGCCAGATCGACGAGGCAGAGGCGCGGAAAAGGCGGCAGGCAATCGCCCGCGAAGCCGAGTTCTATGGCGCGATGGATGGCGCGGCGCGCTTCAACCAGCGCGACTCTCTGGCCACCATTCTGATTACGGCCATCAACATAATTGCCGGCCTGCTGATTGGCACTCTGCAACAGGGAATCGAGGTGGGCGAAGCGGCGCGTACCTACACCGTGCTGACCGTGGGTGACGGGCTGGTAACGCTGATTCCTTCGCTGCTGGTTTCAGTGGCCGGGGGCATCACGCTCACCCGCGCCAACTCGGCCGGCATGCTGGGCGGCGAGATACGGCAGCAGTTGTTCGCACGGCCCGCAACGCTCTATCTTGCCGGCCTGGTCTCGCTGGGCATGTGCCTGATTCCAGGGATTCCCAAGCTCGCGTTTCTGGCCGTGGCCGGGACTTTGTTCTGGATGGCGAGAAGGGTCGCCATCCATCCGCCGCAGACAGCGGGGCAGGAGGGCGGGCCGGCGGAGCGAAAGAAGGCGGGAGATGCCCGCCAGGCCAACGCCGAAGAAATGGCTGGCCTGCTGCGGCTTGAAGATTTGACCCTGGAGATCGGATTTCAACTGATTCCGCTGGTCGACGAGAAACAGGGCGGCCAGTTGCTGGGCCGGGTGCGCACGCTGCGGCGGCAGTTATCGGCGGAGCTGGGATTCCTGATTCCCCCGGTGCATATCTCCGACAATCTGCGGCTGAAGCCGCGCGAGTATGTCTTCTCGCTGCGCGGCATTGAGATTGGCCGTTGGCAGACGGAAGGCTCGCAATTGCTGGCTGTGTCGGGCGAGCCCGGCCGCCGGCCTCTCACGGGAAAAGAGACGCGCGAGCCGGCCTTCGGTGTTCCCGCGATCTGGATTCAGCCGGCCCTCGAAGACCAGGCCATCGCCGCCGGCTACTCGGTGGTGGACGCGGTCACGGTGGTCACCACCCATCTGGGCGAGCTGATTCGCAGTCACGGGTGGGAACTGATAGGCCGCGCCGAGATCAAGCGTTTGATGGATGCGCTGAACGACAGCCATCCCAAGCTGCTCGAGGAACTTGTGCCCAAGCTGCTTTCGCTCGGCGAGGTCAGCCGGGTGCTCGAACAGTTATTGAGGGAGCGGGTCTCGATCCGCGACCTGGGCTCGATTCTTGAGGCATTGCTCGAGACCGCCCCGGCCAACAAGAACACAGTGGCGCTGGTCGAAGCCGCGCGACAGGCGCTGGGCCGCAGGCTGGTCCGGCCGCTGGTCGACGAGCAGGGCCAGCTGCCGGTGCTCCTGCTCGATCGCGGCATGGAAGAGGAAATTCTCTTGAGCCTCTCTCCCGAGGCCGGCGCCCGCCTGCCGGCGCAGACCGGCGCGGGCACGCCGGTGGTGCGCCGTCTCGCCGATTCTGTGAGGCAGCTTATCGGTTCCAATCCGGGTGCGGCCCTTCCCGTGCTCCTTGTCTCCAGTCCGGCACGCTTTCACGTCCGGCGGTGGCTGGAGCCGGTGGTTCCGAGGATGGCCGTGATCGCCCCCGGGGAGGTTCCGCCTGAGGTGCGGTTGCGGCCGGTGGGAACGGTGCGGTGATCGCTTACGCGGGGCGTTCAGAGTCTCCAGGGTTTGAGAATGGGCGGGAAAGATGGGAATCGAAGCGGCGGCTTGTCAGGGGAGTGCAAAGGGTTTGCGTCCGGCGGGAATAGCGGCCTATCCGCCGGCGGCGTCGGAGGGTGGGATGCTGACTGCCGAGCAGGAGCGGGTGCTGCTGGAGCACCTGCCCATTGTTCGTTTTCTCGCCCGCAGGATTCATGAGCGGCTGCCCCAGCATGTGGACATTGAAGACCTGGTGTCGGCGGGCGTGGTGGGATTGCTGGACGCCTTCGCCAAGTTTGACCCGGGCAAGAAAGTGCAGTTCCGCAGCTATGCGCAGTTCCGTATCAGGGGCGCGATTCTCGACAGCCTGCGGACGCTGGACTGGAGCCCGCGCGAGCTGCGGCGCAAAGGCCGCGCGATTGAAGAGGCGATCCGGGTTCTGACCGCGCGTCTGGGCCACGCTCCGGGCGAGCACGAGGTGGCTGCCGCGATGAGCCTCGATCTGGAGGCCTACCAGCAGTTGCTGGGAGATCTGAAAGGGCTCGAGATCGGCACGTTGCACATGGAGCGCAACGAAGACTCGGGTGAAGAGGAACTGGCCTATGTACCGGGCCGCCCCGACGAGGACCCGCTGTTTCGCTGTCTGCGGAGTGAGATGGAGGGACGCCTGGCCGATGCCATCGCCAATCTGCCCGACCGGGAGCGGCTGGTGATGACCCTTTACTACTTCGAGGAGATGACCATGAGAGAGATCGGCCTGGCGCTTGGTGTAGTGGAGTCGCGCGTCTCCCAGGTACACGCCTCGGCCGTGGTTCATCTGCGCGCTGCGTTGCGCGATCTGGCGGCGCACGGCGCTTTCGATCGGACCCGGCCGGCAGCGCGGGCGCGGCGCGGATAACGGCAATCTGAGAGGACGGCGATGGAAAAGACGCTCAAGCAGGATGAGATCGACGCGCTCTTTGAGGCAGCCCGCAGCGCCGCGCCGGACGAAACTAGGTCCGAAGTCAAAGCGCGGGTGGTGCCCTACAACTTCTCCTCGGCCGGCCAGATATCGAATGAGCAGTTGCGCGCCATCAGCATGTTGAACGACCTGTTTGCGCGTAACCTGACTCACAACCTGGCCGCATGGCTGCGAACGCGGTTTCAGGTCAACCTGGTATCGGCTGAACAGATTCAGTTCAACGAGTTTCTGCTCAGAATTCCGGAGATCAGCTACGTCGCCTCGGTGCGCCTCGAGCCCCTCGGGGCGCTCTCGGTTCTGCAGCTCGACCTGGCCATTGCCCCGCCGATTATCGATCTGCTGCTGGGGGGCGAAGGCAAGGATGGACCGCTGCGCGAGCTCACCGACATCGAGGAATCGATCCTGGGCAGCGTGGTGGAGATCATCTGCCGCGAACTGACGCTGGCCTGGCAGCCGGTGGGCTTGAGTTTCAGCTTCGAGCGGCGCCAGATGCAGACCCAGGTCGCCCGCATCATGGCGGTTACCGAGAAGACGCTGTGCCTGAGCTTTGAGATTCGCATGCCGCACTGTTCGGGTCTGCTCAATTTGGCCTTTCCCGCGGTGGTGGCCAACACGATTCTGCGCCGGCTTACCACCGACTGGGGGCGCAGCCGGCGCCACGGGGTGGATACCAGGGCAAGGATCGAATCTTCAGCGCGCAATATTCACTTCGGTTGCTCGCTGCAGCTTCCCACCGTCTCGGTGCGGGCCAGCGAAGTTGAAAACCTTGCCCCGGGAAGCATACTCCGGTTGAACCTGGCCGCGAACGCCTCGCCGATCTGGCGCGTAGGTGGTGAGAATCTGGCGCGGGCCCATGCGGTGCGGCAGGGCCCGCATCGCGCCGCGCGCATTGAGCTGCCGGTCACGGACGCGGCCCCCATCGCGCCAATGGAGCTGAATTCATGAAGACCTATCTGGATTACTGGGCCCAGGTCGCCACCGATCTCTTCGCCCAGGCGCTGGCCGGCGAACCGCAGTTTGCCGAATCGCTGCCCCGGCCGTTCACGGCGGGATCGTTCGGATTTGCGGCCACCATATCGGGCGACCTTGAAGGGCAGTTCTTCATCCTGCTGGATGGATCGATTCTTGAAACTCCGCTGGTCGGCGAAGGCATGGACCAGAAAGCGGGATGGGCGGAGATTCTTAAAGAAACCTGTAACGCCGCTGCCGGAGAGTTGCTGGCCAGGAGCGGAAAAAAGTGCAGGGTGGAAAGATTCGAAGAGGCCCCGGGCCAGAGTAAGGTTACCCGCGCGTTTGAGCTGCGCTCGGGCGATCGCGCCTGGACGGTTCTGGTGCGAGAGGATCTGCGCGCCGCTGCGGCTGCGGTCTCGGCCGCCAAACCGGCTGCGGCCAATGCGCCGGCGTCACGGCTGAGCCCGGGCCTCGAACTGCTGCTCGATGTCGAGCTCGAAGCCTCACTCCGATTCGGATCGCGGGAGATGCCGCTCGGCCAGATCCTCGATCTCGGGCCGGGAGATGTAGTTCAACTCGACCGCCATGTTGCCGATCCCGTGGACCTTATCGTGGGCGACAAGATCGTGGCCCGAGGCGAGGTGGTCCTGGTCAATGGCAACTTTGGGCTTCGCGTGACCGAAGTGGCCGTGCCTGAGAAGCGGCTGGAGAGTATCCGATGCCTGTTTTGATTCGTCGCATTGCAGGGAGGAGGGAAGTCTCGACCGATGCGGCAGGGATGGTCTCCGCTTACGCTTCGGAATCAGTGCGAGAACCGGAGCGTCCGTTTCCAGCGCGGTCGATTCCGGCTGCTGCTGCTGCCGGCATCTTCGCTACGTGCGCCAATCCCGGCTGTTCTTCCAGCTGGTTGAAGCTCTTTCGCCCTCGCGCGGTCCCGGTATTCGAATCGGGATGGTGCTGTTCAACCGCCTGCGAAAAAAGAATGATCGAGGCCGCGCTGCGGCGCGAGATCGATACCCGCAGTGCGGCTGGCGAGTCGCACAGCCATCGCATCCCGCTGGGACTGGCCATGCTCGAGCAGGGCTGGATTACCGGCCTGCAATTGCGAGGCGCCCTCGAGGCGCAGCGGTCGGCAGGCGGCGGAAGGCTGGGCTACTGGCTGGTGCGCGGGCAGGGAGTGAGCGAGCAACTGGTAACCCGCGCGCTCGGCATTCAGTGGAGTTGCCCGGTGCTGAATGCAGAGTTTCACAATATTGATGGGCTGGCCGCACTTGTGCCGCGCCTGTTTGTCGACGCCTTTGGCGCGCTGCCGCTGCGCACCGCCGCCGGTCGAATCCTGTACCTGGGATTTGAAGACCGGATCGATCCGGTGCTGGCACTGGGCTTGGAACGAATGACGGGGCTCAGGGTCGAGTGCGGGCTGGTGGCTGGCTCCGCTTTCCGTCCCGCGCACACGGCCATGCTCAGGGCGGCCTTTCCCGCGGTGGAACTGATGGAAGCCTTGTCGGAGACCTCGCTGGCCGAGGTGCTGGCCCGGACTCTCGAACGCGCGCGTCCCGTCGAATCGCGGCTGGTGCGCATCCATGATTGTTTCTGGCTCCGGATGTGGCTGCGGCCTCAGGCCGGTGTGGTGCCGGCAACGAGCGACGTGCGCGACGTGATCGTCTCCGCTCGCTCCCATTGATCTCTACTGTGTTTTCGGCGTTTTCGCGGCGCTTCGGTTTTCGCAATCATTCAAGGCCTATCGCTCTTCGAGCCAGGTCGATATCGAGGTGAGGCAGGCCCTCATGGTTGGATTGCTGCTGCCGATACACAACAGGTGGAGGAATGCCGGAATGAGTGAAATTCGAGCCCTGATCGTTGACGATTCCTCAGTGATGCGCAAGATAGTCGAGCGCGCGTTGCGCCAGGCCGGTCTCGAGCTGAAAGAGGTTCATGAAGCGGGAAGTGGCGTCGAGGGGATCGATATCCTGCGCTCCCATTCCGTAGACCTGATCCTCTCTGACATCAATATGCCCTTGATGGATGGACTTGAATTTCTGCGCCAGATTCGTGCCCAGAATCTGGCCTCCGGAGTGCCGGTGGTGATGATCACTACCGAGTCGAGCGAGGAACATGTGAAGCAGGCAATTCAGGCCGGAGCCCAGGGATATATCCGCAAGCCATTCACTCCGGAGCAGGTGAAGGAGCGCGTTTTGCCTTTGGTGAAGGTGGGTTGAGGGGGCGGCGATGTTAATCAACGGAGTGCGTGGTGGCGCCATTGCGAACAGGCAGGCGAGGTGGGCGGGGAGCGGGCTTGGAGAAGAAGGAAGAGGGGAGCGTACGATGGTGGTTTCATTGCGTGAGTCGGTTGCACAGGTTGCCGATCCCAGGAATCTGGACTCGAGCGTGGAAGAAGTCTTCGAGTTGATGATGGGCGTGAAATGCAGCCGCGCGATGGAGCAACCGCCGGCTCATGCCGAGTCAGTGACCGCGGTAGTGGGGTTTGGCGGGTTATTGAGCGGCGCCTGCGTCTTGAGAATGGCGGGCAAAACGGCGCTCACGGTAGCTGCGCGGATGACCGGCATCGAGTTCGCCGAAGTGGACGATACGGTGAAGGACGCAATCGGTGAAGTTTGCAACATGCTGGCCGGGTCGTGGAAGGGAAAGGTGCCCGAGCTGGCCGCCAATTGCGGGCTCTCAGTACCGGCGGTCATTACCGGCCGAGACTACAACCTGCATGTCCAGGCGCCGGAGTTCCAGCTTCACCACGTGTACATCTTCGACGACGACAGTTTTGCGGTCACCATCGTCTGCGATGGTCTCCATTAGGCGAGGTGGAACGGTGCCGCCCGGGAGCGTAGCCATCGCGGCAGGGGGGGGCGATGCAGCGCACGCGCTCTTCGACCGTGTCTCGTCTCCCAAGTTTCTTCTAACCGTCACCGCTGCATCCTGGACCCCTTTCTGCTCCATTTCGCTGTATGGACAGCGGCTACTACGCGGCGATGACGGGGTTGGTAGCACGGACGCAGGCACTTGACACTGCAGCCTCCAATCTAGCCAACTCCCAGACACCCGGATATCGAGCCGAACGTGAATTCTTTCGCTCTGCGCTGTTGGGGCCGGACGCGCTTGATTCTCAGCTGGGTGAGACGCTGAACAACTTCGGCCTGCTCGGCGGAGACCGGTTGAGCATGGCGCAGGGACCGCTCGAACAGACCGGGAATCCGCTTGACCTGGCCATCGAGGGGCAGGGCTTCTTTGCCATCCAGACCTCCAATGGAATCCGCTACACCCGCGACGGCAGCTTCCACCGGTCCCGCACCGGCCAGTTGGTGACGGCGGCTGGCGAGCCGGTGCTCGCGGCTTCAGGCCAGGCGATTTCTGTACCGCCCGGTGAAGTTTCAGTTGGCTCCGATGGCGCGCTTTCGGTGAACGGCGGGGTGGTGGCGACGGTGGGAGTGTTCGATTTTCCGGCCGGCTCCGAGTTGGCTCCGGAAGGCGCCAACCGTTATTTAGCGCCAAATAGTGTTACCGCCATCCCCGCGAAAGACGCGGCGGTACACCAGGGAGCGATCGAAGCCGCCAACCAAGATGTGGTGGAGGGAACGGTTGACTTGATCGCCATGCAGCGGCAGGCGGAGATGATGCAGCGGGCGCTCACTGACTTTCATACCGAATTCAACAAGTTTGCAAGCGAGGACCTTCCCCGGGTTTAGTCCGGGGCGAGGGAATAACGGATCCAGCCCAAAGCGAGGGAAAAATGATTCGAGCGCTTTACACGGCAGCCAGCGGCATGAGCGCGCAGCAGTTGAATCTGGACACCATTGCCAACAACCTGGCCAACTCGTCTACGACGGGATTTCGCCAGTTGCGGCTCGAATTTCAGGACATGGTCTACCAGAACATGGTGACGCCTGGAGCTGCGCAGAGCCAGAACACCGTCTCGGCAGGGTTGCAGATCGGCCTGGGAACGAAATCGGCCGCGACCGAGGTGATTACCACGCAGGGTTCTCTGAACGAGACCGACAATCCCCTCGATGTCGCGATTGAGGGCTCCGGTTTCTTCCAGGTGCAGCGGCCGGATGGGACCATCGCCTACACGCGGGCCGGCCAGTTCCAGATGAACAACCAGGGAACGATTGTGACCACCGACGGCGATCCGATTATTCCCACTATCACTATCCCGGCCAATGCGACGGCGGTCACCATCACCCAGTACGGCGTGGTCAATGCCACGCTGGCCGGGCAGCAGAATCCCTCCCAGCTCGGACAGATTCAGCTGGCGACATTTCCCAACCCCGGCGGCCTGGAAAGTATGGGCAACAATCTCCTCCAGGCGACGCTGAGCTCGGGCGATCCGGTGCTGGGCAATCCCGGAGGAACCGAGGGGCTGGGAACGCTGCAACAGGGGTATCTCGAGAACTCCAACGTGGACGTGGTGCAGGAGTTTGTACAGATGGTGCTGGCGCAACGGGCTTACGAGGCCAACTCGAAAGTGGTGAAAGCTGCCGACGATATGTACTCGCAGGTCAACAACATGACCCATTAGAGTTCGAGCAGCAGATCAAATAATTGGAGCCGCGCAGTGGGTTACCACGTCAGATCGGGAGTTGGATTTTTCGGAACGGCGGTTGTCCTCATCGGATTCCTGGCCTGGGGGGAATCGATTTCTTTCGCGCAGACCAATCATGCGACCGGACGTTCCTCAATGGTGATCGCTTCGGCTCCCGACACGCGGCACGTGAGCGAAGAAATCATGCGCGAGATTGATGATCCTGCGACCGGCGATCGCTGGTTGCTGGAACGGGATGCGCAACATCCAGGCGGGCCGGGACGGATGAACCTGATTGCCCAGGGAAAGATGTCTCCAGCGCCAATAAAAAGCTCCGTCGAGTCCGTGCGGAGGGAGCTAGAAACGGGCGCAACACCCCCGCTGATCCGCGCCGGCGATCATTTGATCGTTGAGGAACATACCAGGCTGCTCGATGCAGTTCTCGAGGCAATCGCCTTGTCCCCGGCACGCGCAGGTGAATCCTTTCGTGTGCGTCTTTCAATCGGGGGACGCGTAATGAACGCCGTCCTGGTATCACCGGGTCATGCGATGTTCTCGCCTGACTCCGGAGATCGGCCATGAAAACCGGCCTTCTGATAAGTATCGCTTTCGCGATAATGATTGCTCTGGCTCTTCCTGTTGCCAGCGCCAAAAAGGCGAAATCCGCCACCTCTTCAGAGAAGCCGACTCCGCCCGAAACCGCTCTCGAATCCTATATCTCCCGGGTACGCGCCCAGCAGGCGGCGGAGGTTCGTACCCCCGGGTCAATCTGGAACTCAGACGGGCGCCTGGTTCGGCTGGCTACCGATGCCAAGGCCTTCCGCGTTCGCGACGTAGTTTCGATTGTTGTGACGGAAAGCCTGGCCGCCTCGACCGATGGACAGGTGAAGAACGCGCGCGCCTCCAACGCCAATTCCGGTTTGACTTCGTTGTTTGGTGCTCTCAAGGGTTCGAACTCCTTGCAGAACCTGATCGGTGCCACCGCTTCCTCGGGGCTGACGGCGCAGGGACAAAGCACCACGAATTCAAGCCTGGCCACAACCTTCGGTGCCGAGGTGGTGGATGTGCTGCCCAACGGGATGCTGGTGGTACAGGCGACGCGGCAGTTGACTTTCTCAGAACAGACGCAGCTTATACGGCTTCGGGGCCTGGTACGGCCCGAGGATGTAAGCAACCAGAACCAGGTGCTTTCGACCGCGATGACCGATTTGGAGTTGGAGGTTACAGGCAAGGGAATCGTGAACGACTCGACCTACCGGCAAAACCCGCTGGTTCGCCTCCTCGAAAAACTCCTGGTGTTTTAGCCGCAACCAGGCCAGGACCGGGCAGTGAGCGAAGAATGCGAAGGCAGCGATTGAGTGCGAAAGCAGTGAGCGAAAAATGCGGAATTCTCTGAGAATGGATACTTGTGACGCCAGGCCGGGGCGCTTCTTCGTGAAGGCTCTGCTGATTTTTTCAGTTCTGCTGGCCATGGATCCCGGCTGGGCGCAGGAATCGGCCGCGAAGGCCCGGGTCAAAGACATCGCCTCAATTGAAGGAGTACGCGACAACCAACTGGTTGGATACGGCTTGGTGGTTGGATTGCGCGGAACGGGAGACAGTTCGCAGACTGTTTTTCCTTCGCAGACCCTGGTTTCGGTTTTGCAGCGGATGGGCGTGACGGTTCCGCAAACCGGCTCAAACAGCGCCAGCAACATGCAGGTGAAAAACATGGCCGGCGTGTTTGTTGTGGCTACGTTGCCGCCCTTCAGCCCGCCGGGTTCGAAGATCGACGTAACGGTTTCGTCGGCCGGCGACGCGCGCTCGCTCGAAGGCGGCATTCTGCTGATGACGCCGCTCTACGGTCCCGACGGGCAGATCTTTGCCCAGGCGCAGGGAGCGTTGGTGCTGGGCGGATACGTAGCCGCATCGGGAGGAAACTCACGCCAGCTGAACCACCCCACCGTCGGCCGGGTGGTTGACGGGGCGCTGGTGGAGCGGCAGGTGTCCTTCGATCTGAAGCAACTCGCCACCATCGACGTTGTGCTGAACGACGCCGATTTCCATACCGCCGAGCAGATGGCCGCAGCCATCAACAGATCGCTTGGAAAGGCGCGGGCGAATGCGCTTGACAGCAGGCAGATCGAGATTCGTCCCGAGCCCGATGAGGACCGCGCGGCACTGCTCGACCGGGTTGAGTCGGTCGAGGTCGATGTTTTTCCAAAGGCGCGCGTGGTGGTGAATGAGCGTACCGGGACAGTGGTAATCGGAGGAACCGTTCGTCTTCAGCCGGTCTCAATTCTGCATGGCGGATTGATAGTGAACGTGATTTCGCGGACCGAGGTCTCTCAACCCGGGCCATTGTCATCGGGAACCACGCAAGTTGTTCAGCAGACCCAGGTGGAGGCGCAGGACCGCCCGGTAAACCGGATCGTGCTGAAGGAAGGCGCCACGGTTGAGGATTTGGTCCAGGAATTGCAGCGAACAGGTGCAGGAGCGCGAGACGTGATCTCAATCTTGCAGGCAATGAAAGAGGCCGGCGCGCTCGAGGCCGAGCTGGAGGTTCTGTGACAGCAGTTTCGGGAGCACTCATGGGGACGAATGCGGCCGGGAATCAGGGTAATCGAGAGTCTTCGCCAAAGCTGGTGCATGCAGCCCACGAGTTTGAAGCGCAGATGATGAAAGAGTTGCTGAAGCCATTGACGAACAGCAATGCCCTGACCGGAGACGATGAGGACGCTGACGGGGTGCTCGATTCCGGTGCCGGCTCGGGTGGAACGCTGGGCGAGTTTGCCTCGGAATCGCTGGGCAAGGCGCTGAGCGAGCGCGGCGGCTTCGGCATTGCCGACCGGATTGTGAGCCAGCTCTCCCATTCTGGTAACCATGGCAAGGCCGGGACAGTAACCAGAAATCTGCACGGCGATACCGTTATGAGAAGCAACAAATGACTAACGTGATTAGAGAGCTCTGCCGATAGCTTGACCAGGAGGCAATAGATATGGACGTGCATAACAATCTGGATGGATTAAGGTCGCTGCTCGGGGTGCAAACGCCGTCCAGTGCACCTGCTTCGACGCGAAGCGGAGCGCAGACGGGGACGGCGGATACAAGGGAGCTGAGTGGCGACCAGGCCACCTTGAGCAGCGCCGGAAGCGAAGTTTCGCTCGAGAGCGCGAGTGACGGTGTTCGCATGGGCAAGGTAGCTGCGGTACAGGCTGCGCTGGCCGCCGGAACATACAGTGTTCCCGCCTCGGCAGTTGCCTCGAAGATGGTCGATGCCATGCTGGCCGGTGCGAACTGAGCCCGGGAAGGTCCGGACGAAGGTTGGAAGTGGAATGCGGCTGATCGATTCGGTAAGTGAGGCGGCGGGCGGGCCGGCAGGCACGAACACAACCACGCCGGAGTTGAAGGAACTGGTGACGGAGGCGACGCATGCGCTGGCCCGGCTTGATGTTGCGCGGCTTGAAGAGCTGGCGCTCTCCTGCCAGGCGCTTACGCAGTTGCCAACGCCCAGGACGATAGAAGAGCGGGAGGCATTCGTCCGCCAGGCCCGCGCGGCGCGAGGTGAAATGGCGGTATTTGCCCGGGTGCTTGAAGCGACGCGGGCCAATCTGAAAGTTATGGAGCGGCTGCGGGAGTTGCGCGCGGGTACGGCCGGGTATTCGGAACGCTCTGACGGCTGCGGCAGATTCAGCGGAAGGGATTTGGAGGGCGGACATGGGAACCATTAACTCCGCCTTCGGCGTGATTTCGGGAGCCCTCGATGCCGACCAGTCGGCGTTGAACGTGGTGGCCAACAATGTAGCCAACGCCAACACCGCCGGTTACACCGAAGAGACGCCTGAGTGGCAGCAGAACTCGCCGATTACGGTTAACGGAGTCACAATTGGCGAGGGGGTGACCGAAACCGGCGCGACCTCGCAGCGCGACCGTGTGCTTGAAGAGCGGCTGGACCAGCAGCAACAACTTGCATCGGCATCGAGCACGCGGCTGGCGGCGCTGAACCAGATGCAGGCATTGTTTACTCCGGATTCCGGTTCGACGAGCTCGACCGCGGGCGACATCGGCAGCGACATCACGAGTTTCTTCGATTCCTTTTCATCGCTTGAAAGCAACCCTACCGACAATGCGTTGCGCGAGAATGTGCTCTCGACCGCATCGACGCTGGCTGGCGATATTTCGAGTGCCGCGGCCAGCCTCAATTCGCAGCGGTCGGCGATCGACCAGGACGCATCGGGGGTTGCCGGCCAGGTGAACTCGTTGACCAGCGCACTGGCGCAGGTGAATCAGCAGATCGAAACCACGTCGCCGAATGCCGATGCCGGGACGCTGGAAGATGAACGGCAGCAGGATTTGAGCCAGTTGTCGCAACTGATCGGGATCAACCAGGCGACCACCGGGAACAACGGCCTTGAAATAACAACCACCTCGGGACAGTTGCTGGTGGCAGGCGGCCAGAGTTATCAGCTCACAACCGGCGCCGTGAATGGAGTGACGGACTTCTTTCTGGGCGGCACTGACATCACTGCTGGACTCATGACTGGCGGAGGCCAACTGGGCGGATACCTCACCGCGCGCGACCAGGACATTCCCAACGCGCTCAGCTCGCTCGACCAGCTTGCCAACAGCATTTCAACGAGCGTGAACGCGGCCAACAACTCCGGAACCGATTTGGACGGCAATGAGGGCACAGGGACCAACTCGAACGGCGTGACCGGCTCGGGAGAGACTCCGCTCTACATCTTTAATGAGCCTACGCAGGTTGCAGGCAGCGCCTCGGCCATGTCGGTGACGATGACCGACCCCAACCAGATTGCAACGGCGAGTTTCGGCGACGGCACGGACGACAACTCAAACGCGATTGCCATTTACAACCTGGCCAGCGGGCACATTGTGAATGGACAAACCCCGACCGATTACTACTCTAACTTTGTAACTAGCCTTGGCTCCACGGTCTCAGAAGTTCAGACCGAGAATACGGCGCAGAGCGCTTCGGTTACCCAACTGCAAACGCAAAACAATGCGCTTTCGAGCGTGAACCTGAACGACGAAGCTGCGGCTATGTCGACGCTTGAATCCAGCTACCAGGCTGCGTCGCAGGTCTTCAACATGCTGAACACGGTTATGACCTCCGCCCTGAACCTGGGCATTGAGACGTCGGTGTCTTGAAGACAGCTTCTAGCTGCTAGCTCCTGGCTTCTAGCTGGTCAGTGCCAGGAGAAACGTCTTTGGCCGCGTGGGTAAGAACAGCGAGTCTCAGGAACGGGAATCGGTTGCAGTTAACAGGGAGCCAGGAGCTGGAAGCTAGAAGCTAGGAGCTGTCTTATGAGGGTTGATCCCACTTACATTACGAACCTGGTAAGCTCGCTCGATCATACCCAGGCCAATGAGCAGCAGTTGAGTTCTGAGCTTTCGAGCGGAGTGAGCATCACATCGCTGAGCGAGAATCCTGTAGGCGCGGGCGAGAATGTGCTGCTGCTGAATCAAATTCAGCAGGACGACTCGTTCACGCAGAGCTCGAACCTTGTGACCGGCCAGCTTCAAGTGGCAGATTCGGCGCTGGGCAGCGTGGTGAGCGAGTTAACGCAGGCCATATCGCTGGCGACGAGCGCCAACAACGGCACCATGAGCGCGAGCGATGTAAAGTCAATCGGCAGCCAGATCTCTGGAATTCTCGGCGAGGTGCAATCGCTGGCCAACACCAGTTATCAGGGCCAGTACATCTTTGGCGGCGGCCAGACGGGGACGGCGCCATTCTCGACCTCTTCCACCTCGCCCGCTGTGACGAGTTATAAAGGTGACGAAGGCATCAACTATCTTGAACTGCCGAACGGGCAGAAGATTCAGTTGAATGTACCCGGCGACCAGATATTCCTGGGCAGCGGCAGCTCTGGTGTGAGTGTGTTTGGAGCGCTGAATGCGCTGGTTGCCGACTATTCAACCGGCACGGTGAACACCGGCGAGGCAGTGGATGACACCGAGGCGCTTGGCTCGGCGCTCAACTACGTCTCGCAGCAGCGGGTAACCATCGACAACTCGATTACGCAGATCTCGGCTGCTTCGAGCGCGACCACGAATGCACAGACCCAACTGACGGCCGCGCAGACCGACCTGATGCAGGCTGATATCCCCACCGTTTCAACGCAGCTTTCGCTCGACGAGACGCAGCAGACGGCGCTTGAAGATGTGATTGCGCAGCTCGAATCATCATCGAACAGTTTGTTCAGCAAGATGCCCGCGTAGTGGTGTCGGCCGGAAATGAGGTCATTTAAGGGCGGTTACGGATATTTTTTCATTCAACCAGAACCATTCGCTCAGGGCAAAAAAGGCTGCGGAAAATCCGGTCTCGCCCGGCGTCGTTACCCCCCACCCCCGGCCACCCTCCGGGGTGTTTTTCTGCAACTCCCTGAATTGAGGATGGTTGCCGACATGGGTCTATCCTAAGTACCTTTCTTTTTAAGAATTTAAATCTCAAGCTCTTGAAAAAAGATAACTTGCAACGGACCCGGTTGGAACTAACCGCAGATGCCCGGGGAAGAGACGGCTTCAGCTTTTGACCTGGGTCGTATCTTCTTGAGGGTGGACGGGTTGCGAAACAACTAGTCTTATTCGGCATCGATTCCCAAAAACTTCCCTCAGGGGTTAAAACCCCGCGGCTCTTAATGGCGTTGTCGGCACGAGTAAACTCGTGCCCTTTCAAAACAGGGCTTGCGGTTGTCGGCACGAATAAACTCATGCACTTTCAAAACAGGGCTTGCGGTTGTCGGCACGCGTAATCTCGTGTTCTTTCAAAGCAGGACTTGCATTGACACGGGGTTTGGATTGAGTTTTTCAGCAGCCGGTTGAGTGTATCGCCCGGGGCACGACAATCCTGGAACAGTTGTATTCTGCTTCAATCTTAGCCAGTTCCCAGATAAAACAAGCACGCGAATGGTCATTGCAAACGATTGAAGAGTAGAGAGTTGGGAGAAACTTTCAAAGACGTGGGCTTGACCGAGAGCGGCTCCGGGTTTTATTCGTTATTCTCTTGATTAGAGGAAGCACACATTGCTCGAACCGGTGCGGTTTATCTGGAACGCAACCCGCGGTTACCGGCTGACTCCGTGGCGCAGCCCTTATCTGCGCTGGAGGATTGAGACCTATTCCGGCAAGAAGGCAGAGAAGCTCACGGTTTCAAGCATCTTTGCTTTTGTGTGGGCATCGCGATGGGAGCTGTTGAGTTTTCTTGCGTGGACGGGGCAGGTGGAGCGCGAGGCGCGGCGGAAGAGCTGAGCGCGAAGACTGCCAAGAGTTTTGCCACACGACAAGTTATTGGCTGTTTCCAATGGATGCAGATGACCCCATGTGCGGGTCGGCGGTTCAGAAGCTGCATTCAGGTTTACTCAGGGGTAACTTCCGGTTGGTCGGTGATACGCCCATTTGAACTCCCTCACGCGCTGTCATCCTGACGCGAAGAGGAAGGATCCGCAGTTGCTCTTCCCAAACTTCCGGATAGACGGTGATACAGCCGAAACCTGCGGATTAATCTGTAACCGGCTCTCAGCCCGCCCCGTTACGCGTTAAGCTGGATTCCATGCTCCCGGCAAGCTCTTCGCATTTGCGCTATGGTCGATTGTGTCGCCTTGCGCTCAGGTTCACCTTAGCCGCATTTGCCCTCATGCTTATCATCTACTGCGGTCTCCGCCTTTACACGGTCAATCTCGGGCACAGAAGTATCGCCTTGCTTAACGAGGCTGCCCGCATCCCGATTGGCGCAAGCGAGGACTCCATCCTGCCTCTCACCGTTCGGTACGGCGGCATCAAGTGGACGCTCCCTCCTCACACTTGTGATGATTCCACTGACAAAGTCGGCTGCGAGTATCAGAACGCGCATCGCCCCGATTACAACTATGGCTTCGCGCTCTCGCCCTTCGATGTTATGTCATCACGCAAGGACCTGACCGGGCGCGTCCAGCGTCTGTTATCCGTTTTGATGATCCGGACTCCTAGTGAATGGCGTGACCCATTCGCATTGCGTGACTGGTTGGTTGACGTGGAAATCTCCGTCCGCGCCGGGCGCGTGGTTGCCGTGGGCGGTTATCTTTACGTAGAGGGAAGAAATCGCTGGCTTGGCAATACGTGGAGACTTTCCGCACAAATGCCGGATCCCGATATGCGTCAGAAGGCCTACGCTATCGACGGGACCTTCTTAACTTTTCCCGGCAATGGAGGAGCTGGCACTGTAGAGTACCTCGCTCCTGCCGCCACTCCTGAACAGTTCAAATCCGCTCAGAGCTTCAATACGCGCTGTATTACGGGTCTTGTCCCTTGTCGCTGTCTCTCCGATCTCACGCCACTCGCCTTCCAATATCTCGGCTGCCATCCTGACGTCGGCAGTAGCATCGAAACGGATGATTGCCCGTACCGACTCAATCCTCGCTAGTTTTTCGAGGAGAGAGAGACAAATCGCGGGCGAGTGGTCGCCAATTCGGAAGTCCATGCCTTCAGTCCCAGTGGCGGACGTTGCCCGGTACGCAGCAGGAACTTGGTCAACCGATGCCGGGCACGAAGCTGATCCTGCTTGGCCGCTTCCCGTTGCCGGACAAGATCGCGCAATGCCTCGGAATCTTCATCGGGAACCCACACTGCAGTCAGGTCTCCGGAACGATGGCAGCGTGCCAGCTTCAAGGCATCCCGCCGGTCGGTCTTCACGCGGTCCCCGGGCTTTTTCGGAACCAGGCTAGGCGCCACCACCGCGCACTCGACTCCCAGCTGCGCCAACTGCCAGTACAGTACGAAACCTGTCGGACCAGCTTCGTAGCAGGCGCGCAGCTGCTCGGGTGAGCCAAGCTTCCTGATGAACTTGCGGATCGATTCTTCGCGGTTGGCGATCGTTCCCAGGCTGCGTACCTCGCCCTCCGGCTCGGCTACTGCTACAGCTATCGTTTCGGCGTGGACATCCAAACCCAAAAATCGTAACTTCTCTCTCATGACCGGTTCCCTCCGCTTGTGGCTCTGGACTAAGTTCGTCAAACAAACTCAGCCTAACCCACGACTAGCGCATCGAGCCGGTCACACCATAATGACTATCGCCACGTCGAAATCCCAAATGCAGCCGCAGATCCTTCACTGCGGTTCAGGATGACAGCGCATTTGTGGGAAGGCCTCGCGCCGCCCCTGCGGGACCCCGGCCTGGGCTGAATTCCTCGCCTCCAACCGGGAGGCGGCGTAATGGCACAGATGAAGTCGTACCCCTTTTAAGGCACCTCGCACAATTGAGAAGCTGTATCGGCACGGGAAATCCGTGCCTTTTCAAAACTGTGCGTGTCTAAGAAAAGGTAGACTGATTCAAAGATTTGTTGACCCCGCACCGAATGATTAAAACCGCCTTCATATCCCTTGTGGCCGTCTGCCTTGGATTCATTGCCGGCGCATCGATTCGCGCGCAGCAGTTGCCGCCAGTTGAGCCTCCCAAGCCAATGCCGAGCACGGCTCCGGACACGCAGAACCTGCAGGTAACCACGACTGAGGTGCTGGTGCCGACGCTGGTTGAGAAGAAGAATGGCGACGTAATCTACGGGCTCAAGGCAAGCGACTTTGTTGTGGAAGACGACGGAGTTCCCCAGGCGATCCGCGTGCAGGAGGAGATGGACACGGCGCCGGTGGCATTGGTTGTGGCCGTGGAAGAGGGCGGCGCCAGCGTGCTGGAGTTCGACAAGCTGGCTCACCTGGGGCCGCTGCTCGACGAGTTTCTTGCCGAACCCGAGAGCCAGGTGGCGCTGATCGGGTTTGATTCGCAGCCGCACCTGATTGAGGACTTCACGCATGCGGGCGACGAGATCAATAAGGAGCTGAGGCATCTTGAGCCGGGCGACGGCGGCGCGGCGATTCTGGACACGATTGCGTACGGCGTGAGCCTGCTTGAGTTGCAGCCGAAGGAGTTTCGCCGGGTGCTGCTGGTGGTGAGCGAGGAACGCGATCATGGCAGCAAACACACCAAGCCGGTGCAGTTGATCAAGAGCATTGGCGAATCGGATGTGCTGGTGCTGAGCGTGTCGTTTTCGCCGTCGCGCGCCGAGTTTCTGCATGACGCGGCCGATGACGGCGAAGACCGCACTCTGAGCATGGTTTCGGCGCTGGTGATGGCGGTAAAGGCCTTCAAGAAGAATGTGAGCAAAGAGATTGCCGAGATGAGCGGCGGCGAGTACACCACGTTTACCAACGACAAGAAGTTCGAGGCGCGGGTGGCTGAGGCGGCCAGCCATACTCGCAACCGGTACTTGATCACGTTCAGCCCGTCGAATCCCACGCCGGGGTTGCATACGATAACGGTGAAGACGGCGGTGGATTACGGGGCGCGGATTGTGGCGCGGGCAAATTACTGGTCGGACCTGGGGCAGTAGGGGGCAAGAGCCGAGGTTTGGATTGTGGTAAGTCTTCGCCGCAATTTCCCCTTGAGGCGCCGTTCATGTTAATCTCACTTCAGACACTTGTGAAGTGGACCTGAGAAAAACTGAGGAGTAATTCACGCCGTGCTGGCGACTCAAAAGAAATCTGACCTGATACAACGCTTCCGCACCCACGATACCGACACCGGATCCCCTGAAGTCCAAATCGCGATTCTGAGTGAGCGTATTGGTGAGCTTACCGAGCATTTCAAGACACATAAGAAAGATCACGCTTCACGGCGTGGACTTTTGATGCTGGTGAGCAAGCGCCGCCGTTTGCTGGATTACCTGAAGTCGCACGATTCGGACCGCTATCGGGACGTGATCGGCAAACTCGGGATCCGCAAGTAAGCAAGAAAGCCCAACGTTGACCCGGAAGCGCCCAGACCGGATATTGGTCACGGCCCCTGCTCGCAAATCAAATTGGGGCCATGGTGTACCTGGCGGCTCGAACATGCTGCCGGGGATTGCGCTCTCCCATTGTCAAAATCATCTTTCAGGGGCTGAAGCCCCAATCTGTTTTGGAGCAGTCGATGTACGGGTTGAAGCCCGTACCCCTCAGACTGCGCCTGCGCGACTGCGCGCATTCCCTACACAAATTTCCCAAGCGACAAAAACGAAACTAGGACACTATGTCTACGAAGCATGAAGTAGCCGTCGAGCTTGCCGGCGGCAAACGGCTGGTATTTGAAACCGGCCGGATGGCCAAGCAAGCCAGTGGCGCCGCCCTGGTGAGTACGGGCGAGACCGTGGTACTTGCTACCGCAGTCGCTTCCCCCGACCCGAGGGAAGGTATAGATTTCTTCCCGCTCACGGTGGATTACCGCGAGTACACCTATGCCGGCGGACGCATACCGGGCGGCTTTATCAAGCGCGAAGGCCGTCCCAGTGAGAAAGAGATTCTGACCGCGCGGCAGATCGATCGACCCATCCGGCCGCTGTTCCCCGACGGGTTCCGTAACGAGACACAGGTGATCGCGCTGGTGTTCTCTGCCGACAAGGAAAACGATCCTGACGTAATTGCGATCAATGCAGCCGCCGCAGCGGTTGCGCTCTCCGACATTCCATTTGGCGCGACGGTTGCGGCAGTTCGCGTAGGCCGTGTGAACGGCGAGTTCGTAGCCAACCCCACCTATGCCGAGCGCGCGCTCACCACTGTCAACATCATGGTGGTCGGCCACAAAGACGGCATAGTGATGATCGAATCCGGCGCAAAGGAAGAGACCGAAGAAGTGATTCTGGCGGCCATCGAGTTTGCCCACGGCGAGATCAAGAAGATTGTGGCCGCGATCGATGAGTTGGTGGCAAAGGCCGGCAAGCCGAAGCGCGCGTTCAATGCGCCCGAGAATGACGAGGCTTATTACAACGATTTGAAGGCGAAGATCGGCGACCGCTTGAAGGACGCGCTGGACACCAAGACGCACGGCAAGACGGAAAGCTATGCACTGATCAAGCAGATCAAGGACGAGCTGGCGGCCGAGTTGCCTGCCGACGATCCGGCGGCAAAGAAGAAGCTGGCTCATTATTATGAGTTGCTGCGCGAGCGGATTTTCCGCGAGCAGGTGACCAAGGAGCGCATTCGTCCCGATCGGCGCGCCTTTGACGAGATCAGGCCCATTACGATCGAGACCGGCGTGCTGCCCCGGACGCACGGTTCGGCGCTGTTCACGCGCGGTGAGACGCAGGCCCTGGTGACGGCAACGCTTGGCACCATGGACGACGGGCAGCGGTTGGAAAGCTACGAGGGCGAGCAGAAGAAAAACTTCATGCTGCACTACAATTTTCCGCCGTTCAGCGTTGGCGAGACCGGCCGCATGACCGGTGTGGGCCGCCGCGAAGTAGGCCACGGCGCACTGGCGGAGCGAGCCATCTCGGCGGTGCTGCCCGGGCCCGATGAGTCGCCTTATTCGATCCGCATTGTGTCGGACATTCTGGAGTCGAACGGATCTTCGTCGATGGCTTCGGTGTGCGGTGCAAGCCTGGCGTTGTTTGACTCGGGCATTGCGCTCAAGGGCGCGGTGGCCGGAGTTGCAATGGGTCTGGTGAAGGAGGGCGACGATTACGCCATCCTGACCGACATTGCGGGCGCGGAAGATCATTACGGCGATATGGACTTCAAGGTGGCCGGAACGCGCAAGGGAATTACCGCGCTGCAGATGGACATCAAGATTGGCGGACTGACTCGCGAGATTCTTTCGCAGGCCATGGAGCAGGCACGCCGCGGCCGCTTGTTCCTGCTGGACAAGATGGACGCTGCGCTGGCTGGACCGCGCCAGGAGCGTTCGCAGTACGCGCCTCGCATTGAGACTCTGCAGATTCCGGTTGAAAAGATTCGCGACCTGATCGGCAAGGGCGGTGCGACGATTCGCGGAATTGTTGAACAAACCGGCGCCAAGATCGATGTGGACGACAGCGGCAAGGTGAGCGTTGCATCGAGCGATGGCGAGGGCCTGAAGAAGGCTTTGGCTATGATCAACGACGTGACTGCTGTGCCGGAAATTGGCAAGACCTACCTGGGCAAAGTTGTTCGGCTGGCGGAATTCGGCGCATTTGTTGAGATTTTCCCGGGCACCGATGGCCTGCTGCACATCTCTGAGATCGCGGAGCATCGCGTGAAAGATGTGAAGGACGAGTTACGCGAGGGCGATCAGGTGATGGTGAAGGTGCTGGCCCTCGAAGGCAACCGCATCAAGCTGAGCCGCAAGGCGCTCATCAGGGAGCAGAAGGCGAAGCTGGCCCAAAGCGCACCGGTTGAGGGCGGCGAAGGCGAGGCTGCACCGCGCGAAGCAGCGCCGGTGGCCCCTCAGCGGCCGCGCCATGAATTCGACGAACGCCAGCCGGCTTCGAATCAGAGCACGATTCTGATCGAGGGTGGCGATGATTTTGACGAGGAGGGCGGGGAGGAGTTTGATGAGTCGACCGAACCGAACTTCAACCGCGCCGACGGCGTGCCGGTTCCCGCAGGAGGGGCAGCGCCTGCCGGTGGTAGCGGGCGTCCGCCGCAGAACAACAACAATCGCCGCCGTCGCCGCCGTCGTCCCGGTGGCCGCGGTCCCGGCGGTAATTAAGACAATTCATTCGATATGAAACGCTAAAGGCCCGGGCTAAATGCCTGGGCCTTTTTGTAATGAGACGGAATCAAAAGTCGTTGCGGAGCGGGGGATGGGGCGCGGCGGAATGCAACGCATTCACGATTCTGGCGGCGCGGGGTGGGATAAGTGCGATTGCGGCTTACTGGGTTGCCGCATTCCTCTCACGATCGGCTGCGGAGAAGGATCGTCGGTCGATGCTTGGACCGGGTACATCCGGCTCCGCCGTTCTACCCGCGTTCTTGTCGCCGTACATCCTCAAATCGGCAGCGATGCGCAGCGCTGGCGCGTCGCCGGCGTCTTCAGGAAAGATCGCAATTCCTACGCTGCCGCCAATGCGCACTGAGTGGCCCTCGAACTCGAATGGGTCTTCAAGAAGCTGCATGAGGGAATTGCCGACCAGGCCCGCAATTTCACGCGATGTGGGCGATTCGAGAATGATTGAAAACTCGTCGCCGCCGGTACGCGCCACTGTGTCCGATCGGCGAACCCGGCTGTTAAAGATTTGACCAACTCGCTTTAAGAGCATATCGCCAATGTGGTGGCCAACGGTGTCGTTCACCTGTTTGAAGTGATCCAGGTCAACCAGCAGCAGCGCGGTTTGCGTGCCGGAGCGGCGGGCGCGCTCAAGCGCACCGATCAAGCGGTCTTCAAAGAGCCTGCGATTGGGCAAACCGGTTAGCTCGTCATGAAGCGCGAGGTGCTTATTGTGCTCGATCTGATCTTCAAGCTGGAGCAGGATCATGCCCACGGCAACCACATACTTGGGAAGGTTCCAGACCTCGCTCTCAATGTGCGCGTTAGGATAGAAATACTCGAGAACGGGTGCGACCACGAAAACCGATGCCCAGGCGAAAAACCCGGCAATGGTGATCAGTGTGCCGGTAGTGGTGCGCTTGTATGTCGCCCAGAAGTGGATGCAGGCGCCAAGATAGACCGTGAATAAAACCGCATTGAGGGCAAGGTCAGTGCCATTGGGCCGATATTGAAAGACGAGAAGAAAAACCGACAGACCGCAGTAGGTGCTGACGAGGGCCCAGCGAAGGCGATGAGTGAAGCCGCGCGATGTTACCAGCGCAAGAGCCAGCGGGCCGGCGCCAAGGAGAGCCGCGGCAGGAACAAACATCCACGACTTGGCGGGCGCTGCAACCAGCACTGCCATATACAGAGTGTTGGCGCCAACAAGAATAAAGAGCATCACACGGCTGGATAACTTTTCACGATAGGGAACGCAGGCCCACATGAAAATGAGCCCCGCCCACACTAGGGAACCGTACCCGACCAACTGCAACAGGTTGGCAAGGATTGCGTTTTTAGGTTGGAAGAGAAAGGCCGCGAAATGCAGGTCGATGAGCAGCCAGCCAGTGAGCCAGAGGCCTGAGACCGTACTTCGGCCGCGATGAGCCACCGAGGCAAAAGCACAAGTCAGCAGTGCTACCGCTCCAAGGTCCGGCAGTTTACTCCAATCCACCTAGCCCGCTCCTGATATACGTTTCTTCTAATTAGAATCGGCGACGCGCGCAAGTCGCCCTAGTGATTTCTAACGGGCCGAAAATCCTTTGGGTAAACTTCAGTAACCAATTTGACGATATCGTGAAACCTGTTGAGATCGGAGAAACCCACAGGGGAATCCAGGTCATTGATTAGAAATATGATTCCGATACCGGACCAACGATCGGATGTACTGCGGCTTGAGGCCCCGGCCAATCTTCGGATCATTGAAGTTGACCCCTGTATCGCCGATGGAGAAAGGGTGAGGCATGCTCTTGTGGGCGTATCCCCCGGGAGCATTTGCGGCATCCAATGATTTCAATCAAGAAATACCTTGACGCTGACCTTCTGGAGCAAGAATCTGAGCCGGAACTCGAGGGAAACGCGAGCGTGCGAGCGGCCCTCTACGCCTATGGCTCTGCTCTGGTGGAAATGGGCAACTGCAGTCTGGATGCATGTCCGGGACTGGGCAGCGATTTAAAGGACCATCTTGCCAACTTGAAGGCCGGGCTGGCTGTCAACATCGGCGCCAAGGCACTGAGCGCTACCGAGGCGTCGGTGAAGGAAGAGCTTGGCGGATGGGGAAGGCAAGCTGCCAAGCACTATCAGGGTAAAGCGCGTGAGGTGAAGGAACTGCTTCTGGTGATGGCGCGAACTACCGAGTCGCTGGGAGCGAGGGATCAGCGCTGTGCCGGGCAGATTGAAAACGTTCGAACCCGGCTGAAGGACATTGTCTGTCTCGAGGATCTGACCGAAATTAGGGCATCGATTGAGAGAAGCGCGGTGGAGCTGAAGAGCTCGATCGACCGGATGGCCGAAGAAGGAAAAGCCGCAATCGATGAACTCAAGACCGAAGTCTCAACATATCAGGCAAAGCTTGAAGAGGCTGAGAAGATCGCCTTCCGCGACGGTCTCACCGGACTGCGCAGCAGGTTGTGCATTGAAACGGTGGTTGAGGACCGGATTAGAAGCGGGGCCAGATTCTGCGTGGCCATCTCCGATTTGAATGGCTTTAAAGCAGTGAACGACCGGTATGGGCATGTGACCGGCGACGAACTGCTCAAGCAATTTGCATCGGAGCTCAGGTCAGCATGCCGCTCGACCGATGCCATCGGCCGATGGGGCGGCGATGAATTCATGATGGTCATTGACGGGTCGCTTAAGGATGCCGAACAACAGATTGAGCGGGTGCGCCGGTGGGTGTGCGGGAATTACGAGCTGCGCGCGCATTCGGGCCCGGTCAAACTGCGTGTCGATGCGTCGATTGGGATCGCGGAACACAAGCAGGGCGAGTTGCTGAATGAGCTGTTGGCGCGCGCCGACGAACGCATGTACGCGGAGAAGACAACGGCGCGCAACAGTGGGAATGCGAGCGGTGCGAACGGAAGTGAAAAAGCGGCAGCGGAACGTTCAGGCTCGCGTCTCTAAGGGCGAGAGCGGAGAAATTAACAGACGATTCTCCCCGATGCGCCTGCTTTCCGTGACCGCCATCACTCGTCAGCATCTTTCCACCCGAAATTGAACTTCGCATTTCCCGATTCATTTCCGCACTGCGTCCCGCACTATTTCCCTCTTCTAATCTTGAGTTCTTTCTTGCCAGGCGAGAAGGTGGAACTGCGCCCACTTTAGCAACTCCTAAGAGGGCAGCGACGAGGCGGCGGGCGAGAAGAAACAGCCGGGCTGCGACGACGAGGAAAAGCTCATGAGGTTATTGATTGCGGAAGACGACAAGGCGCTGGCGCTGTTCCTGAGCAGGGGGCTTGAGGCGGACGGACATCGCATCCGCCTGGCCTTCGACGGCGGCGCGGCAGTGAATGCGTTCCGTGAGGACTTGCCGGACCTGACGATTCTCGATCTCAACATGCCGGTAAAAGACGGTGAGGCCGCGCTGCTGGAGATGCGCGCGCTCAATGCCGATTTGCCGGTGCTGGTGCTGACCGGCCGCCAGGAAGTGGACACGCGCGTGCGCTGCCTTGACCGGGGCGCAGACGACTTGATGATCAAGCCTTTCAGTCTGCATGAATTGCGCGCGCGGTGCCGGGCGCTGCTCAGGCGCAAACGCGATGCCAAGCTCACGCTGCGTGCAGGCGATCTGGAACTTGACCGGCTCGATCACACCGCCAAGCGCGGCGGCGAAGAGGTTGTACTAACCAACAAGGAATTTGCATTGCTTGAGCACCTGATGCTCAATCGCGGCCAGTGCGTCACGCGCGTCGAGCTTCTCGATTCGGTGTGGAACATGGAACCGGCCCAGACTACGAACATCGTGGATGTCTATATCAACTATCTGCGCCGCAAGCTGAAGGACGCGCCGCCGGGGCTTTTGATTCGCACGGTGCGCGGGCAAGGATACCTGGTGCCTTCAGAGGCGGAGCTGGCGTCGACGATTGCGCTGCCTGCAACGCAAATCACACCGGCCCCTTTCACCCTGGCCAATTAGTCATCGACTGAAGATCGAGCCTTGCCGTTTTTCGTTTTTTAAGGAGAGAAGCACATGCAGCCGTTTACGGTTCCCGCAGTTCCGCCAGTTGCGCGTATCAGGCAACGAACAGCCCTCGTCACCAGCGCCGACCGCAGCTTTCGCCAGCGGCTGGCGCACACGCTCACTGGACTGCGCTGGAATGTGCGTGAGGCAGAGGGCGGCGCCGAGGCCTGGGCTGAAGCCGAAGTCACACCGCTCGAGGCAGTTATTGTCGACTCCTGGCTGCCCGATCTCGACCTGGCCGAGTTCCTCACCGATTTTCGCGGCAGGTTCCCCAATGTGGACGTTCTGACCGCCGATGGGACTGCGCACTCGGATGCGCCTCGAGGTCCATACCGGCAGGAGCTTCTTTACGCGATGCGCCAGAGCCAGGAAAGCGATACGGCTGCCTGGAACACGGCGCCGGAACTGGCGGAGGTTCCACCGGCGCCGCCGGCAGCGTCGATCAAGCTGTGGCCGGTGAAGGCTGAAATTCCCGCGACCGGAAACATTCGAATGGCGCGGAATGTGCCCGTGGCGGAATCTCCCGTGGATCAGGCGCCAGACCGGGTTGAAGCGGCTGGACGGGCTGAGCGGCAGCCCATTGCCGAGCGGTTGCCGGAATTAATTGGCAATGCGGCGTGCATGCTTGAAATCAGCCGGCGCGTGCGGCTGGTGGCGGCGCGGCTTACACCCGTGCTGATTGAAGGCCCGACCGGATCGGGCAAAGAGATTGTGGCTGAGGCGCTGCATCGGCTCTCAACTCGTTCCCGCAAGCCATTTGTGGCCATCAATTGCGCGGCGATTCCCGAGGCCTTGATGGAGGCTGAGCTCTTCGGACACACTCGCGGCGCATTTACCGGCGCGGTGCAGGGACGCATGGGGCGGATTGAAGCTGCCGACGGCGGCACGCTCTTTCTCGACGAGATTGGCGAGATGCCGGTGGCGCTGCAATCCAAACTGCTGCGCTTTGTGGAATGTGGAGAGCTGCAACGCGTGGGCGACAACGATACGGTGAAGGTGGACGTGCGCATCGTGGCGGCAACTCACCGGCCGCTCGCCGAGCACGCGCAGACGGGCACGTTCCGTTCCGACCTTTATTACCGTCTTGCGGTTTTTCTCATCCGCACGCCCGCTCTATCTGAGCATGCTGAGGATCTGCCCTTGCTTGTGGCGCATTTCATGCAACAACTGGGGCGCCAGTCGCCTTTGAAACGAGTGGATGCGACCGCAACAGCAAAGCTGGGAGCGCATGACTGGCCGGGCAATGTCAGAGAACTGGAACACGTGCTGGAGAGGGGCGTGATCCTGGCCGGCGATTCACCGGTGCTGACCGCGGCCGAGATCGACTTCGGGCGGTTGATTAACTAGGCGGTTGGGCTTTTGCAACGGGGCGGTTGCAAGGTGAGAACGGAGGGTTCGAGGATGCAGGTCGAAACGATGCTCAGCGATCAGATCGCGCGCTTTCTCGATCTGTCCGCGGCAGAAGCCAAGCTGACAGCAGCCAACATGGCCAATATCGATACTCCCGGCTACCGGACAGTGGGGATGGACTTTGAAGCCGAGATGGGCCAGGCGATGAACGATGTAGCGGAAAATCGCGGGCCGACACGGGTGCGGGTTGCCGATGTGGATGGGCTGATTTCGCGGCCGGATGGCAACAACGTCTCGATGGATCGCGAGAGCCTGAATCTTGCCGAGGCCCAACTCAGATTCAAAACCGGTGTGGCACTGCTGCGCGAGCAGAACCAGCGCGTGATGGACGCAATTCACGCCGATGGAAAGTGAATTCAAGGATCAGGGTTCCGGTTTCAGGGATCACGCAAGGAGCGAGCGCAATGAACCTGTTCGGAATGATGGACGCATCGGGCGAAGCCATGCAGGCGGAGCGGGTTCGCGCCGAGGTGGTGGCCGCCAACATGGCCAATGCCGAGACGACGCGCACCGCAGCGGGAGGACCTTATCACCGCCAGCAGGTAGTCTTTGCGGCTGACAGCGGCGATACCGGGTTTCTCGATTCCATGAGCTCTGCCTCGGGATCGGCAAGGTCTGGCCTTCGATCGGCGGGCAACATCGCCGTGGCGCCAGGCGTGCACATCGCCGGAGTGGTTGAAGATCCTTCGCCGCCGCTGCGGCGCTACGATCCGGGGCATCCGGATGCCGGGCCGGATGGTTATGTCGAGTATCCCGACATCAATCCCATTACGGAGATGGTTGACCTGATGGGCGCAACACGCGCCTACGGACTGAACGGTTCAGCCGTGCAGGCCGAGAAGGGCATGATCGGCTCGGCGCTGGAGATTGCGAAGTCCTAGCGCGAAAGGCTGCCGAGGCCAGAAGGCCTGCGGAACAAGGAGGCACCATGCTATCGATCGCCCCAATCAACACAGCACTGACAGGATTGACCGCGGCTTCGAAAGTTGGCGTAGCGGCCCTCTCTCCAACAATCTCTCCAGGCGGCACAAGCGGGCAAGGGGCTCCATTCTCCGATCTGCTCACCGATGCGGTGAGCCAGGTGGATCAACTGGAGTCCCAAGCCCGCTCAGCCGTGACCGGCCTGATGACGGGGAACGGCGTCGACGTGCACCAGGCGATGATCGCAACCGAAAAGGCGGATATGAGCTTCGAAATGGCGCTGGCCGTTCGCAACAAGGCTGTGCAGGCCTATCAGCAGGTGCTGGGGATGCAGTTTTAGAAGGCTGGGGTAGATCTGGTCGGACACAAAACGAATGGCACCTGGGGCACAACTCGAGAAAACCGCGCCGGCAATGCCGGGGCAGCCGCAATGGACAGATCGCGTGGCCGGCGCGTGGGGACGGGCGCGCGTGTTGTGGGCCCGGATGGCGCCAGCGCAGCGCCGCGGTGCGATGATTGGCGGTGTGCTGGTGGCGGCGCTGGCCGGGACAGTGATCTGGCTGATGGCCAGGCCGGATTGGCGCACACTCTACACCGGGCTCGACCCGGACGATGCCCGCCAGATCGGCCAGGTTCTCGCCGCAGCGCAGATCAGCTTCGACATAACGCCGGATGGCGCCGGAATCCTGGTGCCGGCAGCGATGCTCGACAAGGCGCGGCTGGCCGCCGCGGCCAAGGGCGGGGTGAAGAGTGGAAGGCTGGGCTTTGAGATTTTCGACAAACCCAACTGGGTGGGCTCGGAGTTTGATGAGCAGGTAAACTTTCAGCGCGCGCTGGAGGGCGAGCTGGAGCATACGGTGGGCTCGCTGGCCGATATCGAGTCGGCGCGGGTGCACCTGGTTATGGCCCACGACTCGCTCTTTCGCGATGAGGAGCGGCCGGCCAAGGCTTCGGTGGTGATCAAGCTGCGCCATCTTTCGCTGGCCGACGGAGAGGCAGAGGCGATCCGTAATCTGGTGGCCTCGGCCGTCGACGGGCTGACTCCCGACCATGTGGTTCTGGTGGACGCGGCGGGCCGGCTGCCGCTGGGGCCCAAGACTGCGGAGGCGATGGAACTGAGCCAGGAGCAGGCACTCGAAGACAAGCTGGTGGCCACGCTTGAGCCGGTGACAGGGGTGGGAAACGTGCGTGCTTCGGTTACCGTCGATTACGATGCCACCGCGACCGAGCTTACCCAGGAAACCTACGATCCCAATCAGACGGCGACGCTCTCGATGCAGCGAACCGAAGATAATTCCGGCGGCGCGCCGGTCGCGGCCGGGGTTCCGGGGACGGCTTCGAATGCACCCAATACGCAGGCGCTGCCAGTCTACCCCAAGCAAGCCACGCCGCCCCAGACATCGAAGACCGAGTCAGGCACGTACGGCGTCTCGAAGACCGTGAAGCATACGGTGGAGAATCCGGGTCGGATTCACAGGCTTACGGCAGCCATCGTAGTGAATGACCGCCTGATGCAACCGGCGAGCAAAAACAAGCCCGCCCTGTGGCAGCCGCGCACCGTCGACGAGTTGCGCAACCTGACGGCGCTGGCCCAGGCCGCAGTGGGATTCGATCAGACGCGGGGCGATGCATTAACCGTTCAAGATCTCTCCTTCGACCAGAACCGCGCCGCGGCTCCGCCGGCATTGCCGCAACAGGTTTTGTCGGCAGCAGAGAGCTCACCGGTGCTGGTCAAGTACCTTGCGCTGCTGATGGCGACATTCGTCATTCTCCTGTTCGGCGTGCGGCCGGCGCTCAGGCGCATCGCATCCGTTCCTCTTGAAGCGGGCAAGGGAAAACCGCACGAGCTAGGGCAGGGTGATACGGCCGCCTCGGGCGCTCTGCAGAAACCTCCCGTAGAGGTCGACCCGGAACGGGCGCGGTCGCAGCAGATATTCAACGAGGTAACAGACCAGATGAAGCGCGCTCCGACGCAGAGTTCGCGGCTGTTGCAGAGCTGGATCCATTCGGATTAGCAGGATTGGAAAGGCAATCGAACGTGACAGATTCGGCGGCGACAAACGAGGCGGCACGGCGCAGAAGCTCGGAGAACATCTCCGGCATCCGCAAGGCCGCGGTTCTGCTCGTGGCCGTTGGCGAGGAATTAGCCAAAGAGATTCTTCGCACGCTGCCGGAAAACGATGTTCAGAGGTTGACCGAGGAAATTGCTGACCTGCGCGGCATCGCGCCGGAACTCTCGGCTGACGTGCTGGAGGAGTTCTGGGAGTTGCAGGAGACGCAGCACTTCATGGTGCAAGGGGGCATCGACTATGCCAGCCGCCTGCTGGTAGACACTTTCGGCAAACAGCGCGCCGACGATCTGATGTTGCTGGTGCGCCGCGCGCAGGAGGCTGCGCAAGGCAATCTGGCCAAGCTGCAGCGCACCGACCCGCAACAGTTGGGCAAGCTGCTCGACTCAGAACATCCTCAGACCATCGCGCTGGTGCTGGCCCATCTCGATCCGCGCAAGGCCTCCATGGTGCTGGCCAGCTTGAGCGAAGAACACAAGGTGGTTGCGATCCAGCGGCTGGCCGAGATGCGGCAGTTCTCGCCGGAGATGGCGCAGAAGGTGGCGCACATCCTGCATCGCCGGCTGGAGAGTGTGGGGGATGCGGCGCGCAAAAGCTACTCAGGCTTCAAGGCGGTCGCCGATCTACTGAACCGGCTCAATGCCGAAGAGTCCAAAAAGATTCTCGAGACCATCGAGGAGGGCCAGCCGGAGCTGGCCCTCAGCATCCGCAACCTGATGTTCACTTTTGAAGACCTGATCACGGTTCCCCCGGCCACGATTCGCGAAATCGTTTCGGGAGTGGACAAGCGGCAACTGGCGCTGGCGCTGCGCGGCGCTAACGAAGAGTTGCGAGCGCAGATATTCAAGGCGATGAGCTCGCGCGCGGTGGAGATGTTGAAGGAAGACATGGAAGTTCTGGGTCCGGTGCGGTCTCGTGAAGTGGCCCAGGCCCAGCAGGAGATTCTGAACCTGGCGCGCCGGCTCGAAGCCGAGGGCAAGGTAATTCTGAAGCTCGAAACCGGAGACGAGATGCTGGCCTGACCCGGGCTTGCATGCGCCCCATGCGGTGCGAACGGATCGGATAAACAGTTAGCGGAGATGCTGAGGAGCTGCAGGTGAGCCAGATTGAGATCTTCGAGTATCCACCGAGCTCCCCGGACCAGTCAGCGCCGGCGTGGAACGGCTACGGAAATGTCGATGGTGACAACGATTCCGAGGCTGGATCGGCCGCGGATGGCGCTTATCCACCTGATTGGGAAAAGCGCCTGGCCGAGGAGATGCGCATAGCCTTCGACGGCGGGCGCGAGCGGGGACGAGAGGAGGCGCGGGAGGCTGAGCGAGAAGCTTTGACGAGCGCGCGCCGGCAGGAGGAACGGCGCTTGGCCGGCGTGATGGAGAGCTTCACGTCAGCCCGGGAGGTTTACCTCCGCACAGTTGAAGTCGAAGTGGTGAAGCTGGCGCTGGCGGCTGCAGCCCGCATCCTTCGCCGCGAGGCGCAGATGGATCCGCTGCTATTGACCGGCGCGGTTCGTGTGGCGCTGGGGCAGCTCTCTTCGACGACCGAAGTGAAGATGCGCGTGCCGGAATGCGATCTTGAACTGTGGCGCGAGACAATCGCGCATCTGCCCAATCTTGCCGTGAAGCCTGAGGTGCTGGCCGGGGAGGGGTTCCGGCTGGGCGATTGCGTGATCGAAAGCAGCCTGGGATCAGTCGATCTGGGGATTCGCTCGCAACTGGGCGAGATTGAACGAGGCTTCTTCGATCGCGCGGGCGGCGCGGCACGCAACGAATCGATGCAGGAATTGCCGGCAGTGCGGGAGGCGTGCCAATGACTGCGTTGCTGGGCCAATACTTTTCGCGTCTCGAACGCGGCCAGCCGTGGCGCTGGCGGGGCAGGGTAGTGGAGGTAGTGGGGCAGACCATCGAATCGACAGGACCAATGGCATCGGTGGGCGAGTGCTGCGAGATTGTCGACCGGAAGGGTGTTCATCATTTTGCCGAAGTCATCGGGTTTCGCGGCACCAATGTGCTTTCGATGCCCGTTGAAGATATCGATGGGATTCGTTTTGGCGATGAGGTCGCAGCTCTGGGCAAGGGCCCGGAGATCGAAGTGGGCCCTGCACTGATGGGGCGCGTTCTCAACGCAATGGGTCAGTCGATCGACGGAGATCCGGCGCCGGCGATGGCAAGTTCGATGACGCTTGACCGCGCAGTTCACTCGCCTCTCGAGCGCGCACCTATCCGGACGCCGCTTGGAACCGGGATTCGCGTGATCGACGCCATGCTGACGGTGGGCCGCGGGCAGCGCGTAGGCATCTTCGGCGGATCGGGCGTGGGAAAGAGCACGCTGATCGGTATGATGACGCGCAATACCGAAGCCGATGTAACGGTGGTGGGTCTGGTGGGCGAGCGCGGCCGCGAGGTGGGAGAGTTTCTTGAGGACGCGCTGGGCAAAGAGGGGCTCGCGAAATCGGTGGTGATGGTGTCGACCTCAGATGAATCGCCATTGAAAAGGATGCGCGCGGCGCTGGCGGCCACTACCGTGGCCGAGTTCTTTGCCGGGCAGGGCAAGAGCGTTCTTCTGGTGCTAGATTCGCTGACGCGTTTTGCCATGGCTGCCCGCGAGATTGGGTTGGCGGCCGGCGAGCCGCCCACTGCCAAGGGGTATACGCCTTCGGTCTTTGCCCGCCTGGCGCGATTGATCGAGCGGGCCGGGCAGTTTCGCAAGGGGTCTATCACTGCGTTTTACACGGTGTTGATGGAGGGCGACGACCAGCAGGATCCGCTGGTGGACGCGGTGCGGTCGCTGCTCGACGGGCATATTGTGCTCTCGCGCGCACTTGCGGCAGAAGGCTGGTATCCGCCCGTCGCGGTGATGGACTCGATCAGCCGGTTGATGCCGGTAGTCGCCGGCGCTGAGCATCGGGAGCAGGCTGCCCTGGTGCGTAAGCTGGCGGCAATCATTGCGCGGTCAGAGGACCTGGTTCGCATTGGGGCATACAAAGCCGGCGTAGACGCGGAGCTCGATCGCGCGCTTGCGGCGCGGACTCCAATGCGGGAGTTCATGATCCAGGATGCGCACGAGCATATCGGGTTTTCCGATTGCCTGGGGCGTCTGGCAACGCTGGCGGCTGAGGTATAGCGGATGGGATTAAATCGGCTGACGGAACGCATTCTGCGAATTCGCCAATTGGAAGAAGACGAGAGCCGGCGGACATTGGAAGTGTTGGTTGCAGAATTAGGCCGGCTTGAGGTCGCGTTGCGCGCGGCCAAAGAGAGGGAACGCGCCGGCCGCAACCTGGTGGATGCGAGCGCAAGCAGCGGGGAGATTGCCGACCGCATTGCCGGAATGGAGGAATCGCGAAGCGCCGGCCGCCGGGCAATTGCACTGGCATTGCGAATTCGAGCTGCGGAGAGTGCAGTGGCGCTGCAGCGGCAGCAATACCTGAGCAAGCGAACCAGCAGGCTGCAGGCCGAGACGCTGGCCGAGAGCGAGAGGGCGCGCGAAATCGCGACCGATCTTCGCCGCAGTCAGCAGGCTCTCGACGACTGGTACCTGAACCGGATGCGGCTGAACAACGATCGCAGGCATGACGACGAGCGGAGATGAAATTCTGTCGGGGGCACGCTGGCCGGCGGCTCGCGAGCTTACATGATGCAGGGATTACTTGAGAAGAATTCTGAAGCTTCCGGATTTTATTCCTGATATGGAAATCCTCTTCCCAAGTTCTGACAGTCTTCTAACCCCTCCCCGCGATTTTTGGCAAGGCGGCTGCTCGTTTCTCCCGCGTGACCATTTCCGCAGCCTTCGAAACTAACGCCGGTAACGCCCCTGGGCTGGGAACAATCGGGGCAGTTGGGGCCTTGGGGGCAGCTCGGACGCCGGGAGTTGACGGAGCGGCTGGAACTGCCAGGGAAATTGTTCCCGGAACGACGGAGCGCAGTGGAAGTTCAACTTCCGCGGGGATCACGGCCCTTCAGAGTTTTCGATCGAGCTGGCAACAGATGCTCGCGGCCCTCAACGACTCCGCTGACAAGGGATCGAGTGTGAGGTCCGAGGCAGGCGGATCGCAGACAGCCGCAAGCAGCGATCAAGCGGTCTCATTGTTGCAGAGCGGGAACCTGCCCCACATTGAGACGGCGACGCAAACACTTGCTGAGAAAATTCAGTTGCCGAATACCCAATCGGCGCCGGCATCCGCGACGCTGGCGCGTACAGACGAGCACTCAGAGCTAGAGGCAGCCCGCGAGGCCAAAGAGAACTCGGCATCATGTACAGCTTCGGTTGCGGTTCATTCCGTGCACGCGAAGCCGGGTGCGGTAGATCAGCCGCCAACGGTGAGATCTAGGCCGTCATTGCTGGTTTCGCCATCAGGCAGTGATGCGGCGACAGCGATCGCTCAGTTCATTCAACCTGTTCAGCCGGCGGTTGCATCTGCTAATCCGGCATCGCGGGGATTGGTTTCAGATTCGGCGATGGCGGTACCGGAGACGGCAACACAGCCACGGGCAGTTGCTGCCTTGTCTTCCGGCGCTTCCGCGCGGACCTTGGCTCGGGGCACCTCAAGCACAGCTTCGGTTGCAGATCAGTCAGAGCACGCGAAGCACGATGTTGTAAATCAAGCTACGGCAGAGGAGTCTGCACCGCTAGACTCGGGTTCGCCATCACTCAATGATGCGGCGACGGCGATCGCTGCCAGGTTGTATACACCTGATCAGCCGCCGATGCTGGCCCAGAGCCCTGCCAACCGTAATTCGCATCTTCCCGCCGTAATTCAATCCAGCGCGAACTCTGGCGGGCATGCGGCAATTGCGAATGCGAATCCAGCGCCGCGCGGCCCGGTTTCAAACCCCGTGCTTCCGGCGCAAGAGACGGAGCCGACCGCGCAGAATGCTGCCGACCGGTTGCCGGAAGCGCCCGCCGCAGCGATTGACGAAACTTCTGCACCCCGCTCCGTTGTCGCAAGCCGCTCAGCAGAGATGGCAGAAGATCGACAGGTTGTTGCCGCAGGACGGGTCTCGAGCCAGCCGACTGCTTCTCTGAAGGGCATTTCTAGCGCCATTCCGGCTGCTTCATCAACTCCGTCTGCGCTCGAAAACGGAGCCGCGAGTCCGCTGTCATCTGTTTCCGATGCGGAGATGGTTCGGCCCCAGGTTGGCGCCGCGCGCGCTGTCACAACTTCGCCAGGTGTGCGAGTCCAAATTGCCGGTGCTTCAACGATGAACCCGGCTGCGGTGCCGGCAGCACACAGTCAGTTCGACGCCACAACTGCGGGCACGGCGGCAGTTCGCGACGCCGGCTCCGCCTTGCCTTCAAACCCCTCCACGGCGATACCGGCTCAGACTACCTCAGGCACATCGATGGCAGAGACGTTCGCGGCGCTTGATGGAGCGAACGGCGCGATGCAGCCCACGTGGATTCATGCCGGTCCGCATCAAGCCGAGGCGGGATTCCAGGATCCAGTGCTGGGGTGGGTTTCGGTTCGTGCGGGGATGGATGCGGGCGGCATCAGCGCAGTGGTAACGCCGGGCTCGGCCGACGCAACTACGGCACTGGGTGCGCACATGGCCGGATTGCATGACTACCTTCAAGAGCAGCACAGCCCGGTCGAGTCGCTGAGTTTGGCGCAGAACCCGGGGAGCGACGCAGGCTTGAACCAGGGAATGCAGCAGGACCAACAGCAATCGGCCGGGGGCAGCGGGGCCAACGCAAATGTATTGAGCTCCATTGAGGACGCTTCGAGTGCCACAAACCCGGCTCAGGCGCCACGCGCGAGCGGCGGTGAGAATCCGGCGATTCTTCCCGGAACGAGTGGAAGATACATTTCGGTGATGGCATGAACCTGGGCAGCTGGGTAAGTTGCCCGGTTGGGTAAGTTGCGCGACTGGGTAAGTCGGGTGGTTGATTGGCCGCGCAGTTTCGCGGTTGAGCCGATGCGCAGGGCAGGAAGCGGCCGGGACATTGAGTCAAGGAATACAAGGAGGGCAGCATGGCATCAGCAATCTTTCATCACGCGATGATGGCGGGGCAGGCGCAGGCGGCGAAGGCGGCATCGCCGCTGGCCGTCATGACATCGGCGACAAGCGGCGCCAGTGGGTCGAGCGATTCAGATACATCGGACGGGTCGTCAACCATCTCGGCGAATGACTTTCTGACGCTGCTGGTGACCGAGATGCAGAATCAGGATCCTACGGCGGACACCGATCCCAACGAGTACATCAATCAGCTTGTTCAGGTGAACAGCCTTGAGCAATTGATCGACATCAATCAGACGCTCTCGGGCGATGCAAGCGGGTCAACGAGTACGCAGGGAGCGAGTTCTACCGGGACGAGCCCGGGGAATGCGGAGGCCGGCAGCGCGCCAGCGGCGGGTGCTTCGGGCGCAGTGGCGGGTCCGGCGGGAACTGCGGCCCCGGCTGCGGGCTCGAAGACCGCCGAGATCATGCAGGCGTTGCACATTGGAGGCGGAACTTCGCTGGGTTCGCTCGGCCAGACCGGCATTGCGTCGGCGGGCCCCGCGCAGGCACAAGCGGCCGCAGCCCGGGCACATGTGTTGCCGCAGGCGGGGAACCTTGGCACCCAGAAGACGAATCCCGCTGCCAGGCGTGTTGGCCATGCGCTGGCGGGCCGAACCCACGCTGCCGGCGGCGCCGCGACCTCAACGGCGAACTGAAATTCAACCCGGCCCGCTCATTGGCGCGCCCATTGCCGCACCTAACAGAAGGAGATGCACATGGCAAGTTTCTTTATTCCACTCACCGGTTTACAGGCCGATTCAACTGCACTCAACACCATCGCCAACGATCTGTCGAATATGAACACGACAGCCTTCAAAGCGCAGACCACGAACTTCTCCAACCTCTTTTATCAGCAGATCGGAGAGACCGGCTCCGGAAATCAAATCCAGGTGGGCGCGGGCACGCAGGTGGCGTCCAACTCCACTGACTTCTCGCAGGGGTCGTACAACACGAGCGGCATGAGTTCCCAGGATATGGCGATCGACGGCAACGGCTTCTTTGTTGTGAAGGACACTGACGGCGCGACCGGCTACACGCGGGACGGCGCTTTCTCACAGGACACGAACGGGACCCTGGTTACCGCCAGCGGCTCATCGCTGATGGGCTACCCGGTAGTGGGCGGAGCAGTGAATACAAGCGCTCCATTATCCCCGATCACCCTGCCGTCGATGGGCCAGGTGCAGTTGCCGGCTCCCACCCAGAACATCAGCATGACCACAAATCTTGACTCGGAATCTACCTCCGCATTCCCGGCCACGATTCCTGTCTACGATTCGCTGGGCCAGAGTCACAATGTAACCATCACCTTCACCCCTCCCGCAGCCGGAACTCCGCCGGGTACCTGGACCTACTCGGCACAACTGCCGGCGGCCGATGTCGTTGGCGGAGTTCCTACGCCTATTACCGGAACCATGACCTTCAACCCGAACGGCAGTCTGGCCACGGTAAACGGGGTGAATGTCGGCACTACTGCCAGCGGCGGCTCGCCTTCAACTTCGCTCGACTTCACCGATACGCTGGTTGATGGCGCCGGTCCGATCAACCTTAATTGGAATCTGCTGGGCACCGGCGGCACGCCGAACATTACCCAGGTGGATGAGGCTTCAACAGTTTCCGGAACGACGGCGGATGGCAACGGCGCGGGCACATACACGGGATTCAGCATCGGCGCGGACGGCACGGTGACCGCACAGTACACTAGCGGAACTGAAGTGGTTGGCCAGGTGGCGCTGGCCAATATGACCAATCTGCAGGGCCTGAACCTCGAGGCCGACGGCGAATACCAGACGACGCTGAGCAGCGGAACAGCCTCGATTGGTGCTGCCGGCAGCGGCGGATTGGGCGGCATTCAGGATTCGGCGCTCGAAGAGTCCAACGTAAACATCTCTTCGGAGTTCAGCGACCTGATCATCGCGCAGCGCGGCTTTGAGGCCGACTCGAAAGCGGTAACCACCTTCGACACGGTCGCACAAGACACCATCAACATGATTCATTAGCCCTGAAGGCCGAAAGGCCTTCAGAACAGCTTTCAGCTCTCAGCTCTCAGTTTTCAGCTCTCAGCTTTCAGCTCGAAACAGCGACGGCGGGATGCCACTGGCATCTCGCCGCCGCTCTGTTTGTACAACCTCAGGCCGATTCTCCTCCGCGACCAACGCCGCGCTACCCGTTCTCCACCCTCCACTTGATGTCTGCGTACGCCTGCTCAATCAACCTGCGGATCGCTGCCCGGTTTGTCGGCGTTCCCGGTCTCAGCTTCACATGGCGCATTCGCTTGCCCGCGCCTTCGAGCAACCGGGCCGGATCGGGCAGCGCAGCGCCGTGGAAAAATCCCACGTTTACGTGCGCAGTGAATACATTGACGTAGCCGAACGGCGCGTCGCCGAGGCAGGCAACCGGACAGCCGTCATGCAGCAGTTCGCGGACCTCGTCTCCGCATTTTCGCATCGCCTCAAACCACTCCCGCGCAATGGCGCCCAATTCACCTTCATGCTCGTTCATCCACGCATCGATGGCGGGATCGCGTTCCTGGACGTCGTTGAATCGCAGCGGGTCTGTGTTCATTGTGACTATATTCTAAGGGCAGGGAATTATCGCAGCTAGCAGCCCGGAACTGTCGCCTGATGCCTAATGCCTATTGCCTACTGGCAACTTACTACTGGCTATAACGAGGTTCATCGTGACCACTCAAAACTCCGCGAGCATGAATGTGAAACAGGCGGTGCCGTTTTTCGGAGTCACCAGAATGGAAGCTTCGCTGAAGTTCTATGTTGACGGGCTGGGGTTCAAGATGACGAATTATTGGATTCCGGATAAAGCCTCAGAACATTCGGGCGCCGAGCCTGACGGGAGAATTCGCTGGTGCTGGCTTGAGCTTGGCTCCGCGGCCATCATGCTTCAGGAGTTCTGGCCTGGCCGGCGACCGGAGGAGAAGCTTGGGACCGGAGTGAATATCTGCTTTTCGTGCGAAGACTCATTGGCGCTCTATCGCGAGTTCAAATCGCGTGGAATCGAGACGCGGAATCGTCCATTTGTGGGAAACAATTTGTGGGTAGTAGGCCTCACCGACCCCGACGGATACCTTATAGAGTTCTCAAGCCCCACCGACGCGCCCGAGGAAAGCGAGCTGGAAGAATAGAGTTTTTCGCTTGCGTGGGAACGTCCCGTCTGTCCCCGGGTTTTCCGGGTTTTCCCCCCCGGGTTTTCCCCCGGGTTTTCCGGGTTTTGAAGCCGAACGCTTCAACAACGCCGTAAGCAAGGCGTTCACTGTCTCGAAAGAAGAGATGCAGCGCCGGGAAGACGAATGGGAAAGTTTGCGCGGCAAGAAGACGCCGAAGAAGTAAAGTCAGGTATTTTGCTCTCGCTCCAACTCGTCCAGCAAAAACCGTAACTCGCGGGTTTCCTTTATTGCGGTGCTGTACCGGAAGGCGATTGCGCCCTTTTGCGCGGCAGTCAAACTCTCATTCGCGTACTCTCTAGCTAGCGATTTACATAGAAGCTCGCGGAGCGCCAATTGTGCCTTGATGGTTTGAATCGCAAGTCTGTGAAGTGTTTCTTCCAAGGCCAAACTCCAATCAACGTACCGCTGGCCCTTGACTGACGTAGACAGCAATCTACCGACGATTAAGCTCGCTGTAGGTGATGCAGCTCACTCGTGATGAGATCAGAAGGGAACTAGAGTGGCAGTTACGGCTTCCGCGTCCTCCACTGGCACGGGGGCCTCCCGGTGAGGGAGGCTTCGTGCTCATTTTGTCAGGTATATTATTGCCCTGATTAGAGGCTAAAGCGCGGGTGTTTTGGTTGGCGTTTGCGGCACGACTGAAGTCGTGCCCTGATACAAAACTTCCTTTTGCAGGCTTTCGTTCTCAGACGCTAAAGTCGTACCCTCTAAAAGCCCGCGCCTAAAGGCTCCATTCGTTTTGTGCGGTATTCAGGGGCCTGAAGGCCCCTGCTCCCTCCGTTTGGGCTTCGCTTGATTGGAGCACGGTCGAGGGAACTGCGGAATCAAACTGTTGTTCACTCGCCTGTATAAAATTGACCATTTAATTCTTCTCTGCGTGGATATTCTTCGGGCTAATCTGCGTTGCTCGACATTCGGGCCGACGGCAGAAAGCGGAGGTAATGGATGTTTCACGTACTTTGGTATTTGATTATTGGGCTGGTGGCTGGGGTTATTGGGAAATCGGTGATGCATGTGCACATGACGCTGGCCTGGACAATGATTCTTGGCGTGGTGGGGTCGGTGATCGGTGGCGGCATCACGCATATCCTGTTTCGGCCGAGAAACTCACGCTATCATCCGGCCGGGCTGATTTTTTCGTCGCTGGGCGCGATTCTGGTTCTCTACATTTGCCACCGGCTTAATCTGCATTTCCCGGCTTTCTCTACGCGGTGAGGTTGGGGTGGTCTTGAGAAGCTGCTGGGAATGGTTGTTTGTGGTCGCGAGAGATGGCAGGGGCTGAAGCCCGGTGCTGTTTTTTGGGTGTTTTCGGCACGAGTAAACTCATGCCCTGTTACAAAGCTCCATCGCACAGGGTTTTTCACCGAGATGTGAAGACGTGCCGTTGTTATACAGCCTCCTTAAAACCATCCCTCGGCGGCTAAAGCCAGGCCGTCCTAATTGGACTCGGCGGCACGGATAAATCCGTGCCCTTTCAAAACAGTATCGGAACTGAGTTTTGCGCAGCCTCAAGAAACCGGCGCTGCTTTTTGGAGACTGGGGGTAGCTTTCTTCTGAGCTTGATGCGACATGGAAAATGAAGTGGTGCACGACGAGGATCGACCGAAGCCCAGGCCGAAGCGTCGCAACCGGGCGTTGCGCGTGTTTGCGGGGCTGTTTCTGATTTTGCTGGTCGGGTTTCTGGCGTGGTGCTGCTGGGTCTACGTGCAGATTGAGAACTATGCCGGATTGGACCAGGCGGCGCCATCGGACGCGATCGCGGTTCTGGGCGCGGCGGAGTACGATGGAGAGCCCTCGCCCGTTTTCAAGGCACGGCTTGACCACGCGCACGAACTATACGAACGCGGCATCGCGCCGCTCATTATCACGCTGGGCGGTACCAGCACGCTGGCCGGCGCCGGCGGAGCTGATCTCAGCGAGGGTGCGGTGGGCCGCGATTACCTTATAAGCCTGGGCATCCCTGAAACCGTGATTATTGCCGAAACCGAGAGCCGCGACACCGAGGAGCAAGCCCACCGCATTGCCGTGATTGCGCGGACCAACGGTCTGCGCAGGCTGGTGGTGGTGAGCGACGGCACGCACCTGTTTCGCATTCACGAAATCTGCGCCGCCGATGGACTGGATGTGCTGACCTCGCCGCGAACGCGGATTTCAGTGGGCGGTGGCAGGGCGGAAGCCGAACGTATCGCGCACGAGATTCTGAGCTATACCGCATGGCGGCTGCGGCTGCATCTCCATTTGCATATGCATTGAAACAGGGATCAGTGGGCAGGGGTCACAGGACGGAGAACAGAGATCAGAGTTTGGCGCACGTTGGTCAGGTTGATTTGGGTTTGATTTCGATGAATACGCCGGAGCCGTGCGCCAGCCGGGTTTGATGCTCGTTGAGGATTGACGCTTCGGCCCAGTACTTGCGGCCTTCGTGTTTCACCACGCGGCCTTCAATGCGGATGGGCGCGCAGGAGGGGACGGGGCGGAGGTATTCGACTTTGAGCTCGCGGGTCATGGCCAGGGCGTTGCGGGCGCGGACTGACTTGCTCATGGCTTCGTCGAGCAGAGTAGCGATGACGCCCCCGTGAAGAAAGCCGGGATGGCCTTCGAAATGGTCCGACACCTGGGCGAGGCAGACGACCGATTTGTCGTCGGCGAGCATGAACTGGAGTTGCAGGCCGGAGGGATTGGCGGGGCCGCATCCAAAGCAACGGTTGGAGGCCTGGTGGGCGAACGGGGTGAGGTGCTCGGCGGGGTTCGCGGGATGATTGTGGGGGTGCTCGTCGGGGAGTTTGTGGTGGTGGGTGGTCAAGCGATCTCCACGGGTGTGAGAAGTTGAAGGGGCTGAAGCCCCAACTCATTTTATGAGATATTCTGGCGGTCCGATTGTTGGCCTTGGAGGTATCCCACCCATCGAGCAGAATACGCTCGATGGATGGCGCAGTTTCGGATGGGGCACAGTTTGATCTCCGATTTCAGGGACTGAAGTGCGACGGGAATAAGGAAGCAATTGGGGTACGGATAAATCGATGCCCCGATACAAACCGCCGAGACGCTTTACGCGGAGAGCACTGAGGCGAAGACTTGGCTGTCGACGTTGCCGCCGGTCAGGACAATGCCGATGCGACGGCCGCGCAGCTCGCCTTTCTGCTGGAGGGCTGCGGCGAGCGAGGCCGCGCCCGCTCCCTCAGCCAGGTTGTGTGTGTCCTGGTAGAGGGCGCGCATGGCGCCTTTGATTTCAGCTTCAGATACTTCGACGAAGCGGGCAACGTTGGCCAGCATCACTTCGAGAGCGTCGGGGTTAGGGCGGCGACAGGCGAGTCCATCGGCGATTTGCGAGTTGGCGGGCGCTTCGATGAGTTGGCGCTGACTGAAGCTGATGGCAGCGGCGGGCGCCTCTTCGGCGACCACGCCGACGATTTCAGTGTCGAGGCCGAGAGCATTGCGGGCCGCGGCTACGCCGCAGATGGACGAACCCAGGCCAACCGGCACATAGATGGTGTGGATGGGCGGCACGGACTCGAAGAACTCCATTGCATAACCGGCGGTGCCGAGGACAAGTTGCGGGTGGAAGGAATCGACGAACTCGAGGGAGCGCTCGGCGGCGAGGGTGCTGGCAAATTCAAATGCGGCCTGGAAGTCGTGGCCGTGCTCGATGAGCTCGACTCCCTGGGCGAGCATGGCCTTGTTCTTCTCAGGGCTGTTGCCGTGGGGGACGACGATGACGGCTTTGAGACCGAGAAAGCGGGCGGCGAGGCCAACGCCCTGTCCGAAATTGCCGCGGGTGGCCGCGACGACGCCGGCGAGGGAGGGGTTTCGATCTTTGAGCCAGTTCAGGTAGACGATTGCTCCGCGAATTTTGAAGGCGCCGACCTGGGTGTGGTTCTCATGCTTGACCCATGCCTCAGTGCCGAGGCGCTGATTGAGAAGCGGCCAGGTGTATTGCGGCGTGGGCGGCATAAAGCGGTAAACGAGTGCGCGGGCGGAGCGGATCTCGTCTCTCGTCGGTAGTTGCATGAAGTTAGGATAACTGGGGTGAGGCCTAGAATGGGGCGAGGCTTGAATCTGCTTGGGTGGCAGGCTCTCACAAATCGCTTCGGCCAAAGACTCCATGACACATCTGAGATCATTCGCCCGTTTGCTCGCATTTTTTGCCATGTCGGTCGAGCTGGCGCTGGCTGGATGCCGGGCCAAGCCGGCGCTTACTCCGCAGCAGGCAGAAGGGAAGCGGGTCTATGAAGTAGGTTGCGCGCACTGCCATGAGGAGAATGACCTGCGGCTTAAGAAGGTTCCTCCAGATTTGCATGGGGTTTTCAGCAGGTCGAAGCTGCCGGACGGAGAGCCGGCGACCGATGCCGAAGTGGAGCAGGTGTTGATGAAGGGCAGGGGAATGATGCCGTCGTTTGCATACCAAATGAGCAGGGAACAGATGGAGGCGGTGATTGCCTATCTGCATGCGGGGATTCGGAAGGAGTAGAAGCGTTGGGGCACCCATTTTGGAGCATGAAAGTGTAATCTGCATCACGGTATACTGGGGTTGATATGGCGACCGGAAAAACATTCTATCTTGAGACCTTCGGCTGCCAAATGAATGCCCACGACTCTGAGAAGGTGATTGGCACACTGCTGAACCAGGGCTACCAGCAGGTGCAAACGGAAGAAGAAGCTGGGCTTATCCTGTACAACACGTGCTCGATCAGGGACAAGGCAGAGCAGAAAGTCTTCCACCGGCTCAACGATTACAAGGCACTCTACAAGAAGGGCAAACGGTTCGGAGTGCTGGGGTGCGTGGCGCAGCAGGAGGGAGAGAAAATCTTCGAGCGAGCGCCGTACGTGTCGCTGGTGTCAGGATCGGCGTCGTATCGCAAGCTGCCCGAGATGCTGAGTCGTCTGGAGGCTGGCGAGAACCGGATCACAGGTCTCGACGACCGGCAGACCGAGGAGACTTTCGAGACCGAATTCACGGCGCGTCAGAATCCTTACCGGGGATACATCACCATTATTGAAGGCTGCGACAAGTTCTGTTCGTACTGCGTGGTGCCTTATACCCGTGGCAAGGAGCGCAGCCGGACGTCGACGTCGGTGCTGGCGGAAGCGCGGCGGATCGCCGATCTGGGGTTTACCGAGATCCAATTGCTGGGCCAGAACGTGAACAGCTATCGCGATCCGGAAGGGAAGCGAAGCTTCGCGGAGCTGCTGGCGGCCGTTGGGCAGGTTCCTGGGATCAAGCGGGTGCGATTCACGACCAGCCACCCGAGGGACTTCACGCGCGACATTGTTGAGGCAATCGACGCTTATCCGACGCTTTGCGATCATGTGCACCTGCCGGTGCAGTCGGGGTCGGCCCGGGTGCTGAAAGCGATGGCGCGCGAGTACACGCCGGATTGGTACCTGGAGCGTATCTCGTGGATGAAGGCGGCGATGCGGCCGATTTCGCTTTCGACTGACATTATTGTGGGGTTTCCCGGCGAGACCGGGGACGATTTCATTGAGACGATGAACCTGCTGGCCAAGGTCGAGTATGATTGCGTGTTCGCATTCAAGTACTCGGCACGGCCTAACACGCCGGCGCTGGTCATGATTGACTCAGTGGACGATTTGGTGAAATCAAACAGGCTTCAAGTATTGCTTGATCGCCAGCGTGAGATTCAAAGGACGAATTATTCCAAGCACATAGGGCAGGTGATGGAGGTAATGGTTGAAGGATTGAATCCGGCGCGAGGTCAGGTTTCAGCTCGCAGCAGCCAGAACAAGCCGGTAAATTTTGTGTCGAAGACGCCCATTGCGCCTGCCCCAGGCAGTTATCTGAACGTGAAGATTACCGGCGCTTTTCCGAACAGCTTGACCGGCGAAGCCGTCTAAGTACAGGGAACGAGGGAACAAGGGAACGAGGGGATCGAGACCCAGCGGGCCGGCAGAGCGAAGGAGGGGGAACCATGGATGTCGAGGTAAGAATCCGCGGGCTGATGATGGATCCGGCAACGAATATGCCGATCGTGGTTCTCAAGGATGTGGGCTCTGACGCGGTGATGCCGATCTGGGTGGGGATCTTCGAGGCCAACGCCATCGCCATCGAGATTGAGAAGATGGCGACACCGAGGCCCATGACGCACGACCTGGCTCGAAACCTCTTGCAGCACTTGAATGGTGAGCTGGAACGCATTGTTATTACGGAGATTAAGGACGATACGTTCTACGCAGTTTTATGGCTGAGGCAGGGCGGTGAGCAGATTACGGTGGACGCTCGACCGTCGGACGCGATCGCGCTGGCGCTGAGGGCTGATTGCCCGATTTATGTGGCTGAGCACGTGATGGCGAGCGCGAAGCTGAATCCCAACGGCGCCGCCGAAGGACCGACCGCGGAACAGCTACGCAACTGGCTCGAGGGGCTAAACGACGAGGACCTGGGCCGGTACAAGATGTGAGTGGCGTGGGCTGGATTTGGCCGACAGCTTCCTTCTCAACTTCCTTCTAAATCAAAGGTGCGCTGGGTGAGTCCCGACAGGGAGGCGCGCATGCAGGCTGCATCAAGCCGTTGTTATCCAGGGAAATAGGGGATTTCTTGATCGTTGAGTTGGAGTATACAGAATATCTGTTATCAGACATTACTTCTATAACGAGATACCTGCTCCCGCACAGTCTGGCCCCAGCGAACCTTCCAATCTGAACGGCCTCCAGAGTACTCATTTCCCCTGGTGAGGGCTGGCAATGGATGAGCGTCGATCAGAACCTCATTGAGAACACCTTCGATAACGTCCACCGCGCCTTTGACAGGCTCAGTTGCTGTGGGGTCGGCTGCGTAGGTCACGCATTCAATCGCCTGCAGCGCATTGCGAATGCGATCATTCATCCACTTGATAGTTTCAAATCGGTGCAGCATCTCAATCTTGCGGATGCGGATGGCGACCTGCCAACGATGGGCCGCGACGCATGTGAGAATTGCCGCCAAAGCATTGCCCACGATCCGGAGCGGACCGCTGCGGTGCATCCAGTCGTCGTAGATGAGCCATTGCAGAAAAATGGCCATAAGGAATACGGCAATCCCCGCTGCAATCGAGAAGAACCAGATTACGACAACGGATGTGATTTGCCTGGATAGGGGCGGATCGGCCTTGCGCTTCATACGGAGGCGCTCCCGCATCGATTGAGTCACGTCACGGTCTTAGACGCTCCGGTCAGCGATGGGTTAGACGCGAATGCACGCGTGACGCGGGCTGTTGATGGCGTTAGGCGGAGCGATTCCCTATTTGCCGCCGTGGCACCTTGAAATCAGTTTCGGATTTGAGCCAGAAGCGATTCGACTTCTGACTTCTCTTCAGCGCTGAGGCCGAGGAGCGGCGAGCGGGTACGGCCGCCGTAGAATCCGTTGAAGTCGCAGGCGTACTTCATGCCGGGGATTCCAAGCTCGCTCACAATCCGATTGTTGGCGGCGAGAATGCGGGACTGCTTCTCTTCGGCCAGCTTGGAATCGTGATCTTTCCAGGCGAGGTAAATCTCGACGCAGGCCTGGGGCACAAAGGCGGCGACTCCGAGAATGGCTCCTGTGGCGCCGGCGTCGAGCGAGGCGTGAACTTTTGAGCCGGCTCCGCAGAGCACCTGGAAGCCAATTTCCCTGGTCCGGGTCTTGATGGCCGGTGCTGGCGGAGCGGTTGCGGCCACGGCAACTCCGCCAGCCAGGTTCCCAGCCGGGACAAAACCGCCCGAGAATTCGGGCTCGGCTACGGTGGTTAACATTCGGGCCGTTACAGCTTCAAAGATGGGGGTGACGGTCACGGTACGCCGGCGGGAGTTCGCCGTGGCGGCTACGGTGGTGCGGATACGTTCGATGCTGCCGCTCGAGTCCTTGATACCGATGATATTGGGGTGGTTGGCCAGTTCGGCGATCAGTTCAACGGGAATCTGGTACGGGACGAACTTTGGGATGTTGTACAGGATGACCGGCAGTGGCGAACGGTCGGCTACACTCTCAAAATAGTTACGGATGGCGGCGGCAGAAAGCTGCCCGGAATAGTAGCTGGGCGGGCGAAGAAGCACGGCGTCGTAGCGGAATTCAGCGGCAGCTTCAGTCAGGGCGACGGTCGTTCCCACGCCTTCGCGGCCGACCCCGGCGATCAGGACTTTCTCGGGTGCTGAGGCCTCAGCGGCGACGCGCAGAACGTTGCGCGACTCCTCGTCATCGAGCATGACAGCCTCGCCGGTTGAGCCGAGAACCAGCATGCCGGCCAGCAGGCTGCGCGAGTAACGTGCCATGTTGGCCTCGATCTTGCGGAAGTAGATCCGCTCGTCGGAGTAGAAGGGCGTGGTGACAGCGGCAAAAATTCCTTCGAGGAGCATGAGGATATTGTAGAGCCGAGTTCCCTGCTGCGTTTAGCAAGTATGCCTCCACATTTTGTGGAGGAGGCTCTCATCGTTTGGAAACTGTTCGAAGATGGGGACCTATTAACTAACAATGTTCCACGGGGAACGCGAAATCATAGGAGTTTCTTCCCTGTTTTCCAGAGATTTTTCCACAAAGGATTCAAAATCGCCAAAATATTTGGGCTCGGTTCTTGGCCGTTGCGACCTTCTCGGAGTCGCGAGACCGGCTGTAAAAACCGCCGGCTTTGTCTAGCGGCCGTTGGCTTTGTGTAATTCCTGCAGATTGAAGACCGTGGTCTGGTGGCGCTGCATCGCGGCGATGCCTTCGGCGGCGGCCTGCGCAGCGGCCAACGTGGTAATGGTCGGGACGCGCGCAAGGACTGCTGCTCGACGAATGGCCTTCTCGTCGAAGAATGTGTCCTGGCCGCGCGGCGTGTTCACGATGAGCTGGATCCGATCACCTTTGATAAGGTCGACGGCGTTGGGGCGACCCTCCTTTACTTTGAAGACCCTTTCGACCGACAAGCCGGCCTTTTCAAGCACCTTGGCTGTTCCCTCGGTGGCGACGATATTAAAGCCGAGGTGCACGTAGCGGCGGGCGAGGTCGATCACCGCTTCTTTATCGTGGTCGTTGACGGTAAAAAAGACCGTACCGCTGGTGGGTAGAATCTGTCCGGCCGAGAGCTGCGCCTTGGCGAAGGCTTCGCCGAAGCTTGCGGCCACGCCCATCACTTCTCCGGTGGATTTCATTTCCGGGCCCAGGACCGTGTCGACGCCGGCAAACTTGTTCCACGGGAAGACCGGCGACTTTACGTAGTAATGGGTTCCGGTGCCGAGGTCATTGCCGCCGGCGAGTTCGTCGGGCAAGAGGTCGCGGAGAGTGCGGCCGGTCATGAGCCGGGATGCGACCTTGGCGAGCGGAATGCCTGTGGCCTTTGAGACGTACGGGACCGTGCGCGAGGCGCGGGGATTGACCTCGATGACGTAGACGCAGTCTTTGCCCTCGACGTCTTTCTGGATGGCGAATTGCAGATTAACGAGGCCGATAACTTTCAAGGCTAACGCGAGCTTTCTGGTGTAAGTGCGTAGAGTGTCGAGAGTTTCAGGTGCGATGTCAACGGCCGGCAGGACGCATGAGGAGTCGCCGGAATGGATGCCGGCCTCCTCAATATGCTGCATGATACCGGCGATCAGAACGTCTTTGGAGTCGCACAGCGCGTCGACGTCGACCTCGATGGCGTTCTCAAGAAAGTGGTCGATGAGGACGGGGCGCTCCTGCGAGTACTCGACAGCTTCGCGCATATAGCGGTCGACGGCGGCGGCGTTGTAGGCGATGACCATGGCACGGCCGCCGAGCACGTAACTGGGGCGCACCAGGACCGGGTAGCCGATGCGCTCACCTACGGCTAAAGCTTCGGCGACGCTTGTGGCGGTTCCTCCTGGAGGCTGCGGAATCTCCAATTCTTCAAGCAGTTTGCCGAAGCGTTTGCGATCTTCAGCGAGGTCGATCGACTCGGGTGAAGTGCCGATAATGGGCACTCCAGCGGCGCGAAGGCGCTGGGCCAGGTTCAAGGGGGTCTGTCCACCGAACTGGACGATCATGCCGATTTTGGCGCCTGACTGCGCTTCATGGTTGTAGACGGCCAGCACGTCTTCAAGCGTAAGAGGCTCAAAATAAAGGCGGTCGCTGGTGTCGTAATCGGTTGAGACAGTCTCAGGGTTGCAGTTGACCATGATGGTCTCGTAACCATCGTCTTTGAGCGCGAATGCGGCGTGGCAGCAGCAATAGTCGAACTCGATGCCCTGACCGATGCGGTTGGGGCCGGAACCGAGAATGATGATCTTGGGGGTTTGGGTCGGGGGCGCCTCGTCTTCTTCGTCGTAGGTGGAGTAGAGGTACGGCGTCATGGACTCGAACTCGGCGGCGCAGGTGTCGACCAGCTTGAAGACGGGGCGGATTCCCTTCCCCTCGCGCAGTTCCCTCACCCGTTTTACGCCTTCGTGACCCTCGAGCTTCCACTCGGTGGCAATGCGCTCGTCGCTGAGGCCGAGGCGTTTGAGCTTCCGTAGATGCTCGGTTGGGATGGTGTCGGGACTGGTGGTCGAAATGGCCATTTGTTCGAGCGTGATTTCGCGGATCTGGTAAAGGAACCAGGGGTCCATACCCGTGAGCCGGGCTACCTCGCGGACGCTCATACCGCGCTCGAAGGCATAGCGGATGTAGCCGAGGCGCTCGGGTTTAGGGGTGACGAGCATCTGTGTAAGGCGCCTGGGTTCAAGCACTTCTGCGCCGGTCTTCTTGCCGGTTTCAAGTGCGCGCCACGCCTTCATCAGCGCTTCTTTGAAGGTTCGGCCCATGGCCATGACTTCGCCCACGGACTTCATTTGCGGCCCGAGCACGTCGTCGGCTCCGGGGAATTTCTCGAACTGCCACTTGGGGATTTTGACTACCACGTAGTCGATGGTGGGCTCGAAGCAGGCGGGCGTTTTGCGGGTAATGTCGTTGGGAATCTCGTCGAGAGTGTAGCCGACGGCGAGTTTGGCGGCGATTTTGGCGATTGGAAAACCGGTGGCCTTAGACGCAAGAGCCGAGGAGCGGGAGACGCGCGGGTTCATCTCGATGACGGTCATGCGACCGTCGACGGGATTGACGGCAAACTGAACGTTGGAGCCACCGGTTTCGACGCCGATCTCGCGCATGACGGCGATGGCTGCATCCCGCATCTTCTGGTATTCGCGGTCGGTGAGGGTTTGGGCGGGGGCGACGGTGATGGAGTCGCCGGTGTGGACGCCCATAGGATCGAAGTTCTCGATAGAGCAGATAATAATGACGTTATCTGCCAGATCGCGCATCACTTCCAGCTCGTATTCCTTCCAGCCTAGGACCGATTCCTCAACCAGGCACTCGTGGACGGGCGAGAGGTCGAGGCCGCGGGCGAGGATTTCCATTAACTCTTCGCGGTTGTAGGCGATGCCGCCGCCGGAGCCGCCGAGGGTAAAGCTGGGGCGGATGAGCACCGGGAAACCGAGCTTGCCGGCGAAGTCGAGACCGTCGCGCAGGTTGTTGACCAGGGCGGATTTCGAGACCTCGAGTCCGATGCGGACCATGGCGTCTTTGAATAGCAGGCGGTCTTCGGCCTTCTTGATGGCTTCAAGCTTGGCGCCGATGAGTTCGACGTTATAGCGATCGAGGACGCCGGTGTCGGCCAGGTCGACGGCGAGGTTGAGAGCAGTTTGGCCGCCGACTGTAGGCAGCAGGGCGAACTTGCCGGAGCTGGGGTCGCCGGCGAGCATCTCAGACTCGATGCGGATGATTTCTTCGACGTACTCGTGGGTGAGCGGCTCAATATAGGTGCGGTCGGCGAGCTCGGGGTCGGTCATGATGGTGGCCGGATTCGAGTTGACCAGCACCACCTCGTAGCCCTCTTGCTTGAGAGCTTTGCAGGCCTGGGTGCCCGAATAGTCGAACTCGGCCGACTGGCCGATCACGATCGGGCCGGAGCCAATTACGAGGATCTTTTGAATGTCATTTCTGCGTGGCATTTTCTGCTTTGATCTTCCCTTTTGCTTTAGGTCTTTGTGGTGACGTTTTGAAAGGGCACGACTTCAGTCGTGCCGCCGACCGCGTCATTGATCGGTGGCTTTAGCCACTGAGGGACGGGGTCCAATTTCCAGCCCGGATAGGCGGAGGAGTAACGGAATTCTCGAGATTCGCCGCACAGATGTCTCTTCGTCGGGTTAAGGTGGATGTAGTGCAAGTGAAGGTCGTAGTCCTCCGTGTCGCGAATTCTATGATCTGCAAAGCCGCGCTGCCAGATTTCGGCATTCGATCCAAGATCTTTCTTTGCCCGGTAAGAGAATCCGCCCTTAATCAGCTGGACGGCGCGTTCAAGGGCGATTGCCGGTGAAATCAAAACATGGAAATGGTCTGGCATAACAACAAATTCGTGAAGGAGATACGCATCGCCGCGATGAGCGAGCAAGTTCCTGAAGAAGAGCCTTGCCCACGGCTCGGCCTGGAACAATGCACGGCCTTCCCAAGTCTTTGAGGTCACGAAGTAGGTCTGCGAGTTGTTAGTTGCGTGCTCGCGCGTGGGTTTCAAAACCATCCCTCAGCGGCTAAAGCCGCGGCTTCCTGAGCATCTGTGGCGGCACGGATGAATCCGTGCCCTTTCAAAACAACGCTGTCACCAAGACCGTGCTGCCGCAGCGTTCGTTCCAAAAAACAGCGGAGCCAAAAGCCCCGCTGCTGGTGAATGCCGAAACTTTTGCCTGCCCTGAGGTTCATCCCTTCCACTCCTCCATCATTCTGCGGAAATCGCGGAACAGGTAGTGCGAGTCATGCGGGCCGGGGGCTGCTTCGGGGTGATACTGGACGCTGAAGAGGGGCAGCGTTTTGTGGCGTAAACCCTCAAGAGTCTGATCGTTAAGGTCGAAGTGGGTTAGCTCGACTTCGTTAGCGTTGATGGAATCAGGATCGACGGCGAAGTTGTGATTGTGGGCCGTGATCTCAACCTTGCCGGTGGAGTTGTTGCGGACCGGATGGTTGCCGCCGTGGTGGCCGAACTTGAGCTTGTAGGTGCGGCCGCCGAGAGCCAGGCCGGTGAGCTGGTGGCCGAGACAGATGCCGAAGACCGGAACGCGTCCCATGAACTGGCGGATGGATTTAACTGCGTAGTCAACCGGCTCGGGGTCGCCAGGCCCATTGGAAAGGAAGACGCCGTCGGGCTTCATGGCTAGCACGTCATCTGCGGAAGTCTGGGCCGGAACCACGGTTACGCGGCAGTTCTCACGCGTTAACATGCGCAATATGTTGTGCTTGATGCCAAAATCATAAGCTACTACATGAAGTTGTTGCGCTTTAGAGCTCAATTCCAATTGGTTAGGCAAGAGAGAATTACCGGTTTGGTTGCGTTCGTCGTCGGAATCGAACTCGTAAACTGAGTTGGTAGTGACGATTTTGGCCAGGTCGGTGCCGTCCATCTTGCGAATGTTTCTGGCTTTCTGGATTAGAGCGTTGGGGTCTACAAAATTTGTCGAGATGACACCGCGCATGACGCCATGGGTGCGCAAGTGGCGAACCAGGGCGCGGGTGTCGATCTCGGCGAGGACCGGGACTGAATAGCGCTCCATATATTCGTCGGTGACCTGTTCGGAGCGCCAGTTTGAACTGATGGCGGAGAACTCGCGGACGATGAGGCCTTCAATATAGGGCTTGGCGGACTCATTATCGGCGTGGTTGGTGCCGTAGTTTCCGATTTGGGGATTTGTGAGAACGACGATTTGACCGGCATAGGAGGGGTCTGTTGCGATCTCCTGATAACCGGTAAGTGATGTATTAAAAACGACTTCGCCCTGGCATTCGCCGGGGTGCCCATAGCTGTGGCCACGGAATATGCGCCCGTCTTCGAGCGCAAGGATCGCCTGCATTGCCGCTCCGAGGAGTGGATTCAATCGATTTTAGCAGGTTTTGGGCGGTGGATTTCTGGACAGAAATCAGCTTTTAACGAACTACGCCCACATCCTTCTTCGGCCAGTAGACAAAGGCTGCTTTGCCGTAGATGAGCTCGCGGGCGACGGGACCGAAGACGCGGCTATCCTGCGAGATTGATCGGTGGTCTCCCATCATGAAGTAGTGATCGGGCGGGATGGTGATCTCGGAATAGGAGTGGTCGTCGCGGTACTCGTCGGGCACATAGGGCTCGTTGATAGGGTTCCCGTTAATGTAGACCTGGCCCTGGATGATGTGGAGGCGATCGCCAGGCAGGCCGATGACCCGCTTGATGTAGCTCTTTTCTTCATCTTCAGGATAGCGAAAGACTACGACGTCGCCCCGGTTGATGGCCTGTATGTGATAGACAAACTTATTGATAAACAGGCGGTCGCGGTCTTCGAGCCGGGGTAGCATGCTGGTGCCTTCGACACGGACGGGCTGGTAGAGGAAGGTGATGATCAGGACGGATGCGAGGGCCGAGAACACGAGGTCGCGCAGCCAGAGACGCAGCGAACTTGTCTCCACCCGTGTAGGAGGTAAAGGCCGCTCAGTCACAGGAATGTTGCCGGGGCTTGAATCTGCTGGCGGTTCGGGGACCATCGCCATGGCTCTCTTCATCCTTAAGAATCAGTTTGTTGGGGAGCCATCGTTGTGCATACCCATCATAACAATGCGGTTGTGCGTAACTTTTGCACGCCGGCTGGGCTGCAGGAGAGGGCCCTTCCAAAGAGTATAGACGAGGTTCGTCCAAAACGGTTCCAGCTTGTTTTGAGAGCGGAATTGGTAACCGCAAATATCTCTTGAAGAGCACCTGTGCGGCCGATGAAGAAACTAAGTATCTGCGAATGCTGGAGATGGCCTGAAGGTAACTATTACTAGTAATCACTCATTGTGTGCATTGCAGGTAATCACGAGTAATGCTGAAATGTTGACAATTCCAGAGAGGAGAGCAAGACAGCAACCACTGTCGCGCTGCAGAATATGGCAACTTACCTTCCTTTTTCAGATGTTGTCGCCGCCTATGGCTATAGACAGCCGCCTTTGGCAAGGCAGCGCGTCAACCTGCTCATGCTGGCATTCGCTTACGTGGTCATGGGAGGCGCCCTAGGAACAGTTGCGGGCACCGGCCTGGCCATGGCATCGTTCCACTCTGGCTTTCCGACACTCGTGTTTCAAGTCTCGCCTCCTGTCCAGGCCAGCGCAACCGTCGATCGTGTAGTTACGCCGCCTGCGCAGGTTCCCACGCTGACGAGCCATCCTGTTGATGCGCCTGCCAGCATTGCAAAACCACATGCATTCAGCCTCACCAAAGCCAGCCTTCACGTAACCCACCATCGCCGTTACTCGCATCACCGCAGAGCGCTGCTCATGCAGATCGCGCTCACGGCCGCTTCACCCCACAAAGCAACCCCGTCACCCGTAGTGGCTGCGGAGCCTGCACTTCCGGCACCGGTTGAAACCCCGACACAGAATTACAGGTTCTTAAGCGAGGGTGACTTCACGGTCGCGGACTTCGACGCCTCAACCGGCAGAATTGAATCCTATCAGGGCACGACATTCGTGCTCGGCGCGACGACGGCTGCATCGGCCGCGGCGTCTCTCGAAGACAGCGGAACGAGTGTCCATTACCGGTGTGACCAGAACGGCAGTTGCACGCTGTATCGTGCCGGCCTGGTAATGCAGAACGTGAGGCTGATGTAGAGTGCCTCCCGTGAAAGTCTCTGCGGGTTAGCAAGCCCGCAGTACAGCCGGTCGGGAGACCGGCGGTACAAATGACAACACTTTAACTTGCCAACCAACTCGCTAACCTGACATCCAACTCTTTAACCTGGCAACCAACTCGCAACCTCATCGTCCACGAGTTACCCTGACAACCAACTCGCTAACCTTGCAGCCAACGCCTTAACCCTGGCAACCAACCGAACCCGTCAACCTGATCACGATTGTATTTTCAAGTTATTGGCAGCCAAACGACCCGTTAGAGCAAACCATCTGTTCCCGAACAGGTTTGGGGAGTGGTTTAGGCTGGTCGGCGGCAGGAACCAGAGTCGAATTCGAACCCGAGCGGCCGGCCATATTTGACTCTTCGAGCTTGAGCGGCTGCTGGAGAAGCATCTCAACCTGGGTACCGGAGGGAATTTCGACCTCGGCGTTTCGTGTGAAGAGCGAGACGAGGCCGACGGTCGCAAGGCCAGCTCCGAGACCCGCCAAACCGCCTTCAATCGGATGACCCGTTGCAGCTCCTCCGATGGTGCCGACACCGGCTCCTGTCGGAATTGCTATCTTTGCCGTTTCTCCCGCGTTGCGACCCTTATCTCCGGCTTGCTCGATCGTTCCCTCTCCATCGTCTTTCACCGTCTGGTTCTTTGTCCCGGGCAGACTGTTGACCATGCCGGGAATTTCGACCACTGAGCCATTGGGAAAAATGATCGATGTGAAGTGCATATCGAGTTGAGCCTTGCCCTTGACGCGTCCCGGGCGGACAACGTGGTCAATCACTCCCTGGACATAGACTCCGCTGGGAATCATCACGCGGCTGCCGACCACCACAGGAAAGATGGAGGTGAGGTAGACACCGTCTCCCGGTTTGGCGCTCTTGGTATTGATAGCGCTGTTTAGCTGGAGCAGGACCTTGGTTCCTGTTGGAACGATGTAGCTGGGGCGTTGGGTAGCCGGCTGGGCAGCAGGTTGAGCAGGAGCCTGAGCTGCGGGCTGATCGGCGGGTGGAGTTGAATCTGGAGCTTGAGCAGGAGCCGACTGCCCAGCCAAACAACTGCACACAAAGAGAACCGGTAACATCCCCTGGAGCAATCGCACGCAAACCTCCCGAGAGTCAGGGTATAGACTTGCCGTTCGCAGACAAGGATAGCGCGCAGAGGCGGCGAGTCTCAGAAAAAATCAGGGCCGCGGGACGGTTGAATCTGCGCTGGGGCTAACATTCAGGTAGGCCATGGCAGATCGACCCATTCTCGTAGAGGGCGGCGAAAGCCGGCCGGACCCCAGGTTCAATCCAGCTCTTCGTGTGTTGGAGGCAGCGATAGCCCAGCACGCATTTCCCGGCTGCGCATTTGGGGTACTCGCCGACGGAGGGGTGGTTCTGAGTGGAGCGCTGGGGCGATTCACATACGAAGATGGTGCGCCGGCGGTGGCGGCGGAGACGGTCTTCGACGTGGCCAGCGTGACGAAGGTGGTTGCCACCACGGCGATGGCGATGCTGCTCTATCAGGGCGGCCAGCTCGATATAGATACTCCGCTGGGGGAGATTTTGCCGGGATTCGTGGTCGGCAGGCCAGCAGGAGATCGGGCGCGGCACGTGAAGCTGCGGCATCTGCTGGCGCACAATTCGGGGCTACCGGGGTATGTTCAGTTTTTCAAGAGCGCGCATTCGCCGGACAGGTTGTTTCGAGAATGCCTGGAACTGCCGCTCGAGGCTGAGCCCGGCACGCGCGCCGAGTACTCTGACCCTGGGTTTATTTTGCTGGGCAAGGCGCTTGAGGTGATTGCAGGTGATTCGCTGGCCAAGTGGACTCACCGGGAGATCTTTGCGCCGCTGGGCATGACCGCGACGCGTTTCTGCCCTTCCGAGCAAAGCAGGCAGTCGATTCCGCCAACGGAAGTGGACTCGACCTGGCGTTGTCGCGTGATTCAAGGCGAAGTTCAGGATGAGAACGCGGCCGTGCTGCACGGCATTGCGGGGCATGCCGGCCTGTTTTCAAACGTGCCTGACCTGTTGCGGTTTGCGGGTGCAATAGTTGGGTCTGGTGAGGATTCAGCCGCCGAAGCCGGGAGTGGCTCCCTTTTTAATCGAGCGACGGTAGATACCTTCGCCAGGCGGCAGCCGCCTTCAGGCAGTTCATGTGCATTGGGGTGGGACACGCCGTCAGAGAAATCGTCGGCGGGAAAGCATTTTTCAAAACACTCGATCGGCCACCTTGGCTACAGCGGGTGTTCGTTATGGATTGATAGAAAGGACCACATTGTGGTTGTTCTTCTCACCAATCGAACCTGGCCGGACCGGTCGAATCAGCTCATCAAGGAGACGCGCCCGGCGTTCCACGACGCCATTCGCGAAGCTCTGTAAACGTGGTCAGCAGGCGCGGCTTTGAAGAATATCGATTTATTGAAAACGGAGAAAATGGGCCCCCAAAAGGCTGCGGGAAACAGGCGCTGACCCCGCGTTTTCGAGATAGATTCGGAACTAAAGAATCGTCGGATAATTCTGAGTTGTTGCCAGCATTCCAAGCTACAATTAAAAATTGGGGACCGATGCGATGCTACCAAGCATAACCGTGCAAGAGGCGCCCGGAAGCCACAGAAACGGCACCGGAAAAACAGAAGCCTCTCTGCTCGAACACCTAAGTACAGAAGGCCAAAATGAGGCCTCACAGGGATTCGACACTAAATCGGCTCTTGACATTGCCCGCATTATCAACCACGAAGACGCGAAGATCGCGGGCGCAGTCAAGAAAGCACTTCCAGAGATAGCCCAGGTCATCGACCAGGTGGCTCGCTGTTTGCGCGACGGCGGCCGGCTTATCTATATCGGCGCAGGGTCGAGCGGCCGTATTGCCGCCCTCGACGCGTCAGAGTGTCCACCGACCTATTCGACAGCTCCCGGACAAGTGCAGTACATCATGGCGGGTGGCCCCAAGGCGCTGGCATCGGCTGTTGAAGTGAACGAAGACTCAGAGGAACTTGGCCAGCGGGACATAGCCCGCCGCCGGCCCACCCGCAAAGATATTGTTATAGGCGTTTCGGCTTCAGGCCGCACTCCGTATGTAGTTGCGGCGACTGCCTACGCCAGGGCGCGCGGCGCCCATACCGCGGCTGTTACCTGCAACCACGAGACGCCGATTCAATCGGCGGCGGACATCACGATTATTGCCGATGTGGGCGCTGAGGTTGTTTCAGGCTCAACGCGCATGAAGGCGGGCAGCGCTCAGAAGATGATCCTGAACATGATTACCACGGGCGCGATGACGCGGCTGGGTTATGTGTACGAAAACCTGATGGTAAATGTGCACATGCAGAACTCGAAGCTCGTGGAGCGCGGAATCAGGGTTTTGATGGCGGCTTGCCATATTGAACGCGCCAAAGCGGTTGATACCATCAAGAGCGCCGGGCGCAGCGTGCCGGTGGCGCTGGTGATGCTGAAGGCCGGGGTGGACAAGCCCGAAGCAGTGCGCCGTCTGGCCAAGTCTGACGGCAACGTGAGACTGGCGATCGAAGACAACGTGCTGGAACTTTAAATTAAGAACGGGCCGGCGGTTCTTCCGGCCCTACGATCCCCAAGAAAACCTGATTATTTGATCGCGCGTCAGTCGCACTTGCTTTACTGCGCCTGCGGTTGCCGTTGAGGCTGAGCCGGAGGTTGCGTTTGCGGCTGTTGCTGCTGGTGCCTGGCGCGACGGTCGGCGAGCATTTGATCGAATTGCTGCTTTTGCGAGTCTGTCAGGAGGGCATCAATGCGATTGCGGCTGTCCTGCATGACCGCCTGCATACGGGCGCGGCGGTCTCGAGGAGCGAGATTCTGATCAGTGCGGAGAATCTGAATCTGCTGCTGGCGATCGGCGATGATGGGCCTGATCTGGGCAACCTGCGCGCGGCTGAGCCCAAGTTGCCGGGCAAGGGCCTGTGCCTGGCGCTGAGGAGTTGCGGGGCGACGCTGCGGCTGCTGCTGGGCTGAGTTGTCGGTCGCGGATTGACCGGCGATGCCCACTTGCTGGTCAGACTGGGTGGGAGCTGGCTGGGTGGGAGCTGGGCTCGACGACTGTGCCATGGCCATTGCTGACGCGAGCACGAGCGAACAAAAAATCGTAAGGGTTCTGCTTTGCATGGTTCCTATCCTCCGACGACGGGCTTTCGGTCTGCCGTTTGTATTGACCGGTATAGACCCGGAGGGTGGAAGCAAGTCGCGCGCCAAGGCCCAGGGCTGATAGACCCAGAGGTCGCTCAGTTGAGCTTGTGAGCCGTTGGGGCCCGGCATGTTTCCGCCAAACAGCCACAGGTTTCCTGAGGGATCGATCCATGTCTCTGCAGTGTCGCGCGCCCTGGGAACGTTGTCGGGAGCGGGAGGCCCGAGGAGTCCATACGACCCGATCTGGTTGACGAGGTTGGAACCGCTCACCCGGGTCCATTGGCCGCCGCTTAACTTCAAAAGACGGTTGAGATCGCCCGCCGCGCCGGTCGAATCGCAACCACGCCCGCCGGCATTTCAGTCAAATGGACAGTGGGCATCTGTCACAGGCTGCCGGATTTAGTAGACTGAACGGCAGAATGTTTGTCTCCTGCTCGTTGAATCACCGTATCGTTTTTTCTCTTACCATTCTGGCGCTGGCGAGTGCGACTGTCTCTCTTCCCTGCCCCAGCATTGCGCAGAATACCCATCTCTGGGCCCAGTCGCAGTTTGAGGAGTTCGAGAAGGGCACGCCGCAAGGGGTGGCAATTGAGAGTGACGGGCACCTGCGCCAGGGACCCGGACTGAGGGATCTGCTGACCACGCCGTCGACGTTTGTGTGGTCGGTGGCGGTGGACAAGGCCGGGGTGGCGTATGCAGGCACTGGATCGCCGGCCACAGTTCTGCGCGTAGGGACGGACGGCAAGACGTTTACGTTGCTCGAGACGAAAGACGTGAGCGTGCAGGCGCTGAAGATTGGCCCCGATGGCGCGCTTTATGCAGCAACACTGCCGAGCGGCAAGGTGTTCAAGCTGAACCCCTCGGCGGCGGCATCGCAGAACGAAGAGACCGCGACCGTGGTGTTCGACGTTGCGAAGGCGGTTGACGGAAAAAGTGGCGCGTCAAATCAAGGATCGGGAAAAGCTGACGGCGACAAGACGGATGGGTACAAGCAGGGGCGCGAGTCGCGCTACATCTGGGACCTGACGTTCGATGAGGCGGGCCGGATGTATATTGCCACCGGGAACCCTGCGGCAGTTTATCGCGTGGATGTTTCGAAGCCGGGATCAACGTCAGCAACCAGGCCGGAGGAATTTTTCAAGAGCGATGAAGCCCATATTCGCAGCCTGGCGTGGGACGCGAAGGGAAATCTGATTGCGGGATCGGATGGATCGGGATTGGTATACCGCATCGATGCGCAGGGCAAGGGATACGTTCTGTTCGAGGCGCCGCGCAGAGAGATTACCTCGATTGCGGTTGGTGCCAACGGAACCATCTACGCCGCAAGCGTAGGCGACAAGAGCCACAATCCCCTGCCCCCGCTGCCGGTGCAGGGTCAGGGAATGATAAGCATCACGATTGTGAACCCGCAATCGACGCAGGCAGCAAACGAGAGCACGACGGTTCCCGAAGGCACTGAGATTTACGCGATCACCGAGGGGCAGGCGCCGCACAAGCTGTGGGCCAGCAAAGACGATATTGTGTACGCGCTCGCTTCGCGTGCCAACGGGCTGCTGGCGCTGAGCGGCAATCGCGGCCACATTTACCGCATTGAGGACGATGGCAGCTATGCCGACGTGGGGCATCTGGATGCGCAGCAAGGGTTGTGCCTTGCTGAAGTTAGAAGCACGGAAGGCACCGGCGGACTGATAATCGGCACAGGCAACACCGGCGAGCTGGTGGAGCTGGGTACATCGGACAAACACGAATACGCGAGCGATGTATTGGATACAGGGGCGATGGCTCGCTTCGGCCACATCGAGATTGAGCCAGGTTCGAATGCGTATCAGATTCTGACCCGCACCGGGAACATTGAACAGCCGGTTCGCGGCTGGACCGATTGGGAGCCGTTGAAGGACGGCGTTGTGGCGTCGGCGCCGGGGCGGTTCCTGCAATGGAAAGCGGTGCTCGAGCCGAACGGCGTGTTGGGCAGTGTTGGCGTGAATTATCTTCCCGTGAATGCTGCACCGGTGGTTGACGAATTGGTGGTGACGCCGGGAGCGCGCTGGACCCCGCAGAACCCCGTGCCCAACCAGCCGACGGTGAACATAACGCTGCCGTCTTCAGGCCAGAGTGTGACGTTCGATACCAGTACGAGCGCGAGTACGCCGTTGCAGGCTGTAAAAGATCGCACCGCGGTGACCGTTCGCTGGGCGGCACACGACGACAATGGCGACGATCTGACTTACTCGATTTTCCTGCGCGGGGATGGCGAGAAGGTCTGGCGGCTGCTGAAAGACAAGATCACCGAGAAGGCCTACAGCTTCGATGCCGACCTGATTCCCGATGGCGGATACCAGGTGAAGGTAGTTGCATCGGATTCGCCCTCGCATACGCCTGGCGATGCGCTGAGCGGCGAGAAAGTGAGCGACCGTTTTGTGGTGGATACGACGCCGCCGGCGGTGACGGTGAAGGCTGAGTTGGAAGATGGCGCATGCGAGTATAAACCCTGCCTGAAATGGGTGCATGTCACCTTCGACGCCGAGGATGCAACTTCACCCATTGCACACGCGGAGTATTCGCTCGACGCCGGTCCCTGGAAGTTTGTGGCTCCAGTGGGAGGCATCTCCGACTCGAAGCGGGAGCACTACGAACTGCATATACCCCCGCAGTCTTTTTCAGCGGTGCAAGGCGAGCACTTGATCACGGTGCGCGTCTTTGACAGGTATGACAACGTGGGCGCGGCCAAGACCGTAGTGCCGGCAGGCGCAAAGTAGACCATGCGATTCGAACTTGGAGTTGCGGCGCGGTACCTGAAGGCCAGGCGCAGGCAGGCGGTGGTGGGAATTGTTACCGTCATTTCCATCACCGGAGTAGCGGCAGGCGTTGCGGCGCTGATTATTGCTCTCGCGATCACCAACGGAATGCGCAGGGATCTTGAAGACAAGCTGGTTGATTCGAGCGCGCATATCGAGCTATTGCAGGCAGACAAGATGGGCATTAAGGAGTGGCGGCCGCTGCTTGATCGCCTCGAAAGAGTGCCGCATGTGGTGGCTGCTTCGCCGGGGCTTTGGGAACAGGTGCTGGTGGCACGGGGCGCGCGCGATGGCGGTGCGCTGGTGCTGGGGGTTTTGCCTGACGATGAGCGCAAGGTGAGCCACATTCTCGATCACGCGACTCCGGGCGCGATTGCGGCGCTCGAGCCGGTTCCGCAGGGAGCGCCAGCTTCTGCGGGATTGCCGCCGATTGTTCTGGGCAGCGATCTTGCCGATACTGTAGGCGCCGAAGTGGGCGACTCGGTGATGTTGATCAGCCCACAGGGCGACCTTACTCCGCTCGGTGAAATTCCGAAATATGTTCGGTTCAAGCTGGCGGGAACTTATCACACAGGCTTTTATCAGTACGATTCGCAGATGGGCTTTCTGCGACTGGCCGATGCGCAACGGCTCTTCGACGAGCCGGATCTGCTGTCGGTGATCAGCTTTCGAGTGGACGAACCGAACAACGCGCCGCAGATTGCGAAGAATTTGGAGCAGGCTGCCGGCGTGGGCTACATGACCACAAACTGGACTGAGGACAACCGCGAGTTATTCAAGGCGCTCAGACTCGAACAAATCGTTACCTTCATCGTGATCGGGCTCATTGTAATGGTGGCCGCGCTTAATATTCTTATTGCGCTCACCATGATGGTGATGGAAAAGACGCGCGACATCGCAGTGATGATGAGCTTCGGCGTGGAGCCGGGACAGATACGGCGCATTTTTCTGCTGCAAGGGCTGCTGATCAGCGTGATCGGAACGGCGATCGGCCTGGTACTGGGCTACGCGGCTTCGTGGGCCGGCAGTCATTACCATATTCCGCTCTCACCCGATGTCTACTCGATCGATACCCTGCCCTTCGCGCCGCGGCTTATCGACGGGGTGATTGTGTCGGTGGTGTCGATTGGGATTTCGCTGCTGGCAACGCTGTACCCTTCGCACGCGGCGGCAAGCGTGCTGCCGGCGGAAGCGCTACGGTACGAATAAACTATTTAGATTCAGCGCATATTTGCAATGTGACACATTCTGTGCCACATTTAGACCATGCCGAGCGTGAATCTACGTCAGCTTCGTGACACTCGCCAACTGCTTGCGTGGCTTGATGCGGGTGAGGTGGTAGAGCTCCGCAAGCGCAACCGCATTGTGGCGAGGATTGTTCCCGAGTCACCCAGGCCTGAACCGGTCAAGTGGCCTGATTTTGAAGCGAGGGCGAAAGCAATCTTTGGCGATCGCGTCATTCCTGCAGTCGACATGCTGATTGAGGACCGCGAGGATAGATTTTGAACATTTACGCAGACTCGAGCTTCATCGTTTCGAGTTGCGTCCAGGATTCGCATACACTCGACGTGGCACGGCGAATGTTACAGGGGCCTCGCGTTTGGGTTACGCTTTTCAACCGGGTTGAAATAGCAAACGCGATACAGCGTTACGTCTTCCGAGGCGCTATCTCAGCAGTTGACGCGCGCCGTTCATGGGCCAATTTTGAACAAGACCGGAACGACGGAGTGTGGACCGACGTAGGCTTGCCAAGTTCCGTGTGGGATACGAGCATTGCATTGAGTGCACGTTTCGGAGCCATCTTTGGCGTGCGTACGCTTGATTCATTGCATGTGGCCTGCGCCCTTGAGCTCAAGGCTCAGAAGTTCTGGACTTTCGATGCGCGGCAGGCAAGGCTGGCTGAGGCGGTTGGCCTCGACACCACTGCTTGAGTTCCACCCGCAATTCGTCTACACGGGCGTGATGATGCCGCCCATTGCGTGCCGGCGCGGCAGAACAATGCCGCGATGGTCGACCACTTCGTGGGGTGACTCTTCGGACAAGGTTTCTCGAGCTGTCAGCGCGCCGCCGCAGGCCGGGCACCAATCAGCCTTGGTCTCATCGGACACTATCGCGTGACATTGGGTGCAGGTGCGTTCCATGCAAATAGATTAGCCGATTCGCGGTGCTTACGCGGCAGGCTGAATCTGGCGCGCGATCAGCGAGGCCCAGGCGCGAATATCCTTCCAATCGCGAATATCTGTGGCGGCAATGTTTTTTGCCGGGAATGCAGGCAGATACCGCGCCAGGTTGAACGGGAATGGCATGTGGTTGATATCGAAGCGTCCGCCCAGGATCTTCATTTCCAGGGGTTGAATCCAGGCATATCTTTTCAGTTGATTGGCAGCCTGCTCGCCGGCTTTGCTGAATTCCTCAGGTTTACCCTCAATGGGTCCGAGCACGAAAAACCATTGGGGATGCGCGCCGAGTTGAACTGGAAACCGGCTGACGAAGCGGTGCAGTTCACCGGGCATTTGGCCCATATAGAGCGGGGCGCCCAGAATAACCGCGGAATACCGGCCCATCTTCTTTATTTCGCTCATCCTGGCTACTTCAACAGAGATTTGCGCGTCGCGCAGTACCTCGGCAATGACCTCAGCCACTTCGGCGGTAGAGCCGGTTCGTGAGGAATAAGCGACCAGAACGGATGCAGACATATGATTCACCTCTGTTGTGGCAGTCGTCGAATGATGGCCAAATCGAAAGGCGTGCGAAGCTTAGTGCTCCTGACCGAGAGCGGCGCAGGAACGCACAAGCTTCGCTCGGCATCCGGGGGGAGGAACGATCTTAGGCGAATTGTGCTCCCCGGATATGGGGTGTGGATGTGAATGCGGTCACAGTGCGGCGGGCGTGCTTTGCCACCCTCTTTTTGTGGGTAATCAGCTACCAGAGGGGTGCGGAAACCCTCGCCCGGTACACTGGATTCATGCATCCCCCGGTGCGCCTGATTGCCATTGACATGGATGGAACTTTACTTCCCCTGCTTTCGCAGACGGTGAGCCGCCGGGCAGCGCTGGCGCTACGCGCGGCCCAGGAGGCCGGGGTAACCATTGCGATTGCCACGGGGAGGCGTTCGGCCTACACCACTCCCCTGCTTGAGGGGCTTGGCCTGCGAGCGGATACGCCGCTCATTACGTCAAATGGTGCAGTGATAAAGACACTCGGCGGCGAGACCATCGACCGGTACCACATAGAGGCGCGGGTGGCGCGAGGGCTCTGCGGATTATTGCGCGGCTTTGGCAGCGTCGTTTTCACGTTTGACCGGCCGGGCCGGGGTGAACTGGTGCTCGAGGATCTGGAACAAGCACATGGGCGCATCTCGATATGGATTGAGGCGAACCGTAATGCGATTGAAGTGGTGAAGCCGCTCGAAGATGCGCTGCCGGACGGTGAAGATCCGATTCAGGGCATGGTGGCGGGTACGGTGACGCAGATGCGCGCCGCTGAGAGGGCTCTAAAGGCGAGCGAATGGGCTGGGGCTTGCGAGTCCGCGTGCACGGTTTACCCGGCGCGCGACTTGTCGATTCTGGACCTGTTGCCGCCGGGAGTCACGAAGGGATGGGCGCTGGCTCGGCTGGCGGCGCGACTCGGCGTGCACCGCAAAGAAACCATGGCAATCGGAGACAACTGGAATGACATTGAGATGCTGGAATGGGCGGGACAAGGCGTGATGATGGGAAATGCGGCGGGCGAGTTGCGCGCATTGGCGAAGACGCGGGGTTGGAAGCAGGCCCCATCAAATGAGCAGGATGGGGCGGCTGTTGTTATTGAGATGGCGCTCCGCAAACGGTCAACCGCTATGCGCGAACCCTCGGTTACGATGGATTGACGGACGGCTTTCTGGATTCCAGAATCAGACTGTTAGAGATGCACAGGCGAGGACTTACAGTTTTGGCGGCAGCAGTGGCGGGCTTGATGCCGCTGGCGCCCATGCTGCGCGCTGCCGAGCAGATTACGCTGAATAACGGGTTTGTGATGCGCTGCGATCATCACGCCCAGGTGGAGGGACGCGTACGGCTCTACCTTAGCGCGGGCGAGGATAACTACATTGAGTTTGCGCCCGAGCAGATTGCGGTGGTAGAAGCTGTGGCGGATGTTCCGGCGCCGGTCGCGGCTCCCGCGGCTCTTCCGCAGCCGAATGCGAAGCTTACGCCCGCCGACATTGGAGAGATGCTGGCGCGCGCCGGCAAGGACCACAATATCGATGTGGATCTGCTGGCCAGCGTAGTGAAGGCTGAGAGTGGCGGCAATCCGCGCGCTGTGAGCAGCGCCGGAGCGCAAGGCCTGATGCAATTGATGCCCGGGACGGCGACCGAGCTCGGCGTGAGTAACAGCTTTGCTCCGGAGCAGAATGTGCGCGGCGGATCGATGTATCTTGACGAGCTTCTGTCGCGCTACCACGACAACCTGGCGCTGGCGCTGGCGGCGTATAACGCGGGGCCGGCAGCAGTCGATAAGTACCATGGCATTCCGCCGTATAGCCAGACGAGGGCTTATGTTGCGCGCGTGATTCACGAGTTTAACCGGCGGGTGCTGGCGCGCGAGGCGCAACAGAAACAGGGTTCGCAGACCAGCGAAACAGCCGGGACCAGATAGTACTCCGCTTTCGGCGCATCCTTTACACTTTTATCTATACAGCCGTTTCATCAGCCTCTCCAGTTAAGTCGCAGGCACTGTGATGGAACGCAACGGTTCGGGCAAGCCGGGCTCTGAAGTTTCTGGGGCGAGTGCCGGGAGTGCCGCGCCAGACGGAGAAGTTTTGAAAAAGAGACAGTGGATTTTGGGGTTGGTTGTTCTAGCGGTTCTGGCAGGTTTCGCCTGGTGGGGCCGCGATCGAATCCAAAAAGAATTTAGCTTTGCAGTTTTCTGGCGACAGGTTTCAGTGGCCGACTGGTGGCTCATCGCGCTTGCTATCGCGTGCATCTACGCCGGTTACATTTTTCGGGCGGTGCGTTGGTCTCTGCTGGTGAGGCACAATCAGAAAGTTTCACCGCTGACCTTGCTGGGTCCGCAGGTGATCGGATTTACCGCGGTCGCGCTCATCGGACGCGTCGCAGATCCTGTCAGGCCCTATCTCGTAGCTCGCAAAACCGGCCTGACGGTCAGCTCGCAGATCGCGGTCTATATTGTCGAGCGCCTGCTCGACATGGGCTCCATGGCGCTGGTTTTTTCTGTCGCAATGTTCTGGATGTCTGCCGACCAGATCAAGCAAGGAATTAGCCACGCTGGTGTAATGGCAAAACTAGCCAGTTACAATCCCACATTGGCGCCGTTCGTTGTGCATTACGGAGGGCTGGTCCTAACTCTGCTTGGCGCTCTGTTTCTGGTTGCCGTGCGGCTGGCGGGTGAGCGTGTGGCTCAATTTCTCGAGTTTAGCTTTGGGATGGTTTCAAAAGGTCTGGGTCATGCGGTGGGGCACAAAGTTCGCGCCTTTCACGCAGGGCTCGACACGATGCGCTCGTACAGCGACTTTGCCGGCGCAGCAGGCCTTTCGATTTCAATGTGGCTTCTGATAGCGCTCGCTTACTTTGCGGGATGCAGAGCATTCGTAGGTAGTCACGCGTTGTTGTCGATCACCCCTTCCAAGTGCATCCTGCTGATGATTGCGAGCGGTGGCGCGAGTGTCTTCCAGTTGCCTGTGCTGGGGTGGTTTTCGCAGATTGGACTGGTTGCGGTGGCGCTGGTGGCGATACTTGGCGCCACGCCTGAGGCCGCAACGGCATGCAGTGCGACGCTGCTTTTGATTACGTTCCTGAGTATTGTTCCCGCGGGGCTGATCTGGGCGCAGTTTGACAACGTAAACCTGCGCAAGGTGACGGTCGAGAGCGGGCATGCAGACGAGGCTTTGGCGGCGGAGTAGGGTACGAATCGTCACCTTGCACGATTAACCCACGCCCTCGAAAGAACCAAGGCGGGAATTTGCCGATGGCTGACCTTTGTGGTCTCCCACCCATCGAGCAAGAAGCGCTCGATGGATGGAGCACAGTTTCATCCCTCCGTGGGTCGGCTTCGTCGGCGGAGGACTGATACAAAACTCACGTCTGCAACTTGCCGCGCTAAACGGCTGGCGGGGGGGGATCGGGAGGCGCGGGAACTGATGGCGGAGTGTCTGTCGGCGGCGGAGTCGAAGGCGCTGCAGGCACAGTTGCCGGCGCCGGCGTGAACCATTCCTTTGCTTCCTTGCTGAAAAGCAGCAGGCCCAGCATGAATACAAAGACGCTGTGAAAGATGAGCCCTCCCAGGCTTTGAAAGGCACTCACGATTACGTGAAACACCGTCCAGCCGAACGCCAGCCAGCGCGCCCAGTTCTTGCCTTGCAGCATGTAGTAGCCCGCAGCGACGGCGGCTGCGCCGAGCACGATGATGAGGACAGTTCCCAGGGCCCCCATCAATGTGTGTGCGTATGTCTTGAATTCGCTCAGGTGGTAGCTGGTCGAAACCAGTCCCACAACAATGTAGAGAAACGAAAGAGCAGTAATGGTGGGTGGGCGCTTGTTCATGATTTGGAAACTAGTGTAGCTGGTGCGGGCGCCGTGGCAACCTCACTTTGTTTCGGAATCAGAGGGAATCGCATCTTGAGTTGAAACAGTTCCGATCGAATAGCGAATCGTGTCGGGCCCCACGGCGCCGCCGGTCAGCAGCATGCTCATCGCCTGCTCCATGGTCATTGCTGTCTCGGTGACGCGGCTTATGGGTAACACCTGCAGAAATGCGGAAGTGGGGTTGATGGCATTCGGAAGCAGGACGGCGGCAAGGATCTCGCCGGTTTCGGTATCGGCCAGAGTGCGGGTGAGAAAGCCGATGCTCTTTTGCCCGACGATAGGAAAATCGACCAGCACGACACGTTGACTCGATGGCTTGGTGGCCATCATGGTATCGATCAACTGGCGCACCGAGGTATAGACCTTGGCGATAAATGGCAATCGTTCAAGCGCCGACTCAAACAGCCCAAAAGCCTGGCGGCCAATGACGACTGAAGTAACGCGGCCAACCACGTAGAGCACCGCCAGGGTGAGGAAAATGGCCAGCAGCGACTCCATAAAGGGATTGCTGAACCAGCCGAGGGGAAAGACCGAAGCGAAGAAACGCACGAAAGGCAGTCCGGCTTCGGCCAGCGACGTGAACAGGAAGCGGAAGATCAGGTAGGTGACAAACAGAGGGCCGATAGTGATGACTCCAGCCAGGATACTTCCCTGCACGCTGCGAACGGACTTTGTGAAGACAGATTTCACGCGACTTTCTCCGATATGAGGATACGCGACGGAGATGAGGGGGGCGGAACGTGAACCGCCGTTGTGTCACCGCGTTGTGTCGTCCCTACGGGACTGGTCTTATTACTTGGGGCCAGCTTTCCCCACTCTTCCACCCCAGGAAACAAAGATCGTTTCCTGGGGACCCCGGCGAAGTGGGGGACTAACATCCGTTGCGCCTACGGTGCACAGGGGCCATAGGCTTCAAACGAAGCCGCGCTGCCAAACCTGACCAGACTCGCATCTACCGACTATAGTGAGAGCTTGCGTACGCTGAACGGAGATTGGAATGGAAGAGTTAAAAGCTGAAGGGGTTGCAACCGAGGAGCCGAGGGCCGATCACCCTGGAATAAAGTCCCTGGGGCCGGTCGAGATCCTCCGCCCGGTGCACCGGCCTTCGAGGCTGGAAAAGACGGTAGGCGTGCTGAGAGCAATGCTGCCATTGGCCCAGAAGTTTCTGCCGTTGCTCGACGGGCAATATGGAACCGTGGTTTCGAATCTCATCTCCCCGCAGAGCACGCCGCGGCAGGTCGCCCAGACCCTGTTGCCGTTGCAGGAGGGCCTGGCCCAGTTGGAGAAACAACACGTTGAGTTGCGCACCCAGGTGGCTGGGCAAAGCGCGGCGCTGAAACAGATTAATGAACAGGTTGAGGCGGCAAAGAATTTGATCGAGGAGACAGTTGAAGGTCAGCGGAATCTGACGGATAGGCTGGAGAGAATACGTCGGAAAGTGAGCATTGTTGCCATTGCCGGTCTAGTGGTGCTGGCGGGTTTGGTGACACTGAATGTGGTTCTTTTTATGCACTTGCGCCGAATATTTCCATGAGGTTTCGGAGCGAAACGGCAGGCGGACAATCCCAAATGGACCGTTTTTTAACATCCGATCTTATAATATGAGACGCTCGTAAATCGTTTTTGGGCTTAGATGAACGCCTGTAACAGGTATTTTGGGTCAATTATTTCTGATATCAAAATATCTTTTACTTATACAAAAGTAACTTTAATGAATCCGGCTAACGCCGGCGAGCATTGTGATGCCGGCTGTTGCCAGTCGTATTTTCGCGAGACTACTATTCGGGATAGTCCAATAGGGTCGCTAATCTGGGGCGATCTTGTTCCAATCTATGCATGCAGTTATTCCCAAGTTCACAGAGCTTCACCAACAAGCGGCGCCCGCTGGCCCTGGCGCACGCGAATGGAGTGTCTCGCCATGGCATGGTATGCCTACTGCATTGGGGAAAAGCAATCGTTTCCTGAATTAGCTCGCCATCGTAAACCTGTTCCGATGGAATCGGTCGTTGGAGTTAGCGGAAATCAAGTTTTTTTGTATCCCGCCAGTGATCTCGCCGTTGTTGTGAGCGAGCACAACCCACAGGAGCCTCTCAATCAGAAGTCCGGCGTCGACCATGCGCGGGTGATTGCCGATTGCTTTCAGCATTCCACCGTACTTCCCTTCCGTTTTGGCACGGTTTTTAACGACGACGATGCGCTGCGGAAGTCCATCCGCTCAAATCAGCGCCAGTTTCTGGGCAACATTGACAAACTGCGCGGTAAGACCGAAATGCACCTGAAGATCTTTGTCGACGATTGTTGCGGCAAGGAAATCGAACGCCATGTTCCCATCGAAAGAGTGGGGCGGGAGTATCTGACCAACCTTCGCGAGAATGCCACTCGCACGCGCGAACGGCAGACGCGGGCGCGGGCCGTTAGCTTCCAGATGCACAAGCTGTTTTTACCGCTTGACGAAGAAGTAAGTTGCCGGCTCTCAGAGAACGGCAAGATGGTGCTCGACATTGCCCATCTGATCGATCGCAAATGCGTGGAGCGGTACCATAACAAGTTCGCAACGACAGTGGTGATGATGCGCGAATGCCAGATGCAGCTTTCCGGGCCCTGGCCGCCGTATCACTTTGTGCATAAGCTGATGCGGGGCTCGCACTCGCAGCCTGCGACGGCGGTGCCGGTCGGCGTGGCTGCTCCGGCGGCGGTTGAGGCGCCGGCGGTGGGCATGATGACGGCGATGGCGTAAGGCGCAGGGACCTTCTTGGGTTCTTGGAATATGAAAAGCCCCGCCGGATTGGTGGGGCTTTTGTTAGCGCAGCCGCGCTCAACCAACCACGATGGAGGGTCGGTGGCCGGTTTCGATGCGTTACGCGGAGCTGGGGCCAAGCTCAGCTTTTCCACCTGCGAGTGCCTGCTCCCGCTCCATCTGAGCCCAACCCGCGTACCACTCACAAATACTGTTCAGCCGGGAGTAGGTTTCTTCCCATGGTGCGCCGATCTGGTCACGAAGGCTGACGTAAGACATCACCAGGGGTTTCAGCCGTGCATAGCGATAGCCGTCATGATCCAGCAACTCATCCGCCAGTATAAGAGCCCGAAACAAGAGCTTCTCGCTCTCATCCAGCTGCCCCCTTTCTTTAAGATAGCGGCCCAGTTCGTCGAGCCCGGCTAGAACTCTCGGATGATTGGTTCCATAGGCCTTCTCGTCCATTTCCAGAGCTGTTCGAAGGCTGTTTTCTGCCATGCTCCATTGGCTTCTTCTTGCATAGATCCGACCCAGGCAGCGTATCGCAAATGCAGCATCGTGCTTTCCCGCGTCCAGCTCATTTTCAATCAGGTTGATGGAATCCTGCAGCAACCCCTCGGCTTCATCGAGCAATTCGTCCCCGTTCACATCGATCAGCGCGCTTGCAAGGTCAGCCTTGACATGCGCAACCTGCATAAACGGGAAGGGCTTCTCAATGTACCTCAGCGCTTGCCAAAGCAGGCGCACTGCTTCCCAGGGCCTTCCGGCGTCGCGAAGCAGCAGGGCGTGCTCCTGCGCCACCATGGCGAGCAGTACCTCCCTAAACGTCTCGTACTCGCTCTTATGCTTTTCGAACTCCTCCATGCTGCTGCTGCCAATCACCTTTTTGCCGTCGACATAATCAATACGGTTGGCTGTATTGAAGCCGATGGCATCGGCGAATAGTACCTGCGCATCGCTTCCGAGCAGATCTTGCGTGCGCAAGAACAACTCTTCCGCATCCATCCACTGGCCCATCTCTCGCAGAATCTTTGCCAGCAGCAGAGTGGACACGGCCGTTTGCATCGATTGCAGGCCGTAGTACTGCCCGCTTATTTCCAGTTCACGCCGGCAGATGGGCTCAGCCTCTTTGAACTGGCCCTTCTCGCACAACAGGTCTGCGATGCACTTGAGCAATGTGGCCGCATGCTGATGCCGTAACTGGTCCTCGTAGACCTCATCCAGCCACAGGGGCCGGTCCTTGGGCAGCGGCGGCTCGGCGCATGCTAAGTCAACTAGTACGCGCGCATGCGGAGCCAGGGGCTTGCTGCTTGCCGGCCACTGGATACTGTCTGGCGCGCGTGTGAACGAACCTACCATCCACTTCAAAGCCTTATCCAGCAATGGCAGGCGCTGATCGATGGGAATTGCCCTCCGCGTGACGTCCTGCACGAGACGATGCACAGTGAAAAACTCTGCCTCGTCCATACGGCTCACCAGCGAGACGTCGGCAAGCTCCATCAGCGCGTCCATCGCTTCCCTTCGATTCAACTCTTCCACTTCCCTTAAGAGGCGATAGTCTTCAGGTACAGCTCTCTCCGTCAGAGGCAGTGAATACACCTTCTTCTCAGGCATAGGATCGGGAGCCATCCAGCTCATCAGGCGCAACAGTTGCCGCGCGGGCTCAGAGAGCCTTTCAAAGGATGTTTGCCAGGTGACAGCCACGCTGTGGGGATACTGCATGGTCCGCTCGTGAAACCATTGGAGGACGCGCTCGCGGCCTTTTTGCCACTCATCGAGGTACGCGGTAAAGCTGAGCCGATAGCGGACGATATAGGCCGCTGCCTGCTCGAGGGCGAGAGATAGCTGGCCGAGTTCTTCGGCGAGATGGTGAGCCTGAGCTACGTCGTCGCGCATTTTTCTGCGCGCGGTGTTGGTCCGGTCGAGCAAGAACTCTGCAGCGGCATCGGGGGAGAGCAGATCGAGGGCGAGGGATTCAACAGCGCTGTCCCAGTTGCTGAGGCGGGATGTGATGACGACCTGGCCAGCACGGGTGAGCTGGGCGAGCACATCCTGGACGGCTGAGGCGGCTTCTTCTGTATCGACGTTGTCGAGGATGAGGAACCATCCCGGGTGTTGCTGCAGCCACTGTAAAACCGCTGCCACTTGCGCTTCGATCTCTCTTACATCTTTGAGTGCCAGGTCTAGCACGAGCGGACCGGAAAGCGCGGCCAGATTCTGCCGGAGGCTATCGGGCGAATCGGCCTGAACAAAGAGTAGCGCCGTGTATTCGTGTGCGTAACGGTGCGCATATTCGAGTGCGGCCCTGGTTTTTCCGATTCCCCCCAGGCCATGCACGGTGGCGGCTGTAGCGGACGCGGTAATGGCCGCGGCGCGCTGATGGCCCAGATGCTCCGCTGCACCCAGCGCTGCGCGGAGCTTGCCGAGAAATTCATCGCGGCCCTTGAAAAGCTGCCCCAGGCTCTTGTAAGGCAGGTTGTTTATCTTCCGATCGGGCTCTAGCTGAAGATCGTAGAAGACGCGCTGGATGAGCTCAGCGTGATTGGCGAATCGCTCACGATGTTTTCCGCTGGCATCAATGCGCTCGCGGTGACGCCATTGCAACGCGAGCTCTTTTTCAGATTGAGCGATGGGTAGGGCGCAGTCGCGTGGGCTGTCCAACTCTGCCATGAAGCACAGGACCTGGCGATCAAAGAGGATGGCCAGATCGTACTCCCACTGCGTGTATGAGCGTTCGGGCAATGGGGAAGGCGTGGGAATCCCCAGCCGCTTGTACATTGCCTCTACGTGTTCCGGAGCGGGTTGCGCGCCGCAAGCTTCTCCAACGAGGTGAATGACGAGATCGCAATCGCGAATATACTCGGCCAGCTGGTCGAGGAGCGTGAAGCCGCCCTGACGGAAGTCTTCCTGGATTTTGACCTCGAAGGGATGTCCCCTGAGCGCGCCAAGCTGATTGGCAAGTTTAAGACGGTAGGAGAAGAACTCACGACTGACACACGATAGAAATACCCTCACGAGTCTTGTGGCCCTCCGTCAGTGGTCGAACTTTGGGTCTATTTTATAGATGGCCCGGGATGGGTCAAGGGTGAGTTTGACAACTCCCATCGCGGGGATGGGTGCAGCGATGGGGATGAGCACAGACTCTCTTCACATCTTCCTTAAGGAAGGTTGTTACCGGCGAACAATGCTCAAGTTGAATAGCCCCATCCGATGTGGATGGGGCTATCGTATTTGCCTGGCTAAATGTCGGAGCCGACCAACCGAAGGGCTCTCTCAGTCGTAATACTCAAGCCCAAGGTGGGTGATCAGGTCTGCGCCCATGATGTGGCGGAGGGTGTTTTTGAGCTTCATTGACTGGATGAAGAGGTCGTGCTCGGGGTAAAGACCCTCTCGCGTCTGGGGCGACTTGAGATAGAAGCTCAGCCACTCCTGGATGCCGATGGACTGCAGTTCGGGCGAGCGCTTGGCGAGGTCGAGGAACAGAACCAGGTCGAGCGCGATGGGCGCAGCCAGAATCGAGTCGCGGCAAAGGAAGTTGACCTTGAGCTGCATCGGGTAGCCGAGCCAGCCGAAGATATCAATGTTGTCCCACGCTTCTTTTTCGTCTCCGCGAGGCGGGTAATAGTTGATGCGGATCTTGTGGTAGAGGTCCTTGTAAAGGTCGGGATACAGCTCCGGCTGGAAGATGTATTCGAGCGAGCCGAGTTTGGACTCTTCCTTGGTCTTGAACGACTCGGGATCGTCGAGCACCTCGCCGTCGCGGTTGCCGAGGATGTTGGTTGAGAACCAGCCGTGGACGCCGAGCATGCGCGCCTTGAAGGCCGGCGCGAGAACGGTCTTCATCAGTGTCTGGCCGGTTTTGAAATCCTTGCCACAGATGGGAGCGGCATTCTTTTTGGAGAGGCAGACCAGCGCCGGGATGTCGACGGTGAGGTTCGGAGCTCCGTTGGCGAAGGGCACGCCTTCGCTGAGCGCAGCGTAAGCATAAATCTGCGAAGGAGCAATGCCGGGATCGTTGGCCTCGAGACCCTTCTCAAAGTTCTGGATGCTCTGGTGAACTGCGGTGGGCTCGAGGAAAATCTCAGTCGAGCCAGTCCAGATCATCACTACGCGATCGACAGTCTTCTTGAATGCGCGAATATCTTCAATGAGCTGGTCGGCGAGTTCGCGCTTGGTCTTGCCCTTCTTGACGTGGGTTCCGTGCAGACGCTTTACGTAATACTGATCGAATACGGCCGGCATGGGCTTGATGGTTTCGAGATAGGGCTTGAGCTGGGCGAGAATTTCGGGCTTGAGCACCTGCGCGTGCGCGGCCGACTCGTAGACGTTGTCTTCAAAGATGTCCCAGCCGGTAAAGACGATGTCGTTCAGGTTGGCCAGCGGCACAAAGTCCTTGATCAGGGGCGACTGGTTCTCAGTACGCTTGCCCAGGCGGATGGTGCCCATCTGCGTGAGCGAACCGATGGGCTTAGCCAGCCCGCGGCGCACGGCTTCAACGCCGGCGATCATCGTGGTGGCAACGGCGCCGAGGCCAACCACCATCACTCCAAGCTTGCCCTTCGCGGGCTCAACCCCGGCGGTTTTGGACCCCTCGGACAAAGACCTGTCCGCGGGCGCCCCCATCTTCTGGCCGCCTGTTTGTTCAGTTGACATGTTGTTTACAACCTTCCTTCATGAATGATTTCGTATTGCAATTTCAATCAGCCGATACATGGGCTGTGTGATTTTCACGCAATTATCAAGTGAAACACCGCGACCCCGTTGCAGGCAAATCGTGCTCGCCTGTCTTCGGAGGGCTTTTTGTACCATTCGCTCTTAAGCCGCATTAGCGCTCTTTCTGCGATTCAGGTGCGACCATACAAACCACACCAGGGCGAGCAGGATTGCCAATTCGACCACCAGGTGAAAACGATGAAACAACTGCTCGAGGCGCGGATCTGAATCCCAGCGCTGTCCCAGCTTCATGCCCGCCCAGGCCAGGCACGTGTACCAGATCAATGAGCCGGCGGTGGTGTAAAGGTGAAAACGCACTCGCCCCATTTTGGCGATGCCCGCAGGGAAAGCTACAAAGGTCTGCACCACCGGCAGCATGCGCCCGACGAGTATTGCGATGGAGCCGTACCTGCCAAAGAACCAGCTCATGCGGTCCAGATCGTGCTGGCTCATCAGAACCCACTTGCCGTAGCGGACCACTAGCGGCCGTCCGCCTTTGGCGCCGATCCAGTAGGCCACCGCCGAGCCTAGATTGCATCCCAGCGATCCCGCGATCACCACAAAGACCAGGCTGAATCGGCCCAGGTAGACCAGGTACCCGGAGAAAGGCATGATGAGTTCAGAGGGAATGGGAATGCCGCATGAGTTCAACGCCATGAGCGCTGCAATGCCGGCGTATCCGCCAGCCTGAATAGTTTGGGTGATGAGTTGAACCAGCAGCGCCAGGATCTTTTCGTTCATGAGCCTCTTCATTATAAAGGGATTTACCGTGCCGCATTTATGTCAGGTGGCACGCACCTTGGCACAGATTCATCAAAGGAACCTTAAATTAGTACTTAGTTCTTTGATACGATGGGGTTAAACGTATAAAAAGAAGCTGGAGGTCTGAGTGGCTGAGCTGCCCCCTGTACCGCTTACCTTGGAGGGTTCAGGTGTCTTGCATCAGTTTTTCCGGTTCGACTGGAAAAGCTGGTGGAATACGCCGAAGTCCGACCGCGAGCGCATCGCCAACGATGCTACACGGTTGCTGGGCGACCTGGAACGCGCACCCGGAGGCGCGCAGGTAAGAAGTGCGCTTTACTCGCAACTGGGACACAAGGGCGACTTGATCCTGGTTCATTTTCGCGACAACTTCGGCGGCTTGAACCAGGTGGAACTCGACCTGGCTCGAAACCCTATTTACGACTACCTCACTCAGGTTCACTCGTACGTGTCGATCGTCGAATTGGGACTGTATGAGTCGACGCGAAAGACCTACGAGGATGCAGCATCCAAGGGACAGGAGATTCACAGTCCCGAATGGCAGGCCGAGGTTCAGGCAACGCTTGAGCGGCAGGCCCGCGCCATGGCGCCCAGACTCTACCCCTCGGTCCCCGAAACCAAGTACTTCTGCTTTTATCCCATGGATCGCAAGCGGGGCGAGCAGGTGAACTGGTACAAAGTGCCGTTTGAAGACCGCCAGCAGATGATGCATCTCCACGGCCTGATTGGCCGCCGCTATGGCTACCAGGTGAAACAGATCATCTCCGGCTCAATCGGCCTGGACGACTGGGAGTGGGGCGTGGATCTGTTCTCTGACGATCCGGTGGCCTTCAAGAAGCTCATCTATGAGATGCGGTTCGACGAAGTGAGCGCGGTCTATGCGCAGTTTGGCCAGTTTTACGTGGGCATCAGGCTGCCGGTGGAGAAGCTGCCGGCCTGGCTGAACGGGACGCTGGATTTGTAGGGGGCGGTTCGTTGCTCCACGCTAAGACGCCCCAGGATCGCAGCCCAATGAAAATCGCAGTGCTGCGCAAATCTCGTTCATGCGACGGGAGTGGAGTTGCGTCACGCGTCTCCCCAACCGCTCTTTGGATACTGTGACCGCATTGTGAAGGTTGACGGCGCACGGTGTCTTCATGCCGTCCTCGTCGCTCAGGACAACTTCAGACGGCACGCCGCGAATGGTCGAAGTGACGGGCGCGATCGTTACAGTCGATAGATAGGCGATCGCGCTGTCGCGGGTGAGCACCACGACCGGACGCTCCTTATCCGGAGGAGCAAAGCGATAAAGGCGCACATCGCCGCGAGCTATCCTTCCGGCCACGCCGCCTCGGCCTCCCATGGATTCGATTCGGCGCCGGACTGAGGCCACTTGCGGTAGCCCTCTCGATCACGATCCTCCTGGGCCCGGACTTCAAGCCGCAGCAGGTGCTCTCGCAGAGCGTCGCGCACCAGCGAGGAGCGGTTGGCTTTCATTCGCCTCGCAGCCCGGTCGGTGGCCATCAGCAGTTTTTTGTCGAGGACCACCTGGATTGTTTCCATGTGTCGACTCTAGTCCACAGTTTGTTCCACAGTCAATTGCGAGGTAGGGCGGCTGGCGATGGAGGCACTGCCGGCGTGGCTGAGCGGGAAACTTGCAAGAACAGGCCGTTTGGTGGAATCTATCGCTATGAGAAATATGGCTGAGGCGCAGAAGGTTTGTCCCGAGTGTGGCCATGTGTTTCGAGGGAACGGCTTCGACGGCATCGACGCCCACTGGCGGGCAAAGCACGAACATCTGATGCCATACCGGGACGCGTGGCCGCTTATCAAGTCGGGGACTTATCGGCGGCGGACCGGATCGATCGCAAATTTCAGCGGTTGCCTGGCCAAGCCCGGGACGCCGAGGCTCACCATCGCTCAGATCAAGAAGATTACTGAAGATGCGTGGGCAGGCAAGCGATGAAGATGGCCGCAAATCTGCTCTCCAATGCCGCTTCAATCTAGTGCTGGTTCCGTCGCCGTATCCACGATTACCACTTCGACCGAACTTTTCTGAGATTCCAATTTCAAGCCGAGCTGTTCTTGCAGGGCTGTGAATAGCCCGGGATAAGCAGCATCGGGCGGAATGCCGTCGCCGCGGTCGCGCGCCCAGTTGAGTTTAAAGTCGTAGTCACCTGTAAGGCCGGTTCGATTCTGAACGAGCCTGTCTCCGATCTCAGGCTGCGTCGTGAGGTAATCGGCGAGAGAATCCATTGAGGTCGCATTTGCCGTCATCGCAGTGTTTCTCACCGAAAGATCGTGATTCTTCTCGTTGGGGGTGGAGGTCTTGAACTTGATGCCGGATTTTGCGACGACGAGTGTATAAGCCGGGAGCTTGCGCTTTCCGCGACTCACACTGAGGCCAAAACGATCTGTAAGCAACGATTGAAGCATCAGGTTCCATTGCATGCGGCGGTCTTCACGCGATAACCCCTTTAGTCTCGCAAGTTCGGAATCGTCCACCTTGGCCTCAATATCGAAATGCTTCTTGTCAATCCAGTCGGGCCCGCCCAAGACCTGTGAGACTGTTTTCAGCCCATATGCGGAAACGATCAGATCTCGCAAACTGTAGCCTTCAATAGTCAGCCGGTCCGAATTTGAGTGCCAGCCATGATCGTTATCGTCAGGTTTGGTCGGCTTGATGGATGCGACTTCAAAGGCAGGCTGCTTCTCTGCAGCAGCAGAGGCCAACGCCTGCTGTGCATCAACAATGGGGCCACCCGATACTCCAGCCACAAGAACGCCGAATAACGCGCATTTGAGCGATGTGGCGCAGCTGGCTCTAATCATCCGGAACCGTTGCTTGCGCAAACCTATCGAGCGGTCTTGTAACATGGGTCAGCACGCCTCACAGCCAGACTATGACCAAAACGAAAAAGATTGAGAAGCCGGGCGGAAAGAACCCTCTGGCGACTACTGCAAAGACGCGGTCCCCACGCGGTCCGCTCGCGCCGGCGCGTGTTGCTGCGATTCTGAAGGGGCTGGATGAGGCTTATCCGAACGCCGAGTGCGCGCTCCACCATAGTTCGCCATGGGAATTGCTGGTGGCTACTATTCTTTCGGCGCAGTGTACCGATGTGCGCGTGAATATGGTGACGCCTGAACTCTTCCGGCGCTTCCCTACCCCGGCGGCAATGAGCAAGGCCAGGCAGCCGCTGATCGAGGAGTTGATCCGCAGCACGGGTTTCTTTCGCAACAAAGCCAAGTCGATTGTGGGAGCGGCCAAAAAGATTACGGAAGAGTTTGGCGCCAAGGTTCCTGAGACGCTAGCCGAGCTGATCACGATTCCCGGCGCGGCGCGCAAGACGGCCAACGTGGTGTTGGGCGTGAGCTTCGGCAAGGCCGAGGGAGTGGTTGTTGACACGCACGTTTTCCGCATCTCGCGCAGGCTGGAACTGGCCAAGGGCGACACAGCCGAAAAGGTTGAACAGGAACTGATGCGCGTGCTGCCGCAGGATCGATGGATCAGCTACTCGCACCAGATTATTCATCACGGCCGCAAGGTGTGCATCGCGCGCAAGCCGAAGTGCAGCGAATGCAATCTGGAGACACTGTGCCGGTCGAAGGACAAGACTTGGGAGAGCTGAGGTGGCAGGATTTGAGCCCTCAAATCAAAGCCGGCGATACTTGCGATTTATCCAGCGATGAAGACCGGAAAGACACAGGGTAATGCCTCCCAATAATAATGTGAGCATTAGACATTGGAGACAAGTGTCATACCACGGAATAGGCCCGAACGTGATCCTGAAGACGTACCTGAAGTAGAGAAGAAGCACAACTGAAAACAGTGCGAGAAAACTCAATCCAAGGCGGATCATCGACGCGCTCCTTGGCGCAATTCTAACTTATGATTATTGGGCTTTTTCCAGTTAAGGGATCGCTGCTGAGATGAGGAACGGAATGTCGGACACCTTCCCTTCGGCGACAGGTTCGCAGCCATATCCGTGGAGAGCTTGGCTGGTGACAAGGCCGATGGAGATGGCGGTCTCACACCCTTCCACGATGAAACTGTGGAAGGATGGGGCACCCAATTTGGTCGGAAGGTCAGCAAGATCGCGTTTCTAGCACGGCAGCATTAGTACACGGGTGGGGCCGGAATTGCGACGGGTGGAAAATCCAGCATGCGCGAGAATCCGGCGACCTTAACCCAATAAACAATCCACAAGACGAACGCGGCTGGCCCGGCCAGCAGATTAATGATGGGAATGATGCCGCAGCATCCACAGATGCACATGGCCATTCCGATATTCTGCCCGGGCAACGGATCGGGGCACGGAATGCCGCGACGGCGGAACTCATTGCCAACCGATTTGGCGATTGCCATCACCACGAAGAATTGCCAGATGAGGTGAAAGAGTGGAATGAGCTGGAGCCAAACCATGCCGGGTTCCATGGTTCGCGAGCCAGGAGGGCATTTGGCCAAGGTGTTTTGAAGCGTGAGCAGGTAGAAGATGGCCGGAATGAGAAACAAGAAAAGACAGAAGGAGAGTAGTCCCAGATGCACTGTGTGGAAGAGCAAGCCCATGGTTCCCTCCTCAAGATTAGGCGCAGTTTCAGGTTGAGGCGGATTTTAGTGCTGGGCGGGTAGTGGCGTCTAGGAAAAAAACGGATTTAGAAACAAGTGGGCGCTTCGACGACTCAGCATTGCGTGGGCGGCGAGGGTTTGATCAGGCCGATCCGAAGTACCTTGCGAGTGCCGCGACCAGGCCGGGTATATCGCTTGGGTTGGCTTCGGCGGCTGGGTCCCAGCCACTTTCGCGGAGGGTATGGCTGGTGATGGGGCCGATGGAGATGGCGGCGACGCCAGCGAATGGGAATGCGATTCCGGCGGCCTTTGCAGCTTCGGCCAGATGAGTGACGCTTGAGGAGCTGGTAAACGTTGCCGCATCGATTCCCTGCTCCAAAGCGGCGCGCAGGAGTTGAGGCGCAGCTTCGGGCATCACGTTGCGATAGGCGTCGACAACGTCGACGATTGCGCCCGCGGCGCGAAGGGCGTCGGGAATCACGTCGCGGGCGACGGCGGCGCGGGCAATGAGAATGTGCTGGTCGGCGAGGCTTCCCTCAGGGGCTAAAGCCCCTTCATTTTCGGGGGCGTTTACGGCACGACTAAAGTCGTGCCCCTTCAAAGCTCCGGCTTCTCCGGCACGGTTAAAGTCGTGCCCCTTCAATACTCCAACTTGTTCGGCACGACTGAAGTCGCGCTCTGATGCAAAATTCTCATCCGCGCCGGTTTCTTCGCGGCCTTTGAATTCTTGCCCTGTCACATTGTTTTGCCTCTTGAGAAACGCGTCGACGAGACTCTCCGCGACATAGTTCTCCGGCACAAGTGCGACGGCAAGGCCTGCATCGCGGGCAGCAGCGGCAGTGCTCTCGCCAACGGCCGCAACCAGGGGCAACGCTGCGTGCCCAAAGGTGGCTCCCATGGTTGCCGAGGATTCAATAACTGCCTTGACGGCATTGGCGCTGGTCAGAATCAACCAATCGTAGGTATCGAGCCTGCGGATTGCTTTCTCGAGCGGCGCCGGATCCTGGGGCGGCTGAATCTCGAGCACCGGAACTTCGACGGGCGTTGCACCTAGCTCGCGCAAAGCGCTACTGAGTTTGCCGGCCTGGTGAGCGGCGCGCGTCACCAGGATCTTTTTGCCGGTAAGTGGAGCGAATGCCATGTTTATTCCGTAATCGAGTCAAGCGTCAAGGGTGCTTGTGCAACCGACAGAATCTCAGGAAACCATCCCACAGGGGTTGAAACCCGACAACATTCTACGGGCCTTTCGGCACGACTGAAGTCATGCCCTGATACAAAGCATCTCTGATGGAGGAGAGCTGCCGAATTATTTGACTGCTCCTCCAACGGGGGCAAGCAATGCGCCGGCGCCCTGGCTGAGCAGCATCTTTGCCGCGCAACGGCCCAGCGCCTCAGGGTCATGGTGGTCGCGCGGGATGGAGTGGAAGATGCGCACGATTGCGCCTGTCTCAGGTGAAGCCACAACGCCGAAGATCTCGTCGTGGGGCCCGTCGCTGCCGTCGCTGCGTATGTGGGAGAGATTTTGCCGGCAGTGGATTCCGATGGGCACCTGGCAACCGCCGCCAAGGGCAGCGAGGGCGATACGCTCGGCAGTGACGGCAAACCGTGTGTCGGGATTGTCGAGGAACGAGAGCGCCTCAATGATGCCGTAATCGTCCCTGCGGGTCTCAATGCCCAGCGCACCTTGGCCGGCAGCAGGACAAAATATGCTGGGATCGAGCCGCTCGCGAATCCAGTCGGTGCGGCCGAGGCGATCGAGGCCGGCGGCAGCGAGCAGAATGGCGTCCACCTGGCCGGCGCCCAGCTTGCGCAGGCGCGTGTCGACGTTACCGCGGAACTCGATGGCCTCAATGTCGGGCCGCAGCGCTTTGAGTTGCGCGCGGCGGCGTTGACTGCTGGTGCCTACGCGCGCGCCCTGCGGCAGCGACGCCAGGCTCGTGTATTTAACTGAAACGAACGCGTCACGGGGATCGACGCGCGGAGGAACTGCTGCCAGAGCGAACGGTTCGGGCAGATCGGTGGGCAGATCTTTGAGCGAGTGCACGGCCAGGTGGACGCGGCCGCTGCCAAGCGCCTCTTCAATTTCCTTGGTGAACATACCCTTGGAACCCACCTCGGCAAAGGTGACTTCCTGCAGGCGGTCTCCGGTGGTTTTGATGATCTCGATTTCGACGGTGTGACCGCTTGAGCGCAGCAGGTCGCCAATGTGGTTAGCCTGCCACAAAGCAAGTTGCGACCCCCGGCTGCCGATGCGCAATTTCATCGGTGAGCCTCCATGTGCTGTTCGGGGACGGATCTTTCCGGCCCGGGTTCGGCGCTTGCGGCCTGGGGCTCTGTTTCCGGCGATTGAGCCGGGGGGGCGGCAGAGACAGCCCAAGTTTCGCACAGCATATCGAGCCGCGCGGAGTCACCCTCGCGCGCGGCCTGCTTGAGCGCCTGCATGGGGGGATGCAGGAATTTGTTAACCAATCCGCGGGTGAGCGCTTCGACGGCGGCCAGTTGCTCAGCGGTAAGCGTGCCCAGCCGTTTGTGAATGCGCTCGATTTCGCCCACTCGAATCTCTTCAGCCTTTCGCTGCAGGGCAACAATAGCAGGTGCGGCATTAACCGTGCGCTGGCGCTGATGGAAGCGCTCGACTTCAATGGCGATAATGCTCTCGGCATCGAGGGCCTGGCGGCCGCGCTCTTCGAGGTGCGACGCGGCTACCTGCTGCAGATCGTCGATGTCGTAAACAAAAATGCCGTCGAGCTTGTTCATCTCCGGATCGACGTCGCGGGGGACCGCGATATCGATAAAGAACATGGGGCGATTCTTGCGGGCGTGCAGGAATCGCTGCCCGTGCTCGCGACGGAAGATGGGATGTGGCGCGCCGGTGGAACTGATCACGATGTCGGCGCTGGCGGCTGCCTCGTAAAGCTGCGCAAAATCCACCACCTGCGGCTTGACGTGGCCTTCGAATTCCTCGGCCATGCGGCGAGCGCGCTCGGCGGTGCGGTTTGAAACCAGAATGGTGCCTACGCCCTGTTGAACCAGATGCCGCGCTGCCAGTTCGCTCATTTTGCCGGCCCCAACCAGGAAAACCGTGCGGCCGTTCAACGAACCGAAGATCTTGCGCGCCAGCTCAACTGCAACCGAGGCGATGGAAACCGAGTTCGAACCGATTCCCGTCTCGGAGCGAGCTTTTTTGGCTGCTGCGAATGCGCCCTGCAACAGGTGGTCAAGCTGCCCGCCCACCGTTCCAGCGGCGCGGGCCACGGCAAAAGCTTCCTTTACCTGGCCAAGAATCTGCGGCTCACCCACAACCATCGAGTCAAGGCTGGCGGCCATCCTGAACAGGTGCGAGACGGCGTCCATGTCGTGGTACTCGTACAGGTGAGGATTCAGCACTTCGGGTTCAATGTCGAAGTGATTGGCCAGAAAGCTGCTCACATTTACATCTGCGTCTTCGACCGCGGCCAGCATCTCAACCCGATTGCAGGTTGAAACGATCATGCACTCGGCTACCCCAGGCATGGCGGCCAGGGCTTGCGTGGTTTCAGCCAACTCGTCACGCGGGATAGCCACACGCTCACGCAATGCGATGGGCGCGGTCTTGTGATTCACGCCGATGAGTGTGAGCGTCATTGGGGACCGAACCTGTGAACCTGGCTGAAGAAGTTGACGCACCAGACGGCCATCATCACAACCAGTGCGACGCCGGAAACATAAGCGGCCTTGCGCCCGCGGAAGCCTGCGCCGCGGCGAATAAAGAGCAGCGTGACGTAGATGGCCCACATAACGTAGGCGGCCAGGATGTTGGGATTGAGGAAGTATGAAGCGCCGATCGATGTCTCCTGCACCAGCACGGAGCCGATGATGAGTCCGACGGTCATGCACGGGAAGCCGAATTCGAGGGTCGCGAGCGCCACACGCTCCAGCGTGTCGAGGGGCGGTAGCCAGTCAAGCGGACCCCACTTTGAATCCTTTGTGGGCCTGCGCTTGGATTTTATGCGCCGCTCCTGCACCAGGTAGAGCAAGGAGGAGACCAGGCTGAAAAAGAGCGCCGCGTAAGCGAGCAGGAGCGCAATGATGTGGGCTACGAGCCAGATATCGTAGACATTCTGGCTTGGGAAGCGATAGTGGTCGGGGCCCAGAGCGGGGATGAAGACAAGGAAGAACGTGACGGGTAAGGCGAAGATTCCAAGGGAGATGCCATCGTAAAGCCACCACACGAGGAAGAACAGGCCGCCTACCGCGAACCCCAGCAGCGATTCAATTTCGTGCTCGCCCACGGGCATGAGCCGATGCGCCTGGACCAGCATCTCGACCACGGAAACGAAGTGGAAGAAAAATGCCATTCCGCCGAGGTGAACGCACCACTTGCGCCAGCGCTCCTGGGAATAGAGCACCGCCGGGAAGACGGCGATGGCTCCCGCCGCGTAAAGAATAGCCGCAACTCGTAGCCAAAGAAGGTACATGGCGTCTTCTACCTTACGGAGTCAGGCGTCAGGTCACTGTGATCCATATCACCCAACAGGGGCCTATGTGCCTATACCGGGGAAGCCGGAATGTGCGCAGGACCCGCTGGCTCCAGATTAAATTGTTTTGGCGATGGAGAGGGAGTTGCGTGGGGTTAGCGCGGCAGCAACGGCCGGTAGATGAGGCCGATTACGATGCCGACGAAGAGCCACTCGAGGAAATAGATCACGCACTGCTGAAGGGTCAACTTGAGGCCGATGTTGAGGTTTGCATAGTTGTGCAATACAAAGGAGCCGATGGCGAACAGGCCAATGAGAGCGCCGAAACGGGTTCCCTCGAAAAAGCCGGAGCCGCCCTGGTATACGAAGCTGTAGAGCACCGTGAGCACGAATATGGAAAGGAGCATGGCGGGCATAGCAACAGCCATGTGGCTCATTTGCCCTTTCTCATCGCGGTAAACGGCGGGGTACTTAAGGAATTCGGTCTTGAGGGACGGGAAAAGCCCGAGGACGGCAAAGCCCAGTGCCATGTAGGCCACAAAGGCGCCGATGACTGCAAGGAAGATGCGTGTCAGGTTCATCAATCCTCTTGGTGGATCAAGGGGTTGGGCCGGGTGTGCATTCAATTTAAGTATTGTGCGGTTGGGAGTCAAGTGACATTTGAGCTGGAGTGAGGAATCCTGTTCGTAGGGTCTGGGGTGTGAATTACCGGGCCCCGAATTGGGCGTCAGCCGCGATACTCTTGAATGCAGCGTGGCCATCAAAGAAGACCAATCCGCAGCCGCTGAATTGCCGTTGCCGGCAGCCGGCGTGGCGGGCGAGCCTGTTCTCCTGGACGGCTCGGCAGCGCCTGGTGAGGAAGCGCCGGAGGGCGAGTTTGCGCTCACTTCTGTGCCCGCGCGCAAGGATAAGGACGCCAACGAGCTGACCCCGTTCATGCGCCAGTGGACCGAGGCCAAGCGGCAGAATCCCGACGCGCTGCTGTTCTTCAGGATGGGCGATTTTTACGAGCTGTTCTATGACGATGCGGCGATTGCCAGCCGCGAGCTTGAACTCACTTTGACCGCGCGCGATAGAGAGCGCAGCATTCCCATGTGCGGGGTGCCGTTTCATGCGGTCGAGGGGTATTTGTCGCGCCTGCTGAGGAAGGGCTACCGGATTGCCCTCTGCGACCAGATGGAGGACCCCAGGCTCACCAAAAAGATCGTTCGGCGCGAGGTGACGCGGGTGCTTTCCCCAGGGACGGCGCTGGACCCTACGGCCAGTCCCGAGCAGAACAACTTTCTGGCAGCGATTTACGAGGCAGGTGGGACGCGTGGTCCCAGTGCCGGATCAGATCCCTCCCACCCTGGCCGCAGTAACAACGACGCGGTGAGGGTGGGGCACCCCGCGAAAGTGGGGCACCCGCATGATGTGGTTTGCGGCATTGCGCTGCTGGATGTTTCGACGGGCGAGTTCAGGACAGCGGAATTTCGCGGAGCGGCCGCGCGGCAGGAGGCGGTCGACGCGATTCTGGTAGCCGGAGCACGCGAGGTGCTGCTGGAGGCAAACGCTGAGCCTGCGCCCCAGCTTGAGCGGATCGCGGCACGTACACGAGTGGAAGATTGGGTATGGACGCCGAGTTTTGCGATTCCGCTGGTGGAACGGCAACTGAACGTGCGCACGCTCGAGGGGTTCGGCCTCGAGGGCCACGAGTCTGCGACTATTGCCGCCGGCGCGGTGCTGCACTACGTGCGCACTACGCAGAAGAACGAAGCGCTGCACATCGATTCCCTGCGCTTTGAAGAACACTCTACCTCGCTCGAACTCGACCAGGTTACGGTGAGGAATCTTGAACTGGTCGAGCCGCTGTTCCAGGGGCAGGATGACCGAGTCACACTGTTTCGCACCATGGATGAATGCCTTACGCCGATGGGAAAGCGGATGTTGCGCGCCACTATTCTGCGACCGCTGAATGACGCGGCAGCAATTGAATCGCGGTACGAGGCGGTGTCTGAAGCGCATTCTGACCTTGTGAAACGCGAGGAGATCAGGCGCGCCTTTGCGGGGATTCTCGACCTGGAGCGGCTGCTGGCGCGCATCAGCCTGGATTCTGCCGGGCCTCGCGATGTACGCGCGTTGGGCGTGAGCCTGGCCAAACTGCCCGGACTGAAAGTTGCGCTGGGCGCGATGAATGCGCCTGCATGGCGGCAGATTGCGGCCCGTCTCGACACGCTCGAAGATGTGACGGCGCGGATTGCGCAAACCATCGTGAGCGAGCCTCCGTTGACGCTTGCCGATGGTGGAGCAATTGCGGCGGGAGTGGACACGGAGCTCGACGAACTGCGGTCGATTTCGACGACTGGACGCCAGGCCATAGCAGCCATCGAGGATCGCGAGCGGCATCGAACAGGCATCGCATCGCTGAAGGTGCGCTACAACTCGGTGTTTGGCTACTACATCGAGATCACCAAAGCAAACCTGGCGATGGCGCCTTCTGATTACGAGCGTAAACAAACGCTGGTGAATGCCGAGCGGTTCACCACTCCCGAACTGAAGGAATACGAGCGCAAAATTCTAACGGCGCACGATCGATGCATCGAAATCGAAAAGCGGATCTTTTCTTCTCTGCGAACGAGCGTGCTGGAGGCGGCAGGAAGAATCCGGCGTAGCTCTTCTGCCGTTGCCGAGTCCGACCTGCTGGCGTGCTTTGCGCATCTGGCGGCTGCGCGCAGATATTCGCGGCCAAAACTTGACGCTGAGCCGGTGCTCGAAGCCGTCGCGGCGCGCCATCCAGTGATTGAGCAGTGGATGGAAGAGACGCGCGAGGGACGATTCATTCCCAACGATTTGTATTTGCAGGCCGGCGAACCCGCTCCTCTAAACAACGAAGGCGCGCAAGCCCCGAGTCTGTTGCTGATTACCGGACCCAACATGGGCGGCAAGAGCACCTATCTGCGCACAGCGGCAATGCTGGTGCTGATGGCGCAGATGGGCAGCTTTGTGCCGGCACACAGCCTGCGATTCGGGCTTGTCGATCGCATTTATACGCGCATCGGAGCCAGCGACAACGTGGCGCGCGGCCGATCGACCTTCATGGTTGAAATGACCGAGACGGCCACCATTCTGAATACAGCCACGCGGCGGTCGCTGATTCTGCTTGATGAGATGGGCCGCGGCACGGCCACGTTCGACGGGCTAAGCCTGGCGTGGGCGACGGTTGAGTACTTGCAGGCCGAAACCGGCGCGCGCACGCTTTTTGCCACACACTATCATGAGCTGACCATGCTGGCTGAGAAGCTGCCCCGCGTGCGCAATCTGCGCGTTGGGGTGAAGGAGGGGCCGGGTGGAATCGTTTTTCTGCACAATATTGAGCCCGGCGCGGCCAGCAAAAGTTATGGCATTGAAGTGGCGAAGCTGGCCGGCCTGCCCGCTACCGTGATTGAACGCGCACGCCACGTGTTGCGCCAGCATGAGAAGCAGGAGCGGCAAAGTGTGCAGGTTGAAACGGCTGCGGAGCCAATGCAGTTGACGATCTTTACGCCGCTCTCGCAGCGCATCGTGGATCGAATTGAGGCCACCGACGTGAATTCGCTCACGCCGCTGCAGGCGCTGAACTTGCTGGAAGAATTGCAGCAGGATCTCAATGAAAAAGGCACCAGGGACTAGGCAATAGGCACTAGGGATGGGGGCGCATGGAGAGTTTGCGCGGAGCTGCGGGGAGTTTGCTGGTGGTTGGGCTCGGAGGAACGGAGCTCACGAGCCTGGAGCGCGCGTGGCTCAAGCTGGTGCGCCCCGGCGGCGTGATTCTGTTCAAGCGCAACATCACAGACCCCCTGCAGACACGGGCGCTGCTCGATGAAGTTACGAACTACTGCGCTACCCATGCGGTGCGATGCGTCGACATTGAAGGCGGCACCGTGAATCGGGTGCGCGACGCGCTGGCTCCGCTGCCGTCGGCGCAGGCGGTTGGCGCGGCAATGCGCAAGCTGAGCAAGCCGCAACTGGCGCGCGAACACGGTGATCTGATTGCATGCGCGACCAGCGCATTTGGATTCAACACCACGCTGGCGCCGGTAGTCGACTTGGCGTTGCCTGAAGCCGCTGAAGTGCTGGGCTCGCGTCCGCCCGGAACAAACGCGGCGGAGGTGACAGCCTATGCGCGTGAATTTCTCACCGGACTTCGAGCCCATGAAATCACAGGCTGCGGCAAACATTTTCCCGGCCTGGGTGGCGCGACGGGCGACACGCATTTTGTGATGCCGGAGATCGACCGCAACTGGAAGCAGATCTGGAACGAAGACCTTGTTCCATATCGCGAACTGCATCACGAGATGCCGATGATCATGATGAACCACGCGGCCTATCCCTTTACGCCGGGAAAGGTGCGGCCGGCCAGCGCATCGGCCTTCTGGATCACGAACGTTTTGCGAAAAAAGATCGGCTATCGCGGCATTATTCTCTCTGACGACCTGGAGATGGGCGGCATTCTCAAATTTCTTCCTGTGGATCAGGCGGCAATTGCGGCGGTGGTTGCGGGTAGCGACCTGCTGGAGATTTGCCACAGCCCGGAACTGATTCTGCGCAGCTACGAGGCGCTGCTAAGCGAGGCAGAGCGGTCAGCAGCATTCCGGAAACTGCTGCTCAAGCGCGCGGCGGATGTGGAACGGAAGCGTGGGCGGCTTTACAAACGGCCGATCTCGAGGGCGCTCACTCTAAAGCAATTCGAGCAACTGCAGACGCGTATAGCGCGATTCCGCGACCTGATCGCGGCCAGCGAGACTGACGCAATTGCCCCCCGGGCGGCTGCACCCGCGGAGACCTCATGAAGACGACGGCAATGACGGTGGCGGGCATGATGAGCGGCACATCGGCCGACGGCATCGATGTTGCGGTGGTGAGAATTATGCAAGCCAACCCTGGCCACAAAAACAAAGACGCGGCGAGGGCGGGGCACCCGGACTTGATAGCGGGACGCCCGGAGCGTGTTTCGTTAAAGTTGCTGGCGCATGAGGCGTTTCCATACCCGAAATCGTTGCGGCGCGCGGTGCTGGATGCGATGAACGCCGAATCGATCTCGACCGCGGAGTTGGCGCGGCTTAACTGGCGGCTCGGCATCGCTTACGCTGAAGCCGTTGAAGAGACAGTGCGGCGGCACAGGATCAAGCTCGACCTGGTGGGATGTCACGGCCAGACGCTTTATCACCAGGCACGCGCTGAAGCGTACGCGGGGCGGCGATTCGCGTGCACGTGGCAACTGGGTGAGACGCAGGCGATTGCTCAGCGCATCGGCGTACCGGTTGTTTCAAACTTCAGGCCGGCGGATATGCTTGCCGGGGGCCAAGGCGCTCCGCTGGTTTCACTTCTGGACTATGTTCTATTCGCGAGCGACAAGCGCGGGCGGGTGCTGCAAAATATCGGCGGCATTGCGAATCTCACAGCAATTGCTGCCGGCGCTGGACCCGAGAAGTTGATCGCCTTCGATACAGGGCCCGGCAACATGGTGATCGACTGGCTGGCGCAGGAGCTCTTTGGCAAGGCGTATGACCGTAACGGCGCTATTGCGGCGCGCGGCAAGGTGCTCGTACCGGCGCTGAATGATGCGCTTCGCTATCGCTATTTCAAGCTCGAACCTCCGCGCACTGCCGGCCGGGAGCAGTTCGGAAAGGCTTACGCCGCTGACTTTTTGGACAAGTGCCGCAGGCATAGCAAGCGCGGCGAGGATGCGCTGGCCACGGCGACAGCTTTGACGGCCGAGAGCATTGCGCGCAGTTATGAGCTGTTTGCAATGCCGCTCATGGAAGGCAAGCCTCTGGACTACATCGTCTCGGGCGGCGGAGCGCGCAATCGAACCTTGATGCGAATGCTGGCGACTCGCCTGGAGCCGCTGGGTGCGACGATGCGGACTCCCGAGGAATTCGGCCTGCCCGCAGAATCCAAAGAGGCCGCGGCCTTTGCGTTGCTGGCGTGGCAGACGTGGCGCCGGATGCCGGGCAATGTTCCTGCCGCTACCGGCGCGTCGAGGCCGGTGGTTCTCGGGCAGGTCACGTATATCTGAAGGGTTGGACGCCGTTTTGCCCCAATAATCCATCTCGCCAGAGGTCAATCTGTTACATGCAACCGTCTTTGAGTCATGTACTTGGGCATTGGCCGGATTGCAGGACTCCCTCTCAACTTTTTCCGGGGCTGGTTCGTCTACCTGAATAGATAATCCCCCATGGCAGGTAAACCAATCCTGCGCGGAAAGACTTATGAAGAGCACGCAAATGAGATTGACGAAAATCCCGGGATTGCTGGCACTGGCAGCGCTTTTGGTGGCGCCTATTGCCCCTGCTCAGCAGGCTGCCCCGGCCGCCCAGCCCGCCGCGGCCGCCAAGTTTCTGGGCGCAATTACGTCTATTAACGGCGACACACTGACCGTGAAGACCGCACAGGGAGATTCGCGGCAGGTCCAGGTGCCTGCCAGTGCGATCCTGAAGCGCATTGAGCCGGGCCAAACCAACCTGACTGCCGCGGTAGACATGCAGTACACCGATCTTGCGGTTGGCGACAGGGTGTTGGTGAACCTCGACCCCAGTTCCACGGCGGCTGTGCCCGCTGCGCTGCGCGTTGTTGCCATCAAGGCGGCAGATGTGCAGAAGAAGCAACAGGAGGAGGCTGAAGCGTGGCAACGCGGAGTGGGCGGCCTGGTAAAGAGTGTGGATGCCTCATCGGGTGTGATTGTGGTTTCGACCGGGGCTGGACCGACCGCGCAAAAGATAACGGTGAAGACGACTCCGGCAACCATCCTGAAGCGTTACGCGCCGGGTTCTGTGCGTTTCGATGAGGCGACGGTCGCGCCCATTACGGCGATCCAATCCGGCGACCAGTTGCGTGCAAGAGGCGAGAAGACTGCGGACACTCTTACCGCGGACGAAATAGTTTCGGGAGGATTCCGCAACATTTCAGGGACGATCACTTCGATTGATGCGGCGAACTCGGCACTCGTGGTCAAGGACCTGGTGACGAAGAAGCAGGTGACGATCCACATGGGCGCGGAGACACAGATGCGCCGCGTGCCGGATCGCATGGCCCAGTTTATTGCGATGAGGCTCAAAGGACAGACCGGAAGCGGCTACGGCGGAGGAGCATACGGTGGCGGAGCAGCGAGGCCGCAGAGCGCTGCCGGTGGAAGCAATGCTTCGGGCGGCGCGGGCGCCGGTAGTGGCTCCGGAGCCGGAAACGGCAGTGGCGGCTGGCAGGGTGGTCAACGCGGTGCCGGGGGTAGCGCGGCGGGTGGTGCAGGTGGCGGAACAGGCGATCTATCCCAGGCGCTTAGCCGTGCGCCAACGATCAAGCTGAGCGATCTTCAAAAGGGCGAAGCGGTGATGCTGGTTTCAACGCAGGGGGATTCAGACGTTACCGCTATCACCGTGCTGGCTGGCGTAGAGCCGCTGCTTGAAGCGCCCGCGAGCCAGGACCTGCTGTCGAACTGGAGCATGGGATCGAGCGCACCGGAAGCAGCCCAATAGAGGCAATCACAGACTTATCAGGAAAAAAGAGGAAACGTGTACTTACGAGTTCGTTGCTTTGTTCATATTGTTATTGCGTTGGCACTTGCCATGGTTGGAATGATGGCGCGAGCCCAGGCGGCCACGCCGTCTGGTGGCGTCCAGGCCACTGCGACTGCTGTGCCCGCCACTACCGGCACGCTGCACGGCCACATTGCCGACCAGACCGGCGCGTTAATTCCCGGCGCGCAGGTCATTGTCACAACGGATAAGGGCAAGCAAGTTGCGCAAACCAGCGCCGATGCCGCGGGCGGATACTCGGTGCGGGGACTCGCCGCAGGGAGTTACGTTATTCAAGCCACGTACTCAGGCTTTGCACCGTTTGTCTCTACCCCAATTCCTCTCGCGGCGGGCCAGGTTAAGAACGTCGACATCAAGATGGCGATTGAGGCAGCGCAACAGCAAGTGGTGGTGAGCGACGAGGGCGGGCCGCAGGTAAGCGTTGAGGCCGGCCAGAACTCCAACGCGATTGTGCTCAAAGGCAGCGACCTGGATGCCCTCTCTGACGATCCCGACGAGTTGCAAAACGAATTGACAGCTCTGGCGGGTCCTTCAGCCGGACCGAATGGGGGCCAGATATACATCGATGGCTTTACCGGCGGAACGCTGCCGCCCAAATCGGCAATCCGCGAAATCCGCATCAACCAGAACCCCTTTTCAGCAGAGTTCGACCGCCTGGGCTACGGCCGTATCGAGATCTTGACCAAACCTGGAACCGATGTTCTGCACGGCCGTTTTTTTGTTCAGGGCAATGATGATGCCTTCAACACGGGGAACCCGTTCACCACGGTAATTCCGGCGTATCACAGCATTCAGGGCAACGGAACGGTAAGTGGAGCGCTCTCGAAGTGGGCCTCGTTCTTCTTCAGCGTTGAGCAGCGCAACAACCAGGACGCCAGCATCTACACGGTGCAGACCGCCGACCTGGATTCGACTTCGGGCGTCTACTACGTTCCCACCATCAACGGAAACACGGGCGACGTGGCAGCGCAGACCGGCAGCCTGTTTGCGCCGTCGACACACACCGAAGTTTCTCCGCGCATTGATCTGCAACTGGGGCAGAAGAACACGCTCACACTGCGGTACCAATTCGCCCGCAATGCTGCCAGCGGCTCGATCGGCTCCACGTCGCTGCCGACGCTGAGTTCCAGTTCCGACTCGACCGACAACACGGTGCAGATCAACGATTCCCAAATCATCACTGAACGAATTGTGAATGAGACCCGCTTTGAGTATGAGCGAGGAAACTCATCCACCACTCCGGTGAGCACGGCTCCTACAGTAAGCGCTCCAGGCTTCTTTACTTCGGGTGGCAACGGCGCGCAGCGAAACACCAGCGACAGCGATCATTTCGAACTGCAGAACATAACAACGATGACCGCGGGGGCGCATGCCATCAAGATAGGCGCATGGCTGCGCGACAATCATGAAGCAACTTCGACCGATTCGGGATTCAACGGCAGTTTCAGTTTTGCAACGGTTTACGATTATGCCGGCGCGCTGAATAAACTTGCCACCGGAACGGCCTGCCCGACGGCGCCGTCAGCCAACGACTTTACCTGCGGCTCTACGAATGCGCCCATCATCCTGAATTACACCACCGGTCCAATGGGCTTCAACGGAAATGTTTTTGACGGCGCGTTGTACTTCCAGGATGATTGGAAGGCCCGTTCGTACCTCACGGTCTCTGGCGGGTTGCGCTGGGAGACACAGAATCACGTTGCCGACCACGATGACTGGGCTCCGCGCGTCGCTTTCGCTTATGCTCTCGACGGGCACAAGAAGGGTGCGGTATCGAAGACAGTTCTGCGGGGCGGCTTCGGCATGTTCTACGACCGTTTCGGGATCGGCAGCCTGATGGGGCTCGAGCAGTTCAACGGGAATCCGTTGAAAAGCCAAACCGCGACAGTGATCAGGAACCCAACCTGTTTCGATCCCACCAGCCTGGCAAACGCCATAGCGCAGGGCTGCGGGACCGCCAGTCAGGTAGGTTCACAGTTCAATACGGTGGATTCGACCTACCACTCGCCGTATACCGAACAATTTGGCGCCACGCTGGAGCGTCAACTCACCAAGACCGCTACTCTCACTCTTACCTATCTTCACTCTTTTGGCGTTCATCAGTTGGTGACGCGCGACGCAAACGCCTATCTGCCAGGGACCTATGCGGATGGGAGTTCAACATTGACGGGTGTGCGGCCTGACCCATCCCTGGGAATTGTCGACCAGTACTTTCCTGAGGCGGTCTTCAAGCAGAATCAACTCATCGTCAATGTGAGAGCGCAGGTCTCAAAGAACTTCAACATGTTCGGCTTCTACAACGTCACCGATGCGCACTCGAACGGTGGAGGCGGTTCGAGCCCATCCAACTCATACGATCTGGATCAGGACTACGGCCGCGCCGGATTTGTACGCCCGCAGATGCTGTTCCTGATGGGCACTTACAACGGCCCATGGAAGCTATCGTTTAATCCCTTCCTGATTGCGCAGGCGGGACGACCTTTCAACGTGACGGTTGAAAACGACCTGACCGGCGATAACTTTTTCAACGACCGGCCCGGAGTAGTTGCTTCTTCAGACTGCGCGGCGAGCGCGGGTCCCCAGCCTTCGCAGTACGCCATGACGCCGTTTGGATGCCTCGACACTCTTCCGCTTGCGGGTGAGACGATGCTCCCAATCAACCTCGGAAACTCTCCTTCCTCTGTTGCGCTGAATCTGCGCGTCAGCCGGGCATGGGGTCTGGGACCGAAGACCGCAACTACGGGCGGTCCGACTCCTGGCGGAGGTCCTCCCCCGGGCGGCGGTGGTGGCCGTGGCGGCGGTGGCGGCTTTGGTGGTTACGGCGGTCCCATGGGCGGCGGCCGAGGCGGCCCATTTGGCGGCACCAACACCGGCCGCAAGTATGCGCTCACGTTCAGCGCGCAGGCATTGAACCTCTTCAACGATATCGATTACGGAACCCCGTCGGGCGTGGTGGCTCCGGCATGGGACTCGTCCACTGGCGTCACGGGACCGGGAAGCCGATTCGATAAGTCGACCAGCCTGGCAGGCGGAATGTTTGCTTCGCCCTCGGGTTCGGCGGCACGCAGAATCTTTGTTATGGCTGCGTTCCAGTTTTAAGAACAGTTGTCAGTGATCAGCGGTCAGAACAAGCAAAAACGGAGTCACTTGGGAAAAGGCTGGAGTGCTGCACTCCGGCCTTTTTTCTTTCAGGTTTCACAGCCGGTCACTTCGCTTTTAAGGCCAGCGCACGATACAGCGTCTCCCACTCTTCAACTCGGGAATCGAAGTTGAAGCCAGCTTGAATGCGCATGCGCGCTGTTCGGCCGATTACCAAACGATCTGCCTCAGGTTTGCGCATCAGCTCGAGCATGGCATCGGCGAGGGCTTCGGGATCATGTGCGGGAACCAGCGGTCCCGTCTCGCCAACCAGTTCGCGAACGCCGCCCACATCGGTTGCGACAATCGGCTTCTCCATCGCCATGGCTTCGGCAATCGCCAGCGGCATGCCTTCCCAGGCTGAACTCAAGACAAATCCGTCGGCTGCATCGAGCAAAGCAGGAAGGTCGTGGCGCAGGCCTAAGAATTGCATCGAGCGGCTTAAGCCGAGATTTGCAGCCAGTGCGCGGAGCCGCGATTCCTCGTGCTCGCTTCCCTGCCCCGCGATCCACAAAAATGCATTCGGATTGGACTTCAGGACGCGGGTAAATGCTCCAAGCAGGTTGGGATAATCTTTCGCCGCCGTGATTCGTCCCTCAGCGAGCCATACGAATTTGTCATCTGCGCCGAGGCTCTCTCTCAAGGTTGTACGTCGCGTCGCGTCCGGAGTGAATTCGCCCAGGTCGATTGCGTTGGGAACGACCGTGCATTTTTCCGCGCTGACGGCCTTTAGCTTCACGAATCGATCGGCTGCGGCCTGGCACACTGCAGTGGTTCGCGTGGACAAACCATCCGTCAGCCGATAAGCCAGCATGCGCAGCCTGCCGCCTTCGTAGATGTTATGGATGGTTGAAATCACCATCGGCCGGCCTGCGAATCGGCTCACAATCCGCGCAAAAATATTGGCATGAAAGCTGTGGCTGTGAATCACGTCCGGCTTCAGACTGCGCAAAGTGTGGCGCGCGCGACCAAAAACCGCAACGAGACTGAACGGGTTACTGTGAAGATTGAGGCGAATGACTGGCAGCGTGGTACGCCATTCCAGGCTTGACTGCGCCAGCAGCGTCACCAGCGTCACGGTGTGACCGCGGCTGGCCATGCGACCGGCGAGTGCGAGCACTTGTTTTTCCGCGCCGCCGACGCGGAGCGAGGCGAGCATGTAGACGATCCGCATTCGAACATTTGTCTCGAAGGTTCGGATCGATGATATCGTGCGCGGTCATTTGCCCGCTTTTTGAAGCCTGCGCGAGATCAGCGTATCGACTGCAATTGCGCCCGGGCCGAGGATGAGGATGAGCAGCGCTGCGAACCAGTATGTGTAGGGCGTTGCGCCGTAAAAGTCGCTGGGATTCGAGAAGAAATGCAGGAAGTTGACGCGATCGTCGGGAACGCTCAGGTAGGCCATGGTCATGTTGACGAAGAGAACCAGTGAAACCAGGCGCGATGCGACGCCGGCAAAGAAAAGCGCGCCGCCGATGAATTCCACCAGCGCCACCATTAATGCAGTGGCGCCGGGCGCGGGTAGATTGAGCGTCGCGAAGAACTCTGTGACTTTATCGAGGTGCGTGAGTTTGCCCCAGCCGTCCTGCATGAACTGGAATCCCCAATAGAGGCGGATCGCCAGCAACAATGGGCTTTGCAGGTGGTTGAGCAATGCCACCGCGCTGCGGTATGCGGAGATTAATCTATTGAACATCGGTCGTCCTTCGTGCCGCTCAAATCAGGGGCGCAAATCCATCCCAGTTCGGCCCACTGGTTGAACCACTTCTGCAACTTCGCGGCGCGCTGCTCCACCGGAATGCTCGAATCGGCGAAGCCCGCTTCAATGGCATCGGCAAGCGTCTTTCCGCTGTTAAGCGCAGCCAGCATCACAAACGCCTCGCGCTCCAAACGCAGGTAATAGACCGAGAACTCCACGCGATGCGCAGCCAGCCAGGTGCGCTTGCGCCGGATCCGCGGCAGCTTTGCCGGCGGCTGTTCTTCTTCATCGGAGCCGATGCCCGCTTCACTGGTCTGGCGTTTTTCACGCTGATGCAACTGGAGTACGAGATCTTCCGCCGGGTAGTTGAGTTCCATCAACTCGATGTGCGGCTGCAGGGCAAGCCGCGACGAAGCGTCGAGCGCGGCAATCTGCTCGAGCGTCAGCGGAGTCCGCTGGGCCGAATCGAAGGAAACTACAAAGGCCCATTCGATTTTTGCGATGTCGACTGCGAGCGAATGACGGCGGCCGGCAAACTCGGGATGCGCTGAAAGCCACGCCGGCAGATGCGAGCCGATATTGCGCATGGTGAACGAGCGGCTGGGGTGCTCGTTCAGGTACGCGACTGAAAGCGCGGCGAATTTACGCGAGCCTAACACGGCGCACAGCGCAACAAAGTCCTCGGCCAGCCCGGTCAGTACGCGGAACCAGTACTGCCGGTTGTAGATTTCAAGGCGCTCGAATGCGTTGAGGCGGCTGTTGGGGGCGATAAAGGAGGCCGCAACGCCGGCCATGGCGCGGCCGTCGGCTGCGTGAGACTGCATGCCCTCGTCGGGAGTGAGCGGCTGCATGACTGCGGCCGCCATTTCGCGCTGGATGGATTCAAGGTTCATGACGCGGCCTCGACCAGTTCGGGCGCTGGCTGCTCGCGATGCAGGTAGCGATTGGCTTTAAGCGCCTCGGCGTGCACTTCGTCAAAGCTCGGAATGTGATCGTCCCACTCGAGCAGCGTGGGCGTGGGTCCGCAGCGCTCAATGGCGCGCGCATAGAGTTGCCACACGGGATCGATGACAGGATGGTCGTGGGTGTCGAGGATGTATTTTTCGTAGCGCGAGTGGCCGGCAATATGAATCTGCGCCACACGGTGCGCCGGGACCGCATTCACATAGTCCATTGGATTGAACTCGTGATTCATGGCGGAGACGTAGATATTGTTCACGTCGAGCAAAATACCGCAGTCGGCACGTTCTACTACTTCGGTCAGGAACTCCCACTCGGACATCTCCGATGCAGTGAAGGCCGCATACGAACTTACGTTCTCGACCGCCACGGGAATCTCAAGAAAGTCCTGAACCTTGCGCACGCGCTCCACCGTTCTCTCAACAGCTTCCCAGGTGTAAGGCAGTGGAAGCAGATCGTGGGTGTATGTGCCGTCGACTGAACCCCAGCAGAGATGGTCGCTCAGCCAGGGCGTCTTAGTTCGGCGCACAAGCTGTTTCAATCGCCGCAGATGCTCGGGATCGGGCTCTGTGACGCTGCCAAAGTACATAGAGACGCCGTGTTGCACCACCCGGTAGCGCTCCATGATCTGGTCGAGCATTGCCAGCGGGCGGCCGGCGTCGATCATAAAGTTTTCAGAGATGATCTCGAACCAGTCGACCACCGGTTTGCGCGAGAATATGTGCTCGTAGTGCGGAATCCGCAAGCCGATTCCGACTCCGTGGTCTGCATACGCGTTAAATCGATTGCCGGGCATAGGACAGTGGTCAGTGTGCAGTGGTCAGTGATCAGTGGACGGTGAATGGTGGGCAGACTAATGTGCGAGGGGCCGGAGGAACAGTTTGACCTCAGTCAGGAGGCAACACTTCCGGTCCCTCGTGTGGTGGTAGTTGGATTATGCGAAGCTGGCCTTGGGCATCTTGGAGCCGTCGGTTGCGCAGCCGCCCTTGCCTTTGCAGGTGTTCTTGCCTTTGCAGCCCTTGTCGCTCGACTTGCAGCCGCCCTGTCCCTTGCAATCGTTTTTGCCTTTACAGGAGTGCTTGGCAGGGGCGTCAGAGGAGCCGAAGCTGAGACCGGCCTTGGTGAAATGGGCCGTGCCGTTCGAAGCGGAGTTTGTCGATTGGGCTGCGACCGTAGTGCCACCGGTGAGACCGGCGAGAGCTGCGGTCAAAAGCAGAGCATTCAGTTGATTCTTCATTGGGATTCAAGACCTCGCTGGGGGTTGGGGCGGAAGGGGCTCCGCGGTTTGGGATGCGCAGGGGGTAGATTCGACCCATCCCGCAGTTAAGGCTACGAACCTGAGACAATACGTCTCAGGGAATAGTTACAAGGAAAACGCCCTCTCGTAAATGAATTTCTTCTCATTGGGCGGTTTGCATCGCGGCAATTTGACGTCCCGGGGCCGAAATTGGCGACCCGATGGCCGATGCGCTACCCTGATTCAACCCGGAATTCCTTCACCTCTACCGGCTTCAGGAGGTCATTTGAAATCCACCAAAGGCCTGGAACTTGTAACCGGCGTAAGCGTGGTTCTGGCCGTATTGCAGAGTTTGTGTACCGCGGTGGTAACTATCAGCGGGATAAGAGTGCTGATAGGCCTGGGCGCGCTGGCTGCCAGCAGCATTGCGGCCCCGTTGCTTGAGTTTCACCAGGACGCAATCCGCATTCCCATGCTGATATTGGCCGTCGCCGGGTCGTTGCTGAACCTCGCTGTCCTGGCATGGATATGGCATCTCCGCTCGCGGCCCGAGGCCAAATGGCGCCAGAAAGAGATTGAGCCAAAGCAGCGACGCTCAGAGCGATTGCAGGTAGCTATGGCGTTGATCACGCTTGCTCTTGTGGGAGTTGAATTGTGGGCGCACGGAGTGGTGCATCGCAAGCCGCCGGCACCGCAAATCGCGATTCAACTGAACAGCCACTCGTAAGTCCCAACGGCGGAATCAATCACTTTTCAGAAGAGAGCACCGTTTCAAGCCGATCGTGTAGACGCTCGCTGAAACCGGCGGGCAGTTCAAAGACACGGTCGTCGGCAACCAGCACCACTACGTTGCGGGTTGAGTCGAGCACCGCCGAGCAAATCTCGCAGGTCTCAAGATGCTTGTCGATTTCTGCGCGCAGGGCCGCGTCCACGTCGCCGTCGATGTACGCGGAGATGTGCTGCCAGACGTGTTCGCAGTCGATTCTCATTTTCCCCAGCCAAACAATCCGTGTCTCGGTGCAAACGATTTCAACTTATGAGCCAGTTTACGCTGCAAAAGTGCCCTGGCGCGGTGCAGACGAACTTTCACAGCCCCCTCGGTAATCCCCAGGGCAGCCGCGGTTTCGCACACATCCATCTCTTCGATGTCTCTCAGCATCACTGCGTTACGGTAAATATCGGGCAGGCTGTCAATGGCCTCGCGAAGCAGTCCTGCCAGCTCCTGCTTTTCCAGCGCTTCGGCCGGCACCTCGCGCCAACTGGTGAGCACGGCCGGGGTAAAATCGCCCGAATCTTCGCCGGTAAGGGCATCCAGCGAATCCTCGCGCAGCCGGTCGGTTTTACGCAGCCTGCCCAGCCCCTCGTTGCGGGCAATTGAGAGCGCCCAGGTCTTGAATTGCGAATCGCCCCGGAAGAGGTGAAGGTTGCGGAAGACCTTGATCGCGGTCTCCTGTGCAGCATCTTCAGCATCGGCCTCGTTATGCAATATGGAGAGCAACAAGAAGAAGATGGCGCGCTCACAGGGACGGATAAGTTCATGAAACAACTGATGTTCGCCAGCAAGAATCCGGCGGATGCAGTCTGCTTCAAACTCCGGATTAGGGGCTTTTGCCATTTCTGAAGCTATTGAACCCGGGGGGATGGAGCATGACCCAGGTCTGCGTTCACGTTCTCTTGAAGAGGATATAGGGCCGGGGATAAACGGGGTAAATATTTTGGGCTCAGGCGCCAGTATTTTCTTAGCTAAAAACAATCGTTACAGCAAAAATCTAAAAACAATCGTTGCAATAAAAACCAAATTGGGCTGTACAATTGGCGCACAAGCACAACCTTCTGGGAGGCCCCAATGGCCGGAGACATGCAATTAACTTGTAGCGACTGTGGACAGGAGTTCACGTTTACCGCTGCCGATCAGCAATTCTTTTCAGAGAGAGGGTTTTCAACCCCAAAACGCTGCAAGCCATGCCGCCAGGCTAAGAAAGCCGAGGGCGGCGGTGGTGGTGGAGGAGGATACCGGTCAGCCCCAGCTCAGGGAACTCCAGTGATTTGTTCGAATTGCGGACAACCGACGACAGTGCCTTTTGAGCCTCGCGGTGACCGTCCTGTTTTTTGCCGCGACTGCTATGTTGCGCGCAAAGGCGGCGGTGGTGGTGGCGGCGGCCGGGGTCGGTAGTTGGTTTCAAAAACCCTGCTGAGACAATTCAAGCCTTTAAACCCGATGTGCGGGATTGGTGCGCCTGCACCCCGGATCGCCAGGTCCGGGACCGGATATGTGCCCCTCTAAAGGGCAAAAACGACTGATTACGGGGTTCGAATCCACGCTTCTTGTGCGTGCAGGCAGTGATCCAGAACACGGCCTGCGACCGCAAACCGGCGTCAAAATCGACCTGCCATCAATGAATTCGGCCGCATGGGACCGTTCATAGACGGTGTGCGGCGGCGGAATGATCGCTGGCGGACGAGTGAGGGCGCAATGGAAGTTCGGGTTAAGCAAACTGAAGGAGTACGGTTTTCGGTCAAGGCAAGAACACACGAATTGTTCAGCGATCAGCCGGCGGAAAACGGCGGGGACGACACCGGGATGACGCCCCCTGAACTGCTGCTTGGCGCGCTGGGGTCGTGTGCGGCATATTACGCGGTTGAATATTTGCGCGCACGTAAGCTGGCCGAGTCCGGAGTGAAGGTGCGGGTGACGGCTGAGAAGTTTACGCAGCCGGCCAGGCTTGGCAATTTTGTGGTGACGGTGAGCTGTCCGGTGCCGCTCTCGGGTGCACACAACGAGGGCCTGCTGCGCGCCGTCCAGCATTGCCCGATCCACAACTCGCTGGCGTTCCCCGCCAGGATTCGGGTGGAAATCCCTGCAATGCAGCCGGTTCTCACGGCCAGTTGACGACGAGCAGGCATTAGGGACCAGGCAATTGGATTCAGGGAGCGGTCAACAGAAACAGGCCGCAGGCATCTCAAAGGTGAAAAGCCTGCTGCTAGATTCCACTATGACGTTGCGGGAAAAATAGCTGTTTCCTAGACCCTGAACCCTGGTCACTGCCTTACGTGATTTTCACGCTCTTGCCGCGCGAGAGCACGGCCGCCTGGCGGCGATTCTTTGAGGCATGGTCGATTTCTTTCCAGAAGCCGATAAAGTAATCCACAGCCGAGACCGTCGAGACGACCACAGTGAAGTAAACCGCGGCAATCGCAAACCACTTGATCGGAATCACCAGGAACCCGATCTGCCAGTGATCCCAGCGATGAGCCAGGATTACCAACACGACTGAGACAATCTGAACCACCGTTTTCAGTTTGCCCAATTCGCTGGCAGTGATCGTAAATCCTTCAGAGGAGGCGATCGAACGCAGTCCCGAAATCAGAAACTCGCGGCTGATGATCACCACGGCGATCCATACCTTCACCACCTCTGGGTTGTAGGCCACCAGAGCAATCAGAGCCGCCGTCACCATGATCTTGTCGGCCAGCGGATCGAGGAGCATTCCCATGGTGGTGATCTGCCCGCGCCTGCGCGCAAGGTAACCGTCAAGCCCATCGGTAATTGACGCCAGAACAAACAAAACCGACGCTAGAATCTCCTGCGGACCTGCCGGTCCCTGCCACGGAAAATGCGTGGAGAGTATCCACAAAAGAAGCGGGATCATCAAGATCCTGCTCATCGTGATGGAATTGGGCAGATTCATGCTTAAAATGGCGCCGGAACGGAAACCCTCGTGGCTACATTATTGCACTGAATGTGCGCATTTCGCCGTGTCCTGGAGCCGATGAGGGCTCCAGGGCCGCCGGATCATTTACATTCAATGCCATGTCGATGGTCCAAGCCCAATACACCGCGGACCAAGTTCTGCACGCCTTTCGTCACGATGAAGCGTATCTGTTTCTAGGTTCCGCATTTGTGACCGTGGGCGCCGTGTGCGTGGGCTACTGCTTTCTGCGCAGGCGATTCGAACCGTTACTGGTATGGCTGGCAGCATTTGCAGGACTCTACGGCCTCCGCCTTTGGCTGCAGTCTTCCCTTATGGGTTTCGAACTCGCGCGCAGCCTGCTCCTTACCCGGATATCCGTTGCGATTAACTTTCTCATCCCCATACCCGGATTTACGTTTCTGCAGATAGCCGGTTTTGCTGGACGCACCAAAGACCGCAAGCTCTGGCGATTCAGAGTTGTCTTCCTGATTCTTGTCGTCGCCACCCTGATCTTTGGGCCGCAGCCGCTCTTCTTCACCATCAACAACATCGTGGTCACGATATTTCTGTGGATCCTCTTCTTCCGCTCGTTCGGTAAACAGATTGGTAGCCGCGAGCTTGCAGCCGTGCGCATTGGCGTTTTGACCTTCGTGGCGCTGGCATTGTTCGACAACACAGTAGGGGCCGTTTGGGGTTTGTACCGCTTTGAGCCTTTTGGCTTCGCTATCATGCTTGGCGCCTTCGGCTATATGGCGGCGCGTCGTACGCTGGACCGCGAAGTTGAGCTGGGCGAGATCCAGAAAGAACTCGAACTCGCCAGGAATATCCAGCAGTCGATTCTGCCGGCAGGCTTTCCAAACACTGCCAACTTCAGCGTGGCGGCCGGCTACCGGCCCATGAACTCAGTGGCCGGAGACCTTTACGACTTTCTATTGGCCAGCGATAGTGAAGCGGGATTGCTGATTGCCGATGTTTCGGGGCATGGAGTTCCGGCGGCCATGATTGCCGCAATGGTGAAGATGTGTGCCAATTCAAGAAGGGCACAGGCCGCCCAACCCGCCGCTCTATTGCGGGAGATGAATACGGCTCTCTTCGGCAGTACGCACGGTGAAATGATCACGGCGGCGTATCTTTATCTCAATGCTGAAAGCCATGAGATGTGCTACGCAGCCGCGGGCCATCCAGCCATGCTCCTGCTTCGCGAGGGCAACGTATCTGAAATCGTCGAGAACGGCCTGCCGCTGGCTGCGGCTGCGCTGGACAGCTACCGGGAAAAACGTCTGGCCTTGAAGACCGGCGACAGATTCCTTCTCTATACCGACGGGCTGGTTGAGGCGCGCAACGGCGCAGGCGACATGTTCGGCGAAGATCGGCTCAACCAATCATTGGCTGCAACGGCGGAATTACCGGCTGAGGCCGCGGCAGCGCAGATCATGGCGGCTGTAGAACGCTGGTCGGCAGAGCCGGACGACGATCGCACAGCGTTGGTCTGCGATTATCTTGGCGCGCAAGAGGCCTGACCGCCAGCTCAGTTCCCTGCCCGCGCTACTTCTTTGCCGTCGCGATGCTCAGCAAGTAAATTCTCGTCAGATAGGCTCCCTGGTCGGAATCGATCTGTTCAAGATCCAGCAATTCCACCGCGCGCGACAAAATCAGCCTGGTGCGGAAGTAGTAAGTCTGCCCGGCAACAGCGGTGAAGTGCGCCAGTTCGGTGCGCTGGCCCGCAACCGATGTCTGCAGATCGGTGCAAACGTGATGCTCGCCGGGCGCGATTGGAACCGCAAACCACGAACTGCCATGGTTGGCTCCGGCCCAGGCGCCATCAAGAGCGTAGCGTGAGGTTGGATACCAGAGCAGCCCGGAACCCGAGACGTCGCCCGTGTCGTGAATAAAGACCACCTGCGCCTTGCCGGCTGGAGGTAGAACCTGGGCAGGCGGTGCGCTTTGCAGTTTGACCTTGAAGTTTGTGCCATCTCCGCACGACGACGGGAATGCGTTGGGATTTTGTGGCCATGCAACGGTAGCCAAAGCGAAAACCAGCAATGCAGCTTTCATATTTGCTCTCCTGATTTCTCTTATGAATTCTGCGTGCTTGGATTCCAGGGGCAAGGCTTTGGTGGTCCGTATACGTGCAATAGAAAGAGCGGAATGGGCACTCGTCCCATTCCGCTCTATTGTCGTTTGATTGATATGTGACTTAGCTCACGCGTAAATGCCGCGCTGCTTGATGGTGAACGCCACGCGGTCGATAGCCAGCATGTAAGCCGCAATGCGGTTGTTCACGTTGTGCGCCTCGGCGTAGCGAACCACGTCGTCGAAGCTGTCGCGCAATATGGTTTCGAGCTGCTCGTTGACGATGGCTTCTTTCCAGAAGTAGCCCTGGCGGTCCTGCACCCACTCAAAGTAACTTGCCGTTACTCCGCCGGCGTTGGCCAGAATGTCGGGCACGATGAATATGCGCTTGTCGGCCAGAATTTCGTCGGCAACCGCGGTGGTGGGTCCGTTTGCGCCCTCAACCACAATGCGCGCCTTGATCTTGTCGGCGTTGCGGCTGGTGATCACATTTTCTGTCGCCGCTGGAATCAGGACATCGCACTCACTCACCAGCAGTTCTTCGCTGGGCATGGCTTCAGCGCCGCGGAAGTCAAGAATCGTCTCGTTGCGGTACTTGTGCTCCAGCAACTGGTGAATATCGATCCCGTTGGGATTGAAAACTCCGCCATCCTTCTCGGCAATACCGATGATCTTGTATCCGCGCTCCTGCATGAGGCGCGCTGCATTTGAACCCACATTGCCAAAGCCCTGGATAATTACCCGGCAGCCTTCGACTTGCATGTTCAGGTAACGCAGGCTCTCGTCGCACACCACCAGCACCCCGCGGCCAGTGGCTTCAACGCGTCCGCGCGAGCCGCCGATGTTGAGCGGCTTGCCCGTCACCACGCTGGTAACTGTCTGGCGCATGTGCATCGAGTAGGTATCCATGATCCATGCCATGGTCTGCTCGTTGGTGTTGACGTCGGGCGCGGGAACATCTTTCTCAGGGCCGATGAACTCGATGATCTCCGAAGTGTACCGGCGCGTCATCCGTTCCAGCTCGCCGCGGCTCATGTGTTTCGGGTCGCAGATAACCCCGCCCTTGGCGCCGCCGAATGGAATGTTTACTACCGCGCACTTCCAGGTCATCCAACTGGCCAGCGCGCGCACTTCGTCGAGCGTAACGTCCGGCGAGTAGCGGATGCCGCCCTTGGCCGGCCCGCGTGCCATCGAGTGTTGTACGCGGAATCCGGTGAACATCTCGATCTTTCCGTCGTCGAGTGTCACCGGAAAGTGAACAATGATCTCCCGTGATGGGGAGCGCAGCACCTTCCACAATCCTTCATCGAGATTGAGCTTGCGTGCCGCAAATTCGAACCGGGCGCTTTGGGCTTCCCAGGGGTTGATCTCCTGTTCCAAAGACACCGTTGTATTAGCAATGGGCATAACCTTCTTCTCCGTATTCGCCGTGGCGCCGCGGGCACTCTATTACTCAAGCGCGCGGACGCGGCGAATTTTGTTGGAAACCCAGGGCTCTCTTTCGCACCATTCCCCCTGAATCTACCCTGAACCGCGGGTTCGGATTCGGCGCGAATGGCCCTTGGACCAAACTTTGTGAGGATAGGCCCGCGCCGGGGAGACCGTCAAGCGGTTAGGACACGGCAAGTAACCCCCTGATTCCCGGCCCGGGCTGCGCCTCGAAGATCGGCGCTGAATTGGGTCAAAACCGGGCTCAAGCCTTACATCCGGCGCCGGAAACAAGCCGGGAACGGCATCCGGGCGCCTTCCCGGGCCTGGAAGCTGGCTTCTGAAACGGGGCCCCGGAGGGTCGAAGCCGCGCTTACGGCGCTGAGGCCAGGTGAGCAAAATGAGTCAGACTCGTCTGCCTGCTGTGTGGTGTGCTTTCACGTATAAGCGCATTGTTTTCTTCTCAAGAAACAAGATGATTGGAAACGGGCCTCAGCCGACAATTCCGCCGACTGACGAATGGAGCGCATCAGCGCCAGCCAGTTCGCACTGGGAACACCGGAGCACCGGGCTCTGTCGAGAACAAGGAAACAAGATGAAGTCTTTCTTGAACCGGAAGGTTCGGCTCGCATTCGGGTTTGCCATGTTGACCCTGCTGCTGATGGGGTCATTCTCCTATCGCTGGATGGTCATCTCAGAACAAAGCAGCCAGTTGGTTCGGCACACGCACGCGGTGATCGAGAGTATCCAGGATCTGGCGCTCACAATGGAGAACATCGAGTCCAGCAGCCGCGGCTTTGTGCTCTCCGGCAATGAATCGGACCTGAGCCCCTATCGAGCTAATGTACTCAGGGCGGGACAGGATCAGGCGACCATACGCACCCTTACAGCGGATAACCCGGCCCAGCAAAACCATTTTCCCATCGTCGAAACCCTGTCCACAGAGCGGATTGCGCACGCCGACATGATGATCGGTCTGCGCCGAAACGAGGGATTGGATGCCGCAATAGCGGCCATCGATCGCGGGCCTGAAGACCAGGTCAACGACGAGTTTCAAGCGGTTATCGACAAGATGCAGGATGAAGAACTGCGATTGCTGGCGATTCGCATGGAGACCACGGATCGCGACCGCAACCAGACGCGGATGATTCTGATTGTCGGAACGCTGCTGGGAATTCTGATCGCCGGGATTGCCGCGTGGTCTGCAGTGCGCGACAGCAACCGGCGGGCTACGACCGAAGAGGCATTGCAGCAAAGCGAGGAGAAATACCGGATGCTCCTCGACGGGGTGCAGGACTACGCCATCTTCATGCTTGACCCGCGCGGGACGGTGGTGAGCTGGAGCGCCAGCGCGGCGCATATCAAGGGATACACCTCGCAGGAGATGATTGGCCAGAACTTCTCCCGCTTCTTTACTCCTGAAGACGTGCGCCGGGGCAGGCCGGAAGAGGTACTGAGGCTGGCTGCCACCAACGGCCGCCACGAGGAATTCGGGATGCGTGTGCGCAAGGACCGCACGGAGTTCCTGGCCAGTGTGACCTTCATCGCGTTGCGGGACTCGGCCGGCAATCTTCGCGGATTCTCTGAGATCTGTCGCGACCTTAGCGAGCACAAGCAGTCGGAAGTGCGTTACCGCGGCCTGCTTGAAGCCGCTCCCGACGGCATGGTGGTGGTGAACCAGGCCGGAGAGATTGTGTTGCTCAATGCCCAGGCAGAGAAGCAGTTTGGATATCGCCGGGATGAGCTTCTGGGCCAGAAAGTGACCAACATCATCCCTACTGGATTTGCCGAGCGCCTCATCGCCGACGGAACGCGCACCGCGGCCGAAGCGCTGGCCCAGCAGATTGGCACTGGCATTGAACTCAATGGAAAACGAAAGGATGGGACCGAATTTCCGATCGAGATCATGCTCAGCCCATTGGAGAGCGCGGAGGGCATCCTAATTACCGCGGCGATCCGCAATATCTCCGTGCGCAAGGACGCCGAAAAGCACCTGGCGCAGATGGAAGGCAGGTACCGCGGGCTGCTTGAAGCCGCTCCCGACGGCATGGTGGTGGTGAACCAGGGCGGAGAGATTGTGCTGCTCAATGCCCAGGCAGAGAAGCAGTTTGGATATCGCCGGGATGAACTACTGGGCCAGAAAGTGACCAACATCATCCCTACTGGTTTTGCCGAGCGCCTCATCGCCGACGGAACGCGCACCGCGGCTGAAGCCCTGGCCCAGCAGATCGGCACCGGCATCGAACTCACCGGAAAGCGACGGAATGGCAGCGAGTTCCCCATCGAAATTATGCTGAGCCCGCTGGAGAGTCCCGAAGGAATTCTGGTGACAGCGGCAATCCGCAATATCTCCGTCCGCAAAGATGCGGAAAAGCACCTGGCGCAAATGGAGGAAAGATATCGGGGCTTGATGGAAGCGGCTCCGGATGGAATGGTGGTGGTGAACCAGGCCGGAGAAATCGTTCTGCTCAACGTTCAGGCAGAGAAGCAATTCGGCTACCGCCGCGATGAGCTTCTCGACCAGAAGGTGACCAACATCATTCCCGAGGGCTTCGCGGAGCGGCTGGTCGCCGACGCCCTTCGCACCACTGCGGAGGCGCTGGCTCAGCAGATAGGTACCGGGATTGAGCTCCATGGACGGCGAAAGGATGGGACCAGGTTCCCCATCGAAATCATGCTCAGTCCGCTGGAGAGTGCCGAAGGAATCCTGGTGACAGCGGCCATCCGCGACATCAGCGAGAGAAAGCAACTGGCACGGCAATTACACCAAAGCCAGAAGATGGAAGCAGTTGGCCAGTTAACGGGCGGAATCGCTCACGATTTCAATAATCTGCTCGGCGTAATTATTGGAAATCTGGATCTGCTCGACCGCCTGGTAACCGGCAACGAAGCGGCGGTTAAGCGAGTGCGAACTGCGCAAAAGGCAGCCGTGCGCGGCGCGGATATCACGCGGCGCCTGCTGGTCTTCTCCAGCAACGAAGAGTTGAAGCCTTCGGTTGTCCTGCTCGCAGATTCGATTCAGAACACTATCGAATTGGCAACCCGCGGCCTTGGTCCGGAAATCAGGATCACGACCCACATCGACGAATCGGTACCGCCGCTGTTCGTCGACCCCGCCGGGCTTGAGAGCGCGTTCCTCAATCTGGTGGTCAATGCGCGCGATGCCATGCCCAAAGGCGGCTCCATCATCATCAGTTCCGAGCTGCAGAACCTCGGCGGCAGCCATCCGGTAGTCCAAGCCGGCGATTTGAAAGCCGGCCAATACGTTTGTGTGCGTGTTACGGATACAGGGCAAGGCATGTCGAAAGAAACCCTTGAGCGCGCCTTTGAGCCGTTCTTTACCACCAAGCAACGTAACAAAGGCACGGGCCTGGGACTGGCCATGGTCTACGGCTTCGTCAAGCAGTCGGGCGGTACCGTGCGTGTTTACAGCGAGCTCGGCCACGGAACCACAGTCTCGCTTTATCTACCTCTCGACGGAGCGCTCTCTCACCCTGTGCCCGTGGATGCTCCGGTGCCCCTCGACCGAAAGTTAGGCGGGACGGTGCTGGTGGTGGACGACGAAGCCGGACTGCTCGAGGTGGCCCTCGCCTATCTCGCGGAGATGGGTTTTACAGCCCTTGAAGCGAAAGATGGCGCCAGCGCTCTTATGGCGCTGGCGCAGCATGGCGAAATTGATCTGATGGTGACGGATGTGGTGATGCCCGGCGGAATGAATGGAGTAGAACTTGTGCAAAGGGCGCTGGTTCTGCGCCCCGACCTGAAGATCATTTATTCTTCCGGATTTCCAGCAGAAGCTCTGGCGGAAAAAAGCATGCTGCTGGTTGACGCTCCGCTGTTGCGAAAACCTTATCAACACACAGAGTTCAACGCAATCGTCCACCGAGTAATGGAAGGAAACTATGCTGCGCCGGTGGTATGAGACCTCAACGGGCCTGACAGGTCGTCGCCGGCACAGCGGCCGGCAGTAATTGGAGGAACGTTGGCAGCCCAGCAGAAGATCCTGGTCATCGACGATGAAGTTGACGTGGGCGAGTTCGTCTCAGCCGCGGCGCAGGCGATGGGCTTGGACTGCACTGCGACGACCAATGCAGAATCATTCCTGGAGACGCTCAAGCCGGATACGACCCTCATCCTGCTCGATCTCATGATGCCCGATATGGACGGGATTGAGCTATTGCGGATGCTCAAGAAACGCAAGTGCAAGGCCAGGCTGATCCTGATGAGTGGCTCGGGCAAGCGCATCCTGGAGTCGGCTGAACAACTGGCACATTCCCTCGGCCTGACTATCGCTGGGCACTTATACAAACCGTTCCGGCTGGCGGAGCTGGAACAGTTGCTTGAAAGACAAGCGGAAGCAGTAGTACTGCCTGCAACCAGGCAGAACCACTCGTTCATCCCCCACCGGGAGGAGCTGCGGCGCGCCATCAAGCTCGATGAATTCGTGCTTTATTATCAGCCACAGATCGATATTGCAACCGGCAGCGTAATTGGCGTTGAGGCGCTGGTCCGCTGGCAGCACCCTGAGCGCGGGCTGATCTTTCCCGACAGCTTTATCGGAAGCCTGGAGAAATTCGCGCTGATCGACGAACTCGGCTGGATGGTGGCCAACCGCGGAACAAGCGAGGTAGGACAATTTACAGACAGCGACGGCAAGGCTCTCATGCTGTCATTGAACGCTTCGGTGCATTCTCTCCACGATCTTAAGTTTCCTGACGTTCTTGTCTCTCTCGCTCAGGAACACGGCGTTTCTCCCGCAGATATCACTGTTGAAATCACAGAGAGTGGGTTGATCAAGGAGCTATCGAACACATTGGACATCCTGACCAGGCTGCGGATGAAAAAAGTGAAGCTGTCAATCGACGACTTTGGCACCGGATACGCCATGATGCAGCAACTCAAGAACATTCCGGCTACGGAACTTAAGATCGACAAATCGTTCGTCATGGAGATGCAAAGCAGCGAGCGGGACCGCATCATGGTGCAGAAGACAATTGAATTGGGACACGAGCTCGGAATGCATGTGATCGCCGAAGGAGTGGAGACCCAGGAACAATTGGATTTCTTGCGTTTGAACGGTTGCAACTCCGCGCAAGGATATTTGTTCAGCCGTCCCATCCCGGCAAATGCAATGGTGAGTTGGCTTGATGCCTACCGTTCCAAGCTGCTTCGTTGCGCCTGATGGCACGACTTTCAAACATTCATACGGTGTGTAGGAATCACGGCTGGCAATCAGTTCGTTTGCTGCGTTGGAACCTCGATAGCGGGTACACTGGTTGCTGTGAAGCCCGACACTCACCCCGTCCATCCCACTCGCAAGGAATTCCTGCGCCTGGCCAAAGACCACACGCTGGTCCCGGTATGCCGCATTCTGACGGCCGACCTCGAAACTCCGGTTTCTGCCTTTCTACGGGCGGCGTGGAGCGAGCCGGAGGGCTTCCTGCTTGAATCGGTTGAAGGCGGCGAGCAACTCGGCCGCTACACCTTCATCGGCATTGAGCCTTTCAAACGGATCGTGGCCCGAGGCCGCGATGTTGCCATCACCGAACACGGCAAGACTACGCATTTCGCCGGCGACGTGTTTGCCGTGTTGCGCGATGCATTGGCCGGTCACAAACCGGCGCGGCTTCCCGGCTTGCCTCCATTCACCGCCGGCGCAGTGGGTTTTTTCGCCTACGATGCCGTCCGCCAGATCGAACGCTTGCCCGAGCTGGCCAAGGATGAGCTTGGCGTGCCCGACGCGTGCCTCATGTTCTTTGACCAGGTGCTGGCCTTTGACCATGTGAGAAAAGAAATCTGGCTGGTGGCCACCGCTGACGTCTCAGTCGGCAAGGCTTCCGACGCGTACGACCGCGCCATCAAGCGGCTCCGTAGGCTCGAAAAACGTCTTGCCGGGCCGCTGCCAAAGCTGAAGCCAGCCAAACCAGGCAAGCTCAAGGTCACTCCCCGCACTGCGAAGAAGGACTACACCTCTGCGGTGGCAAAAACCAAGCGGTACATTGCGGCGGGCGATGCCTTCCAGGTGGTACTTTCGCAGCGCTTCGACATGAAGCCGGGAGTGGACAGCTTCCAGGTCTATCGTGCACTGCGCACGGTGAACCCCAGCCCGTACATGTTCTTTCTGCGCATTGCGCCCGAGGAGACGCTTGCTGGCAAGCCGAAGCGCTCTTCGAAGAAATCAGGCAAAAAATCAAAGCCATCGGAGAGGCTGGAACTCGCCGGTTCCTCGCCTGAATTGCTGGTGCGCGTGAACCAGGGCAAGGTGGAATACCGGCCGATTGCCGGCACGCGTCCGCGCGGCGCAACCGAGGCCGAAGACCAGGCGCTGGCCGACGAGATGATCCACGACGAGAAGGAGCGCGCCGAACACGTGATGCTGGTGGACCTGGGCCGCAACGACGTAGGCCGCGTCAGCAATTTCGGAAGCGTGAAGGTTGACAAGCTCATGTTCGTTGAGCGCTACAGCCACGTGATGCACATTGTGAGCTCGATCGAAGGCAAGCTGCGCCCCGATCTGGCTGCTGTTGACGCACTGCGCGCCTGCTTCCCTGCCGGCACGCTCTCGGGCGCGCCCAAAGTTCGCGCCATGGAGATCATTGAGGAACTGGAGCCGGCCCGTCGCGGCACCTACGGCGGCGCTGTTCTCTACGCCGACTTCTCAGGAAATCTCGACTCCTGCATCGCTATCCGTTCGTTGCTCTCGATCGGCGGTAGGGGATACCTCCAGGCCGGCGCGGGCATTGTTGCCGACTCAGTGCCCGAACTCGAATACAAGGAGTCGATCAACAAGGCGCAGGCGGTGATTCGGGCGATCGAGCGCGCGAGAGGGATGTGAAATACAGGGACCAGGGACTCAGCGGCTAAGGACCGAGAGACTATTCAGCCCCAAAAATCTTCTTGAAAAAACTCCCAACGCGCTTGAAGAATCCTGGCTTCTTCTTTTGCGCGGCGGGCGTTGATGTCGCAGGTGCAGCCTGACTGGCGGCCTGCGCAGAAGTCGCAGACGGCGCCGTTGTTTGCGGTTGAGCTTGCGGGCTCTCGTAAACCAGCGGCGCGGTTGTCGCAGGCGCAACATTGGCTGGCTGCGGCGGTTCAGGCTGGATCGCGGGCGTGGGCGCAAGGCCTTCGCTCTGCGCCAACGGGAATTCGTTGCCTTGATTCGATGATGGCGGAGGACAGCCGCACGGCTCTTTCTCGTTATCGACGACCTGGCCCAGGCTGCCGTGTTGGAACATCACTCGCTGGCCGGGCTGCACACGGTACAACCCGCTTTCAAACAAGCTGGTCACCACCACGTAGGGAGCGTTCGCGCCGCTGTTGTCAACGCATGTATCGCCGTCATCGCCCAGCCTGACCTTCAACTCCGATGCGCCTGGCCCGCCAATCAAAATGCGGAAATGCGGCGTGAGAATCATGTCGGCGTTCTGCCCGGTTGCGTAACTGGTTTCAAGCGCGCCGTGATCGATGGCCATCAGCAGACCAGGGGCGCCGGTAGCAGGCATGCTCGAGTCGGCCGCCAGCTTGACGGTGGTTGTGGCGCACACCCGCAGGGTGCCGCGATGCGGCAGAACGACGGTTGTTGTGCGGTCGCCCGCCGTAATGCTCCCACTGGCCGCGATCATCGCCTTACCGCCGCTGATCTCAAGCGCTCCGCTCACGGTCGGATTTGCACTGGCATCGGGACCGTTGACGGTGACAATGGCGATGGGTCCTGCCGTCACTGAGTCGGTTGCGGCTGCGGGAGGGGTTGCCGCTACTGGCGGTTGCTGATCTTGCGTCCCTTGAGCAATTGACAGGCTTCTACCGGCGAGGGCGATGAACACAACGAGGCATGAAGCCTTGCCCCATATCCGTTTCGCACGTTTTGGCTTTATCTCCCGGGAATGCTGCATTGCGCTTACATGTCCAGTCACATATTCAGGAAGTTGCGGATCATCTGGTGACCGCCTTCGGTCAGCACACTCTCAGGATGGAACTGCACTCCTTCAACCGGCAACGTGCGATGGCGCAGTCCCATAATTACCGAGTGCTTTCCATTCCCTTTATCGCTCCCTTCGGTCGCCCTCGCCGTCACTTCAAGCTCACGCGGCAACGAGTTCTCAGCCACGATCAGGGAGTGGTAACGCGTGCAGGTCAAAGGACTGGGTAGTCCGGCAAATACTCCCTTGCCGTCATGCTCCACGGCGCTAGTTTTGCCGTGCATCAGGGTCGCGGCGCGCACCACGTCGCCGCCAAAAGCTTCTCCGATGGCCTGGTGACCGAGACAGACGCCCAGAATCGGAACCTTGCCGGCCATATGCCTGATCAACGGCACCAGTATGCCAGCCTCACCCGGCGTACATGGCCCCGGCGAAAGCAGAATCCGTTCGGGTTTCATGGCCTCGACCTGCTCCGGCGTCACCTCGTCGTTGCGGCGCACTTCAACCTCAGCGCCCAGTTCGCCCAGGTACTGAACCAGGTTGTAGGTAAAGGAATCGTAGTTGTCGAGAACGAAGACCATCTGTCTCCAGTGTAGCCGCAAGGAGGGTTACGGGACACTTGAGGGAACCGGATCACCTTATGTCTGCACCGGCTCCAGCTCCGGGGCCTGCAGAGATGTACTTGATCGCTGGCCCACGTCGAGCCGGGTGACTGTCAGGACAGTAATATCGTCATCCTGCCCGAATTCTATTGCCGCATCGACGGCTTCTTTTGCATCTGGCCGAAGCGAAATCAGTTTCTCGAGGCGCTTGAAGCCAAAGAGTTCGCCATCGCTGTTACGCGCCTCCAGCAATCCATCGGTGTAGACGGTGAGGCGCGCACCCACACGCAGGTCAAAGGGCTGCCTCTCATATTTTGCGTCCGGATCAAGCCCCAGCGGAGTAGCCGGAGCCAGATGCATTTCATTTTCGCCGACAAACGGCGCTGGGTGCCCCGCGCTTGCCGCTATGCAGGCGCCGTCAGAGCCGATGCGGATCACCAGGCAGGTCACAAACCCGTGCTGCAGCCGGCCCACCATTCTGCGGTTCAACATTTCAAGAATCTTGTCGGGCTGCGCGGTGAGGTCGGTAAGCGTGCGCAGTGCACCAATAATGAGCGAGACAGTCATGGCAGCCTTGAGTCCCTTGCCGCTCACGTCGCCCACCACCAGGATGGAGGTATCCTTGTCCACGGAAACAAGCTGGAAGAAGTCTCCACCGACTTCGGCGGCTGGCTGGTACGCGCTGGTGATTGCAAAGCCGGGCAGGCGCGGCAGCGCTTCGGGAATCAGCACTCGCTGCAGTTCCTGCGCGCTTTTCATCTCTTCGCGGATAATGCGCTGCTTGCGAGCCTCCATCACGATGTAGCGATACACCGCAAAAATAATGGTGAAAATAAGCAGCGTAGACAGGATTTCCTGTGGCGCCACTGGAACGCCGAATACCGAGAATGCGGGCGTAAGCATTCTGAAGCCCAAAGTAAAACGTGTAAACCGCACGCCCTGTACGGCGGTATGCCAGGTTACAAAGTACATCTCGTTCGCAGCCGCGGCGATGGCCACCAGCCAGCGCGAGAATCCCAGCCGGCCGCGTCCCATGGCCAGCGCAACCAGAACCAGAGGGAACAACTCGGGAATAGAAAAGCCGGCGGTGAAAATTGCGTCGAAGATTTGAAACGGAAGAACGTGCGTGCTGCTCCATCCGATGGAAAAGATAACGCTATCGGAAAACGCCGACAGCAAAGAAACAATAGCCAGAATTCGCGCGATACGTAAAAGAGAGCGATAGCGATCGAGGTCGAGCAAATAAATCAGCAGATACCAGAGCGCAACATCGTTGAGTGAATGGAAGGGGGAAGAGAAGAATATGGGGCTCCATTGGAACGTCATATCTCCGACGCTCGGATTAAGAGCGATATAGAGCAGCAACGAAAAGCAATAGAGCGCCATCCATAGAATCAACTTTTGACTGCGATTGCGGAGCCAAATCACCAGTCCCAGGAGTGCCAGCCCTGCATAGAACGGTATGAGTGAAAAGGAGGCCGCATTTGCGCGAACGGTCGCGTAGTTTTCCAGGCTCAGCAGATTTGCCGCTGCCTCGGGATTTGCTGCGCGAGGTGTGGCCATCATTCCCAGCGCATCGCCAGCAAGCGATGTGTCGTTCGGGCGGCCCCACGTCCGGATGGCCATAAGCCCGCTGCCCGGCCTGGTCAGATGATACGCCGCGGCCGGAACCGTTTGTTCGCCCGGCATACCGGGAATCGGTTTAAAGCCGCCGACGCGGACGCCGTTCCAGAAAACCTCGTAAACACAGTTGGCGCTTGGAACAAAGATAGCGACCTGATCTGCATCACCGAAATTTATAGATCGCCGGTACCAGGCAAAACCCGTGTAAGCCCAATGACCCTGGTCACCCCATGGCTTGGCAATGTCGATGGTCTTCCAGCCGGAGTCGTCAAAATCAGGAGAAGCCCAATCGTGATTGTCGCCGGTATGAAAGCTCCACTGTCCTCCGAGCGGCACCGAGCCGGCGCCCAGTCCGCGCACAATAAGCGGACCTCCGGATTCCTGACGCTCACCGTAGGCGGCAATTCCCGCAGCCAGAAATGTGAATAGGGCGATCACGCCCGCCCATCTATTGAGTCGCATGCTGCGGTTTATCATACTGTCGCAATTTTCCTTTGCGAAACAAAAATCGCGCCTTGTTATACTTCCACCAACCCCTTTTCTGAAGGTCAACGGCGATGCGATTCAAATGGAGAAAGAAAACGGCGTGGTGCACACTTTGGTGCGTTACCGCCGTAATTATTCTCGCCTTCGCACCGGTTATCTTCGTGTTTGCCTGGCACGCGACTCACTCCACTAAAAAGGAATTTGCTGGTTATCGGTTCACGGTTCCGCGCGACTTTGTCCCGGTTCCGCGCAACTACCTCCCTTCGGCTCCAGCGGCCGGCGGCGTTGCTTTCGTTCACGGCCAAACGCAACTTGACTCGAGATTCTTTCACCTCTCAGCCATCATGATTGATCAGACCGGCCATCGATTCGATTTGTCGCACTGGGAGTCGACCATTACACGTTCCGCTGGTCAGATTGGCCTCGTGGCGCCACAAACTTTTCGCACCACGATGGGCGGTATGCCTGCGGCCTGCTACCAGGAACATGTGCAATCCGATTGGGCGATGGTTTGCCTTAGTCAGGATGGAATCGCAATGCAGTACACCGGCGACTTTGCGCATATCCCCCAGGCGCGTGCGATGCTTGAGGGAGCGCAAAAACTGTAGCCGCGGAATCGTCCGTTGGCAGGTCGCATGATGCGTAACAGAGCGAGGTCGGGCTTGGTTCTCCATTTTCTTGTTCAGGGCCGTGTACAAGGAGTTGGCTTTCGCTGGTTTGTGCAGCGCGAGGCGTGCGAGCTTGGCCTGCATGGCTGGGTGCGCAATACCGAGGATGGCGATGTTGAACTTGTGGCCGCTGGAGAAGCCGCCGATCTCGACGAGTTGCGAGCCAGCCTTCGCCGCGGCCCGCGCGGCAGCCGCGTCGATCGCGTAATTGAACACACCCTCGCCGAGAGTGAAGCCCGCGACCTTGAATCTTTTCGGATCGAAGCGGCCTGGTAAGCCAGAACGCATTTTCGTTCGATCAATCGGCCTTTTATAATTTTGAGATGCAGTTCCGGTATGCCAATTCCCTCTCGCTTCGAATCGGGCACTTCGCATTCACTGCCGCGCTTCTCGCCCTCTTCCTCTCGTTTTCCGCTTTGGCATCTGCGCAATCCGGCTACTACGGTCATATCGTCTTCGACAATGCGATTGGCTCCGGCCCATATTTCTACAGCCATGCAGGGGCCATCGCTCCCAGCCAGATCGAAGAGGAAAATTACCGGCTCCCCGTCGAAACCAAGCTCTTCAAGACACCACCCAACGCACTGCGTCTGGCCTGGCAATCGGCGGCGGGCGGCGGATGGGAAGCCTCCGTCCGCCTCGTCAATTTCCGCAACCGCTATCCCGGGATGACTGGCAGCAATCTTTACCTCTGGTGCTATTCTCCGGAAGGTATCTCTGCCGCCGACATGCCTGATTTTGTGCTTTCAACCGAAGCGGAAGGCCTGCAGGTTGCGGAGTTCCCCGCCAGCTTTACTGCGCCCGAATCGCTGGGCCATTTCTCAGGCGACATTCCCGCCAGCAAGTGGGTCGAGGTGCGCGTGCCCATCAGCGCGCTGCCAACGGCGTCGGTTTATCCTTTTCAACTCGAGCATCTGGCCAGCATCACCTTTCACCAGGGTCCCGCCGATGGCAAACACCACACTTTGATCGTGGACGAAGTGCGTGTGGCCGATAGATCGGCGACGGACATCGCAACGCTACCCACGCCAACAAACCTTGAGGCCACTGGATACGAGCGCAACGTCGTGCTTCACTGGGATTTTGTGGACACACCATGGGTGGCACGCTTTGTCATCTATCGTTCCGTTGACGGCGCTGCATACGCGCCAATCGGAATCCAGTTGCCCGGCATTCATCGTTACTCCGACTTTGTTGGCCAGGCCGGCGTGAAAGCATCCTACAAAGTCGTCGCAGAAAATTGGGAGTATCTGGACTCGGCATTTTCATCCGTGGCTTCGGCATCTACGCATGCCATGAGCGACGACGAGTTGCTGACCATGCTTCAAGAGGCTACCTTCGAGTATTACTGGGAGGGCGCAGATCCGCATTCAGGGATGACCCGCGAAAACATTCCCGGCGACGACAGGATTGTGGCCACGGGCGCGAGCGGCATGGGAATTGGGGCGCTCGTGGTCGGCGTCGATCGGCACTTCATCACCCGCGAGCAGGGCCTGGAGCGCATGGAAAAGATTGTCGGATTCCTTGAGAAGGCCGATCGCTATCACGGCGCGTTTTCGCACTACATGAACGGCGCAACGGGCAAGACCATGCCTCTCTTCGGGATGTTCGATAACGGTGGCGACCTTGTGGAAACCTCGTTCATGATGGAGGGCCTGCTGACCGCCCGCCAATACTTCAACGGCCCGTCGCAACGCGAGCGAAGCCTTTACCAGCGCATTACGGCTCTCTGGCAGGGCGTGGAGTGGGACTGGTATCGCGATAATCCCCAAAGCGATTTTCTCTACTGGCACTGGTCGCCGGAGTGGAGCTGGCAGATTCATCACCCGCTCATCGGTTTCAATGAAGTGATGATTACCTATCTCCTGGCCATTGCTTCGCCGACGCACGCCGTTCCGGCCAGCATGTACTACTCAGGCTGGTCGAGCCAGTCAGTCGATGCACAGCACTATCGCCAGGGATGGTCAGGTACCACTGACGGCAACCAATACGGAAATGGCAACAGCTATTACGGCATCAAGCTGGATGTGGGCGCTGGTCCCGGCGGACCGCTGTTCTTCACCGATTACTCGTTCTTCGGCTTCGATCCTCACGCGCTGCACGACCGCTTCACTTCTTCCTACTTCGATAATAATCGCAACATTGCGCTCATCAATCGCGCATACTGTATCGCCAATCCCAAGCATTTCAAAGGATACGGCGCCGATGCGTGGGGACTTACCGCGGCCGACACTCCTCACGGCTACGAAGCATCTGCCCCCGACGACGCCGACGATCACGGCACTCTCGCGCTCACCGGTGCGCTCTCGTCGTTTCCCTACACGCCCGAGGCCTCAATGCAGGCTCTCAAGCACTACTATCGCGATCTCGGCGCCGATCTCTGGGACATCTACGGCCCGCGTGACGCTTACGACCCTGAGGCCGGATGGATATCGCCCATTTATATGGGACTGAACCAGGCGCCCATCGCCGACATGGTTGAGAACTATCGCACCGGCCTTTTGTGGCGCGAGTTCATGTCGAACCCTGAGATCAAAACGATGCTGGCCAAGCTTGACGCGGCAACCAAACAGCCGGAGCCGTGATTCTGCCGTCGCGCAGGCTGTTAGCAGGGTGGTTCTGCATCGTAGTTGCTGAGCATGTGCCCAGATATAATCTATAGGGAAGCGGACTGCGCAAGCGCTGTTCCCTTCCCGCAATGATTTTTTGTTTTTCGGAAGGAACGCGCATGAACGAGCCAATCAAGCCGGTCAATTCAGCCAAGCCGGTCAATGTCGAATCACTGAAAGCCCTGGTGCGAACGGTACCCGACTTTCCCAAGCCGGGAATTCTCTTCTACGACATTACGACGCTGCTAAAGGACAAGACCGGTTTTGCCCAGTTGATCGATGCGCTCGCCGCACATTACATCGAGCGCAAGATCGATCTGGTGCTGGGAATTGAAGCTCGCGGCTTTATCTTTGGACCGGCGCTGGCCTATCGGCTGAACGCCGGCTTTGTTCCGGTGCGCAAGCCGCGCAAGTTGCCCGCTCCGGTGGCCCGCGTTACTTACGATCTCGAATACGGCACAGACACGCTTGAGATTCACATGGACGCCATCGCGCCTGGACAGAGCGTAGTCCTGGTCGACGATCTGCTGGCGACCGGCGGTACCATGGAAGCGACAGTGAAGCTGGTCAAGCAACTCGGAGGAAAAATCGCCGGCCTGGCATTCGCCATTGAGCTTGACTTCCTCAAGGGCCGCGACCGTTTCGCAGAATACGACGTCTTTAGTTTGCTGCACTACGACGAGTAGGGCGGCAAACTGAACGCCGTTCTACTCCGTATCCTCCGACACCATTTCAGTTTCGTTGACCGCGGCGCTTCCCATCGGTTCATCTTTCAGCATCTGGGCGTCGGCAAAGCGGTACCCGACGTACACATCGGTAAGCAGGTAGACGGGATTCGAAGGGTCGTCCTCGATCTTCTTGCGAAGTTGCCGGATGAAGGTGCGCAGGTATTCCACCTCTTCACGGCAATCCGCGCCCCACACGGCCGTCAGCAGTTTGGCGTAGGTAATCACGCGCCCTGCCCTGCTCATCAGGCAGTGGAGAATGTCGAACTCTTTCCTGGTGAGCCGGATGTTCTCGCCGCGCCTGGTCACGATTCGCTTAGGCGGATCGATTCTGATTTCCCCAATTTCGATCGGCGCATCCTCGGCCCTCGCCGGCGCACGCACGCGGCGGACCGATGCACGAATGCGCGCAATCAGCTCACGTGTGCTGAACGGCTTGGTGACGTAATCGTCCGCGCCCAGATCCAGCGCCTCGACCTTATCTTCTTCCTGATCGCGCACGGTGAGCATGATGATAGGCAATCGCGGCAAAGCAGCGCGCATGCGGCGCAGCGTTTCAATTCCGCCGATTCCTGGCATGTTCACATCCAGCAGCACAATGTCGGGCGCAGCCGCTCGCAAAGCCTGCAGCGCTTCTTCGCCGCGCGAAGCCTCGGCGATCTGGAAGCCGAGTTCAACTAGAGGCGGGCGCAGCGCCCTGCGGATGGCTGGTTCGTCGTCGACCACAAGGATGCGAATGGCCTGTTGGTTCATTCAGGACCTTCCCTTCTCGGTTTGAACTGGAATGGCGGCAAAAAAAGTAGTGCCTTCGTGCTCGTCGCTGGTCACCCACACGTAGCCGCCGTGAATCATGGCCACACGCTTGGCTACCGAAAGCCCGATGCCCGTGCCCGATGCGCGATTCGCGTATGTTGAAGAACGATAATAACGGTCGAAGATGCGCTCGCGGTCGGCCACCGGAATCACCGGGCCGTAACTGTGCACTGAGAAGATGGCTTCGTTAGTCGACAGAAAAGCGCGGATAGTGACTGTCGACCCGAAGATGGAGTACTTGCAGGCATTGTCGATGTATTGCGTCAGCAGCATCACCATCAATTGCCGGTCGCAACAGATAGCAAGCTCCTCATCTTCCACCAGAATCGAGACTTTCATGCTGGCCAGCCGGTCTTTCAGGCCAGTCATCACTTCTTCAAGCAGCGAGCCCAGGGCCACCTGTTCCACATGAATTGCAATCTCTCCGGCATCGAGGCGCGCAGTGGTCAGCAGGCGGGTAGTCAACTCGCCCAGCAATCCTGTCTGCTCACTGATGAGTGAAACCAGCTCGGCCTGCCCGGCAGACAACTTGCCCATCTCCACCAGTCCGGTTGAAGCGGCGCGAATCGCCGTCAGCGGAGTTTTGTAAGCATGGGCCAGTGAATCGAGGACGGTGGAGCGCAATTGCTCGGTGCGCCGTTCCGTTTCAATGCGGCTCTCGTTGGCAAAGGCGCGGTAGCGGTCAAAGGTGACGGCAATCAACGATGCGATGGCGTTGTTGGTAAGGGGGCTGGTTTCGCCGCGCACTACCAGGCTGCCTACGGGGACTGCGCCAAGCCGTACCACTCTTCGACCAATGCCGGTCTCCGGGTCGTCGTCGTTGGTTTCGAAATAGTAAACGCTCTGCGCCAGTTCTTGCGGATCGTCGCCCCAGAAGCCGGCCTGATACACCTCGTGCAAATCCGCGTCGAAGACCGCAACTGCTTCAAGCGCAAAAATGTCGTGCACCAGTTCTACCAGTTGTGGTCCCGGCTCCATATGGAGGTTCATCTGCAGCGTGCGGCGCGTGAATTCATATAAGTCGTGCATCTGGCCGCCCCACGACTCGGCCTCGCGCGCATGATCTGTTACCCGCGATGAGAGGCGGCTCACGGTAAGTGCAACCAGGATGAACACGACAACCGTGATTGAATTTGCGGGGCTGGTAGCCAGTGAAAGCGGCGACCCCGCGGCAAACAGGGTCTGGATTACAACTGCCGATAGAGAAACGATGACCGCCTGCCAGAAGCCGCACCAAAGGGCGGTAGGTACAACAATCAGCAGGTAAAGAAGCGTCGAGATAGGCAGCAGCCAACTGGCCCATCGTGCCACCACCGCCACCAGCAGCACTACCCCGATGCCCAGTGCGCACTCCAGCGCAAACAGCAGGATCCGCGTGCCTGAGGCACGGGAATACCTGACGCCGAAGATTCCACGCACCGGAATGATGCTGTCGGCCAAGAGCAAACCTACCCTTTGAGTCGATGCCGGCGACCGGTTACCGCTCGATTTGGGGTTCGATACAGCGGTCCCACAATGCTGCCTCTCGAAGCCGTGAGTCCACGGGGCTTTTTCCCTCAAGGAAATGCCACCTTGAACCACGGCCAGAGAGGGCAATAAGTGCAATGGAACCGCTCTTGCCCCGGTGCTTGCGCGAACGCCCCCACGGATATTGAACCGTTAGGGAAAGCTGCGAAAGGGTGCCAAATCAAGCTGCAGCGAAAAAGGTTGAAAGTTCACGCCAGATACACAATCACGTTCCGAGCCATCGGGCCACGGTTTCTTTTGATCTTTGTTCTGTCGTTAAGGAGAATTGCCTGATTGTTGAAACCGGTAATACCAAAATTGTAACAGGGGCTTCATAGCAATCTCTTACTGAAAGTGCGCTTTACCCTTCCCTGGCATTCCAACGCTTTCGACACAAGCTGCGATTTTTCTTTGCGATGCAAAAGCGGATCTTTATACCGATTCAAGAATCTTTAGGCATTCCTCATAATTTCCTTATATCAAATCTGCGTTAATCATCGCAGCCAAAGAAACAGATTTCCCCAACAAGTGAAGCGCACTCGACTGCCGGCAACAGTTCCAGCAGCCGATGGGGAAAGTGTGCCTTTCAACCACGGATCGGTCACAAAGTGCGGGGCCGGATACCGGAATCAGGCTTAGGCAAAGAACCTCGCCACGCACGGCTTTTTCGCCTTCGTTCATCACTGAATTCTTAGGGAGGGTTTATGTTCACACATCGCTATCGGAATTCCCTGCTTCGACTTGCAGCCGGAGTCATCGTATCGGCGGGCCTGACGGCCGCAGCACAAACGCCTGCTTCTTCAACGCCGCCTGCTTCAACTCCAGCTCCCGACGCCGCAGCCCAGGCTCCGGCAGCCGCACCGGCAGCAGCGCCCCTCAGCTTTCCGTGGAAGGTCGGCCCCATGGCTGTGACAGCTTTTGTCGACGGCTATTACAGCTACAACTACAACCAGCCCACCAATTCGGCAAATGGCCAGATCAACGATCTCTATAACTTCGACGACAAGACCGACCAGGTGGAGCTAAGCGCCGTAAAGCTCACGCTCAACCACGATCCCGCTCCTGTCGGCGCGCACTTTGATTTCTTTTATGGACGCACCAATGGGCTGGTGACGGCAGGCCTGCAGGGCGATTACGTCGAGCAGGCATACCTGAGTTTGAAACCGCCCGCCGCCAAAGGATTTGAGGCCGACTTCGGACGCTTCGTGACATCGGCCGGCGCCGAGGTGATTGAAGCCAAGGATAACTGGAATTATTCGCGCTCGCTGCTGTTCTCCTGGGCAATCCCCTACACACATTTCGGCCTGCGCACTTCATTGCCGGTGTCAAAAACCGAAACCATCGGCGTGCAGGTAGTGAATGGCTGGAATGAGCTCACAAAGAACAACGGGTGGGCCACAGTTGGTCTTACGAGTGCCTTGGTCAAGACCAAATACACCTGGAACGTGAACGTGTATACGGGCCCTGAAAATGCGCTGCCGGGGCATGGCTACCGCAACCTGGTTGACACCACGCTGCTGTTGACGCCGAACTCCAAGTTCAACGCCTACATTAACTACGACTGGGGCTGGAACCACGACTCGATCGTCGGCACCGGCGCCTCGGCCACCGGCGATAACAACACCCACACCTGGCAGGGCATCGCGTTCGCCGCTCACCAGCAGATCAATACCTCTACAGCCGTCGCCGGGCGCTATGAGTACTTCACCGACCCCGATGGATTCCAGACCGGCACGGCGCAACACCTGAATGAATTCACAGGGACGTTTGAGTACAAAATACCCAGGATGCCGCAGGCCGTGGTGACAAGGGCTGAGTACCGCCATGACCAGTCGAACGAGCCGTTTTTTCATAAGAACGCTACCGGCATGGCCGATGGCCAGTCAACCGTCACCGTGGGATTGATTTTGATTCTTCAACCGCATCAGTAAACGAGATGAAGAATCGCGGAAAAGGGACTTGGGCTTCCGCTTTTGCGTTGCAGGCAGGGATGCTTCAGCGGGCGCAATCGGTGCAGCTAAATCATTGATGCAACGAGAGTCCCGCGCGCCCACAGGCTAAATGAAGAGCCGAAGTGGATTCTTTATTTGGTCCTCATGGGCTGAACGTTAACCTCACAGCACCAGCAGGAAATTCGCCGAGCGGCCGGGGCAGAGACGTCCCACTGCCAAGGCCGCGATCATCCAAACCCGGGCGGGCAGCCACCGGGACAGCATAGCGAAATTGAAATCTCAGGAGAATTTTCATGGCAGAACAGAAAGCTCCACAGATGCAGGCCACCCTGGGCTTAACAGGGTTGACCAGCAATGCAATGGCTCTCATCGCCCCCGGCGCCTTCCTCTGGCTTACGTTCGTCCTTCAGGCCGGCACTGGAGTAGCCGGCCAGCCTTCTACCGCTCCGGCCATGTGGCTGGGCATCTTCGCCGCGCTCCTCCTTTGTCTGGCTACCGCCGTTGCTTATGCCGAGATATCCAAGCTGTATCCCGGAACCGGTTCCAGCTACTACTACGCTGAGCAGGCCATGTTGTCGCACGACGCCGGCTTCAAATACGCTCGCATCTCCAAATTCATTGTTGGCTGGGGCTCGCACCTTTACTACTGGGTGTATCCCGGCGTGATGGTGGGCGTGACCGGTGTCTTCGTCGGTTACGTTGTGGGCTTTCTCTATCCCAACTTCATGAGCGGCTCCAACCCTGGCCCGGTGTTCATGGGGCTGGTGGCGATTGTCTTCTCGTTCTTTGTGGCCTGGATCGCCGCCAAGGGCGCCGGCGCTTCTACCGCTGTCAACATCGCCATCAACGTGGTGCAGATCTCGGCCCTCATCGTCTTCAGCGTGCTGGCGCTGGGTTATCGCGCCAACCATCCAGCAGGCTCGCCCGCTTTCAATTACGACGGGCAATCGCTTGCCACCTATACCTATCAGTTCGCAACCAACCCCAAAGACGGCTCGATCATTCGCGATGCCAACGGAATTCCAAAAGCGCAACAGGACGCATCGGGCAAGGATGTTCCCTTCACCATCGACTATCCCACCACCGATTCGAGCGGCAACTTCCTCACCCACCCCAATGCGGCTTCGGTCGTCGGCGTTCACAAGATCAGCTATGTATTCATCCAGGCGACGGTCGCAATTCTCATCCTGGTCGGATTCGAGTCGGTTACCTCGATGGGAGGCGAGGCCAAGAACCCAACTAAACATATTCCCATCGCCGTTATTGCATCGCTGCTCATCCAGGGACTGTTCTGTTACCTGTTTGAGTACTTCTGCGCCAATTACTTTCTCAATTCCGGGTATACCATGCAAAGCGCCGTCACTTCCGCGGCGCCGATCGGCGACATGATGATCATCGTCGGCGATCAATTGCTGGGCCAGGGCCACGGCAAGTACTTCATGCTGGCGGAAGCCATCACAGTTTTCCTTGCCCTTATCGGCACCACGCTGGCCTGCATGAACACCGGCGCCCGCGTGACTTACGCCATGGGCAAGGACGATGAGGCTCCCGAGCACTTCGGCATCCTGCACGCCAAGTCGCTCTCTCCGCGCCGCGCGATCTGGACGCTGGCCGTTATCTCTGCCGTCATCGGCGTGATCGGCGTCTCCATCTATTTCGGCGATGCCGGCGCTCCGTCCGACGCAAGCATAGCCGCTCTGCCTCACAATATCTTTTCCAGCTTCGGCTACACCACCCACGACAAGATGGCGGCGCTGCCTAACTCGATGATTGCCGTTACGCTCACTTCAAACTTCGGCACTTTCATTCTCTACGCGCTCAGTTGCTTCCTCTGCATGGTGGCCTACCACAAGCGGCCCGACTATAGTTTCCTCAGGCACACGCTCATTCCGGGATTCGGCTTGCTCGCAAACCTGACCTGCATGGCGTTTTATCTGATCGGGCCGGTGTTTAGTCTCGGTACTCTTAAGGAGCCGTTGCTGGCACTCGGAATCTCAGCGCTGTGGGGCATCTACGGAGCTCTTTATTTCATCCGTTCCTCCAAGGCCAAAGGAAAGACAGCTCTTCTGGCTGCCCGCCCTTCATGATTCGGAGAGGAACATAATCAGGATTGGACGTCTGGGTGGACTTACCGCTTAACCTCAACGTTGAAGAGGGACCGCGGCAAGCCACCCAGAGCTATTTTCGCGAGCCAGGCCCGTGAGGGCCTTTTTCACCATCATTGTTCGACAATCTAATTAAAGTACCCGTTTCCGGTGCCGGTACTGAAGCGGGGCTTGCGGCGGAAGATTATGTTAGATGTTCAGTTCGGCGAAGCCAGCGACTTCGGCAAAGTTCGCACCAACAACGAAGATGCAGTGGGATCTTTTATCCCGGCATCGCGCCAGCAGGCTCGCAGCCATGGTTTTCTGTTCACCGTTGCCGACGGCGTGGGAGGAATGGATCTCGGCGAAGTCGCCTCTGCAACAGCCGTCCAGGTGATCACTGACGAGTTCCGAACCTCGCAGGCGGGCTCAATGCTTATCAGCCTGATGCCGCGCCTACTTCAAAAAGCCAACTCCGCCGTCCATGATCGCACCCTCGATTCGAAATACCGGGGCAAAAACATGGCTACCACGATTGTTGCCTGCGCCCTGCGTTACGACCAGGCCGTGGTCTCGCACGTCGGAGACTCGCGCTGTTACCTGGTGCGCAACGGCCAGGCTCGCCAGATAACCCAGGACCATACGCTGGTGAATGAGCAGCGCAAGATGGGACTCATCTCTACCAATGAGATTCCCGATTCAGATTCCCGGCACGTGCTCATCCGCTCTCTTGGCCCCGAGATGTTCGTCTCGCCAGACACCTCGGCCCTCACGCTGCAGTCCAACGATGTTCTGGTTCTGTGCACCGATGGGCTTCACGACGAGATGCCAACCCAGGAGATCGCTGCCATCGCCTCGCAGAAAAAGCCCGCGCCCGAACTGGCTCGCGAACTGGTTGCACGCGCCGTTGAAATCGATGGCGGCGACAATACCACGGCGCAGGTGATTCGAGTGAGATCAGTGGAACAGGTGGGCATGTACCGCGGCAGACCCTATCGGCTGCCGTCCTGAAAGAACAGGGACCCAGGGAACAAGGGAACAAGAAAGAGCTCCGGCGACCTCGGTCGCCATTATCGGTTTGAGTATCACTGGCGAGGTGAAGAGCGTCCTGATATCCCGGACTCCTTGTTCCCTTGTTCCCTTGTTCCCTCGTTCCCTGTTCTTACGAAATCCTTAGTATTGCGGGAATTCTTCCATTTAAAGTAAACACAGTGAACCTGCCGGAGAATGCAGCTCGATGAGTTTTTACGACACCCTGGAGGCAGGCACCCAGCTCGACTCCTACCGTATTGACGCGCGTGTGGCGCGAAGCGGAATGGCTTCAATCTTCAAAGCCACCGACTTGCGCGACAACCGCATCGTCGCCCTCAAAATTCCCCACCCCGATCTCGAAGCCGACCCCATTCTCTTCGACCGTTTCAAGCGCGAAGCAGACATTGGCCAGAGGCTGGACCACCCCAAAGTCATGCGGGTCTACAACGACGAGAAACGGTCGCGCATTTACATGGTGATGGAGTGGTGCGATGGCCGGTTGCTGCGCCAGATTCTGGATGAAGGCCGCATCCCCCAGGAGCGAGCCATCCGCATCGCCATCGGCGTCCTCGACGCTCTTGAGTACATTAACGCCAATGGCGTAGCGCACCGCGACCTGAAGCCCGAAAACATCATGGTCGACGATCAAGACAACCTGAAGCTGATCGACTTCGGCATTGCCGGCGACGCGGCTGCACGGCGGCTCACCTATGCCAACTTCACGGCAACGCTGGGCACCCCCAACTACATCTCTCCGGAACAGGTAAAAGGCAAGCGCGGCGACGGGCGTTCCGACCTTTATTCCATAGGCGTGATTCTCTACGAAATGCTCACCGGAAAGCTGCCCTTTTCAGGACCAAATCCCATGGCTGCCATGAACGAGCGTCTTCTCAATTACCCGGTGCCCCCTCGTGTCGCCGACCCCTCGGTTTCGCCCCAGCTTCAGGAGGTTATATACCGCGCGCTGGAACGCGATCCGCGCAATCGCTATGCAACGGCGCGCGAGTTTCGTCATGATCTTGAGCATCTTGACCAGGTGGGGGTTGAAGACCGCGTCGAACTGCGCGACTGGCAGAAAAGAAAATCGCAGCTATCCAGAAAGATTCTCTACTATGGCGCGCTCGCCCTCATTCCGGTGGTAATTCTGCTGGCAATGTTCCTCATCGCCCACCATCGGTAGCCCACCGCATTAGCCAACTGCGGAAGAACTTGCGGCACAGGGCCTCGTATCAGGGCACGAGTTTACTCCTGCCGAAAAACCTCCCAAAACAGGCGCGGGCTTTAGCTCTTGCGAGACCGACTGCGGCAAAATCGTCTGGTTCAATGCGCGCTTCCCCAACATCCTCCAGCACACTCGCCAGCCGCAAATTTCTTCACGAGTTCCTTATACGCAAGGCTCTACGATTCAAGAGCAACCACCACTTTTTGCTCCAAGGAGACCCCATGGCAAAGTACAAACTCGAGTACATCTGGCTTGATGGTAAGAAGCCCGTCCCCGAACTTCGCGGTAAAACCCAGCTCAAGGATTTTGCAACGCCGCCCACACTGGCCGATCTGCCTCTTTGGGGTTTTGATGGCAGCTCCACCATGCAGGCCGAAGGCCACAAATCCGATTGCGTTCTAAAGCCGGTGGCTCTCTATCCCGATGCGGCGCGCAAGGATGCGTACATCGTTCTGAGCGAAGTAATGCTGCCGGACGGAACGCCGCACCCATCCAACGGGCGCGCCACGGCCCCAGACGATCCGGATATCTGGTTTGGATTCGAACAGGAGTATTTCCTTTACAAGGATGGCCGTCCGCTGGGGTTCCCCGAGCACGGATATCCCGCGCCGCAAGGCCCATACTATTGCGGCGTCGGCTACAAGTACATGGGCAGCATCGCCCGCACTATCGTTGATGAGCACCTGGACCTGTGCCTGCATGCCGGCATCAACCACGAGGGCATCAACGCCGAAGTGGCCAAGGGACAGTGGGAGTTCCAGATCTTCGGCAAGGGCTCGCACAAGGCTGCCGACGACATGTGGACTGCGCGCTACCTGATGATGCGCCTCTGCGAAAAATACGAAGTGGATGTGATGTGGCACTGCAAGCCGATCAAGGGCGACTGGAACGGCTCGGGCATGCATACCAACTTCTCAACCAGGCACATGCGTGAAACCGGCGGCAAGGACTACCTGGAAAGCCTGATGAAAGTCTTCGAGAAGAACATCCCCGAGCATATCGCGGTTTACGGGCCCGACAATCACTTGCGCTTGACTGGCCTGCACGAAACCCAGTCCATCGACAAGTTCAGCTATGGCCTTTCCGACCGCGGCGCCTCAGTCCGCTTACCGGTCAATTTCATCAAGCACGGCTACAAAGGCTATCTTGAAGATCGGCGTCCCAACTCCGAGGCCGATCCCTACCAGATCGTCTCGCAGATCATTAAGTCCATCAGCGAAGTGTCCGTCGGAGAACTGGTCACCTCGTAGTCCGGGCGCAATCACATGCAAAGCGGGATGAATGCGTGGCGCATTCATCCCGCCAGAGCAGATCACCGGCATGGCAGCGCAGAAGGCAAAACCGCCTTCCGCGCTTTCCATGTTTGATTTGTCTAAGACTTGATTCTCGGGTACAACTTGGACGTGCGGTTACACCTCGTGCTCGACCGCAGCCTCAATCTCTTCGGTCAATGCCTCGGCCGCATCGATGCACGCGCCGCGGCTTACGTCCAGATGCGTCACCAGCCGGATGGAATCGGCACTGAAAGCGCTGATCAAAACGCCACGCTCCTTGAGCCGCGCAGCAAGCTCGGGCGCGCCGTGGCCCGCAGTCAATTTGAAGATCACAATATTGGTTTCAACCGATTTCAGATTGATGTTCACGCCCGGCGTGTTGGCCAGCGCTTCCGCCAGCAGCCGCGCATTGGCATGATCTTCATGCAAGCGCTTCGGCCCCTGCTCCAGCGCCATCAATCCCGCAGCCGCCAGCACGCCAACCTGACGCATGCCTCCGCCCAGCGCTTTGCGGTACCTCCGCGCCCTCGCAATCAACTCCTCTGAGCCCACCAGCATCGACCCCACCGGCGCTCCAAGTCCCTTTGAGAGGCAGAACATCACCGTGTCGAACCCGCGGGTGAGCGTCTTCACGTCTGTGCCCAGGGCAACGGCAGCGTTGAATATTCTGGCGCCATCAAGGTGCGTCGGCAGGCGACGGATCTTCGCCCCTTCCCAAATCTCCTCCAGAAGCTCCACACGCGTGCAGCGCCCGCCCGCAAGGTTGTGGGTGTTCTCAATTTCAATCAGCCCGGTATGCGCGCGAAAATTGCTTTTCTGCTCGATCACCGGCTCAATGTGCTTCCAGGTCAGGATGCCGTTATCGGTGTGCACGGCGCGAATCAGGCAGCCGGAAAAAACGGCGGTCGTCGCCATCTCCCAATCGAGAATATGAGCCCGTCCGTCGGCAATCACTTCCTGCCCCGGCTGCGTATGGCAGCGGATGGCAATCTGGTTTCCCATGGTTCCCGAGGGAACAAAGAGAGCCGCCGCGCGACCGAAGAGTTCAGCCGAGCGCCGCTCCAGCAGATTCACAGTGGGGTCTTCGCCGTAGACGTCGTCGCCCACTTCGGCTGCGGCCATGGCGGCGCGCATTTCCTGGGAGGGGCGGGTTACTGTATCAGAACGTAGATCAATGATTCCTGGCATTCCTTCCATCCTCTTACTGAACAGTACGGAGCTTCACTTAACAAATCGATCGATCTGAACGAATTTCTCGCCGCGCTTTGGGTCGGCGTTGATTTCGTATTTGCCGTCAAGGTCCTGGCTAAGAGAAAAGACAATGCCTTCCGGATCAGGGTACATTACTCCATCATCCAAAGGTCCTCCCAAGTCCCAACTTACGAACTTGTCGAGAACGATGCCGGCGGTTCCCTCAGCCATCCACGTGCCGCTCTGCATCAGATCCTTCTTGGAAGATCCCTTTGTATAAAGATGCACGTAGGTTGAATCGCTGTTAAGCACAAGGATGTCGACACCGTGATGAATGGACGTGTCAGAGACCTCAAGCTTGTAGATGCCAGACATGGTCGGCGTTGGCGCTGCATCGTGAAAACACCCGGTTGCGCCAATTAGCATGCTGAGAAGAAGGGCGGAAGTTAAACGACGAACCATCGCTTCGCACTTGCTCCTATTCCTTATTCCCTTGTTCTCTCGTTCCCGGCCTTCACGGTATCTGCTTCATCGGCAGTTCCATCACCGGTGTGCGCTTGTCGCCGTTCACAGCGTAGGCCCAGAGCCCATGAAAATTCGCGCGGATGCCGGGTTCGGTCTTCAGAAATGCGCTCAGCACCGCTGTCGCCTCGGTCCGCAAAGCTGCCGGATCGGTTACGCCTGTCGATTGATACGCGACCGCCAGATCCGGTTCGCGCAGCGAGGCATCCAGCGACACTCCCACAATTCTCCAGGTGCGGTCTCCATCGGGAATCGAGAGCGGCAGTGTCTTTGACGGACCGCCAGGAATCTGCGTTTGTTCCTGTTGCAGCTTTTCCAGATTTGGTGACGACATGAAATCGACGGGCAGCAGCAGAAAGTGCGCAGTGTCGTACATGTACCACGCGCTCCACGGATCATCCGCGGCCAGGTCGCGGGCGCGCTTCCAGTACCATACGCCGTCATGGCCGTCGAGCGCGCCGGGGCGAAGCGTGAGCCCTGCCAGCATCCACTGGGAACTCGGCTGGTCCCAGGCCAGGATCAGGCCCAACTGCGCGGCCAGCGGCGATCCTACTACGTCGGCCAGCACCACCGCGTAGCGGCCCGGCGGCAGATCTCGCATAAGAATAGTCACGGTGAGCGAGCCGCTCGCATTGGAGCAGAAGAACTGCGTGTCGGCGGGGGCCTGCTGCGAACTTGCGTCAAGCAAAAACACATCGCGGACTGCGATTTGGCCGCTCTGCAGGAGTGCCTGTCCCTGGGTCACCGTCGCGCTGATCGAATCCCACGCTGAGGCCTCCGCCGGAAACAGCGCTGCCTTAAGCCCGGTCAGGTCCTGGCCCGCGATGGCATTCGAGATTCGGCTACCCGCCGCGGCAAGCGCGTCGCGATCCGCAGCCCCAAGCTCTGCCTGCATCGTGCAACTTACGCCGGCGCCAAATCCCTCAGCCGAAGCACTGATCAGGGCGGCTGCAGCCAAAACTTTCAACCAAGAGCGCATAGTTCGCGGTATCCTTTCGAGGATGTCTTTCTCGAGGGGCTGTCTTTCACCTCGCTGCGGGCGACGGTGAAAAAACAGGCTCTCCGCTTACTTTTGACGCCTGTTTCGAGCGTCCGTGGGTCACTGCTAGTCTAGTACACAGCGGCGCGGCATCGAATCCGGGGCAGGGTCACGAGCGATTCGGCGGGCGCGGAAACGTACCATATGCTATCCGGCACAAATTCGCGAGCTTACGGCCGGCCACCGATAACCGCCGCAATGGCGCGCCTGGCGGCAACCGCAGCCCTGATGGGATTGGTTGCCTCGGGCACGTTGCTTAATGCCCAGCTCCCGGCTCCGACGCCAATCCAGCCCGGCCCGCAACCTGCCCGCCATGCGCAAAATCCGGCCCAGTCCCGCAATTTCAATACCGCCAAGCCAACGCCTTCAACCCCTGCGCCAACTGCGATGCAGACGCCCGCCGCTGAGCCGCCCAAGCCAGACTGGCCCGTGAATGACAAGCCCTTACCCCCCAAGGTCACGTGGGACAGCAGCGGGCTCACCGTTGATGCCAATAACTCAAGCCTCGATGAAATTCTGAAGGAGGTGGCCACCCAAACCGGGGCCAAGCTGGATGGCAAAGTTGGCGACGAGCGCGTATTTGGATCCTACGGCCCGGCATCCGCCCGCGACGTTATCAAGCAGTTGCTCGATGGAACCCCCTATAACGTTTTGATGGTCGGTGACCAGGGTGAAGGGACGCCGCGGCAGATTGTGCTCAGCAATCGACCCACCGGACCTGCTCCCGTCAGCAGCGCGCAAAACAATGGCGACGACGAAACCGAATACGAACAGCCGCAACAGCCTATGCCCGGAGTTCCAAACGCGCGCACACCCTTTGGCGCCCCGGGAATGCCGCCGGAGCAGAACCAGCAGCAGATGGAAGAGCGTCGCGCCGAGATGGAGCAGCGCCAGGAACAGTTGCGCCAGCAGCAACAGGAGCAACAACAGCAACAGCAGCCGCAAATCCCACCCCAGTAAGTGCGTGCATTTTGAGCGCAGTGCAGCCGGATGCCGTGCGCGTTTGCCGCGCGCACCGCAGGATTGCGCGTAAAGAAACGCAGTGGTTTGAATCTTTTGAGTGAGTCCGGTGCCGGAAGAGAAGCTTACAATGACCGGGCAGGTTCAGGCCTGCTCGCCTTGATGCGTACCGCTTGTTGCGGGCGCATAAGGGCAAAGCCAACGCGCAGAATTCCGTAAGCTGCAAGGATCCCAAAGACCATCGAGCCAACGCTCGCGCAAACCAGCATAGCCAGATTCAACAGGTTTTCCATCATCTCCGCCTATGGTCAACTGCCTTGGTATTTCGCCGGATCCGCTTTAAATGCATGCTCCAGCCTGCCGTCTTTGTGATTGTCGCAGAGACTCGCCTGTTTGCTTCTGCGTTGACCATGTTTTCTGTTGGCAAATAGAATACCCCCAGGGCGTTGCAAAAATGTGAACGGCCTAATGCATCCTCGGGCTACCCATCCAACCCCCTCTCACCCCGGCCATGGCGATAACTCACATCTCGGTGCGTGGCGCGCGCCAGCACAACTTGCGCGACATCAATGTGCGCATTCCGCGCAACACCTTCACGGTGGTTACGGGTCTCTCCGGCTCCGGCAAAAGCTCGCTTGCCTTTGACACCATCTATGCCGAGGGCCAGCGCCGCTACGTGGAGACGCTGTCGGCCTACGCGCGCCAGTTTCTCGATCAGATTGAGCGCCCCGACGTTGACTCGATCGAGGGCCTCAGTCCCGCCATTTCAATTGAGCAGAAGACTACCAGCCGCAGCCCGCGCTCCACGGTCGGCACCATCACCGAGATTTACGACTACCTGAGGTTGCTTTACGCCTCGGTCGGCACTCCGCACTGCCCCAACTGCGGCCGCCCCATCGCCCGCCAGACCGCCGATCAAATCGTTCAGCGCATCGTTGAACTGGCTCGCGGCGAGCGTGTCACCATCATGGCGCCAGTGGTGCGGGGTCGAAAGGGCGAGTTTAAAGATCTGCTCGATGAGCTTGATCAGCAAGGGTTTCGCGCCCGCGTCGACGGTGAGATCCGCGACCTTTCCGAACCTGTCCTTCTCGATCGCCGCAAGAATCACACCATTGAAGCCATTATCGATCGCATCCTCTTAAAGCCCACTGACATGGGTGCCCCCGGTCCTTCGCCTCTGGGGACTGGGGATGGACCTGCACCGGCCGCACAACCATCCGGCAAGTCGAATCCCTCCCCGGAGAAGTCCCTTTCCGCGGGGTCGAAACCCTCCACAGAAAAACGACTCGAACAGGCCGTCGGCAAAGCCCTGCAACTGGCCAACGGTCTTGTTCTGGTTGCGTCGAGCGGCGGGTCGGGGGGGCCGGCTGAACAATTGTTTTCCTCGTCGATGGCCTGCCCCGATTGCGGTCTCGACGTGCCCAAACTCGAGCCCCGCAGCTTCAGCTTCAACTCGGCATTTGGCGCCTGCCCTGAGTGCCACGGGCTCGGGTCGCTCTATGACTTCGACCCTGCCAAGGTCATCACCGACTGGTCAAAGCCGTTGCTCGATGGCGGTCTCGGTCCGGGTTCGGCGTCTCAGTACCTGCTCAAGCTCATCCACCTCGCGGCTGAGCGTTACAGCATCGACCTCAAAACTCCATTTGAAGATCTGCCCGCCAAACATCAGCACATTCTCGTGTATGGGCCGCCCAAAGTCGAGGCGCCGCGCACCGGCTTCCATGGCATTCTTACCTATCTGCGCGACAGCGTTGAAGAGGCCCGCAGCGACGGCTATCGCGAGTACATGATGAACTTCATGTCGGCTACTCCGTGCGCGGTGTGCCGCGGAAAACGTCTGCGACCCGAGTCACTGGCCGTCAAGGTTGGCGGGCTCTCCATCGCCGACTTCACTGCCCTGCCGCTCAATCGCGCCCTTTCGGCCGCCATCAATCTCAAATTCAATTCGCGTGAGGCGCTGGTCGCCGATCGCATCCAGCGCGAGATTGTTGAGCGGCTCGAATTCCTCTGCGCGGTGGGTCTCAATTACCTTTCGCTCAACCGCAATGCCGCCACGCTTTCAGGCGGCGAAGGCCAGCGAATTCGCCTCGCAACGCAGATTGGCTCGCGGCTACGCGGTGTGCTTTATGTACTCGACGAACCCTCCATCGGCCTGCATCAGCGCGACAACAATCGCCTGATTGAAGCGCTCGAGAAACTTCGCGATCTTGGCAACACGGTCCTGGTAGTCGAGCACGACGAAGAAACTATTCGCCACGCCGATTACGTTCTCGATCTCGGCCCCGGCGCCGGCCGCCTGGGCGGGCACGTGGTTGCTGAAGGCACACCCGAACAGATTATGGCGGCGCCGGCCTCGCTCACCGGCCGCTATCTTTCAGGGCAGGCCACCATGCTGCAGCGCGCCAAACCGCGCAAACTCACCGGCAAGTGGCTCACTATTGTGGGCGCGCGCGAGCACAATCTGCAGGACGTTAATATCCGCGTTCCGCTCGGCGTAATGACCGTCGTCACCGGCGTGAGTGGCAGCGGCAAAAGCACGCTGGTGAACGACATTCTCTACCGCTCGCTGGCCAAATCCATCTACGGCTCGCGCGAGGAACCCGGCGCGCATGACTCTCTGGCCGGCGCGGAACAGATTGACAAAGTCGTACGCATCGACCAGTCGCCGATTGGCCGCACCCCGCGCTCAAACCCAGCAACGTATACCGGCGTGTTCTCGCCCATCCGCGACCTTTTCGCCATGCTGCCCGAGGCGCGCGAGCGTGGATACAAGCCCGGCCGCTTCAGTTTCAACGTCACCGGAGGCCGCTGCGAGGCCTGCCAGGGTGACGGCCAGCGCCGCATTGAAATGAACTTCATGCCCGACGTTTACGTGCAATGCGAAGTGTGCAACGGCCGCCGCTACAACCAGGAAACACTGGCCGTAAAGTTTCACGGCAACTCCATCGCCGACATTCTCGACCTGACCATTGAAGATGCGCTGCCTCTGCTTAAAGACGTGCCGCAGGTGCGTCAGAAGCTGCAGACGCTGGTCGACGTCGGACTCGGCTACGTGCACCTGGGCCAAAGCGCAACAACGCTCAGCGGCGGCGAGGCACAGCGCATGAAGCTGGCCCGCGAGCTCTCAAAACGCCAAACCGGCCGCACTCTTTATCTTCTCGATGAGCCAACCACCGGCCTCCACTTTGACGACGTGCGCAAGCTGCTCGAGGTTCTGCACAGGCTCGCCGATCTTGGCAATTCCGTCATCATCATTGAACACAGCATGGACGTGATACGGAATGCCGACTGGGTGATTGACCTTGGCCCCGAAGGCGGCGAAGACGGCGGTCGCATAGTTGCGCAGGGCCGCCCCGCTCAGATCGCAGCCACGCCCGGCTCCTACACCGGACACTTCCTCACCCGCTATTACACAGCCGAGAACGGTAAGCTGGTGTTGGCGGAGATGGAAGAACCGCCGGAAGAATCTGCTCCTGCTGAAAGCGTCGCCAAAGCGAACGGCAACGGCACCGCCCGTAAGAAATCCGCGCGGACGAAGAAGACTCAGCCGGCGAGCATTGGTAAGCGGGGAGAGAAATGACATCACCATTCAGCGACGAGCCGCAAGCCCTGCAACCTTCCGCCGACCTCGTCGCAGAGCCGCAGATCGAGAGCTCGAATAGCGATGATCCGCAAGAAGCGTCGGTCGCGCACATTTCAACATCTGAGTATTCCCCGCCAGATTCCATAGAGCAAGCACCCAGCCCCGAGGAACCGCCCTTATTCTCCAATGTTTTTCAGCCCCAGCCTCCTCCGCCTCCGGTAAGAATTCCCCATCTTGGACACGTTGCGCTGCTCGCCGTCTATCTCCTCTTCAGCCTGATCGTTTCAGTGGCGATCCTGAGGGTCGCAGTCTATTTTCATCTCTTCAATGTCTTCACACTTCAAGATGCCGTCAACGACATTCACTATGCTCTGGGCAGCGAAATTCTCCTCTATCTCGGCGCTTTCGCTGCGGCATACTTCACCTTCCCGCTCATCTGGCGCAAGAGTTTTTTCGCCGGCCTGCAATGGAACGGCGCAACGGCCTGGCGGAATATCTGGGCTCTCGTCGGCACTGGCTTTCTCTGCTATCTGGCGGCAATGGTGAATATGATTCTCGTTCCGGGGCCGTCGAATACGCCGATTGAGAAGATATTCAAAGAGCCGGGCGCGGCCTGGCTGCTGTTCTTTTTTGGCATCACCTTCGCTCCGTTTTTTGAGGAACTTTTCTTTCGCGGCTTCCTGCTGCCCTCGCTTTGCACCAGCTACGACTGGCTCGCCGAAAAGTTCTACAAAGTACCGCGCCGGTCGCTCGCGCCCGATGGAAGTCCGCAATGGTCTTTGAGCGCAATGGCCATCGCGTCTATAGTCACTTCCGTCCCCTTTGCCATGATGCACGCCGAGCAGATAGGCAATTCAATCGATGGGATCCTGTTGCTGGGCTGCGTGAGCGTTGCCCTGTGCGCGGTTCGCCTCATCACGCGCTCGCTGGCCGCGAGTGTGGTGGTACACGCCTTCTACAATTTGTTGCTCTTTTCAATGATGGTGGTCGTCACCGAAGGCTTCAGGCATCTGGACAAAATGTGAAAAAGACAGGGACTAGGAACTAGGCACTAGGGATAGAAAGCCGGATCACGGAAATTGATGGCCTTGTTCCCTTGTTCCCTTGTTCCCTTGTTCCCTCGCTCCCTTGTTCCCTATTCCCCTGATCCCTGTTCCCTTAAAATGGTTTTGATGCCCACATCAACACACGCCCAGCAGCTTCTCTCGCTTCTCGCTCGCTTGAGCTTTCGCCTTGGCCAGTTCACGCTCTCTTCCGGCGGCACCAGCGACTACTACATTGACTGCCGCACCACCACGCTGCATGCCGAAGGTGGCCGCCTCACCGGGCACGCTATCCTCGAACTGCTCGAAGCCAACGGCATTAAAGCCGACGCAGTGGGCGGACTCACCATGGGCGCCGATCCCATCGTCTCGAACGTGGCGACGGCCAGCGCATGGCGCGCACAGTCGAATCCGGCAGCGCCTCTCATCCACGGATTCCTGGTGCGCAAGGCCGAGAAGGCGCACGGGGCCAAGCGTCGCATCGAGGGATTCTGCCAGGAGGGCGCGAACGTGGTGATCGTCGATGATGTGTGCACCACCGGCGCATCGACCATCAACGCCATTGAAGCAGCCCAGGAGGCGGGCATGAAAGTCGCCGCAGTTGTGTGCATCGTTGAGCGCGAAGAGGCCAATGGCAGACCGGCAGTTGAAGCCGCGGCCAAAGACGCGCCATTCCTGCGTTTATTTTCGGCAACCGATGTTCGCGCCGAGCATGTGAAGCAGCTCTGAGTTGCCTGCTCAAACGCAAAAATGGCGGACCTCATCGGGTCCGCCATTTTTGTTTTCAACCTGAACCCAAGTTATTCCACGTTGTCGACCGGTTTCGACGTTCCGGTTGTGGGAGCGGCGTTGGTCGCCGGCGCGGGCTGAGTTGAGCCCTGCGTAGGAGGCGTGTTCTCTGCGCTCATGTTGCTCAGCAACTGCAGTTCCACGCGACGATTCTTGGCGCGGCCTTCACGCGTTTTGTTGTCGGCTACCGCCTGGTCTTTGCCAATGCCGATTAAATAGAAGCGGTGCGCCGGAATGTTGTACTTGGTCACCATGTACTGCACCACCGCATCGGCGCGGCGGTTGCTGAGGTCGTAGTTGTAATCGGCCGGCCCCACAGAATCGGTGCCGCCGGTAACTTCGAGAATGTAGCTCTTGGCCGACCCTAGCTGCGCGGCAAACGAGTCAAGCTGCTGCTTGTCGTCGGCCGTCAACACGCTCTTGTCGAAACCAAAGTTTACTGACACATCGCCAACCTGCTTGTAGTTGTCGAGTCCCTTCACCAGGGCGTCGAGCGAGTCTGCGCGCTGGGCTACGTCGTTGGCGGCGCTGTTGGCCTGTCCTGCCGCGGTCGACGCCTGCTGCGCGTTCTGGTTCGCAGTGTCGGCCGATGCCTGAGCCTGCTTGATGCCCGCCTGGGCGCTCTCGTCCACGTTGTGAATCTGGCGGTTATTCTCCGCCGTCTGATTCTCAAGGTCGCCCGTCTTTTGAACGATGGGTGCCGTCTGAGTCTTTACGTAGTTCTTGGTTGCGCAGCCGGTTGCTCCAAGCACCGCGAAACTCGCAGTAGCCATAATGTACATAAATGATTGTCTGGTCATCGTGTTAGTCCCCTTTTAGACCGGCCGCCTGGCTTACACGTGGGCTGCCTTATGTTGGAGATTGCCGTCCTATTCGCTTAACTATGATGCAAACCAGCCTCCAATCGGCTAAATCCAGTTAACCTGCTGATGATGAAAGGCTTATTGGATTCCAGGCCGTAGCAGTCAAGCGATTTAATCATGTAATTTTTACTTGAACCGGTAAGGATTCCCCTCCCCGCACCTGGATTTCGCGGCCGTAACCCTCTTCCAGCACAGACGCTATTCTGTTAACTGGCTCTCTCGCTGAGCATCTACGGTAATGGACCTATACGAGAAAATCCGCACCCTGCCCACCAACCCCGGCGTGTATCTCTACAAGAACGCCGAGGGAGAAGTGATCTATGTGGGCAAAGCCAACAACCTGCGCTCGCGGGTGCGGTCGTACCTGCTTGAGGCCTCGCAGGCCAACGCCAAGACCGGGTCGCTCATGCGCGAGGCAGTGGATCTTGAATACATCCTGGTGGCCAACGAACACGAGGCTCTCGCGCTCGAAAACAACCTGATTAAGCAGCGCAAGCCGCGGTTCAATATCCTGCTGCGGGACGACAAGACTTACCCATACGTGAAGCTCACCCTGGCCGACTGCTATCCCAAGGTGTTTGTCACGCGCCGGCTGCGCAAAGACGGTTCGGCGTACTACGGCCCGTATTTTCCCGGCAACCTGGCTTACCGCGTAGCCGAACTCATTCATCGCAGCTTTCTCATCCCCAGTTGCAAGGTCGATCTTTCGCGTTACCACCCACGCGCCTGCCTGCAGTACTACATCCATCGTTGCCTGGGGCCGTGTGTCGAAGGACTAACGACGCCCGAAGCGTACGCTCTAGCCGTCAAGGATGCGCAGCTTTTTCTCGAGGGACGCCATACCGAGTTGCAGAAGGCACTCACCGCGCGCATGAACGCCGCGGCCGCGGCGGAGCAGTTTGAAGCCGCCGCACGGCTGCGCGACCAGCTATCAACAGTGCACCAGTTGCAGGAGAAGCAGCGCATCGCGACCTCAGGAGAGGACGACGACGCCGACGTTTTCGGTTACCACTTTGAAGATGGATCGCTGGCCGTCAATCTCTTCCACATGCGCAACGGTAAAATCGTCGACCGCAGGGAGTTCTTCTGGGAAGACCTGCCGAGCCTGCTGGAAGCCGTTGAAGTCATGGATCGGGGGTCAGGGATCAGGGATCAGGAAGAAGCCCTTTCCAAACCCTCTTCACAGGTGGGAGTTTTGTATCAGGGCTCGACTTCAGTCGTGCCGAAGATGTCCAAACAAAAGGGCCGGGCTTTAGCCCCCGAGGGCGCTTCAGCGCCAGCCTTCCACGCCGGCGCAGTCTTCTCCGCCCTGCTCAAGCAGCTCTACATCGACCAGCATTACGTGCCGCGAACCATCCTTGTGCCTGCGGAGTTTGCCGATCGCGAGACGCTTGCCGCATTGCTCAGTGAGCGCACCGGCCACAAAATCGAAATCGCCGTGCCGCAGCGTGGCGACAAAAAGTCGCTGGTCAATCTTGCCGGCCAGAACGCGCATCAGTCGTACACGCAACGGTTCCGCGTGCTTGAGCCATCGCGCAAGGCCATTCAGGAAGCGCTTGCCGACGCGCTCATGCTGCCTGAGCTGCCACGCCGCATCGAGTGCTTCGACATCTCGCACATCCAGGGCGCGGAAACTGTTGCATCGATGGTGGTGTGGGAAGACGGCAAGATGAACAAAGCCGCGTACCGCAAGTTCAAGGTGATGACGGTTCTCGGCGTGGACGACTTTGCCTCAATGCGCGAAGTGGTAGAACGCCGCTACCGGCGCATTCGCGACAACGGCAAGAGCGAACCTGACTTGAAAGGGCACGGCTTCAGTCGTACCGATGACGCTCAGAAAGGCACCGGGGCTTTAGCCCCTGAGGGACGTACCTCGGGGAGCAAAGAACCTTCAACCATGCCGTCTCTCATCCTGATCGACGGCGGCCTGGGCCAGCTCCACGCAGCCGCCGACGCGCTCGAATCGCTGGGATTCACCTCGCAGCCGCTTGCATCGATCGCCAAGCGCGAAGAAGTCATCTACCTCTACGGCGCGGAGGACGAGCCCATCGTGCTCGACCGTCGCTCGCCGGTACTGCACCTGGTGCAGATGATCCGCGACGAGAGCCACCGGTTCGCCATCGGCTATCATCGCCAGCGCAGAGCCATGCGCGACCGCAAGTCGGAACTGCTTGAAATTCCGGGAGTCGGGCCGCAGACCCGCCAGCGGCTCATTGAGCATTTCGGCTCGCTGCGCGACGTGCAGCAGGCGACGGTCGAGTCGCTGGCCGCAGTCGTGCAACGCAAAACTGCGGAGACAATCTGGCGGCATTTTCATGAGGCGGCTGCGGCGAAGTGAAGAAAAGCGGTAAGAACAACTGCAGATCCCTCGACTTCTCTCGGGATGACTGTTCACGGGTAGGTTGGCGTTTATCGGTTCGCGTCAATTCCCTTTCTCGCTCACCTTTTGCGAGGCGGCTTCGGCGGTGGCCATGCGGATGATGATGCGCTGCATGTAGCCGTTGCCGTTGAACGAGTCGGTCGGGATGGGTCCGATGAATCGCACCACACCGGCGTGATCGACAACAATGGCCATGGGAAAGTCGTTAGGCGCAAACTTTTGGGCTGTGTCTGAAGAAACCATGAGCGTGTTGGTTCCTTCGAGCTCTTTGGCGCTCGATTCCACTCCCGGATCGGTTGCATCCTGCGCCTCGTCAGCGTACATAAGGCCCCAGGCGTGGATGGGTGTCTGGGCGTTCAACGTGGCAAATTCAGTCACGGTCTTCATCATGGCGCGGCACTGCGCGCACCACTCGGGAAAGACTACAAGAACCGTCGCCTCGCCAAAGTCGGGTCCGTTGACGGGCGGCTCTAATGTCGACATTTTAGTGAGAGCCGGGTTGCGCTGCGCATGCGGGCCTGCTGCCGGCGCCGGAACTTTGGCAGCCTTGGTCTCAAGCGAACGTTCAATCTCGATCGTGGGCAGACGCCAGCCAATTAGTCTGTACTCGGCGCGCACGCGCGATATCTGAAGCCAATCAGCGCCTGAGAACTGCGCTTTTGTTCCCAGAGCATCTTCAAGATCTGAAACCGTGGCTCCCGCACTCTTGTCGTCGCCGGCGTAACGCTCAAACAGCGCAAGTTCCATTCCCGACTCAAAGAGCGCGCCTACGCCTATTACCGCTTCACTGTGCTCGGCCTTAAGCGGAACTCCCTGCTTGAGCGCGTCAACGATCGCCGGGTGCTCCATTTCGGCCAGCATCAGGGCTGCGGGGTTGCCCGACTGCTCCAGATAATCCTTCAGAGAGAGGATCGAATACGCCACTTCAGCATCGTAGGGCAGGCTGCGCAGCATGGTGCGCGCTGTGGCCACGGCCGTGTCGATGTCGTGTATGTGCACCAGCGCGCTGACGCTGATGGCGTAGGCCTGGGCGCGGTGCGTGTTCTCGAGGGCGGCAATATAGTCCTGGGCGACGTTATTCGCCTGGGTCCAGTCCTGGCCGAATGCGCATAGGCGCGCAAGGTCGTAGAGGTCGTCGCCCCTGTAGTCCTCGGGCTTGGCTTTGTCGCATGCCTCGCGCGCCATCTTCACGCCTACCCCAAGAGCCTGCAGTTCAGGGTCAGACCAGTTGCCGATTTCGCTGCGAACCACGTCGAGCGGGTGCATTGCCTGCTTGTAGATTTCGCCGGGCGTGAGAGCAACCGGAACCGGCTGCGGAGTCTCCGGCAGTTGTGAACTCTGATTAATGGGCGTGACAGGAGAATTCACATCTGGTGGCGCCGGGGATGTGGACGGCGACTGAGCGAACGCACCCGCGGTTGCTATGAATGCGCAGGCGACGCGGGAGTGGCGCAGCAAGACCTGAAGAGACATGGGACCTCACTCGTCGTTCCAAAAAGCTATTTGTTTCTTTTGACGCGGCGAATCTCGTCTGGCCACAATGGGTGCCCATCCTTTCCGCAGCTTCAGCGGTAAGGGTGGGGAGTACACAAGTTCATACGGTCGGCGACAAGGGACCGATGCTAACGAAATTAGACACCGTCTGGGGTGGGATTGTTCCTGGAATGCGCAGGAGCGCTCGCGTACACAATTCAATCGCCCCGCACAATTGTCCATGCAAATGCGCGGGAGATTGGGTTCCCCCTAATCTGGGGGAAGCAAAAGAAAGCTAAACCGCTACCGCGCCGGTTGGCCGCGAGGGGTGCTTCAGGCACTGGCTAACATGGGCCAGCAGTTCCCGTGGATGAACCGGCTTGCTTAGCAGAGTAAAGTGATGTCCCTGGTGGCGCGCATTAGAGAGCAAGTCAGCGGTGGAGGCCTGGCCGGAGAACAGGACTACCTTGCACTCGGGATAGATCCGTCGCATCGTGATGGCCAACTCGACGCCGCTCATTCCGGGCAGAATGACGTCCGTGATCAGCATCTCAGGGGGCGCGACCAAGGCCGTTTCAAGGGCCGAGTAGCCGTCGTATACAGCCATGGACGCGTAGCCGCTTCGTGAAAGAATTTCAGCTAATGTGTCCGCGATTGCCGACTCATCGTCAACCACGAGAATTACGGGGCGGTACTCCAACTTCTCCGCCGGCGGAACCTGATCGATGGGGACAACGGGGGAAGATCGTCTATCGCTCATTTAAGTAGTTCACCTCTCAAGGCACGGTATCAGGGTTTGAGGTATACGGGGAGAATCTTATAGGCTACGGCAAAGATTTCCCCATGACGCAAAACTGGGCAGGATTACCGCAAGAATTGCAGCAATTCAGGCTGTCGAAAAGCGGATTGAAAGAGTCCGAATTCGGTATTTTTAGGTTGCGTCATAACCAAACTGAATAATATACTTCTAGCTAAGCGTTAGGTTTACGTTAGTTTAGCCATACGCCACTCCCCGAAAGATTCGCGCAATCGACTCATTCAATTGACGTTACGATAAGTGCGAGGGACAATTTATGACTGAAGAATCGAAAGCCGGAACAATGAACTTCCCCTCGATTCAGCAGGAAGACGTTCCCAAGGGACGCGAAGGAAAACACAAGAAGATCATCTCGCGGCTGCTGAGCGATATAGATCAACTGGCATCTGGGACTGCCTTGAAGGTGCCGCTGGCCAAATTGCCCGACTCGAAAGAGAACATTCGCTCCGCACTCAACCGCGCAACCCACCAGCGTGGGATTGAGGTATCTACCTCGAGCGATGAGGACTACTTGTACATCTGGAAGGCCGAAACCAAACGGTAGGCTTCCAGAGTTCCCCATTCCGATTGTCTTGGGCATTTCCCGAGCCTATTTCCCCGGGACCCCCTTCACGATAAACACGAATCTCCACGCCGAAACGTACGGCTGAGAAATGCTGCGCGTTATGCCGCCTTCACCAGTGCGCGGTTGCGCACCACGACGCGCTGGCTGCAATGGTGGCACGTGAACTCCTGCGAGTGTTTGAGGCTTGAGATGTTCGTGCCGCACCACGGGCATTTACCGCCAACCGAGCCCGAGCCGAAGAATGGTCCGGCGAGAGGCGCGAAAAAGCCCGCGATAATCATCGGCACGCCGGCAAAGGCGCCCAGGCCGGTGAGGCATAGCATTACGCCGACAATGATCAGGACAGGCGCGGCGATGAAGCCCAGCATCATCCCGCTGAACGCGCCGGTCACCGGTGCATTCTCGTGGTCGTGCACCACCCGCGGGGCCGGCGGCTTATTCCCTGCCCCGCAATGAGGGCAATAGCTCCACTGGGCCTCAATATGGGTTCCGCATTTCAAGCAGGATGTATTCATATCCGCCACCTCTTTGCACTCTCTGGGCGGAAGTATGGGCCTGGTGAAAGAGGCTTGCCCGTGATGCCTGTCACTCACGGGCGCTATTGCGAATTGGGCGCTTTCTTTGATCTATGATTGTGAATTGAAATCGATAATGGAAATGGACGGCCTTCGGATAGATAAGTGGCTCTGGGCGGCGCGGTTTTTCAAGACGCGGGCGCTGGCGGCGCGGTCGTGCGAGCTGGGACGCATTCAATCGAATGGAATCGCGGCCAAGCCTGCGCGCGAGGTGCGCGTGGGCGACCGGCTGCACATTGTGAACGAGGGCGGGATTTTCGAAGTGGATGTGAAGGGATTGAGCGCGATGCGCGGGCCGGCGGCTGTGGCCCAGGCGCTCTACGAGGAGACTGCGGAGAGTCGTGAGGCACGGCAGCGATTGGCAATACAGAAAAAGGCGCTTGACCTGATCAGTCCCTTGCCGGAGGGCCGGCCCAGCAAGCGCGACCGGAGAAGGATTATTCAGTTTCGGGGACGTGGATGAGACGCGGCCTCCGTTTCAGAGACCAGACACACTAAGGCCCGGCGTTCAAGCCGGGCCTCTGATTATCTTCGATTACGCTGAAGCGGAAACGCTGGAGCCGATAAGCCTCTGCACCTTCTCCTCGATCACCGACTGCGGGTTGTAGCCCAGCAGTTGATCCACCGGCTTGCCGTCCTTGAAGAAGATGAGCGTCGGGATCGCCTGTACCCGATACCGCATCGGCGTGGAGGTGCTCGTGTCCACGTTCATCTTGGCAATCTTCACTTTGCCGGCATAGGCGGCAGCCACGCTGTCGATGATGGGCGCAATCGCTTTACACGGTCCGCACCAGACTGCCCAGAAATCCACCAGTACCGGAACTTCGCTCTTCAATACTTCCTGTTCAAAATTCGAATCGTTGACTTCAATCACACCCAACCCGGCCATGTTCCTCCCCCGTTTTCCGTGTACGAATTCTAAGTCAGTGTACAGGAACGAGCTGTTCATAAGATGCTCCCAATCCCAGAAAGTCGCATTAGTGGGGGCGAGGTATCGATACGGTACATGCGGTTGTGGTCAGGGCTGTGCAATAGCGCCCGGCGGCTCTTCAAAAGACCTTGCACGGCAGGAGTGAGGGACCGAAGGTTGGTTTGAGTATCTGAAATTAGAAGCGCCCGGATCCTAAGGATCACGGGCGCTAGAGCAGCCCTCCCCCAGAACTGCCCACGCAGCGAATTTATGTGTTCATTTAATGAAAGGCAAGGAAACTTAGGTAACAACTTGGTAATCAGATATTTGGTGATTGTCAAGAAAGATATCAGATCGTTTCGCTCAGATTACCGAAAGATAACGTCAATTCAGGGATTTTGGCGCCATTTTTCGCTCAAAATCCTCCCCATTCGGCCAGCTCTTTTGCCCCCCGTGAAACGAATTTTGAAGAAAGCAATTCGACATTTTCGGCCGTGCCGAGGGCGTGACGGATTGCCGCCTCGGCTCGGGGAAGACTCGAATTATTGTCGACAATGACCAGGACGGAGGGGCCGGCGCCACTGAGGGTGGCGGCCAGTATCCCGTGTTCGCCGGCAAGAGGCAGCAGCAGGGGCAGCAGCGGGCAGATGGCGGCTCGATAGGGCTGATGGATCTTATCCTGCATGGCCAGGCGAAGCAGATCGCCTCGGCCCCGTTCAAAAGCCAGGCCGAGCAGCGAAAGAGACTGCAGGTTTTGCACCACGTCCTGAAGCCAGTAGCTGGCCGGAAGCACCGAGCGAGCCACACTGGTAGGTAGCGGCTCTGCCGGGATGGCGACGATTACCCGCCAGTCTTGAGGCGGCGACACATGAACGGGATAAACCCGGCGGCCTTCGCAGACTGAGGCAACAAATCCGCCCAGCCAGCAGGCTGCCACGTTGTCTGGATGGCCCTCGAGCATGTAGGCCTCGTCGAGCACCGCTTCCGGACTGAGGCCGAGCTGCCCGAAGTGATTGGCCAGGGCGATTGCCGCAAGCCGACCCGCGGCCGAAGAGCCGCAGCCCATGCCAAGGGGGATCTGGTTGTGCATCTTGATGGCGAGCGGAACGATCTCGCGCTGATTGGCGCGTAAAAGGCGCTTATAGGCTTCGATTACCAGGTTGTCTTCGAGCCTAGCGCAGCGCTCTCGATTCCGCCCCGTGGCGGCAATCAAAAAGTCTGCGGCGGCCTCGGCTTCGATCTCGAGATAGAAATCGAGAGCGACGGCAACAGCGTCGAAGCCGGGGCCAAGATTGGCCGAAGTGGCCGGCAATCGCAGGCTGATTTTGCCAGGAGCAGAGCTTGCTTGGCTGCTCATGCCTTGACGCCCCTCATAGCCGAAATAACCGCCTCAGGTTTGGCATCGGTGACCCTAGCGTTGCGGCGCAGGGCTTCAATCTCCTTTTCAGCGCCCGCTTTCTCCTCGTCCTTGAGCAATGTTCCGCGATGGAAGTCGATAGTGTAGTCGGCGTCCTTGAGCGTGTGACCGGTAAGCACCAGCACCACCGTGTCGCCGGAGTGGATGAGTTTTTGTGCGCGAAGTTTTTTGAATCCGGCAAGCGTGACTGCCGATGCCGGCTCGCAGCCCAGGCTCTCAGCACCCAGCTCGGCCTTGGCGATGGCGATTTCCGCCTCGGTCACGTCGAGGCACCAGCCGTTGCTCTCCTGAATCACGCGCGCTGCCTTGCGCCACGATGCCGGATTGCCGATGCGAATGGCCGTGGCGCGTGTGTGCGCCTCAACGGGTTCAATCGATGTGCCGTTGCTCTCAGCCAGGCTCCGCACCAGGGGATTGGCGCCTGCGGCCTGGATGACCGAGATGCGCGGAATGCGGGCGACCAGGCCAAGTTCTTTCAGCTCCCTGAATCCTTTGCCCAGGGCTGAACTGTTGCCAAGGTTGCCGCCGGGAACGATCAGATGGTCGGGAACATTCCAGTCGAAGGACTCGGCGATCTCGAAGGCAGGCGTCTTTTGGCCTTCCAGCCGATAGGGATTTACCGAGTTGAGCAGGTAGATGGGTGTCTGCTTCACGATCTCGGTAAGGACGCGCATGCAGCCGTCGAAGTCGGTCTTTAACTGGCAGGTGAGCGCCCCGTAGTCCATGGCCTGCGACAGCTTGCCCCATGCAATTTTGCCTTCGGGGATCAGCACCAGGCTCTTAAGACCGGCGCGAGCTGCGTAGGCTGCCATTGCAGCCGAAGTATTGCCCGTGGAAGCGCAGGCGACCCATTCGAAGCCGCGCTCCCGCGCTACGCTCATTGCGGCGGTCATCCCGGTGTCTTTAAACGAGCCGGTGGGATTCATGCCCTGGTGCTTGGCATAGAGCTGATCCACTCCCAAAGCCTTGGCAGTGCGAGGCAACCGGTAGAGCGGAGTGTTTCCCTCGCGCAGGGTTACGGCGTTGCCAAAGTTGTCGAGGATGGGCAGCAGTTCCCGGAAGCGCCAGACACCCGACTGATCGAGCGCCTCAGACGAGCAGCGACGCTCCCGCCACAGCCACTTGAGGGCGCCGGGATTGGGGCGGTCGGGGCCTTTCTTCTGAACCCAGCCCGGATAATCCACTTCAAACAGGTCTCCGCAGAGAGCGCAGCGAAAATCGGGCTGAGCTTCAGCGCCCGCGATGCGAGTCCCGCAACCGAAGCAGCGCAATTGGTGTAGGTTGTCGTTCATAACCTTAAGATTTAGCCTACCAGTGTAGGGCGTTGTCTTGTATCAGGTCGCGACTTCAGTCGCGACAAAATGGCTCATTGAATGAGGTCGGGCTTCAGCCCGCGCGATATGTTTTTCGGAAATCTTTCTGAGCTTGATGAGTCATTCCGCAGGCTGATTGGCCCCTGATGAGAAGTTTGACACTATCCAGGCAGGTCGTTGAAAAACTTCCCGCAAATCCGAGGTTAGTCCCATGTTGAAACGATTCTTCTCTGCCCTTTTCCCTTTTCTCGTCGCGTTTGCGGCCCATTCGCAAACCACGCTGCGCATCGCCGCGGCGGCCGATCTCACCCCGGTCCTGCCGCCGATCCTGATCGAGTTTGAGCACGCGACGGGCATTCATGCGGAGGCGACTTTTCAGGCCTCGGCGATGCTGACGACGCAGATTCAAAATGGCGCGCCCTTCGATGTGTTTCTTTCGGCTGACCTGGGCTACCCTAAGAAGCTGATCGATGCTGGCCTCGCGGATGCGGCGGGATCGAAGGACTCATCGACTCCGATAACCTACGCGAAAGGCACGCTGGTGCTGTGGGCGCGCAAGGACTCGAAGCTGCCGGCGCCCTCGCTCGATTTGTTACGCTCGCCCGATTTGAAGCGGCTGGCGGTCGCCAATCCCGACCGCGCGCCGTATGGACGAGCAGCGGTCGCCGCGCTGACCAGTCTCAAACTCTACGATGCGCTCAAGCCGCGCATTGTGACGGCAGAGAACATTGCGCAGACAGCGCAATTTGTAGAGTCAGGAAATGCGGACGCAGGGCTGATCTCGCTCACTTCGGCAATGACACCGCAGCTCTCGTCGAGCGGATCGTATTTCGTGATTCCGCGCGATCTTTATCCGCCGATCGAACAGGGCGCGGTGATTGTTACTGCGACGAAGAACCGCGACGCCGCGCACAAGTTCCTTGATTTTCTGCTTTCCGCGCCAGTGCAGGCGGAGCTTGAAAAGAGCGGGTTGACACCGGCGAAATAGCAACCCTCTGGCATTTGCATTCAATTACCACTCTTTCGTGCATACTGGCTCTTACATGTGCCCATCCTCCAATCCGGCGGTTTCTGCTCCCGTAACGCCTCACGATCCACGAATCACGCCCCACGAAAACAAATACCCCCCACCTCCCCTAACCCCCCGGGGGTACATTTATTCAGAAACAAAATCGCATAACCCTTTGACAATAAACGGCAAACCAGAACAGGCCATTACCATTCAGTTACTATAAAAGGCCGTCAAATGAGCAAAATAAGCCCCACTTAAGCCCCTTAAAAGGCCACTTAACACGGTTAAACAGCTACTTAAGACGGTTCGCGTCCGCGCAATATGGGCTGCTCGAATCGCTCCGAATCGTGGGCCGATGTTTGCGGTTATCCGTATCTTCCCGGTGAAATCAATACCAAATCGCCAACTCTGAGCGCTACTCTGTTGATTGGCGCTCATGGACTGGCAGGCGTTTTTTCTCACATTCAAATTGGCAACGATGACCACCGCGATTCTGCTGGCGGTATGCATTCCGCTGGCGGCGTGGCTGGTGCTGGGACGGGCGCGATGGCTGGCAGTGATTGAGGCTGCCGCCACCCTGCCGCTGGTGTTGCCGCCCACGGTGCTTGGATTCTTTCTGCTGGTTCTGCTGGGGCCGCGGACGGTGGTAGGCCGCGGAATTGCCGCGGTCATCGGGCACCCGCTGGCGTTCTCATTCGATGGCCTTGTGGTGGGCTCGGTGATTTACAGCCTGCCCTTTGCGCTGCAGCCGCTGGTGGCGGGTTTCTCGGCCATCCCAACGTCACTGCTTGACGCGGCAAGACTCCTGGGCGCTTCGCCGGCGCGCATCGTGAGAACCATCCTTGTGCCGTTGGCAAAACCGTCGCTGATTGTTGCCGTAGTGCTGAGCTTTCTGCACACAGTGGGCGAGTTCGGCGTGGTGCTGATGCTGGGCGGCGACATTCCCGGAGCCACCAGGACGCTCTCCATCCTGCTCTACAACCAGGTGGAGAATTTCGACTACGCGGCGGCCATGCGCACGGCGGGATTATTGATTGCCTTCAGCCTGGTTGCGCTGGTCCTCATTTATTCGCGAGCGCGCGCAGGGTTGACGCCGAAAGGGGAGCGCAGCCGTGCCTGAACCTCCCGTGTCTGAGCCTGGCCTTGAGTTCGAAATCGATGCGCATCGCGGCGCGTTTCACCTGCAGGTTGCGGGCAAATTTACTGCGGCGTGGACCGTGATCTTCGGGCCGTCCGGTGCGGGAAAGAGCACACTGCTGCATCTGCTGGCCGGTCTCGGTGAAGGAAAGCTGGTACGGGTGAAGCTCGAGGGGCGCGCCCTGAACGATTCATCGCGCGGATTTGCCGTGCGGCCCGGCAAACGACAGACCGGGCTCGTAGCGCAGGAGCCCGCACTTTTCCCTCACCTGCCGGTGGCTGATAACGTGGGGTACGGACTCGATGCAATGGAACGGGCGCAGCGCGTGCGCCGGGTGGAAGAGATGCTGGCGCTTGTAGGCGCGACGGAACTGGCGGGACGGCGGATTCAAGACTTATCGGGCGGACAGGCACAGCGTGTCGCGCTGGCCAGAGCACTTGCTCCTGCACCGGCATTGCTGCTGCTCGATGAGCCGTTCTCCGCGCTGGACGGCCCCACCAGCGATGCGCTGCTGGAGCGATTGCAGGCGTGGACCCCGGCTAATCGCATGCAGGCAGTGATGGCCACGCATGACGCCACAGATGCGCTGGCCCTTGGGGCCGAGGTGTTGCTGCTTGAAGCCGGGAGAAAGATTGCGCAGGGGCCGGCGACAGAGGTGCTGGCAGCAGAACGCGCGCGTCTGAGAAATCGGCTGGACGGCTGCAAGGGCCGAGTTTTGTAAAAAGGGCACGACTTTAGTCGGGCCGCAATCTCTTCCCCCAACCTCGGACTTTTAGCCCCTGCCACTTGGCATGGATGCGGCGCCGCATTTCAGCAGCCTCAGAATCCGACTTTCACAGGCTCCATCTCCAGCCGCACGCCGAACTTCTCCGCGACGGTGTCCGTTATTTTTGTGGCGAGGGCGAGAATATCGGCAGCGGTTGCGCCACCAAGATTGACGATCGCGAGCGTATGTTTCGATGAAATGCCTGCCGCCCCGAGCGCGTAGCCTTTGGCAAAGCCCGCGTGTTCAATGAGCCACGCCGCTGGAATCTTGACGCGATTGGCGTGTTCGCCGACAAGGCCGGCTGGGTATCTTGGCGGCGCTGCAGCGGCGCTTCCTGCGGCGATTCTTTGGAATAGCTCTTCGCTGATGACGGGGTTTTTGAAGAAGCTGCCCGCACTGCGGGAATCGGGATCGCCGTCGACAATGAGCATGCCCTTGCTCTGCCGGACGCCGCGGACGATCGCGGCAACTTCTTCAAGCGTGGGCTGGCTGCCGCCGGGGTGCGATGCCGCGATGGCGCGTTCGAGGTCGGCATAGCGAATCGTAGGTGAGCCGTCGCCGGTAAGGCGATAGTCGACCCGGGTGACAATGAAGCGGTTGCGATCGGTAGTGTTGAAGCGGCTGCGGCGATAGCTGAATTTGCAATCGGACGCGGTAAGTTCAACGAATGCGCGATCGCGGCGGTCAAAGGCGCGGAGGCGATCGATCACGGTCGACACTTCCTGGCCGTAGGCGCCGACGTTCTGCACGGGAGTTCCCCCGACGGTGCCAGGGATGCCTGCCAGACACTCGATGCCGGCGCAGTTGGCGGCGACGGCGTGATTGACGCAATCCTCCCATGAAACTCCTGCGCCGGCGCGAAGGATCTTGAATTGGCCAACGGAGTCAATCAGGTCGATGCCGCGAAGTCCAATTTTGAGCACCAGGCCGTTGAATCCCGAGTCGGACACAAGCAGGTTGCTGCCGCCGCCGAGGACGAAGAGATCGACTCCATGCTCGGTTGCCCATGCCACGGCTTCTTCGATATCGGCTTCGGCCGCTGCCTCGACAAACCAGCGCGCAACGCCACCGATGCCTAAGGTGGTTAGCGCAGCGAGAGGCTGGTTTTCTTTTGTGAGCATCGCATCAAGAGTATCGCGTTGGGGCTGGATGGGCTTGCGCCCGCCCCGCCGGATACGCTTCAGACACCTGGCGCGCAATTAACGGTAGAATGAATAAAGGCAGTCCCCTTGCCGGAGGTATTCATGTATCCAGAACTTATGCTGATCCCCATGCGCGAGGAACTGACGCGCGCTGGCATCAATGAGGCGCGCACGGCTGAAGATGTTGACGCGGCGCTGGCTGAGCAAGGCACAACGATGGTAGTGGTGAACTCGGTGTGCGGTTGCGCGGCGGGCAAGATGCGGCCCGGCGTCAGGCTGGCGCTGGCCAACTCTGCCAACCTGCCTGACCACAAAATCTCTGTATTTGCGGGTCAGGACCGCGAGGCCACCGAGCGTGCGCGAAGCTACTTCGAAGGCAATCCGCCCAGCTCGCCTGCAATCGCCATTCTGCGCGACGGCAAGCTTATCTACCTGATGCAGCGGTTCGTCATTGAGCAGGCGACGGCGCAGCAGATAGCCGGCGAACTGGTGCGCGCGTTCGACGAACTGTGCGTAAAGACAGTTGTCGGTGGTCAGTAATCGGTGGGAATTTGCTGACGGCTAGACTTTGCGTATGGGCCCGGGATAGCGGGCAATCGTCACATCGGCGGTAAGAAGTGTGATCCCTTCGATCATGGCTTGCGCAATCAGCAGCCGGTCGAAGGGATCTTTGTGTATGGTGGGAAGATTCTCAAGTGCAGCCGCATGAGATCCGCTGACATTTAATTCCGTGTAGCCGTTCACCAGCAATTCCATGCGAACAAGACCCGGCGGCGCATTGAAGCATGGCAGCCCTTTCGCGTGCTTAATGGCGATTTCCCAAATGCTTGCGACACTGAAGATCAGTTCGTTCCCGGGGTCCCGGATAAGCTTGACTGCGACATTGGGCAAGCTGGAAGATCCGCTGATCGCCCAGAGCAGCATCTGGGTATCAAGAAGGAGCCTCACTCTTCACCGTAGAACATTTGCTCGATCTCTTCCGCAAACGGGGTCTTTATATCGTCGGGAACAGTGATCTTGCCTTTCATAAATCCAATTCGGCTTTGCGTCTTCTTCTTGCCGGAATTGATCGGGATCACCTGGACCTTGGGCTTGCCGGCCTTGGCGATGATGAATGGCTCTCCCTTCTCCGCCTCGTCAACCAGGCGCGAGAGATGGGTCTTGGCCTCGTGGATGTTGTACGTGCGCATCGATCACCGCCTCCCAAGTGAACTTAGTTCACTTAGTTTAGTCCACTCTCGATCTGAATTTCAACCCCCAAGTCCCTCAGAATCGCAATGCACAACGGCCCCCTGCGAAGGAGGCCGTTGCGTTTGGTCCCTCGTTCGGGCAGCGATTAATCCCCGTCCTTTGCCGAGGCCAGCTTCTGCACTTTGCTGTGCTTGACTGAATAGCCGAAGTAGATCACCAGCCCCAGGATCAGCCAGCCCACCATCACCTCCCAGGTGATGAGCGCGAGCCGCGACATGAGATAAACGGCTGAGAGGATTCCGAGGAGAGGCACAACTGGAACAAACGGCGTCTTGAACGGGCGATGCAGCTCAGGGTTCCGCACGCGCAGCACCCAGACGCCTATGCAGACAATGGTGAAGGCCAGCAAGGTTCCGATGTTAACCAGGTCAGCCAGACGCGAGATTGGCAGCACCGCCGGGAAAACCGCCGCAAAGATGCCGAAGACGATGGTCGTGATCCACGGCGTGCGAAACCTGGGATGAATTGCGGAGGCCCACTTCCAGAGCAGGCCGTCTTTCGACATTGAGTAGAAGACCCGGGTCTGGCCGAGCAGCATGACGAGCATGACAGTAGCGAGGCCGAAAACTGCGCCGATCTTCACCAGCAACGATCCCCAACTGACTCCGGTTGCATCGATGCCGAGAGCGACCGGCGCGCCTACGTTCAGCGTTTGGTAAGGGACGAGCCCCGTGAGAACCAGCGAAACAAGGATGTAGAGAATGGTGCAGATTAACAGCGAACCGAGGATGCCGATGGGCATATCGCGCTGTGGCTTCTTGGCCTCCTGCGCCGCGGTTGAGACCGCGTCAAAGCCGATGTAGGCAAAGAAAATGCGTGACGCGCCCTTCGTAATGCCGCCCCAGCCGAAGTTGCCGGCCGCGTCTTTGGGCGGAACGAAGGGATGCCAGTTAGTCTTTGCCACTTCAGGATGCTTCAGCAGGAAGTAGCCGCCCACAACCAGGAAGATGGCGACGACAGTCAGTTTGATAAAGACAATCACCGAGTTAAAGTTGGCCGATTCTTTGATGCCGATCACCAGGATAGTAGTGATGCCCAGGACGGCAAGTGCGGCTATCAGGTTGAAGAAGCCGGTGGCATGCGGAAGGCCCAAGTCTGAGACACCCGGAGGCAGCGACATCTGCGGCATCCAGACACCCTGATACTGCACCAGCACTGTGCCGGGAATAGCCGTGAGCTGCGGCGGAATGTAGATCCCGATCTGCTGCAGCAGGCTGTAGAAGTATCCTGACCAGCCGGATGCGACGGTTGCGGCTCCAAAGGCGTATTCAAGAACCAGGTCCCAGCCGATGATCCATGCTACGAGTTCTCCCAGCGTCGCGTAGCCGTATGTGTAGGCCGAGCCGGCAATGGGAATGATGGAAGCAAACTCCGCGTAGCATAGGCCGGCAAAGGCGCAGGTGAAACCTGCGAAAACAAAGCTGAGCGCAACCGCGGGCCCCGCGTAGAGTGCGGCTGCCTGGCCGGTGAGCACAAAAATGCCGGCGCCAATCACTGCGCCGATACCCAGGGTGATCAGGTTGACAGCGCCGAGCGAGCGCTTGAGAGTGTGCTCGCCCTGCTCGCCGGCCTCGGCCGACAGCATGGACATAGGTTTAATTCGAAACAGCCTCGACATGGATGTATGGCATCCTTCCTGGGGTTTTAGTTGGTTACGCTTCGCTGGCGCGGGTGCGAGTTGAGCGCGACCAAAATAGATAAACGGGTATTCCGAGCAGAACCAGCACCAGGCCCGGCCACGTGTATTGCGGTTTGTAACGCAATAATACGATACAGATCCACGCTGCCATAACGATATAAAGTGCCGGGAGCACCGGGTAGCCGAGTGCCTTGTAGGGTCGCGGCGCATCTGGTTGTTTCACGCGCAGCACAAACAGCCCCGCAATGGTGAGAATGTAGAAAACCAGCTCGGCAAAAATGATGTAGTCGAGCAGTTGACCGTAGGATCCTGAAACACAGAGAACCACGGTCCACGCGCCCTGGATCATCAGCCCGGCCACCGGCGTTTTGTACTTCGGGTGCAGCTTGCCGACCGCCTTAAAAAAGAGCCCATCCTGGCTCATGGCGTAGAACACCCGTGCGCCGGCAAGCGTCATTCCGTTGGCGCAGCCGAAGGTTGAGATAAGAATGGCGGCGGCCATCAGCAATGCGCCGCCGGAATGGAAGACCTGGCCGAGCGCCGCGGTTGCCACGCGGTCCTCAGACGCGTACTGGATTCCCCGGGCCATGACGGTGGCGCCGTTGGGATCGCCGTGAAGCGGCAGCACAACAAGATAGGCCAGCGAGACCAGGAGATACACGGTGAGCACAAACCCGGTGCCGAGGATGAGGGAGAGCGGGAGATTCCGCTTCGGGTTCTTGACCTCTCCGGCCGTGAACGTAACGTTGTTCCAGGCGTCCGCAGAGAAGAGCGAGCCAACCTGCACGACGGCGAGTATCACGAACAAGTTGACGAAAGCGATGGGTCCGCCGACACCCACCTGCACCGGATGAAGCGAGTGCCAGCCGGCATTGCGCCAGAACTGGCTCAAGCCCGCACCGAAGTTTGCGCTCCAGGCGGTGGCGTTGACGCCCACCGTGAAAGCCAACAGGATCAGCGCGGCCAGCGAAATCGCCTTGGCCGAGGTGAATACGTTCTGGATGAGCGCACCGAGCCGCACTCCGAAGATGTTGGCGATGGCCAGAAATACCACGATGGCGATGCCGGTAATGTTGGCTGTGTTGACGCCGATCTCCATGTTGCCCAGGACCATGGGCCCCACGCGAATGGCTGGAACGTGCGCGATGTGCCATAACCAATTGGTGGTTGAGACCGACGGGAAAAAGACGCCGAGGAACTTGCCGAAGGCGACACAGACGGCGGCGATGGTGCCGGTTTGGATTACAAGGAAAAGCGTCCAGCCAAAGAGAAAGCCCCAGAGAGGGCCGAGGGACTCGCGCAGGTAGACATATTGACCACCGGCCTTGGGCATCATGGCGGCCAGCTCTCCGTAACTGAGTGCTCCAATGAGCGTCATGACGGCGGTAACCAGCCACGCCCCCAGGTAGAGAGCCGGCGAATCGGTTCCGCGGGCAATATCGGCATCGACGATGTAGATGCCTGACCCGATCATTGAACCAATCACGATGGCGGTGGAGCTGAAGAGACCGAGGCTTTGCACCAGCCTGGTGGGCGGGGCTGCCGCATTGAAATCAGAGGTGGAAGCTTTTTCCGGGGTCTGCACTTGAAGAGTGTTTTACCTGATTTCTAATAGTTTGTCTTGGAGTTTCTAACATCATGTCTCGATTTGAGACACCAGTGGCGCGAATTGAGACAGCCGATGGCAGTGGTCAGCCAAGTTCCCTCGTCCAGCGGCGGAATTCGGCGGCGGGATCTCGTGTTCGAAAGATCGCGGCGGAGACTGCGACGGCGCTGGCTCCGGCGGCGAGGATGGCCGCAGCAGATGCCAGCGTAACGCCGCCGGCAGCCGTAAGTATGCGTGAGGGGCCGGCAAGTTCGCGCATCCGTCTCACACCTTCAATACCGATGGGCGGGGTCGGCGTCTGCTTGGTCGTAGTGGCAAAGACGGGACCGATGGCCAGGTAGTCGGCAGGGCCCTCAAGTGTGCCGGGCAGAAAATCAGTGCTTCCGCCAAATGCGCCGATGATTCGGTTGGGGCCGAGGAGCTGGCGCGCTTCAGCGGCCGCGATATCGCCAGCGTCGACATGCACACCGTCAAAGCCAATTTGCTCAATTAGATCGGCGCGGTCATCGAGAATCAACTTTATGTTTGGGACAGGCAATGCAGCGCGCAGAATGGCTGCATCAGAGAGTATTTCCGCGTCGGAGCCAGTCTTGTTGCGGTACTCAAGCAGGGTGACGCCGGCGGAGGCGAGTTCGAAACCGAGCCGGCGAACAAACTCCGAGCGCTTCTCAGCAGGAATGATGCCAGAGTCAAGAATCGGATAGATCTTTGGAAACGAGAACTGCATGGATCAAGGGTAGAACAGTGTGACGGGCTTACGGTATGCGGGGCTGTCGACCGACGGTCGACAGCCCCGACACTATTCCCTATTCCCTGGTCCCTGTCTTTCTCACAATTCGTCGGCGGACGGACCGTACATACCCGGCACCTTGGCGCCGAGAATGCGGAGATAGAGGCCCAGTTGGGCGCGGTGGTGGATCATATGGCTGATCACGAGTTCGCGGAAAACCTGATGACGTGGCTGGTCGATCCAAACCTGGCCCCCAAAGATGAATTGCCAATGCTGATCCCACCTGTCCCCAGTAGTGGCTGCCAGTACGGCCTTCGCCTCGGGCAGTTTCTCCTCAAACTTCTTGAGCAACGCCTCCTTGTCAGCCGTGACGTAGGGATCCCACTTGTGATCTGCTGGGAACTCCAGTTTGTCGAGGTTGAGCGAATGGATGGCCCAGTCGCCGGTAAAGTCGACCAGGTGGCCGGCAAGGCGGCCGAGAGACATCGATTTCTGGTGTGGTTTAAAGTTCCAATCTACGTCTGCGGGTATCGCCTCAAGCATCTTCCGCGTCCGCTCAATCTCGCGATCGTATTCTGAAATGATTTCTTTTTGATAGTCCATTTGGCAACCTCCAGCGTTGCAGAGGAAGCATAACTCAAAGTCCTGCCAAACGGCGAAGAAACAACGAAAATATTCTGTGAATTCTCTATTTAGACAGCGCAAACGCCTCGTACTGCCCGCCCACCGGCCGCTTGGGATCCCGGCCACCGCTGGCCGCAATCACCACAAACTGTTTGCCATGAACCATATAGGTTGAAGGCGTTGCGATGCCCGGATACGTCAGATCGGTCTCCCACAGTAGTTTGCCAGTGTGGGTGTCGAAGGCCCGGAACTTGTTGTCGTAGACCGTTGCCCCGATGAAAAGCACACCGCTGGCAGTGACAATAGGACCACCGTATTGCTCCGATCCGGTGTTCTTCATCCCTTTCGCGGCCAGTTCAGGGTACTCACCAAGGGGAATCTTCCAGAGGTATTTGCCGGTCTTCAGGTCGATAGCGTTGAGAGTCCCCCAGGGCGGCGCAATAGCCGGATAGCCATCGGGATCGAGGAACTTTTTGTAGCCGCCGAAGGTGTAGTCGGGAGGAGTCTCGCCAGGTGGGGTCGAGCGCACGCCTATACCGAGGAAACGCAACAAAGAGGCGATGTCCGCGGATGGAATATCGCTCATCGACGGCATGCGGCCTTTGCCGTCGTGGATCAGCGACCGCAACTGCGCCTCGGTCATGCGGCTGCCGATACCGGTAAGCATCGGGAAATCGGGCGGAATTCCCTCCTGATGATCGCCATGGCAAATGGCGCAGCGGTCGGCATAGACCTGTGCGCCGTTAGCGTCGGTCGGAACTGCCGGCACGGGATTTGGCGCCGCAGCCAATTCCTTTTGAGCGGTAGAGTCTACAGGAGTGCGCAGGTACTCGAGGAGCGAAGCAATTTTCTGGTCGTCGAGATTGGGGAACGACGGCATGCGGCCGGTCCCGTTGTGAATATTCGCGAGGATCTTCTCTTTGGGTAGCCGCGTTTCGACGTCGATGAGTGATGGAAACGTGGGCGGTGAGCCAGCGCGGTTTGCGCCGTGGCAGATGGCGCATTGCTGGTGGTAGATCTGCTCGCCGGGACTGCCGCCAGGCTTGACTGGCGATAGGTCGCCAAGCCAGGCCATCTCCGTCGAGCCAACAAAGAGCGTGTTGCTGACGGGATCTATTGCCGGCCCGTTCCACTCACCTCCGCCATCGAATCCGGGGAAAATGACGGTTCGCTTGCCTACCGCGAAAGGAAGAAACTGCCCGTCGCTGCGGAGGGTGCTGAACTCCTTCACCGCCCATTCGTGCGCCTCGGGGGTGCGGTTGGTGAGCATATCGGCAGTAAGCCGCTGGCGGCCAAATGGAGCGGGCAGATCGGGCACGGGCTGAGTGGGCGAAGTTTTCTCGCCGGGAACATCGCTGGCTGGGAATGGTTGCTCGTGAATGGGGAAGAGCGACTGGCCGGTGGCGCGATTGAAAAGATATACGTAAGACTGCTTGGTGATCTGGGCCAGGGCGGGGATGGTCTGGCCATCTTTCTTGACGGTGTAGAGCGCCGGAGCGGCCGGGAAATCGCGATCCCAGATGTCGTGATGAACTCCCTGAAAGTGCCACAGAAGTTTGCCGGTGTTCGCATCGAGGGCAAGCAATGTGTTGGCATAGAGATCGTCGCCAATGCGGTCGTTGCCATAGAAGTCCATCACCGCTGAGCCGGTAGGCGCGTACACGATGCCTCGCTCGGTATCGACAGTCATGCCCGCCCAGTTGTTGGCTGCGCCCGCGTTCTTCCAGGCATCCGGCGGCCAGGTCTCGTATCCGGGCTCGCCGGGCCGTGGAATGGTATGGAATACCCAGCGGAGTGCGCCCGAATGTACGTCGAAGGCGCGTATGTCCCCAGGAGGGGCGGGATGAGACTCCGGATTGCGCCCGCCGACGATGATGAGGTCCTTGTAGATGGAGCCCGGCGTGGTGAGCACAATGGATTGCTCCTGCCATGGCTCGCGTAGTCCCTTGCGCAGATCGATACGGCCGTCTACGCCGAACGACATGATCGGTTTGCCCGTCTTTGCGTCGAGGCAATAGAGAAAATTCGTTACCCCGGCGAAGATGCGCTCGTCCTTGCCGTCGGTCCAGTAAGCCACGCCGCGCGCAGGTTGCGTTGAAGAGATTCCGGAATCGAACTTCCATTTCAGCTTTCCTGTAGCCGCATCGAGAGCGATCACCTTCTGGCTCGGTGTGTAGGCGTACAGGATGGATCCAACGATGACTGGATTGGTCTCGATATTTCCTTTTTCGCCGGTGTCGAAGGTCCAGACCTTGGTGAGTCGGTGCACGTTTGCGCGATTGATTTGCGTGAGGCGCGAGTAATGATCTCCGTTTTCTCCGCCGTATGCCGGCCAGCTCACGTTCTGCGCCTTGGATGAGACGGCAAAAAGCGCGGCGCAGATCAGTGCTGTTTCGAGGGCGTATTTGCAGCCATTCACAATTCGTTGCTCGTTCAATTCCCTGCTCCGTGTTTTCTGGTCTGCTGGTCAGACATATTTGAGGATGGTCATGAAGCCGAAGTCCATGTGCAACTGCTGGTGGCAGTGGAAGAGCGTATCGCCTGGGTTGTCGGCGGTAAAGTCGACGTTGACCGTCTGCAGCGGCATGATGTTCACCACGTCTTTGTGCAGCCCGCTCATCTGGGTTTGGCCGATCTTCGTCACTTCAAAAGTGTGCCGATGAAGATGAACCGGATGCTGGTCCCCGCTGCCGTTGCGCAGCACGAGGCGGTAGCGCTTTCCCTTGTGCAGTTGAATGGGGTCGACCTTTGGCCATGACTGGTTGTTAATCGTCCAGGTGTCGAACTGGGATCCATTCTTCGCGCCAACGTCGTGAAAGGTGAGGGTAATGGTTTCGTCCGGGGCTGGGGCGTTGGCTGCGGGCGGCGCGGCGAATTGCACGTAGTTGGCGGCGAAGGTCGTGGGATCGGTCCAGGCAGGCGCGCCAGTTTGGCCGGCGTACTCCACCACGATGCCGAGGCCCAACTTGCGCGCGGGTTCGAGGGTTGACCCGAGGATCCAGACGCCGGGCGAATTCATTTCGACAATAGCGTCAATGCGCTCGGCAACGCCCAGCGAGAGCACCGCAACAGCAGTGGGGGTCGGCACCGGATTGCCATCCATGGCTATCACTTTGAAGGTGTGATTGGGCAGGGCAAGTTCGACGTTCTCTGTGGCGCTGGCGTTTAGCAGGTGCATCAGCACCCGCTGCCCCTGCTTCACGCGGATGGGATCGCCCGCGCCCAGCATGTGCTGGTTGATGGTGGCGTATTTATAGCCCACGTCGGAACCGGTGGTGAGCGGATGGTTTGCCGACTGGGCGCGCATGGTCTCCGCCATCGGCACAAAGCCCGGCTCCCAATGATGGATCGCGAGAAAGATCTCCTGATCGAAGCTGCCGGGGTTGTCTTTGCCGTCAACAATCAGAAAACCAAATTGGCCGCTGTAGGTGCCGCGGGTGAGATCGGAGCCGGCGCCTGAATGCGTGTGATACCAGCGCGTGCCTGAAGGCCGCGGAGTAAATGTGTAGCGCAGGTGTCCGCCCGCCGGAATCATGGGCGAGCCTTCTTCCATCGCGCCGTCGTTGAGGGAATCGATGGCCAGACCATGCCAGTGGACGATGTCTTCGTTAGGACTGGAATTCGTAACGTCAATTGTGGCCTGGGCACCCTCGTGCAGGCGCAGAATAGGGCCCGGCACCTGGCCGTTATATGCAACGGTTTTCACCGTGACGCCGTGAGCTATTTCGAGATTGATCGGGGCGATGTTCAGTGTGTAGTCAGGCTTGTCTGCCGCCGTCGAAGCGAAAGCCGCCATGCCGAAGTTACGCCAAGCCGAAGCAGCAACTACGCCCGATGCCGCGACCAGCGCGCCGTTGCGAACGAATGTCCTTCGGGTTCTCAACAATTCGGGGTGCATAGGGGATTGCAGCCTCCATCGCCTGACTGAAGCATTGTTTCATGCCGGAGGCAGAAGGCACACCGGGAACCAGCGGAGCGATTCGTCAGGCGTCCGGGGTGGAGTTCTGCTGGGAGTTAGCGGCTTCAATCAAAGGCTTGGCAGCTACAGGCACTCCTCCGACGGCAGCCACTACCGGCGCTCTCGGAGCCTGCATTGCGCTCGCAACCGCGACGGCGGCATCGACGGCCGGAGTCTTGGGGCCCTGCAGAGCATCCGTAGCCGCAGCCAGGGCGCTCGAAACATCTTTTGCCATCGGGGCCAGAGGAACCGCGAGCAAACCCACCAGCAAAGCGCATGCCACGTGATCCAGTTCCCAGAATCGACTTCCCAGGAGCACCCAGCCGCCTGCAATCGCCAGCAAAACAGCAACGCATGCCGCCAGCGATCGCGTTCCATTGCGATATCTCTCGTCGGCGCGCTGGTACGCCTCATCGATAAGCGTATTCACGATCAACTCGAATCGCGTCTGCACAGCCGTCTGCTGCGGACTCAGCATCACTCCCGACAATGTGTTTCCGGCGATCGCCTCTAAAGTCGAGGAGTCGACATTGGTGTTCTGGGCAAGGCCCGCAGCGTTGGTTGCGATCAAGTGCCCCTGAATCAGCGAGACTGCAGTGCATTTCTGCCGATTCAGGTCGGCTCCGTTGATCCAATTGGCTTCGACCGTCTCCAGTATTTGCCTTCGCCCCAGCGAATTCACGCCTGCCGGCCCTGGCGTAAGTAAATCGATGGTCTGTCTTATGTGCGATAGACCGATGCGATTGATAAAAGAGAATGCCGATTTTGACGCGTCAACGATGCCAAACGCCGCGGTGCCAAGAGCGCCAATCGCTGCGATTGTCTGAGTAAGCGGAATTTCCTTGATAGGAGGAAGCATTGACGTGCCCTTTCTTTTACAAGAGCACTTATACCGCGGATCAAAGCGGCATTAAAGAAGATTCTTTGCCTGTCGATCTAATTCTCAGGCCGCTTGGCCAGGAAGCGCTCCATGAATCCAGTATCGAATTCGCCGGCCACAAAATCTTCGTCGGCAAATATCTCTTCGTGCAGTGAGATTGAGGTCTCAATGCCGCGCACAACAAATTGGCTGAGGGCACGCCGCATGCGCGCAATGGCCTCAGCGCGATCGACACCGTGGACGATGAGCTTGGCGATAAGCGAGTCGTAATAAGGGGGGACGACGCCCTCAGCATACTGCGCGGTGTCAACACGCACGCCGTTGCCGCCGGGAACGTTGAAGGCCGTGATCTGCCCGGCGGATGGAGTGAACTTGCGCGGATTCTCGGCGTTGATGCGGCACTCAATGGCGTGGCCGCGGATTTCAAGCTTCGGAGGCAGAATCGCGCTTAGTTCTTCGCCTGAGGCGATGCGTAGCTGCGCTTTAACCAGGTCGACGCCGGTAATGGCTTCAGTCACCGGATGTTCCACCTGGATGCGCGTGTTCATCTCGATAAAGTAGAGCTGCCCGGTCGCGTCCATCAGGAACTCGACGGTGCCGGCGTTCTGGTAGCCGATATCAGTTAGGCAGCGGCAGAGAGTTTTGCCAATCTCCTCGCGCATCTTCGGCGTCACCTGGAGCGATGGCGCTTCTTCAATCAGCTTTTGATGCCGGCGTTGAATCGAGCACTCGCGCTCAAACAGAGTCGCAACATTGCCGTACTCGTCGGCCAGCACCTGGAACTCGATATGGCGCGGATTCTCAATGAACTTTTCCATGTAGAGCTCGCCGTTCCCGAAAGCGTTGGCCGCCTCGGTGTGAGCTGCATGGAAGAGATGAGGCAACTCCTCTGCGCTGCGTGCGATGCGCATGCCGCGTCCGCCGCCGCCGGCCTTGGCCTTCAGAATGACCGGGTAGCCAACCTTGGCTGCCCATTCTTCCGCCTCGGTGACGGTGGCAATAATGCCATCGGAGCCTGGCAGGATGGGCACTTTGGCCTTCTTCATCGCCTGGCGGGCTTTTTCTTTCTCTCCCATCAGGCGCGTAACCTCAGGCGGAGGGCCAATGAACTTGATGTTCGACGCGCGGCAAACCTCGGCGAAGTTGGCGTTCTCGCTCAGCAGTCCGTAACCGGGATGGATGGCCTCCACGTCGGCAATCTCCGCAGCAGAGATAACCGCGGGAACGTTGAGATAGCTGTCGGCCGGACGCGGAGGGCCGATGCAGATGGCCTCATCGGCAAAACGAACGTGCAGGGAGTTGCGGTCGGCCTCGCTGTACACAGCGACCGTGCGCACACCGAGTTCACGGCAAGCGTTCAGGACCCGGAGTGCGATTTCGCCACGATTGGCGACCAGAACTTTTTTAAACATCGATCTTCCTGTAAGCGGAGCTAGCGGGGTTAGCGGAGCTAGCGGAGTTAATATTCCGGCTGTAAGGTCGGCATCAAAAACGAGCTGTCATCCTGAGCGAAAGTCGCCGAGGCGACCGGAGTCGAAGGATCCGCGGTTGTTTTTCAACGAACTTCAGATTCACCCCACCAGGAATCGTTGAACCAAAATCGGAATTAGGGGACTAGCGCCGCAACCTCCGCTTTAATTCGGCCGAATCGTGAACAGCGGCTGGCCGAACTCAATGGGTTGCCCGTTCGACACCAGGCACTTCACAATCTCTCCCGCCGCGTCTGACTCAATCTCGTTCATCAGCTTCATGGCTTCGACGATGCAGATAACCTGGCCCTTTTCAACCACGTCGCCCGGAGAAACAAACGCCGATGCGCCCGGAGAAGGCGAAGCATAGAATGTGCCCACAATCGGCGACTTCACCACGTGCAAAGCTTCTTCTTCGACTTCTTTTGCGGCGGCCGGTTGCGGTGTCACTGCCGGGGCGGACGCAGGCGCAGCGCGCCCGGTAAACGCGGACGACTGAATCATGCGGGCTAATTCGCCCAGGCTGGCAGAGGACGCACTCTCCTGCGCAAACTTGAGCCTGATCTTCAGGTCGCCACGGTCCAAATCAAATTCGGCTACCTGGTACTGTTTCAGGAATTCGATCAGTTGCTTCAGGTCGTCAATGTCCTGTTGTTTCATTCGTTCCTTTAACTCTCCCGCCCGAGGCGGGCCTGATTAAAGCTCGATTAGAGCTCAATTAACGCCTTCGGCGCCGGGGTCAGAATCTCGCCGCCGGTGCGGGTTACGGCCACCATATCTTCGATGCGCACCCCAAAATCGCCGGGCAAATAAATACCGGGCTCAATCGTAACTACCATGCCGGCCTGCAGCCGGGTTTTCTGCTTCGCGCCAATGCGCGGAGACTCGTGAATCTCAAGGCCTACACCGTGCCCGGTGGAATGGGAAAACGCCTCCGCCAAACCCTCCCGGCGCAACACGCTGCGTGCTGCCTCGTCCACATCACCCGAGCTCACGCCCGATGATACAGCAGCCACCCCGGCCTCCTGCGCTTCCAGCACTGCATGGTACGCATTGCTTTCGCGCGCGGTGGGTGGGCCAAGGTGCACCGTGCGGGTCATGTCGGAACAGTAACCCTTGTGGATTATACCGAAGTCCAGGGTCACAAACCCCTTGCGCGGCAGCGGCTGGTTAGTGGCGTTGCCGTGGGGCATGGCTGAGCGGGGGCCTGAAGCCACGATCGTATCGAACGACATGCCTTCAGCGCCCATCAGGCGGGCCTTGTACTCTAGCTCAGCCGCGACCTCAACCTCTTTAAGCCCGGGGCGGATGATCTGGAGAATATGGTCAAACAGCTTGCATCCCATCAGGGCGGCTTCGCGCATGATGGCCAGCTCGTCCTCGTCTTTCACTAGACGCAGCGTCTCCACGAGCGGAGCGGGCAATGCAGACAGGAACGCCTTGCGGAAACGCGCGGGCAGCCCCTCCTTGAAACGGACGAACTCGGCCACGCTGGTGCGATTTGGGTCGAAGCCGGCCGATCCGACGCCCGGTTGTGCGGCCAGCCATTGCACGGCGGCGGTTGCGGCCGGGCCCGTTGCAATCTCCACATCCACGCGCGGGGTCTGAACCTCTTCGGCAGCCTGGGTGGTATAGCGGCCGTCGGTGAACATTCGCGCCGAGCGGCGGGTAATGGCCAGCGCGGCGTTGGAGCCGGTGAATCCGCACAGGTAGCGCACGTCGGGCAGGTGCGTAACAAGAAGGCCGGGGAGACCAGTGCGGGTAAGCTTGCGGCGAAGAGCGCCAATGCGTCGCAGATGATCCACGGGGTTTGTTTTATCACAGAGGAGCGGCGAGAGTAGCGTCTCGTGAGACTGAGGAAAAGCAATTGCTGAGAGGCACGAAGTGTCAGGGTGCGACTTTAGTCGCGCCGCAATGGCCCACAAAATGAGCCGGGGCTTTTAGCCCCTGAGGGATGCTTTGTCAGTTGCGCGCTAAAATCTTACAGTCGTGATCGGTATCCGTGCAGACCGCGCTAATATGTTTCGTGATCGATTTTCAGTCGCAGCCCCGGATTGTCTTCGTTGAGGAGCCGGCTCTCAAACGGATCGGCAGAATCGTAGCGGACGCGAAGCACCTGAAGCTCTTCGATCGATTCCCTCGCTTCATTCTCAAGGTCTTCCCTGATCGAAACACAACGTGTCGCCCCGTAGTACGTCTCGCCGTTCACCTCATATGAATAACTGAAAGTGGGAACAATTAGCGAGCCAGAGCGGTTGAAGCCGAGCCTTGACACTTTCCCTTCTACGATGAGCCATCCCTCCGCCGTTGAGACTCGGGAGTTCGCGCGAACCTTCTTCACAATCGAACTTACGATGCTGTCAAGAAAGAAGCCGCCCATGGCGGGAGTATATGCCAATAAAGGCCGTCGAATTCGGCAACATTCGCCGAAAAATACAAACGCGGATGCAAGCATCCGCGTTCCTATTCCCTGTTCCCTACTCCCTGCCTTCACACCGCCGGTTGCACGGGCTTCTTCTTCCCGGCTTCGATCTCGGCAGTGTTCGCGGACAATTGCAGGTCGCTCTGATGGTCCATCCACTCGTCGAGCCGCGAGCGCTTGAAGCGCCAGCGATTGCCCAATTTGAACGCCGGCACAAAACCTTCGGAGGCGTACTTGTAAAGCGTGTCGGGCGAGATGCCAAGGTAGTCGGAGGCCTGGCGGATGTCCATTACCTCGCGCACTTCAGGAACGAGCAGATTGGAGCGGGCCGCAACGTTACGCATGGATGCCTCCTACCAAGAGATGCCAAAGGGCTGGTCTCCGGCGCATGTACCGGTAGCTTTGTATATAACGCGGTTTCACCCGTCAATTCAAGGAATTTCAGGAAGTTAAAGGAAATTAATGGGAATTGGAAGTCAGGCGACCCAGAGCCGCGGTGGGGCTAAACCAGTCCAACCCTGCAGGTTGGGGTTCAGCCATCATGCCAGCCCAAGATACTGGGCCATTGGAGCAGATGGTGCAGAAAAGAGAGCCTGAGGGCAACGTTGAACTCAAGCACGCAAATCATGTCACAGCGGTTTGCAGGCAATTTCGGTCTGAGGGCGCATGATAGAGACGAGAGTGAGGAAAGGACGATGAATGCCACCACCGCGGCAGCGACCGGGCATACCGAATCGTCCATTTCGGCTTCGAGTTTCGCAATCCCTCGTATTCTCAAAATCCCCGCAGAAACTGTGCAGTCGCAACCTTACTTAACAGAATCAATAAGTTAGCGCACTGATCACCCTTCAAAGGCGTACAGAATCCGTACAGTTTCTGTACAGATGTACACAGTTCTTGTGCGGCCGCCTCAGTTCTGGTCGTCGCGGCGGTGCAGCGTAGGCTGATCGGTTCCGTTGCTGCTGCCCGAGGAATCGTCTCCGGCCTGGCTATTGCCCGAGTCATCGCCTGCGGTACTGGCGCGGCGCAGCGATGGACGCGTGACTCCCTTGGTATCCGTCAGACGGCGCTTGTTCTCAATCCGCGCCAGGCGCGCCTTCACGTCGTCGAACTCAGACGTGGTGACCATGTATTCATCCTTGGCGGGAAGAATACGGGCGATCTCTTCCTGCGTGTGGAGGATGCGATCGGGGGTTTGCGGATGGTCAGAGAATGCTTTGGCCACTGCACCAGGCTTGCGCTTCTCAAGAGCCTGGATCTTCTCAAAGAAACTGATGAAGGCCTGGGGATCGTATCCGGCGCGGTACATGTATTGAACGCCAAGGTAGTCCGCCTGCGCCTCGAAATCGCGGGAGAACTTGAGAAAAGTGATGGGCACGCCGATTGAGGCCGCCTCATAGATTCCGTAGCCGGTCCAGCCTCCGATGAAGATAAGCGGGATGGTGCCGAGCTGCGCGTAGTTGGCGCGGGTCATTTCGCGGACGGCGTGGTGGGCGCAGACGTGGGCTGTTTCGTGGGCCATGACGCCGGCAAGTTCGGCCTCCTCATCGGCCGCCAGAATCAGTCCGGAATTCACGTAGAAGAAACCGCCCGGCAGCGCGAATGCGTTGATCTCGTCGGAATCAATCACCTTGATGGTGAACGGAACTTTGCAGTCGGAGTTCTTGACGATGTTCTGGCCGATGCGGTTCACGTACTCCTCGACGACTGGGTCGGTAATGAAGCGCGAACTCTTCTCCACTTCCTCTGAGTACATCTTGCCCATCTTGATTTCGGTATCGGTGGAATACCAGTTCCCCAGGCCGCGGGCACCAATATTGCGGTTGCCAACGGCACTCACGTCCTCATCGCTTCCTGGCTTGATCTTCCCCATTTGACTGCCGGGCTCGATAACTTTGTCGGGATCGACCTTGGCATTGTCATCGCCTGACTTGCCATTATTTTTTTTGGCGTCGGGAGGAGGCGGCGCGCAATCGCCGCCAACCGGCGTCGTTCCGGGAGCTGGAGCCTTGGCGGAAGATTTATCTTTGCTATTCTCCGAGTCGGCGCCGCACGGTTGAGAGGCAGCGGTTGGCTGATCGGTAGAGGACGAGCTCTGAGCCGGTGGCGCTGGCTGATCGCCGCCCACGGGCGTAGTGCCCGGGGCAGGCTGCACCGTATTGGGAGCAGTCTGAGCAGGAGTTGGCGCAGTCGTGCTTGCCGGAGTGGAGGTTTGAGCGGTGGGCTGACTTTGTGGCGAACTTGGAGTGCCAGTCGTGGACTGTGCCCAGGCTGCGGTGGCGAACGCCACAGCTACTACCGCTGCCGGCGCAATAACTGACCCTATTCGAATCGACCTCATGACCTCACCTCCGGACAGCCCGATTGAGCTGCCGACCTCAGAACCGGTCACCCGCGTGGGAGTCCGCAGAGAGACTCCGCTCCGCTCTGCCACTTTAGACGCTAGTATGGGCCTGTTTGGTAACGAAAGACCAGCAATAAAACGGGGGGAACTGGGCGGGGCGGCGCCTTGATGCCGTTTTCGATACCGGCGCGGAGAGCTTTGCGCTTCGTTCTACTATAGTTGAGAGCACAGAAACCGGAGGGGGCCCATGCGGCGAACAGGTTTGACGCTGGCGGCGGTGGTTTGCGGAGCGACACAGCTTTTGGCGCAGACCGGTGCCCGGCCGCCCCTGCCTACGTCGCCCTCACACTTGAAGGCGAGTGCGAAAACAGCGCAGCCGGAGCCGCCGGCAAAGTTCGACGCCACATATCTTGGTTCGCCCCTCAACCTCGACAAGGCTTGGCTGATCGGGGTCTCTGCCGACCCCAATGCGGCCAAGGCTGACTTTGACGATTCAGGTTGGGCGCTGCGCGATGCGCATCCATCCATGGCCAAGCTCTCAGGGGTTGATGTAGCGGAATCGCCCAAAGGCGTTCACGTCGAAGTAAATGACAACGATGTTGAAGATGAAGACAGGTTCAAGCCTGGCACGAGATATTCCTGGTACCGGATTCATGTAAAACTGGCTCCCAACCACGGGCCGCTTGCGCTGCTGATGCAGTTACCGGTTTCGCAGACGATGGGAATGGCAGCCGTGACCTCGAACATCAACGCCGATCTGTTTGTAAACGGCAAGCTGGTGACGCCGGAGGGCCCGCACGGGGACATGACCGGCCGGTACCAGCAGATTTCCAGAATCTACAACCTTGATCTGGGGCCGGACACAACCGAGGTGACTCTCGCATTAAGGACCCTGTTCATTCCGTTTGGGCCGTGGGCCTATAACAACTTCTTTGCGCATCGCAAGTTCGTCCTGGGCAAGCACGACGATCTGGCGGCCAGCTTGCGCGTTTGGCAGGACAGGAACTTGTTTGAACGGATCCCGCGCCTGGTGTATTCCCTCGTGCTGGTTGTGCTGGCCATGTTCCTGCTGGCCCTATATTTCTCGCAGAAGGGGCACACAGAGTATCTATGGCTGGCGCTGCATGAACTGGTCCAGGCGCCCATCAACTTTATCGAGTACGCGGGCAACTCGGCGCGTCTCGACAGCCTTTGGTACGCAGCGCTGATGATGCAACTGGTGCTGATTTCGGCGTACCTTTTCTTTGAGTTTCTCATCGCATTTCTTGCGTTGAAGCCGCGCTGGTATATTCGCTGGCTGCGTTACACGGCGCCGATATTGGCCTGCGTAGGGCCGTTTTTACTGGCGGTTGAACACCACACCGTGATTGCCATCCTTCTGGTCATTGCCATGCTGGGGACTTTCGCCTGGATGCTGGGGTGGGGACTGTTCGTCTTTATCACCCTGATTGCAGCTACGATCCGGCGTAATTTTGAAGCGGGAATGTTGCTGATTCCGTTGGTGCTGACCGGGGTGGGAATTGTTCAGCCGGTGTATTCGGCCAGCATGGACGAATTGCACGGTACAAGCGGGAGCCAGCCATTGACACTGCTTGCGGGACCAATTCCGTTCCATTTCACATCGATTGCCGACTTTACGGGAATCCTTGCGATCGTGCTGATCATTTTCTTCCGCTTCCTGCGCATTCATCGCGACCAGGAACGCGCGTCGAGCGAGCTGGCGGCCGCTCGGAGCGTGCAGGAGCTACTGATTCCGGTTGAGAAACCAGTGACGCCGGGATTTGAAGTCGACTCAGTCTATACGCCGGCCAATGAGGTAGGAGGCGACTTCTTCCACGTGCAGACACTGGGTGCGGGCGCCATGCTGGTGGTAATTGGCGATGTGGCGGGGAAAGGCCTGAAGGCCGCAATGAATGTCTCGCTGCTGATGGGGGCGCTGCGCAGAACCACAGAGCAGAGTCCGGCAAAAATCCTGGAGAGCCTGAACGGTGTGCTGATGGGGACCGATGGCTTTACCACCTGCCAGGCGGTGTGGTTTGGTGCGAATGGCGAAGTGGTGCTGGCCAGCGCTGGCCATCTACCGCCCTACCTGAACAGCCAGGAGGTGAATGTGCCCGGAGGGTTGCCGCTGGGCGTGCTGCAAGATGTGCAATACGAAGAGGTGAAACTATACCTGCATCCCGGCGACCGGCTGTTGCTACTTTCAGACGGCGTAGTTGAAGCGCGCAAGTCGGGAGAACTGTTCGGCTTCGATCGGGTAAGAAATCTGAGCAACCAAACGGCGTTTTACCTGGCGGAGGCGGCGAGAGAGTTCGGCCAGGAAGACGATATTACCGTGCTTACAGTGCGCAGGCTGGCGCAGGCGATGGCGGCGTGAAAAGGCGGGGACCAGGGAATAGGGAACAGGAAAACAGAGACGCAGTTGAGCGGTGAATAAGTGAAAGAGTAAAGAAGTAAAAAAGGTGAAGTGGTCGCGGGTCCGGAGTGGGAATGCAGAGTTCGATTGTTTATTCAGATTCGGCGCGGGGATTACGAGCCGAGTTCCCTGCCCCTCCGAGGGTGCACTGGGTAGTGCTGATGGTTGCGCTGTGGGTGTGGAAGATCCTGGTGGGACTGTACGCGCCCATACATTATCGGGTGCTGCTCGAAAGTCTGGGCGGAGATGGGTGGGCGTTTTATCTGTGCCGTTGGATCGGGACGCTCGATGACGATGCGAAAAGCCCCTTCTGGTGCGACCTCGCAGTGGTTGCGGAGCTTGCCTGTGCAGGATTCACAGTGATTGCGCACCCGGGGCTGGTTGTGCAATCTACTATTGCGGCGTTGGGATTTGCGTCGGCCATATTGGGACTGGTGACGATTTTCAAGATCCAGGACGATCTGGAGAAGCACTACAACGAGCGCGAGCCGTACGGGATTTATATGAGCGGCCTGATGACTTTCTTCTTTTCGTTTTTGTATTTCCAAGCGAAGCTCTATCCGATTGCAAAGGCCAAACACGAAGCAGCGATGCGAGGCGATGTAATTAGCGGCAGGCCGATTGTGTGAGACGTGCAGGGTGAGCGGGCTGGTCCCGCTTGTGGATCACCTAATAGCCAGGAGATCGATTTGTACACGCCAAAGTTCAACCAGGTGACCGATCGCGCGATTTTGATCGAGGCCATGCAGCGGTACTCTTTCGCGATCCTGTTCGGTGAGGATGGCGCAGAGGGGATGGCCGTGGCAACGCATCTGCCGTTGATGGTGAAAGACGAAGGGCCGCACGGGCTGATCGAGGGACACTTTGCGCGAGCTAACAAGCATTGGCAGGCGCTGGTTGGGCGCGAAGTGCTGGTGGTGTTTCCCGGGCCGCACACTTACGTCTCTCCCGCCAATTATGTTGAAGAGCTCTCCGTACCAACGTGGAACTACATATCGGTACACGCATATGGAAAGCTGTCGCTGGTTGAGGATGACGCAGGGAAGGCGGCTCTGGTGGAAGGGCTGATTGCGATCCACGAGCCGCGCTATGCGGACCAATGGCGAGGATTGCCGGAAGGCTATCGAAAGACAATGCTTGCGGGGATCATGGGGTTCAGGGTTCCAATCGAGCGTATCGAGGGCAAGTTCAAACTTAGCCAGAACCGCAAGGAGCAGGAGCGATTGAATGTCCGCGCCACGCAGGCCGTGGGGTCGAGCGACGAGCGCGAACTGGCGGAGTGGATGGAGCGTTTGGGAATCGTGGCACGATAGAAGCAATTGGCTTACTGATCACGACTCTTTCGAAGGAGACCAGGAATGCAGAATTCTATGAAACTGATTTCAATGAAAGGCCTGGGAATGGCGTTAATGCTCACTGCTCTGAGCCAAGCGGGAGCGCAGATCAACAACGAACCGTATCCGGCAATGGCCCCGCTTGCCCAATATTTGATGGACCGTGATGCGGAGATTGCGCTTGCCCGAAGTGCGGCGCCGCCTTCTATTTCCGATAATGCCGAAGTGATGATTCTGGGACCGCAGGGATACACGACCGCAGTGAAAGGAACCAATGGCTTTCTCTGCATCGTGGAGCGAGGGTGGGCGGCGGCCACCGATAATCCGGACTTCTGGAATCCCAAGCTCCGGGGCCCTCTTTGCCTCAATCCTTCGGCGGCAACGAGTTTTGAACCTATTTATCTGATGAGGACAAAACTGGTTCTTGCAGGAAAGTCGAAAAAGCAGATCGCCGAAGAGACCCTTGCGGCACTCGATCGGAAAGAACTGCCAGCGCTGGAACCGGGCGCGATGTGTTACATGATGGCCAAGCAACAGTACTTAGGCGACGGCCCTAAGAGCTGGCATCCGCATTTGATGTTTTTTGTTTCCGGCGATGCGGCTAAGAGTTGGGGAGCAGATTTGCCAGGCACACCGGTTATGGCTGCGAACTTCCCTGAAGAGAAGGCGACGATATTCCTGGTCCTGGTTGGCAAGTGGTCAGATGGAACGCCTGCTCCAGGCGGCGAGCACGCGCATTAGATCGGATACGCTAGGGAACAATCGCGGTCTTGATTTCGCTGGAGCGGTTCATCAGCTTTTCAAAAACGCGGTTAAGTTCGTAGAGATTAGCGTGGCCCGTAATAAATGCAGAGGCCTGGAAGCGTCCGCCCGCGATGATCTCGAGAGCTTTGCGGCAGATAGCCGGCGTGTGGTGAAAAGTGGCTCGTAGCGTGATATCGCTGTAGTGGATCCGATTGGTGTCGAGCGTAACGCGGGTGTTGGCCGCGCATCCGCCGAAAAAATTTACCGTGCCGCCCTTGCGAACCAGTTCAACAGCTTCCTCCCACGCCTGCGGCAAGCCTACTGCCTCAATGGCGATGTCGACGCCGCGGTCTTTTGGTGTCAGGGCGCGTGTTTCCTGCACTGCTTTACGGATGGTAGAGGCCTGGACAACATGGGCCGCGCCGAGTTGCTTTGCGGCTTCGACCTGCCCGTCGTGCTTGACCAGCGCTATGACTTCATAACCTGCAAGCGCAGCAACGTGGAGCATCATCAAGCCCAGCGGACCGCCCCCGATGATAGCGATGATGTCGCCGTGGCGGGGTTTCGAGTCTTCAAAACCATGCACGGCGCAGGCCAGCGGCTCAGTCAACGCGGCATGTTCAAGCGGAACGTGCTCGGGAACGGGGAGAGTGTTCTTGGCGACAATGCGCTCGGGGATGCGGATGAACTCGGCATAGGCGCCATTATTGAAAATCAGGTCGTCGCAGAGATTCTCCTGGCCGCGCTTGCAGAAGTAGCACTCGCCGCAGGGGGCAGAGTTGAGGGCGACTACGCGATCGCCTTGCGCAAATGTCGTTACTCCCTCGCCAGCTTCAACCACCGTGCCGGCTAGCTCGTGGCCGAATAGCGCGGGAGGAACAATCATGCGCGCGTGGTATCCGCGCCGGAAAACCTTGAGGTCGGTCCCACAGGTAAGAGCGGCGCCTACGCGGACAATCAGCTCACCCCTGGCAGCTTTTGGAATCGGCACCTGCTCGATGCGCACATCTTCGCGGCCGTGGAGGATGGCCGCGCGCATGGTGACGCGCCCGTGAAGCAAGGTCTTTTCGACTGTCCTGCGGCCCTGATGGACGGCGGATTCAACGATCTTGCGGCCTTCGACAACGGCCGTTTCGACGGTGTTCAGGCCTGCTTCAACTACCGTTTCAACGGTATTCAGGCCTCCCTCGACGACGTCCTCGACCTTTTTGCGGCCTTGTTGAACAACTGTCTTAGCGGTCTTGCGACCTCGGATGATCGCGTCTTTCACCGTGCTTGCCATCCGGGTCCCCCTTAGTTTGCTCCGTCCCCTGAGACTGGCTCAATCATGATCTTCATTGAATCCGGTTGAGGGTGGGATGCGATTTCAATGGCTTCAATTGCCTGTTCGAGCGGGAAACGGTGGGAGATGAGCTGCGTCAGGTCGAATCCGTTTCGATATCCGTCAAAGACCAGGCTGGTGACTTCGTCGAGAATCGGGAACGAGGACGAGTATGAGCCCAGCAGGGTCTTCTCGTCCACACAAACCGCTGCTGGGTCGATAGTTGTCTCGCCGTGCTGGGTCTGGGCAAAGAGCATTACCTTGCCGCCGGGTCGGGCCGCATCCATGGCTGTGCGGATGAGCGCATTGCCGCCGACGGCCAGGATGACAGCATCGGCGCCGCGGCCATCGGTTTCGGCAAAGACTCGTTCCACCACGTTCTCAGTGCCGGCGTGGATGGGGTTGTTGAGGCCGAACCGCGCGGCTATGGCGTGGCGTTCGGGGAAAAGATCGGAGGTGAGCACACGAGCGCCGATGCGTTTGGCGAGCGCGGCGTGCATCAGGCCGATGGGCCCTTGACCGATGACCAGGACCGTATCGTCAAGCTGCAGATTGAGCAGCTTTACGCCTTTGAGCACGGTGTTCACCGGCTCAACGAATGCAGCCTGCTCGAACGGAACGCCGTCGGGAATGCGAACCACGCCGCGGTTTTGAACTACGAAGTCCATCACGCGGATGTACTCGGCAAAGCCGCCGCCGGAGGGCTCAAAGCCCGCCGTGGCGCCGGTCTTCTTGTAAAGCGGGCACTGCGCCGGAGTTTGCTTGCGGCAGTAGTAGCACTTGCCGCACGGCACGTGGTGGAAGCTCATCACGCGATCGCCGACTGCGAAGCCGCTGACGCCCTCGCCCACCGCGGCAACAGTTCCGGCCATTTCATGCCCGAAGATGCGAGGGGCCGAATGCGATCCCATGTGTATTTTCTTGAGATCCGTCCCACAGATGCCGCAGGTGGCGATCTTTACCAGCAATTCGCCGGGGCCGATCCTGGGCACAGGAACAGTCTCAACGCGCATGTCGTTGATGCCGCGATAAACCACGGCGCGCATGGTATCGGGGATGCGAGTTTCGGCGAGTCTTTCAGCAGCGGAGATCTGAGTGGCCATTCCGTTTCCTGACTTGACGTTATGCCTCGAGGAGGTTCAGGACCAGCTCCGCGATGCCTTGGGAAGCCTTTCTACTATTCTCGCCCATTTGGACGAGTGCGGGCCAGTGCCATGGACGGAACATGGAATAGAGGACCAGGCGCACCGTTTCAAGCTGTCCTGTGGGCGATAGGAAGCGATTGAAATCAGGCAGTTTGGCGCCGAGGCCGTCGCTCACTCCCTTGATGCAGTAGAAAGGAATTTCGCGCATGGCGGCCAGGCGGGCAATGGCCGCGGCTTCCATATCGACTAACGCGGCATGGTAGGCCTTGGCGAGGCGGAGTTTTTCGTCTTGGTTGGCGACAGCAGGGGCGGTGACGAGCCACTCATTGCCTGACTCGGCATCGCACCGGAAGCGCTCGCCGGTTTTTACGTCAATGACTCCGGCAACATTGTGAGCCGTGCCGGCAGCGAGGCCGGACTTGAGTGCGCCGGCCCATCCAAGCGAGAAAACCAAGTCGACGGGGCCGCCGTCTTCAATGGCCGCGAAGGCGCGGGTTGCGGCAGCCTGGCCGGCTCCGGCGCAGGCGGCAATCCACTCTTCTTCTTCATTGCGCACGGCCCAGAAGTGTATGCCGTCGCGCGAGGAGTGTGGCCAGACCCGAGCGCTGCTGGCGCCGCTGACGACGGTGCTGACCAGCGGCTTGAGCTCGCCGGGAAATGCGGCAATGAATGCGGTGCGGGTCATAGGCGTGGAGAGAACCGACTGAGGCTTAATCCAGTGTGCCTCTCCCCCCCTCTATCTGTAAAACAAGCGACGTGTTTTCTTGGGGTTAGCGTTCTGTTTTCGGTCAGCGTACTTCATAACAAAAGACTTAACGCCAAGCATGTGATAACAGAATGCTTACGGGCTGTTGTGTACCTGAGAAAGCTGCTTATGACTTTGAACCGCGAGGTTATAAGACCGTCGGCGGCCGGATGCGAGGTTGATCAGATTATGCGCGTTGGGGCGGTAATTCCCGGCAAAGGGCGGTTCAGGTTTCCGTCCGAAGCTCTCGAGTCGCTTGGTTCCGTGGTAGACTTCAGTGAATTCTCAAATTCTGAAAACCGAATCAGTTTTGAAAGAGCGAAGCAGGTCTTGGCGGTGAGCTCCTGACTGCATGGCGCGTCAGAGCTGGCTGCAATTGCAGGGCCTTCGTCGAAATTGGCGACATTGCGACCGCTAGCTAACTCGCGAGCCGCCGTGCGTGTAATCAGCATACGTTGAGCTGGCTGCGACGATTGCAACTGAAAATGACAGGAGCCGACGTGTCAAATCAGTCGAAGGGCTCCCTGCTCCTCCTTGGTTTCTCTGTGCTTGTGGTTGTCGCCAGTCTTTCGGGCTGCGCGTCATTCAAGATCAATCCTGCTGCGGTGATAAATCCAAATAACCCAGCCGACCCGGTTCCAGACACTGGCACGCTGGCTCTGAAGGCATCAGCGACGCTCACGTCCGATGAGGTTGCCCAGCCGGAAGTGATCTTCCTCTACTCGTTTCCGCTGCCGCAGGGTGAGCAGAATTTTGTTGGTCTCAATGGGACGATCTCTCTCGCTTCGCAGAAGGCGGTGTTTAACGAGAGTTTGATTTCGGTTGCGACCAATACGTCTGGATATTGCCCGGCAGATGGCGACCGGTTTACCGATTATGACGCGGTCTTCAGCGCCTTTCCGAACCTCAATTCAGTGCAATCGTTCATTCTGAAGAACCCGGATGGGGGTAGCTCGCAGTTAGCGATTGACTACACGATGCCGATTGGCGTGCCGGTCTCGGGATGCATCGTGGTGATGCTGGACTGGGAAGGAAAATCTGCGGTTACGATGAGCAGCGACCTGACATTTCATTACACATCGACTTCGTCGACACCGACCGGGATGCTGCTCGAGACGAATCAGGAATTTGTTTTTGGCAGCGATCAAGGCCCCAAAAGCACCACAAACGACGCTCTTTCGTTTGCCCAGGAGACAATAATCCCCCAGGCGGGCGCGATTCTTGGATTCGTTGGAGACATCAGCGACAGCACCTACTTTGTGGCCCCTCCGCCGGGCCAGTGGCAGGCAGCCAACGACTTTTATCTGATTCCGGGTGGCTGCCCCGGTGATATTCCCGTGACAGCCTTCGGCACGACTGTGAATGCCGGCGACTACTATTCGTTGCTGCCCGAAAACGCGCAACACCTGCTGAGCAAGCCGCTCGGCGGCTCCGGAGCATCGGTGGCGGAACAGGCTATCTTCGAGAGCGCGAACGTGCAGGTGGAAGCGGGCGACTGCCTGCTGACGATGTTTGGACTTGATGCCCCGCAAGGCGGTGGCGTGGATTCGGAGACCCAGGTGAAGACGCTGTTCCTGCCGGCGCAGTAGTGGGCTGGTTGGGGAATTCTTCTGGGCTTAAGCCGCTCGCTCAATCTTGCTGTTGGTGTTGTGCGGGTCTGGAGACCCGCATTACTGCCGGTCAGGAGAGGTTGCAGAGAAACTCCTTGAACGAGCCAATTTCGCAACACGAGGCGCAGCAGGGGCTAAAGCCCGGACTCATTTTGGAGCTTTATCGGCCCGGCTAAAGCCGTGCCCTTGTTACAAAGCGGCCTGAGGCTAGTTTTTCCGCAGCCTCAGGAGACCGTCGCTACAACCGCGCTGGAGCGCGGCGCTACGTTGGCTTACGGCGCATAGCCGTTGGCCCTGAACCAGTCGATCGCCGCGCGCATGGCGGGGTAGACAGGCAGAATGCGGAAGCCGAGTTCCTGCTGGGCGCGGGCGCTCGATGCGTACATCTTCTTGCGGCCCATGCGCACCTCTTCGAGTGTGGCGCGCGGTTCTCTGCCGCGGATACGGCCCGTGATCAGTTCCTCAAAAAACGCATAAGTGGCGGCAACAGCAAAGGGAATTTTGACGGTGGGCGATGAAATGCCGGTGATGGCCGACATCTTGTCGAGGATCTGTTTGAGGGTCAGGTTTTCGCCGCCGAGAATGTAGCGACGGCCGGACTTGCCCTTGGTCAGTGCGAGCACATGCGCCCGCGCGACTTCGGAGACGTCGACCAGGTTGAGGCCGGTATCCATGTAGGCCGGGAATTTGCCGTTGAGGAAGTCGAGGAAGATGCGGCCGGTAGGCGTGGGCTTGGCGTCGTTGGAACCGATGGGGCTGGTGGGATTCAGAATCATGACCTGCTGGCCGGCCTGCGCGGCTTTGATCGCTTCCTGCTCGGCCATAAACTTCGAACGTTTATAGTGGCCCACCATGTCGGCAAGCGACACCGGAGTGTCTTCGTTGATCACGATGCCGTCGGTGCGGAAGTGCATGGTGGCGACGCTCGATGTGTAAACGACACGCTTCACGCCGGCCTCGCGAGCCATGCGCAGCAGTTCGCGCGTGCCGTCGACGTTGGACTTGTACATGGCGGTAGGATCGGGAATCCAGAGGCGGTAATCGGCGGCGACGTGTATTACGGCGTCGATGCCGGCCAATGCGGGCTTGAGCGATTCAGGATCGGCCAGGTCGCCGACGAATGTGTCGCCGGCAATGCCTTCAAGATTTTTCAGGTTGCTGGTCTTGCGTATGAGGAGGCGAAGCCCGGCGCCTTCAGCAGCGAGTGCTTTGGCCACGTGATGGCCGACAAAGCCGGTGGCGCCTGTAACAAAGACTTTCATGGCTGAGGTAGCGATGCTTGCAGTCTACTCCAGCTTGTCGGGTTGCAGCGCGATGTTCTTTTCGCCGGCGGCTTTGCGCTCGTTGTAGGCCTTTACCCAGTCTTCCCAGTGCTTGCCTGCGGCGCGGTCTTTGCCGGTGAACTCGAGGCGCGCAACATCGGCGTAGCTCAGCTTGCGCTTGTCGGTCGCCTTGGGCGTGAAGTACTGCACCCACGAATCGGCGAGCGTAGCGCCAGTATGGCGATTGAAGATGTAGGCTTCAATCACTTCGCCTGACTTGGTGGTGATGGTGACGTCGCCGCGATAGTCAAAGGCGTTCTCGAGAGCCTGGCGCACGTCTTCGTCGCTGGCAAATTCGGGTATCGAGCCTTCGAGCTGCTCGTGCTTGAAACCCGGAACAACTTCGAATGCCTCAACTTCTTCACGCGTGTATTTCAGAACCTCAGCGCTCATGGAACCTCTCAGCGGAGCTAGCGGTGCTAGCGGAGTTAGCAGGATGCATTGCTGAAGCCACGCATTCATGCAGGAGAAACTTCGTCCCTACGGGACTGCATCCTCTATTGGGCCAGCGTTCCCCACGCTAACGCGCGGGGCTAACAAACGTTGCGCCTACGGCGCGGTGATCGCGGGATCATGTCGCAAGGAGTCAAGATCGACTTCTGTCTCCGCCAAAACGGTCCATTTGAGTTCCGCAATTACCGCAAGTCCAACCGCCCCAAAGAAACTCTGCTGCATTCTTCGGCAGCCGAAACGTCGGCGCAACCTTGCCACAGGAATAGCATCGGACTAAACCAAAGTTGCGGCCCAACCCAGATCCGTAAAGGGCAATAACGGCGATCATTCCAATAAGCGATCCAATCAGAACAGCAGACGAGCTCATGTCTTTCTCCTGTCTCACGCTGCCCATATTAACTCTGAGGGCGGTCAGCAGGTACAGCTACATTTAGCAACACAAATCACAGTTCGGCCATTTCGTGCTGTCGCTCCCCTTGCCCAATTTGAACCAGCGGAGCGTGCCCGTGCGGCTTGAAGTCATTCAGCACCTTTTGCGCATGATCGTCCTTGTACGCGCTGAAGTTGCCCTTGACCATGCCCCAGAAGCCGCGCCAGCTCAGGAAGCCGTCTATCACCGCGGTGGGCTCATAGCCGCAACTGACCATACAGTTGGCGCACTTGGGATTGCCGCTGGCCACGCCGTATTCTTCCCATTTTGTAGTTTCAATTAATTCCTTGTAGGTCTCGGTGTAACCGTCCTGAAGCAGGTAGCAGGGCTTTTGCCAGCCGAAGATGCTGTAGGAAGGCGAACCCCACGGCGTGCACTCGTATTGACGGTCGCCCATGAGGAACTCGAGAAACAGCGGCGACATGTTGAATTTCCAATTCTTCTTGCGGTTCGAGAGAATGGCGCGGAAGAGGCGGCGAATCTTGGCGCGGCCCATGAAGTGCGTCTGGTCGGGCGCTTTGTCGTAGCTGTAACCGGGCGAGAGCACAATGCCCTCGACGCCCATGGCCATTACTTCATCAAAGTAAGCGCGCACACTGTTGGGATCGACGCCGTCGAAGAAGGTTGAATTGGGAGTGACGCGGAAGCCGCGCTTGACCGCTTCCTTGATGCCTTCGACAGCGATGTCCCAGCCGCCCTCGCGGCACACGCTGAAGTCATGATGCTCGCGCTGGCCGTCGAGGTGAACGCTGAAGGTGAGGTACTTTGACGGCGTGAACTCGGGCAGGCGGCGCTTCAATTCAAGCGCATTGGTGCAAAGGTAAATGTACTTCTTGCGCGCGGTGAGGCCGTTGACGATCTCGACGATCTGCGGATGCAGCAGAGGCTCGCCGCCGGGTATGGAGACCATGGGCACGCCGCTCTCTTCGACAGCGCGGAAACACTCTTCGCGTGAAAGCTGTTTCTTGAGAATATGGGGCGGATACTGCACCTTGCCGCATCCGGCGCAGGCCAGATTGCAGCGAAACAACGGCTCAAGCATTAGCACAAGCGGGTAGCGCTTGTTGCCCTTCAACCGCTGTTTCCACACGTAAGTGGCAACCGTCCAAACCTGCGATATAGGTATCGCCATCCTGTTTTATCCCTCAGGGGCGGAAGCCCCAAAAACAGCTGTCAACTTTCAGCCTTCAGCTATCAGTAGAAACAAAATCCGATCTTGCCGCGGCCCAGGAGCTGACAGCTGAAAACCGACAGCTAAAAGCTCGCGCTTCTTTCCATCGCCCGCTTGTAGGTGGTCAACGCCAGCAGCGGGAAGTAGTGCCGGTACATGGTGTACGCCAGGTAGAAAACCTTGGGGAAGCCCGTACCTGTAATGATACTTTGGCGGGTGGGTCCTTCGCCCATCGTTTCGTCCCAACTGCCGTCGGGTCTCTGCCGGGTTAACAGCCAGCGCACACCCTTGGCAATCGAGTCTGAGCGGTCGTCGCCCGCAGCCAGAAGCCCGAGCAGCGCCCACGCCGTTTGTGACGGCGTGCTCACGCCGATACCGCGCGTGTCCGGCTCGTCGTAAGTGCCGCAGCTCTCGCCCCAGCCGCCGTCGGCATTCTGCACCATGCGGATCCATTCTGCGGCCTGCTGAACCTGCGGCTCGAGATGATCGATGCCGATAGCCTCAAGGCCGCGCAGGACCAGAAACGTGCCGTACAGATAGTTCACTCCCCAACGGCCGAACCAGCTTCCGTCGGGCTCTTGCTCAGCGAAGATGAACCTGATGGCCTTCTGCACACGCTTGTCGTCGCGGGTATAGCCGTAGGCTGCGAGCATCTCAAGCATGCGTCCCGTAATGTCCACCGACGGTGGATCGAGCATGGCGTTGTGGTCGGCGAACGGGATGTACTGGAAGATCATCTTCGTGTTGTCTTTATCGAAGCTGCCCCAGCCGCCGTTGCGGCACTGCATCGCGAACTCCCACTCGATGGCGCGCTCGGCCACCTGAAGCTGGTAGCGCTCGCGGGGATTGTCCACCTGCTTTAACGCGAGTAGAACCTGCGCCGTATCGTCGGTGTCCGGGTAAAACTCATTGTTGAACTCGAAGTACCATCCACCCGGCTCGGTATTGGGAACCTTGACTGCCCAGTCGCCCCGGTGGCGAACCTCTTTGGCCAGCATCCAGTCCACGGCCTTCAGCATGTTTGGATCGTCGCGCGGTACGCCGGCCTCGCCGAGCGCAAAAACTGCTTGCGCCGTGTCCCACACCGGACTCATGCATGGAGTCATGCGAAAGGTGGGCTCGGGCATCTCCTGGGTAGGTTCCTGTTCGATGCCGAGTTTCTCAAACTCGTCGCGGGCGCGAATCACCTGAGGATCGTCTTCACTGTAACCGAGGCAGCGCAGCGCGATAATGGCGTTGAGCATGGCCGGATAGATGGCGCCCAGGCCATCGGTCATTTCCAGGCGCTCGAGCATCCACTTTTCGGCGCGCTTCATGGCCAGCTTGCGCAGCGGACGAATGTGCACCGCCTCAAACAGGTGGGTCATGCGGTCGGCGATAAGGAACAGGTTCCGCCACGAGAAGAGCTTCTTGCGGTCCATGCGCAGCCGCAGAATTGAGTTGGCGCGGCCACCCACGTAGAGCTCGTCAATTCCCTGCTCCGCGGGAATCTTCTTGTACGGCTTCTTGGCATAAATGATGGCCAGAGGAATGAGAATGGAACGCGACCAGGCTGAGATTTCGTAGATATTGAAGTAGAACCACTTGGGAAACAGCACAATCTCCGGGGGAATCGCCGGTGCCGCGTCGTAGTCGTACTCACCCAGAGCGCAGAGATACATTTTCGTGAAGGTGTTGCAAGCAACCACTCCGCCGTGTGCCAGAACCCACTCGCGGCACTTCGCCAGCCGCGGATCGTCGGCCGAAATGCCCATGAGCTTGGCCGAGGAGTAGCACTTGACCGAGAGCGATATATTACCTGGTCCGCCGGGAAAGATGCTCCAACTGCCGTCCTCGTTCTGGTAGCGCATCATCTCAGTACAGGCGCGCTGCAGGCGGCCAGGGTCGCCGGATTCGAGCAACGTGTGCAGTAAGATATAGTCGGCCTCGAGCATGGCGTCGGCTTCGAGTTCGCCATTCCAATAACCTTCAGGATGCTGACGAGAGAGAACGTATTCGCGGGAGTGGGAGATTGCCGATTCGACGTCAGCCATATCGGCATCGATACGGCCGAATCGCGGGCGACCAATATCGTGTGCTGCGGTTTGCGTAATCCGTTGCTCAGAACTCATGCCGTTTTCTATAAACGTCCCGATTCCTCATTGGAGAATTGCCGACGCGCCAACGAGCTGATGCGCCCGTTTTCTCCGCGGTAATGGTTAGACGCCTGACTTCACCCAATCGGTCCAATCAGGCCGATTCAGCGAACAGGTACCGGCTGCTCACCGCCGGCACTGCCGATGGCCTGCACAATCTCAGGCGGCAGGCCAAAGCGCACGTTTTCCGGCATCACTTCTACTTCTTCGACGCTCGCGAAACCGTTTTGACGCAAATAATTAACGACGTCTTCGACCAGGATTTCGGGAGCCGAGGCTCCGGCTGTAACGGCAACATTTTGAACGCCTTCAAGCCACTTGGGGTCGATGGCCTGGGAGTTGTCAATTAGGTAGCCGATGGTGCCCAAATTGCGGGAAACCTCAACCAGGCGGTTGGAGTTGGAACTGTTGGTGGATCCAACCACGAGGACCAGGTTGGCATTATGGGCCACGTTGCGCACTGCAACCTGCCGATTCTCAGTTGCGTAGCAGATATCCTGCGAGTGGGGACCCACTATATTAGGAAACTTGATTTTGAGAGCGTGAATAATGTCGCGCGCCTCGTCGAGCGAGAGCGTGGTCTGCGTCAGGTAAGCTACGCGATCCGGGTCGGGAATCTTGAGCGCCTCAACTTCAGCCACATTGGAAACAACCTGTGTAACTTCAGGCGCTTCGCCCAGGGTGCCTTCGATCTCGTCATGGTCACGGTGGCCGATGAGCACCAGCGAATAGCCCTGCTTGGCAAATTTGACAGCCTCAATATGGACTTTGGTGACGAGCGGGCAGGTAGCGTCAATCACCTTCAAATTGCGCCGCTTGCTCATTTCGCGAACCGCGGGCGAAACGCCGTGGGCGGAATAGATGACGCGCTGGCCGTCGGGAACCTCTTCGATCTCATGGACGAAGATTGCGCCTTTCTCAGCCAACTCATTCACAACATAGCGGTTATGGACGATTTCGCGGCGCACATAAATTGGCGCGCCGAAGGTCTCAAGGGCGATTTTCACAATGTCGATAGCGCGCACCACTCCCGCGCAAAAACCGCGCGGCTTGAGCAGCAAAACCCTCTTCTGGCCGGGGGAAGACGAGTGAGAGGAACCATTGGATTTGGTTTCGAGGACGTCTGTGGTCACACTTCAAGTATACCAATCCGATTGTGATAAAAATACCGGCTTTGTTTGCCTGAGAAATGCCTCCGGACCAAGCGTCTCCGGGCCCCATGCGTCAGGCTCCGAAGGCGCGCCATCCTTTCAATCTGGAAGGGCATCGTAGTCGCAAGGTCTGGAATGGCTTGAAAGTCGGCCACAGAATCTTCTGAACCGGACCAAATAGTAACCGGAGGAAGAGATGGCAAATAGCAAATGCGCAAACCCGGCCTGTAGCTGTACAGCGGCCAACGACTCAAAGTACTGCAGCCCCCACTGCGAGGCAACGGATGGCAAGCCTGAGGTGGTATGTACCTGTGGTCACTCGGGTTGCCGCGGCGACGCGACCAACGTGTAATGCAAAATAGGCAGGTCTCTTGACCCTCAGGCACCTCTCGAACGCCCAAATTCCACACGCGTCGCGTGAGCCGCGAGAAGTCAAAGCTCGGGGTGGCGATACCGGCCCGGCCACTGTAGTATGGACGCCGGACTGGTATCGCCATGAAAAAACTTCAGTTTTACTGCTGCCTTGCCGTTTGGTGCCTCGCTTCGGTCTCTGCCCAACAAGCTCAAACCCCAGCCCAACAAGTTCCGGCTGCTGCCCAACATTCGGCGCAACAGCCACCGTATGCTTTCCAGGACCCCTCACTGCCGGTCGAGAAACGCATCGACAATCTTCTGTCGCTGATGACACTCGATGAGAAGATCAACGTGCTGGGCACCATTACCGCAGTGCCGCGGCTGGGCGTACCTAATATAGGCAACACCGAAGGCATTCACGGAGTGGTGCAGCGTGAGGCGCGCGGACCCCGGCAGCCGATCACCACCACGCAATTCCCGCAACCGCCGGGGATGGGTGAATCGTGGGACCCGGAGATGGTCCGCCAGGCCGGCTACGTCGAAGGATACGAAGCGCGTTACATCACTGAGAATCCAAAGTACGGCCGCCAACTGCTCATGGCGTGGGGACCGCAGTCAGATCTGGCACGCGACCCGCGCTGGGGACGCAGCGAAGAGGTGTATGGCGAGGACCCGTTCTTTAACGGAACCATGACAGTGGCGTTCAGCAGAGGTATCGAAGGCGACGATCCGAAGTTCTGGCAGGCATCGCCGCTGCTCAAACATTTCCTGGCCAACAGCAACGAGAATCACCGCGACAGCTCCACTTCCGACTTCGACCAGCGGTTGTTCTGGGAGTACTACTCCGTGCCGTTCCGAATGGCGTTTCTTGAGGGGGGCGCGAAGGCAGTGATGGCGAGCTACAACGGCTGGAACGGCACGCCCATGGCCATTAACCCGGTAATGAAAAGTATCGTGGTGGACAAGTGGGGCGTTGAAGTGATCTCAAGCGATGGCGGCGCCGTCACCCAGTTGGTCGACCCCAGGCATATTTTTCCTGACCAGAAGGCCGCAGTGGTCGCGTGCCTCAAAGCCGGCGTCAACCAGTTCCTCGACGTCTATCGCGACCAGACCAAACAGGCGGTGAAGGACGGCACAATTACCGAGGCTGAGATCGATGCACTCATTCGTCCCAAGTTCCGCATCGCCATCAAGCTGGGGCTGCTTGATCCGCCCGAGACGGTGCCCTTCAGCAAGATGAAGGGTGAGCCGGAGCCGTGGAACAGCGACCAGGCAAAAGCGATCTCAACAAAAATGGCGCTCGAGTCAGTGGTGTTGCTCAAGAACGACAACAACCTGCTGCCGCTGGATAAGACCAAGCTCAAGTCGATTGCGGTAATCGGACCGCTTGCCGACTCGGTTCATTGGGACTGGTACGGCGGAACGCCACCATACAAGGTGACTCCACTTGCAGGAATCACTGCTGAAGTGGGGCCGAACGTGAAGGTGAACTACGCTGAGAACGAGTTAGGCAATGCAGCCCTGAATGCGGCGCGGCACTCCGACGCGGCAATTGTAGTAATCGGCAACGACCCGACCTGCGGCCCTGACATGGCTCACGACTGGGTGAAGACCGTCGACGGTGGCGGCACCATTGCGTGCACGGTGCCTAGCGACGGCCGCGAAGGCCGCGACCGCGAGAGCATCGACCTGGCGCAGGAGCAACTGGTGAAGCAGGTCTTCGCCGTCAATCCGAAGACTATCGTGGTGCTCATCTCTAGCTTTCCGTTCGCCATTAACTGGTCACAGGAGCATGCGCCGGCCATTTTGCACATGGCGCACAGCTCGCAGGATGAAGGCACAGCACTGGCCGAGGTGCTTTTCGGCGACTACAATCCCGGGGGCCATACGGTGGTCACGTGGCCAAAATCAATTGACCAGTTGCCGCCCATGATGGACTACAACATTCGCGACGGCCGCACCTATATGTACTTCAAGGGCGAACCGCTGTATCCGTTTGGGTTCGGGCTGAGCTATACGACTTTCAAGTATTCGAACCTGCGGGCGAGCTCGCCGAAGCTGGCGAAAGACGGCACGCTGACCGTAAGCGTGGATGTGACCAACACGGGCAGCCGCGACGGTGACGCCGTAGTGCAGATGTATGTACAGCACCTCGGCGCCAAGGTTCAGCAGCCGCGCGAGGCACTCAAAGGTTTCAGGCGGGTGACCGTCGCGGCCGGCGCAACCAAGACGGTTGAGATTCCATTGAAGGCGGAGACGCTGGCATGGTGGGACGAAAAGCAGTCAGGCTGGAAGGTTGAGTCAGAGCCAGTGAAGGTGATGATCGGCGACTCATCGGCCGACATACTGCTGAATACGACGATTCACGTGGAGTAAGAATTCCAGGTGCGTTACCCCATTCCCTGAGCGAAGGGCGTCACGACAATAAGAGTTCGAAGGGCCTATGAGCGGTACACTGTTTTTGCCATGTCAAATGAACAGTTGTCTATTGCCACGATGAAGGATCCACTTACCTGGCTCTATCCACCGATCGAGCCCTACCACACGGACCGGCTGCGGGTTTCAGCCGTGCACGAACTCTATTTTGAGGAGAGTGGCAACCCCGCCGGTAAGCCGGTGGTGTTTCTCCACGGCGGTCCTGGCGGCGGCTCCGATCCAAAACAGCGCCGCTTTTTCCACCCCGAGAAATACCGTATTATCTGCTTCGACCAGCGCGGCTGCGGCAAGAGTACGCCCTACGCGTCGCTGGAGGACAACACCACGTGGGACCTGGTGGCAGATACTGAGAAACTTCGCGCGCACCTGGGCCTCGAGCGCTGGCAGGTATTCGGCGGCTCGTGGGGCTCCACTCTGGCCCTGGCCTACGCGGAGACGCACCCAGAGCGTGTCACGGAACTGATATTGCGCGGCATCTTTCTTCTGCGCCGGCAAGAGATTGAATGGTTCTATCAACGCGGCGCCTCGATCATTTACCCGGATGCGTGGGAACCGTACCTGGCGCACATTCCGGAGGCGGAGCGCGGCGATCTGCTCGATGCCTACTATCGGCGTTTGACCAGCGACGACGCGGCCGTACGCCTCGCCGCCGCAAAAATTTGGAGCGGATGGGAGGGCGCCACGTCGAAGCTACTGCCCGATGCAGCCTTCGCCGGCCACTATGAAGAGGACGAGTTCGCCCTGGCCTTTGCGCGCATCGAAGCCCACTACTTTATCAATCGGGGATTTTTCGAAACCGACGATCAGTTGCTGCTCAATGTCGAGCGAATTCGCGCCATCCCCGGTGCGATCGTGCAGGGTCGCTACGATGTGGTCTGTCCCATTGAGAGCGCCTGGGCGCTGCACCGTGCATGGCCTGAGGCCGAACTGGTGATCACGCCAGACAGCGGCCACAGCGCGTTCGACCCGCCCAATACCCGTGCCCTGGTCGCGGCCACCGACAAGTTCGCCGGTCGCACGATTTCATGAACAGCCTAAAAACGTTTGAAGGACAACGCCTGGTGAGTGCGTCGGAGAATTAGTTCGAAGCAAAACACGACTTGCCTCCGGCGCAGCGAGAATTCGAGCTCAGTCTCCCGCTGCGTTCATTACATCCTTCTCGCCGAGCGGCGTGAGTTGCCCCATCCATGCCCGCTCAATGCGGCCGCTGGAATCGAGGAGCAGCACAGTAGGTGTTCCCGAGACCCTGAGAGCACCAAGTCTTTGACCGAAGATCACTTGAACATCCACATCATCTTTTCTCAGGAAACTACTGCCAGAGACTGCATCGTTCGGCATGACGATGAGAACGTGAGCGTGGAGCGCGTTGCCTTTCTCCTGCTCGCCGAGCTGCCTGTAGAAAGGCAGGCTTGCTTCGCAATAGGGGCATCCGGTGCGGATGGCGAGCACGAGCGTTCTTGGATAGCTACTCCAACTGTATCCCGGAAGCGGAGCAAGAGTCTGGCCCTCGAGGCCCGTCTTCTCATCACTTTCATACGTCTGTCGCTTTGGAGTTTGGACTGGAGTGTACGAGCCAAAATTCAGGATCTGGGGAAGTCGTCCGCCCGGCGGTGCCGGAGTATCCTTCGGCCTATCAAGTCCCGAACACAAAACATATCCAATTCTGGGCGAGCCATTCTGACTTGCAATGCTGCACCAGTTTCCTTCTGCTCCGGTCACCGTAAGAAGAACGCGAACGACGGTCCCTTGTGCCAATGTCTTCACAACATCGCTCTCAGTCGACATCTCGGAGTACACCGCAAGAGAGTCGACTTTGACAGTGCCCTGCTTGACCTGAGGAAAGGCTGGCGATGGCGCAAGCAGGAACAGAGAAATGAGAGCGCACCAAACATTCGATGACGGCATCTTGACCAGATTCTTTCTTTTCGACCTCGAGTTTTTATAATTGTACCTACCTTGAAATAGATAGCGGCAAGAATCGATCCAAACCAAGAAGCCATGAATTCCCCAACTGCAAACGTACTTGGCGAAGTGGGTATTCCGATGCCTGTTCGCGATCTGGCCTTAAAGACCTGGGACACGATCGTGGTGGGTGCGGGACACAACGGCCTGGCCTGCGCGACATACCTTGCGCGTGCCGGTCAGCACGTGCTGGTGCTCGAAAGCCGTAAACGCGTAGGCGGTGCATGCACCATCGAAGAGCCATTCCCGGGCGTCAGAATGTCGCCATGCGCCTATCTTGCGGGGCTGTTGCATCCGCTGGTTGTTGAAGAACTGGAATTGCCGCGGCGGGGATTCAAATGGACGCCCGCGGTGAACGGTCTCTTTGTTCCCTTCCTCGACGGCGAATCGATCCAGCTTTGGGATGACGACGAAGATTGTGCAGAAGAAGTGCGTCGGCTGGCGCCACGCGATGTGGACGGCTGGCGTGCGATGAACGAGGTGATTCGGCGGTTGCGTGATGCCCTGCGCCCTGCGGGCTATGGGGACTTCTGGATCGGCGACGCGCCGACGCGCGAAGAGATTGAGCAGCGGCTGGGTACGGACGCAGAGGCACGGGCGGTGCTATTCGACTGGTCGATGGCGGAGATGGTTGAACGCTACCTGATCGACGAGCGGTTGCAGGGCGCATACCTTGGCCAGGGCGTGATCGGGACCAATGCGAGTCCGTTCGACAAGGGTACGGCTTCAATCCGCTTCCATCATGCTTCGGGGCGTTTGGGCGGGATGCCGGGGATGTGGGGCTACGTCGAGGGCGGCATGGGGATGGTGTCGTTCTATTTTTGCGATGCGGCGCGCGAGGCCGGCGCGGTTATCGCTGCGGGCGTGGGAGTCGAACAGATTGTTCCCGGCGAAGGTGTAGTACTGGAGGGCGGCGAGAGGATTACGGCGCAAAATGTCGTTTCGAATGCCGACCCGCGCAGGACACTCCGCATGCTGGGCAAGGCAGCCGATGCGGGCTGGCGTGCGCAGATTGAGGGCGTGCCCATCGAGGGCTGCACGGTGAAGTTGAACGTACACTTGAGCGAACTGCCGAACTTCAAAGCGAGACCGGGAACCAATGAGCCGCATCATTATGGCCAGATTAATGCGCCGCTGACGAAGGAAGAATGGAAGGCCGGATTTGCGGCGGCAAAGCGCGGCGAGCTGCCAGAACACTTGTGGTGCGAGCTCTACTTCCAGAGCGTGCACGACGCGAGCGTGGCTCCAGCAGGCACGCACACCATGAGCGTTTTCGCGCAGTACGTGCCGTACAAATTTGCGCGCGGCACATGGGACGAGCGGCGCAACGAGGTGCGTGCGCTGGCGATGAAATCTCTGGCGCGATTCTGTTCCAATGTTCCCGCTGCGGTGATTGACGCGCAGGTGCTGGGGCCGCCGGACATCGAAGAGAAGGTGGGGCTGACGGGCGGCCATATATTTCAGGGCGAATGCCTGCCTGCATATATGTGGGCAAATCGACTTACGGCGCGCACGCCAATGAGGGGCGTGTATCTGTGCGGCGCGTGCACGCATCCCGGCGGCAGCGTGATCGGCATCAACGGAAGGAATGCGGCGATGGCGGTGGTGAAAGACAGCCAGTAGCTTTTAGCTTTCAGCTTTCAGCAAATTCTGCGGCCGGGTGGGCGGTGTGTTTTCTCAGGTCCCAAGATCGGGACCTGGGGCGCCCCAGATTGTTTGTGGGGCACACATCGGGTGTTTCCGAAAACATGACATTGATATCCAAATTCTTGTCGAGGTAGAAACTCCTTCAGCTTGCGGCTTAACGTCTGCTATCCTCCGCTCAATGTCTTCCCCACTCGGTCTGAAGCGAAGCATCGGGTTTCGCGATCTGGCGCTGTTCTACGTGGTCACCGGGCTCAGCATCCGCTGGATTGCGACCGCGGCCGCGGCCGGTCCCAGCGTGCTCGTCGTCTGGTTGCTGGCGCTGATATGTTTCTTTATCCCGCTTGCCGCAAGTGTGATGGAACTCTCTTCGCGCTATCCGCAGGAGGGCGGAATCTATATCTGGGCGGAGCAAGCCTTCGGCGAGTTCTCCGGATTCATCACCGCCTGGACCTACTGGATGAGCAACGTACCGTATTTTTCAGCGGTGCTCTATTTCGCGGCGGCATCTACGCTGTTTGCATTTGGCCGGCATGGGCAGAATCTTGCCTTGAGCGCGGGCTATTTCATGATTTTTTCGGCCGGATGGCTGGCGATTATTACTCTGCTGAATATCGTGGGGCTCGACTTAGGCAAGTGGCTCAACAACGTCACCTCGATGGGCAGCATTCTTCCGCTTGCAATCGTGATCGTGCTGGGCGCCATGTCGTATGCGCGCTTTGGATCAGCCCTGCACTTCACCGCGGCAGCCATCACTCCGCATTGGTCGATGAAGAATGCAATCTTCTGGTCGGGAGTCTTCTTCGCCTTCGCGGGGATGGAGTCGGGTTCGGCGATGGGCGACGAGATTCGCAATCCCCGGCGCACGATTCCATGGGCAATCCTGGCCGGCGGCAGCGTGATGGCAATCGGCTACATTGCCGGAACCGCGGCCTTGCTGGTGGCCGTGCCTGCCGATGCGATGAGCGGGCCCGATGGGCTGTTGAATGGCATCCGGGCACTGACTTCGCATCTCGGCATGTACTGGCTGCTTGCGCCGTTGGCGCTGCTGGTAAGCCTGAACGGCGTAGGCAACGCGGCGGCGTTTCTCTCGTCAACGTCACGGCTGCCGTTCGTTGCCGGCATCCACAACTATTTGCCGCCAGCCTTCGGCAAGATTCATCCGCGCTTCAGAACGCCGTGGGTAGCAATCGCGGCCTACGGCGCAGCGGGAATTATTATGGCGCTGCTGGGACAGGCTGGAACGAGTGTCCGCGGCGCGTATGACATGCTTGTGGGAATGGCCGGGCTGACAACGTTTCTGCCTTATCTCTTTATGTTCGGCGCGCTGATTCGCGTGCAGAGCCGCCCCATGGAGCCAGGAGCGTTGCGCATCCCGGGCGGCAAGCCAGTTGCGATTGCGCTCGCGATGCTGGGCTTGGCAAGCACCGTAGTGACGATTGTGCTTTCGATCATCCCCGCCGATGACGATCCACATCCAATCATGGCAGTGGCAAAAATTATCGGATTCACGAGTGTGCTGCTGGGCGCCGGTGTTGTGGTGTTTTCGATTGCTCGCTATAAGCAGCGCAAACTGGGGCTGCGGCCTTTGCGCGGATAACGGAGAGTCGCCGGTTATCAGGAATGAAGGCCAACAAAGCGCGAAAGCTCAGCGTGGGCCGGGGCTGTTTCTGCGGGAAGGCTCGCCGGCGGGGCGAGTGGCAGACGCCATGAGAAGCTGGAGCCCGCGCCGACCTCACTTTTAAGTTCAATCTCCGTACGGTGACGGGCGGCGATCCACGCGGCCAATGCAAGTCCGAGCCCTGAGCCGTTCACGTGCGCATCGCGCGCGTTGGAGGCGCGGCGAAAGCGTTCAAAGATGTGGGGCCGGTCCATGAGCGGAATGCCGATGCCGGTATCGGAGACCTCAAAACGAGCGGACTCAAACGAGGCTTCGAGTGTGAGTTCCACTTTCCCATACGCGGGCGTGTATTTGGCGGCATTCTCAAGAACAATGTTGAGCAGGCGCTGCAGATAAGCCGCATCGGCCATCACCATCACGCGACCGGGCGGCAGATTGGCAATAAGGCTGATGCCAGTGCGTTGGAAAACGAGGCGGAACTTCTCCAATGCCTGCGAACAGAGGCGGCGCGCATCCACTGGCTCAAGTTGGACTTGTTCAGCTCCGGCATCGGCGCGAGCCAGGAAGAGCAGGCTGTCGAGCAGCGCGGACATGCGCTGGGCCTCGGAGCCAATGACCTCGATGGCCTCGCGGTACTCGCTGTTGGAGCGCTGCTGTTGCAGTGCGAGATCGGCCTCGGTGCGGATCATAGCCACCGGGGTGCGCAACTCATGCGAAGCGTAGGCAGTAAAGTCGCGAACGCTGCGAACGCCTGACTCGATGCGCTCGAGCATCTCATTCAGCGTTGCGGAAAGATGGGCGAGTTCATCGCGGGTCTTCAATCGCGGCAGGCGGGCATTCTCAAGATTGCCGTCGTGGATGCGCTGGGCCTCGCGCGCGATAGCGGCGACCGGTGTGAGCGCGCTGCGGCTCATCACGTGGCCCGCTAATCCGGCCATGAGAAATACCACCGGCACAATCAACAGAAGTCCGTTGCGAAAGAGCAGCAGTGTCTGGTTTGTTTTGGTCAGCGTCGAGCCGGTTTCAACAACAAACGTGTGGCCGTCGAGCATGAAGGCGCGGCGCAGGGCTCGCACCTTCTTGAGGCCAGCGCCGAACTCAATAAAACTGCCTTTGGGCGGCAGCGTGGATGCAGGCGGCATATCGTGCGGCGCAATCAACATGCGGCGCGCACGGTAAATCCAGCGGCCCTGCCCATCGGCAATCTGCAGCCACTTGCCGTCATCCTTCAATCCGAACTCCGCGGCGGATTCCTGGCGGGCACGGTCGAAGTCGCTGGCCAGGCTGTGCGCGGCAAAAAAGTCGTGCACATCGTCAACGTGCTCATCGAGTTCGTGATCCAGGGCGAGGTAGAGGCTGCGTTGGGCCATGAAGTAAGCGGCACAACAAAGCAAAACTCCCGCCACCGAAAAGATGACGAAGTAGCTGATTGAAAGCCGGATTCGAATGGGAAGCTGCATAGGAGAGCGGCGAACTGTGGCCATTGTAGGCTGCGACTCGCGCGCCAATTGTGAACCGATTGTTACAATCCCACCCTTTCCGCGATGAAACTGCGGAAAGGATGGCGCAGCAATGTTTTTGGCGGGCAGGCGGCACTTATTGCAGCAGGACGTACCCGCGGCCTTTGAGGGTGTGGATCAGCGGTGCGACGCCCTCACGATTGAGCTTGCGGCGCAGTGAGGAAACATAGACCTCGAGCACGTTCGAGAACTTTTCCCAGTTGTGATCGTAAAGATGCTCTAGCAACTCGCTTTTTGACAGCACCGCGCGGGGACGGTGGGCCATGTACTCGAGCAGGCGGTATTCCATGGCGGTGAGCGAAACCGGCTGGCCGGCACGGCTCACCGTCATCTCGTCGGGATGGATGGCGAGATCGCCAACCTCGATGACCGGCGAAGCGATGCCATGGGCACGGCGGATGAGGGCGCGGCAGCGAGCCACCATTTCGCCCACATCGAAGGGCTTGGTGAGATAGTCATCGGCGCCGGCGTCGAGCAGAGCCACGGTGGTCTCTTTATCGTCCCGCGAAGTGAGAATCAGTACCGGCGCGTGGATGGATTTCTTGCGCACCGAGCGAAGTACGCCCAGGCCGTCAAGTTTGGGCAGCATCAGGTCGAGCAGTATCAGGTCGTAGGGGTTGGTCTCAGCCAGAAACAAGCCGTCTTCGCCGTCGAAAGCAATATCCACTGCGTAGCCGGCAGACTCGCGCAGCGCTCGTGCTACATTGCGCGCCAGCCCGGCATGATCTTCAACGACTAGAACCCGCACCCATCCTCCGCAAATTGATGAAATCTCGATGCTTCGGAGCCGATTAATCAGCTCGCCGCAGAGCTTAATCCCCTGTTGAGATTCTATTTGAGCAACATCGCCGCAGCGCGCGGCGTAGCGCCACGAGCCGTAAATTCACACGATTGTTACAGGCGATTCAGTTGGTTTTCAGGGTTGGAGCCGCACTCTGAAGGTGTACGTTTCTGCTTTTAACAGACACCTGCCCTCAGGAGGCAAGCAATGACTGCATTTCTTCGCCGACGCATTCTTTTCCTATTTCTAATCTGCCTTGCAGTGTCTGGCGCGCTTTATGGCCAGTCACAGAAGGGAACACTGAGCGGCCATGTAGCCGACGCCTCTCAAGCCGTGATTCAGAATGCCAAGGTGGTGGTAAATCCCGGCAACCTAACCACTACATCCGATTCGCTGGGTGATTTTGTGGTCGCCGGCCTCGCTCCCGGCAGCTATACCGTGAGTGTCACCTCGGTGGGTTTCAAGCCGTTGACTCAGACCGTTACCGTCGCCGCCTCACAAACGGTGCCGGTGAATGCCGTGATGCAGGTCGCATCTGGGGGTGAGCAGGTAGTGGTTTCGGCCAGCAGCGGACAAGACATGATCCAGGCTGTCAATGAAGAAGTCAGTTCACCGGACATCGTCAATGTGATGCCTGAAGCCGAGATCCTGGCTCTGCCTAATGCCAATGTCGCCGATGCGGTTGGGCGTCTGCCGGGCGTTACCGTGCAGCGCGACGAAGGTGAGGCGGTTTACGTCCAGGTCCGCGGTCTCGATCCGCGCCTGACCAACACGACCATCGACGGCGTAACCATTCCGTCGCCGGAGTCGAACGTGCGCCAGGTGTTGCTGGCCACCATTCCCGCTGACATGGTGCAATCGGTGGAGCTGAACAAGACGCTCTCAGCCAATCAGGACGCAGACGGAATCGGCGGATCGGTCAACATGGTCACCAAGCTGGCCGGTGAGGCGCCCACTATCGATGGCATTTCCACGATCGGTTATTCGCCAATCATGAACGGACGCTACATGGGCCTGCTGAGCTTTACAGTGGGCAAGCGATTCGGCCTATCGAAAAAATTTGGCGTGATCGGCAGCGCCAGCTACGATTACAACGGGCGCGGATACAACGACATTGAGCCGCAGCCGGACCTGAGCCCCGACGGCACCACAGCCCCGTATTATGACAACCTCACACTGCGCGAATATCGCCAACAGCGCCTGCGCTGGGGTGGAACCATTGGAGCCGATTACAAGATCAACGATCACTCCAGCCTGGCCGCTCACGTCATCCTCACCGACTTCAAGGACTGGGGCGACAAGTGGACTTACACAGTCCAGACGCTGGCAAAAGCGAAATTCAAGTATTCCATCCGGCATCCGGATTTTATGATTGGCAGCTTCTCGCTGGGCGGCAATCATATCTTCGGCAACAAGTGGGTCACCTGGGGTTCCGCTGTCTCGCGCGGCCGCGAGCGAGACGCGGGCGGCAATCCGGGAGGCGCCTTCGACGCTGACAACCCGATGAAGAAATTTTCAGAAAACTGCACCTACGTCGGCGGCTTGAATGGCGATCCCTATCGTCCGCAGTGGACGCCAGACTGCATGGTGCCGAACACCACGAACCCAGCTGACAACATTTACAGCCTCTCCAATTACACGCTTGACAATGTGAACACCAGCACCGGCCTGGGGATGCAACTAAACTTGCAAGAGTGGGGCGCGTTGGGCTTCAACTATCATGTCGGCACGCACTCTGCCACGCTCGAATTCGGCGGCATATTCCGCAATGCGCACAAGGGGCAGGACGCCTACACGCCAACGTACGATTACTGTCCGCAGGCTGATCCCGGCTACACGCCCCCGATCTGCACCCCCGCTGAAGACAATGCCACCCCTGTTAACTCAGAGACGTTCGCCAGCGGCTTCCAGGATCCGCACTACTACGACGGCACTTACCACATGGGTGAAATGACGGACCACTATAAGGTGGACAAATTCCTTGCCGCCAACCCGAGCCTGATGCCCCTCGACATACCTGCCACGCGGAGCTCGTCTGACTCTGCAAACTACGATCTGATCGAGCGCGTTTCCGCCGGTTACATCATGAATACCTTCAATTTCGACCGTCTGCGCCTGCAGATGGGACTCCGCCTGGAAGCAACGCACGAGTACGGAGTGGGATACGTGGTGAACCCGCTTGCTGGTCCCAATGGCAACGGAACGGATGCCAACGGAAACTGGATTGGAACAACACCGGTAACGAATGTCCAGTCCTACATCGATCCGCTGCCCAGCATCCAGGCCCGCTATGCCTTTACGTCCTCGACGGCCCTCCGCGCGGTCTACGCGCGCGGCATCTCCCGGCCTAATCAGTACGACCTGGTGCCGTATATTTTGCCCAACGGCAACACCTCTGGGGTGGTTGCCGACATCGGCAGTCCCAACGAACTACCAACCCATGCAAACAACTACGACCTGCTTCTGGAACAGGAACTGAAACCTTTCGGCCTGATTCAAACCGGGTTCTTCTATAAACAGCTCACTAATCCGATCGTGACAGCCAATGTTCCCTGCATCAACACCTGCCTGACTCTGGCCGAGGCACAAGGTGCGGGGCCCGGGTCCCTGGCTACCGAAGATGCCAATGGCAGCAACGCCTTTGTCTGGGGGCTGGAATTCGGTTTACAACAAAAGTACACCAATCTGCCCGGGGCTTTTCGAGGTCTGGGCTTGATGGCCAATTACTCCTACAACGATTCGCGCATCAGCGGCCTTCCCCAGCGCACCGACACGCCTTCGCTGATGGGAACGGCGAAGCATGCCTTCAACATCGAACCTGGGTATGATCTCGGCCGTTACGAGGTGCATATGGGCGCGTCCTACAACGGCGCCAACATTTACGCCTACCAGTACTACTCCACTGCTTCAGGCATCGCGGAGTGCAACAACGGCGGCAATCCCAACCCGACCGCCGCTGCCCCGCTCAATGGGCCCATCAACGGACCTTGCGGCGACAACTACTTCTACCCGCACTTCCAGGTAGACGCGCAGCTGGGGGCACGGCTGTATAAAGGCCTGCGGCTTGAAATCGAAGGCCTCGATCTCAATAACGAAGTCTTCGGCTTTTACAACGGCAGCGAGCAGTACATGACGCAGCGTGAGTACTACAAGCCGACCTACAGCGCCAGCCTGCGCTGGGATTCGGGACGGGAAAAGTAAGGGTCTCTCCTTTTGCCTTAGAACGATCCCACCCTAGCCGCAAAAACAAAGACGCGGCGAGAGTGGGGCACCCAGTTGAGATTGGGAGCGGGAAAAGTAAGTTGACGGCAAAGCTTGTTCAACAGGCCGGCGTTGAGCCTCTCTTACCGCCGGCCTGTTTTTTTGCAGCAGAATCTTTCTTGCGGAGCGGTGCCATGCGCGGACGGACGTTGTTTCTTTATGCGCTCGTATTTCTGACGTGCGTGCCTCTTGCGGTTTCGGTGAGAGCGCAGACTTCGTCCGGAAGCGGCGAAAAGCTGCAGTACGTGATTTACCTGAGCCGGCATGGGGTGCGCTCGCCAACGGGAGATGCAAGCAAGTATCAGAATTACTCGGCATCGGCGTGGCCGGAGTGGCCGGTCAAACCCGGTTACCTTACTCCGCACGGCTACGAGCTGATGAAGCTTTTTGGCGCATACGACCGCATCAAGCTGGCCGGCGATGGTTTGCTCGCGCCTGCGGGCTGCGATGACGCATCGCACGTAACCATCCTGGCCGACAGCGACCAGCGCACGCGCGAGACGGGCAAGGCGCTGGCTGAAGGACTGATGCCGGGTTGCGGCGTGGAGACTCATGCCCTGGCCGAAGGGACTGAAGACCCTCTGTTTCACGGAATAAGTGCAGGGGACGCGCACCTCGATCCGGCGCTGGCGGTTGCGGCCATCGGAGGGCGCATTGGCGGCGATCCGAATAACCTTGGCCAGGCTTACCGGCCACAGTTGGCGGCTCTCGATAAGATTCTCGCCGGATGCGGAAAAGTTGCGGCAACCAATGCGGCCAGGACATCTCTTTTCGATATTCCTGCAGTGCTGCAACTGGGCAAGGGCGAGCACGCCGTGGAGTTTCGCAGCTCGTTGGCGACCGCCTCGACGCTCTCAGAGAATCTGCTGCTCGAATACACACAGGGAATGAATGGAACGGAACTGGGCTGGGGCTGTCTGGACGAAACCGGCCTGCGCGAGGCGATGGACCTGCATGAGGCCGAGGAGGACTACGCGGACCGCACGCCGGTGATTGCCAGACTTCACGCCTCAAACTTGCTGGACCAGATTGTGCGAGCACTCGATCAGAGCGCGGCGGGCAAGGCCGTGGCCGGCGCGCCCGGAAAACCAGACGATAAAGTGCTGCTGCTGGTTGGTCACGATACGAACGTTGCCACAGTAGCCGGCGTTCTGGGGCTCGACTGGATCATCGACGGGCGGCGCAACGATACACCGCCGGGAGGAGCGCTGGTATTTGAGCTGTGGCGCTCTGCCCGAGGTGGCTACTCGGTTCGCGTCTACTACACCGCGCAAACCTTGAACCAGATGCGCGAGGCGAGCCCTCTGACGGCAGTCAACCCACCGGCACGCGTAACCGTATTTGTGCCGGGCTGCGGGACTGCGGCGGGAAATGGAGCGGGCGGCTCGTCCTGCAGCCTGGAAGGATTCGATACCACCGTGCGCCATTCCATCGACCCGGCTTATGTAATCGGACAGCAATAATGCATTGAATAGTCGATTTGGCTATAGATGTGCGAGCGACGCCCGCGGCCGCCGCTAAGCGCCAGTCGACTTCCGGGCCGAAACAGAGGCTGGCGCGCAGGGATTCCGCTCTGGGCTCCCTATCCATTCACGCCGCAGATCGACGCCGGACTTGCAACTATTTTGCTCCCCGCCTCGTCCATCTCATTACGTGTGTGTCCACAAGTGTTCGACTCGCAATCTATTGAATCCTCCTACTTAAGGCGAATTCCACAAGGGCGTGGGTGAGGAATTTCGCAGCCGGGGAGAAGATGTGCTCTGGACCACTGGTGATGTTGTCGCAGGCTATCACGAAGCGCCTTCAGTACCGGTTCGATGTGAAACAATGACTCTGATCAATTACAGGTCCGCAACTGGACACAAGAGAAGGACATGGACCAACCTTTTTCTGCTTCAAATCCAGCCGATTTCCATTACAACCGTCAGCCCAAAAAGCGCCGTCATTGGTGGGTCTGGGTTATCATCCTGCTTGCCTTCGGCGGGCTGTTCTATTGGGTGATCAGGCAGCATAACCAGAGCCAGCAAGCCATGGCCGGGGGTGGCCGGGGCGGACGCCAGGGCATGATCGGCCCGATCCCGGTGACCTATGCGACAGCCACCAAGGGCAGCATTGGCGTGTACCTCGACGCCATCGGCACGGTCACGCCTACATACACTGACCAAATCACCCCGCAGGTGACGGGAGTGATCACCCAGGTGCACTACACCGAGGGTCAATTCGTGCACAAGGGCGATCCGCTGATCGACATCGATGACCGTCCCTACCAGGCCCAGCTCGAGCAGGCGCAGGGCGCACTGGAGCGCGACCAGAACCTGCTGGCCGAAGCCGAGATGGACCTGACGCGCTACCAGGGAGCGTGGGCAAAAAACGCCATCCCGCGTCAGACGCTCGAAGACCAGGAAAAGCTGGTGGCACAAGACAAAGGCACGGTGAAGAACGACGAGGGCACGGTGAAGTACGACCAGGTGCAGGTGGCGTACTGCCATTTGACTTCTCCGATCGACGGCCGCGTGGGTCTGCGGCTTGTGGACCCGGGCAATCTGGTATCGGCCAACTCGACCACCCCGCTGGTGACGGTTGCGCAGACTGCGCCGATCACGGTGATCTTTACGCTGCCTGAAGACAGCCTTGAACAGGTGCTCGAGCAGATGCGCGGGCACAAGGCGTTGCCCGTGGACGCATACGATCGAACGCAGCAGAAAAAGCTCGACTCCGGCAGGCTGCTTACCGTTGACAACCTGATTGACACCACTACTGGAACGGTGAAGTTGCGTGCTCAGTTCCCCAACTCGAAGGGACTGCTGTTCGGCAACCAGTTTGTGAATACGCGCTTACTGGTAAAGACCCTCGACAACCAGACGCTGGTGGCTTCGTCGGCAGTTCAACATAACGGCGCCACGGATTTCGTCTACGTCATCCAAAACCCCAATGTACCCAAGGGGTCTAAAGCGGTGATGACGAACGTCAAAGTGGGACTAACAGACAACGGGAACTCTGTCATCAACAAGGGAATCGGGCCGGGCACGGTGGTAGCCAACAGCAGCTTCCAGAAACTCGTTGACGGCTCACAGGTGTATCAGTCCAAAGTGGCGCTGCCATCCACTGACACGACCGGGGAAGATGTTCCATGAGTCCGTCGCGCCCATTTATTTTGCGGCCGGTTGCAACCTCACTTTTAATGGCCGCAATCCTGCTGGTGGGAATCGTCTCTTTCACGCAGTTGCCGGTCTCGGCGCTGCCGGAGGTTGACTACCCAACCATCCAGGTGCTGACTTTCTATCCCGGCGCCAGCCCCGACGTGATGGCCACAACGGTTACGGCGCCGCTGGAACGCCAGCTCGGGGAGATGCAGGGACTGAGTCAGATGACCTCGACGAGCGCCGGGGGCGTGTCGGTCATCGTGCTGCAGTTCAGCCTGACGCTGGGCCTCGATATTGCCGAAGAGGAAGTGCAGTCGGCCATCAACGCGGGCCAATCGTTCCTCCCCTCCGATCTACCCGTGCCGCCGGTCTACAACAAGACCAATCCGGCCGACGCGCCCATCCTGACCATGGCCATCACCTCAGACAGCATGCCGCTGTCAGAGGTTGAAGACATGGTGGACACGCGTCTTGCGCCGCGGCTGTCGCAGTTGAGCGGCGTGGGCCTGGTAAGTATCAGTGGCGGGCAAAAGCCGGCTACGCGCATCCAGGTCAACCCGGTCCAGCTTTCCTCCTATGGCCTGAACATGGAGGATGTGCGCACGGCGCTGGTGCAGTCCAGCGTGAATTCGGCCAAGGGCAACTTCGACGGTCCTCGGCAGGATTACCAGATCGACTCCAACGACCAGATCAATACAGCCAGCGACTACAACAACGTCGTCATTGCCTATTCCAACGGCGCTCCGGTGCTGGTGAAGAATGTAGCCAATGTTGTGAACGGGGTTGAGAACACGAAACAGGCGGCATGGATGAACATGACGCCAGCGGTGATTCTCAACATCCAGCGGCAGCCGGGCGCCAATACCATCACCGTCGTCAACGCGATTGAAAAGGTATTGCCGCAGCTCGAAGCCAATCTGCCGGCATCAATCAAGGTCACTCCGATGACCGACATGACCACCAGCATTCATGCGTCGGTGAGCGACGTGGAATTTGAGCTGATGCTCACCGTCGGGCTGGTGGTGATGGTCATCTTTCTCTTCCTGCGCAGCCTGCGCGCCACCATCATTCCTTCCATCGCCGTGCCGCTTTCGCTGATCGGCACTTTTGCGGTGATGTATTTGCTCGGCTATTCGCTCGACAACCTCTCGCTGATGGCGCTCACTATCTCCACCGGCTTTGTAGTTGACGACGCGATCGTGATGATCGAGAACATCAGCCGCTACCTTGAAGAAGGCATGAAGCCGCTCGATGCCGCGCTGAAGGGCGCCGAGCAAATCGGTTTCACCATTATTTCGCTGACCGTGTCGTTGATCGCCGTGCTCATTCCGCTGCTGTTCATGGGCGACGTGGTAGGAAGACTGTTCCGCGAATTTGCCGTGACGCTGGCGGTAACCATCATTATCTCGGCCGTGGTTTCGCTCACCTTGACGCCCATGATGTGCTCGCGAATTCTGCGTCAAGATTCTGAAGATAAGCAGACCAGGTTTTACCGCTGGTCTGAAGGCATATTCGACCGCATGATCGCGTTCTACGGCCGCACGCTGCGGGTGGTGCTGCGCTTCCAAACGATAACCCTGCTGGTTGCCTTGGCCACGCTGGTTCTTACCGTTTTCCTCTACATCGTCATCCCCAAAGGCTTTTTCCCGGTACAGGATACGGGCGTGATCCAGGGCATCTCGCAATCCAGCCAGTCCATCTCATTCGCGGCCATGGCCGAGAAGCAGAAGGAGCTGGCCAAAATCATCCTCCAGGATCAGGCAGTTGAGAGCATTTCATCGTTCATCGGGGCAGACGGAATCAACACAACGCTGAACAGCGGCCGCATTTCCATCAATCTAAAATCGCTCGACGATCGCCATCATACCAGCGCATCCGACGTGATCAGGCGGTTGCAAACCAACCTGAGCGAAGTGCACGGAATTCATCTCTACATGCAGCCGGTGCAGGACATCACGGTAGACGATCGGGTGAGCCGCACGCAGTACCAATACACACTTGAAGATGCCGACACCGACGAGTTGAACGATTGGACCAACAAGTTTGTTACCGAGCTCAAGAAACTGCCCGAGTTGGAAGACGTGGCGACCGATCAGCAAACCGGCGCCAAGGCCGTGCAACTGGAGATCGATCGCGTGACCGCATCGCGGCTGGGCATTGCGCCCACCACTATCGACAGCACGCTCTACGATGCCTATGGCCAGCGCGAGATCAACACGCTTTACACGCAGCTCAACCAATATCACGTGATTCTAGAGACAGCTCCGCAGTGGCAGCAGAATCCCAACAACCTGGGCGACCTGTACATTCAATCGAGCGCATCGTCGGGCGCCACCGGCGCAAGCGCGGTGAATTCGTTCTCCACTTCCTCGTCGGCCGCAGCCGGATCCAACGCGCTCACCACCTCAGTGAAGTACACGCCTGCTTCGGGAGTCATGAATGCGCCATCGACCGTGCTTGCCGGAACGGCGGGCGGCTCCAACGCCACTGCAACCGTCTCTTCAGTAGGATCCAATGCAATTCCGCTGAACGCGTTCACCCACGCGTCTTTGACCACTGAGGCGCTCTCAATCAACCACCAGGGACAGTTCCCCTCGGTGACGGTCTCGTTCAACCTGGCGGACAATGCTTCGCTGGGCACGGCCATCACTAAGATCGACAAGGTGGCTAAGAACATCGGCTTCCCTCCCAGCCTGCAATCGGATTTTCAGGGTACTGCGGCATCCTTCCACAATTCGCTTTCGAATGAAGCGCTCCTGATCCTGGCCGCGCTGGTCACCGTGTACATTGTGCTGGGCGTGCTGTACGAGAGCTTTATTCACCCGGTCACGATTCTCTCCACGCTGCCATCGGCCGGCGTGGGTGCGCTGCTGGCGCTCATGCTTTTCCGGCAGGATTTGAGCGTGGTGGCCATCATCGGCATCATCCTGCTGATTGGCATTGTGAAGAAGAACGGCATCATGATTGTGGACTTTGCGCTTGAGGCCGAGCGAGAACACGGAAAAAGCTCTGAGGAAGCCATTTTCGAGGCCAGCCTGCTGCGCTTCAGGCCGATCATGATGACCACCATGGCCGCGTTGCTGGGCGGCATTCCGCTGGCGGCAGGCCGGGGAATCGGCTCGGAGCTGCGGCGGCCGCTGGGCATCGCCATGGTTGGCGGATTGCTCTTGAGCCAGGTGCTGACTCTCTATACTACGCCCGTGATTTATGTGTTCTTCGATCGCCTGGCCATGCGCATCACCGGGCGCAAACCCTCCGGCGGCCACCAGAAAGAGTCATCGCAGCCGGGTACGGAGACCGCATGAGTCTCTCGTCCCCTTTCATCCGGCGACCGGTCGGCACGACCCTGCTGACCATTGCCGTAGGACTGGCCGGCGCAATTGCGTTCGCAGTGTTGCCCGTGGCGCCGCTGCCTCAGGTGGATTTTCCGACCATCAACGTGGGTGCCAGCTTGCCCGGCGCCAGCGCGCAGATCATGGCGGCATCGGTGGCCACGCCGCTGGAACGGCAGTTCAGCCACATTGCCGGGATTACGGAGATGACTTCGTCGAGTGCGCTGGGCTCCTCAAACATTACCCTGCAGTTTGATTTGAGCCGCAACATCGACGGCGCAGCGCGCGACGTGCAGGCGGCCATTAACGCAGCCCGTACCTACCTGCCCACCAATCTGCCCCAGAACCCCTCCTATCGCAAAGTCAATCCGGCCGATGCGCCGATCATGATTCTCGGCCTTACTTCGAACAAGTACGATGTCACCAAGATCTACGACCTCGCATCCACCATCCTGGTGCAGAAGCTCTCGCAGATTCAGGGAGTGGGCCAGGTCTTCGCCGGCGGCGGCGCTACTCCTTCGGTGAGAGTCGAGGTTAATCCCAAGAAGCTGGAGAGCTTCGGGCTCACGTTAGGAAGTGTCCAGTCGGTACTCAGTCTGCAGAACTCGCACTCGCCTCGCGGCCAACTCTCAGATAACGGCATCACTGAAGACATCATCACCAACGACCAGATCTCTCTGGCCGACGAGTACAAGCCGCTCATCATCGGTTATCACCATGGGTCGGCGGTGCGCCTTCAAGACGTGGCCGACGTCGCAAACTCCACGCAAAACATTCGAACCGCAGGTTACATGGACGGGAAACGGGCTGTCTTCATCATCATCTTCCGCCAGCCCGGGGCCAACATCATCCAGACCGTGGACCGCGTGAAATCGCAGATGCCGTTCCTCCAGGCGGTGCTGCCAAGTGGAATCACCACTACCCTCGTGCTCGATCGCACCACCACCATCCGCGCGTCGGTTTCGACCGTCGAAAAGACCCTGCTGGGGTCGATCGTTCTAGTGGTGCTGGTGGTATTCGTCTTCCTGCGCAACGTCCGCTCCACCCTGATCCCCGCCGTGGCCGTACCCACCTCGCTCATCGGCACCTGCGCGGTGATGTACCTGTTTGGCTTTTCGCTCGACAATCTTTCGCTGATGGCGCTTACCATCGCAACCGGATTTGTGGTCGACGACGCGATCGTGGTGATGGAAAACATCACACGCCATCTCGAGAGCGGCATGGAACCGTTTGCCGCCGCGATCAAGGGCGCCGAAGAGATTGGATTCACGGTCTTTTCAATCAGCATGTCGCTGATCGCCGTATTCATTCCCATCCTCATGATGGGAGGTATCGTAGGCCGGCTCTTCCGCGAGTTCGCCATCACTCTTTCAGCGGCTATTTTGATTTCGATGGTGATCTCGCTGACCACCACGCCCTGCATGTGCGCTCACGTATTGCGGGCCCGCAAGGAGGACGAAAAGCAAAACATTTTTGCGCGGACAAGCGAGTCGGCGTTCAACGGCCTGGCGTGGGTCTACCGCAAGTCGCTGTTCTGGGTGCTCGATAATCCCGTTCTAATGCTGATTGTGTTTCTGCTCACCGTAGCATTGAATGTCGTGGTGATTTACAGAATCCCGAAAGGCTTCTTCCCGCAACAGGACACTGGAGCGATGGTGGGGATGGTGCAGGGCCCGCAGGATGCCTCTTTCCCATTGATGAACTTTTCGGTTCAGCAGTTGATGTCCAAAATAAAAGTCGATCCCGCGGTGGCGCACGCCAACGCTTACACCGGTGGAAACGGAGCCAGCAACGGGGGGTTCATCTACATCGCGCTCAAGCCAATAGGCAACCGGTGCAAGGAGTCGCCCGACTGTACGGTGCGCCAGACCTCTGCGATGGACGTGATCAACCGGCTGCGGCCCAAGATGAACGCCCTGCCGGTGGCCTCGGCCTTCCTGCAGCCGGTACAGGATCTGCGCATTGGCGGTCGCTCGAGCGCCGCGCTATATCAGTACACCATTCAGGGCGACAGCATTCCGCTCCTGGCGCAATGGGGCCCGATTCTGCTTGCGCAGATGAAAACGCTGCCCGGTTTGCAGGATGTGAACACCGACCAGCAAAACGGCGGCCTGGAGGAAATGCTCAACTACGACCGCACCACGGCGGCGCGGCTGGGCCAAACCTCGCAGTCGCTCGATAGCGCTCTCTACTCTGCTTTCGGCCAGTCTGAAGTTTCGGTCATTTACACGCAGTTGAACCAGTACTACGTGGTTATGGAAGTAGCGCCGCCCTACTGGCAGGATCCCAATGGCCTGAAGAATATTTACATCGCACCAGGCGGATCGTCGGCTTCCGGATCGTCGACCACCGCGGGGCTCAACAGGGTTTCGCCGCTGCTGAGCACCATGAAAGCCTCGACGAATACCACCCCGCTGCAGGTGAACCATACCGGACTGTTCCCGTCGGTGACGGTTTCGTTCAACCTGGCCAATGGCATGTCGCTTTCAGACGCCACGCGCGAAGTTACCGAGATGGAACAGCGGCTGGCCATGCCGGGTACCATACGAGGATTTTTTGCGGGAACCGCCCAGGCCTACCAGGACTCGCTGGCATCGGAGGGATACCTGATTGCAACCGCAGTGCTAGCGGTCTTCATCGTGCTCGGGATTCTATACGAGAGCCTGGTGCACCCTTGGACGATTCTTTCGACGTTGCCCTCGGCCAGCGTCGGCGCGATGCTGGCGCTCATGCTCTTCAAGATGGACTTGAACGTCATCTCCATCATCGGCATCATCCTGCTTATCGGCATCGTGAAGAAGAACGCGATCATGATGATCGATTTTGCGCTGCAGGCCGAACGCAACGAAGGCAAGAATACCCGCGACTCCATATTCGAAGCCTGCATGCTACGCTTCCGGCCCATTCTTATGACCACATTTTCAGCAATCATGGGCGCGCTGCCACTGGCTTTCGGAACCGGCACAGGCTCCGAATTGCGCCGTCCGCTGGGCATCACCATCGTGGGCGGATTGCTGTTGAGCCAATTGCTCACCCTCTACACCACTCCCGTGATTTACGTGTTGATGGACCGGATGCGCTTGTGGGGTCTGAAGCGGGAGCACGACCTGCTGCCATCGTCGGCCGAAGGAACTGCGTCGTAATGACGAGGAAGACACGCCATGCCTGATTTGAAAACTCGAGTCCCGATTGCATTATCTGTTGCGGCGCTTGGCTTGCTGGTGCTGGTTGCCGGCTGCCACGTCGGCCCGCCTTATCATGCTCCCGCTCCCCCGGCGGTCACCGCTCCCAACTACAAGGAGTCGACAGTCAACTTCCAAGACCAGGAGGGGTGGAAGGTCGCCAGCCCACAGGACGCGATGATTCGCGGCAATTGGTGGGAGATATTCAACGAGCCCGAACTCAATACGCTCGAAGAGCAGCTGAATGTCAACAACCAAAACCTAAAGCAATATTTCCAGAACTTTATGGAAGCCCGCGCGCTGATTGCCGAAGCGCGCTCGCAGTACTGGCCGCAAATCACCGCTGCACCGAGCTTCAGCCGTTCCCGGTCGTCAAGCAACGCATTCCAGGGCAATAACGGCGGCAGCAGCGGTAACAACGGCAACTCTGCCGGCCGGACCTCTTCTATGTGGAATCTACCGCTCGACGTTTCATGGACTCCCGACTTCTGGGGCAAGATCAGGAACGAGGTGCGCGAAGCTCAATATTCGGCGCAGGCAAGCGAGGCCGACCTCGAAGTAGAAAAGCTGACAGAACAAGCGAGCCTGGCCGAATACTATTTTGAGATACGCGGGCAGGACATGCTGCAGAAGATACTGAACGACACGGTCGCGGCCGACCAAAAGGCGCTGGATGCCAACCAGGGCGCATACGACGCGGGAACCGGCGACTACATTTCAGTGGTTGAAGCCAAGAGCACGCTTCTCTCGGCGCAGTCTGCAGCGGAGAACGTAGGCCTTTTACGCGCGCAGTATGAACATGCCATCGCGGTGCTGCTGGGCAAAATTCCAACCGACTTTTCGATTCCGGTAAAGCCAATGGTCTACACGCCGCCGCCGATTCCAACCGGCGTTCCGTCGCAGCTTATCGAGCGGCGTCCCGACATCGCGGCTGCCGAACGCACCCTTGCCGGAGCCAATGCTACGATCGGCATCGGCTACGGAGCGTTCTTTCCGCAGGTGACCATCTCAGCGGACGCAGGCTTTGGGGCATCGACCTTCAAACATTTGTTCGATTGGCCGAGCCGCATCTGGTCGATCGGGCCGTCGGCCTCGCAAGTTATTTTTGACGGCGGGTTGTACCGCGCCGAACTGCATCAGTACACGGCCACGTACAACGCCGATCTGGCCACCTACAGGCAGACTGTGCTGACGGCGTTCCAGCAGGTAGAAGACAACCTGGCCGCGACGCACGTGTATTCGCAGCAGATTCTCAAGCAGCAGGAAGCAATGAAGGCGGCGCAGGAATATCTCGATCTTGAAACCCAGCGATACGATTCCGGTGTCGATCCCTACGTGGACGTGGTGCTGGCGCAGACGACTCTCTACAGCGACCAGCAACAGTTGAACGCCCTTCAGGTGGAGGAGATGACGTCGGCGGTTCAACTGGTGCAGGCATTGGGCGGAGGTTGGGATCGCAGCCAGTTGCCGACTCCGTCGCAAGCAGGTGCGAAAGTCCCCAATAGCGATTACAAGCTGCAGCAGTAGTAACAGTTGAACAGTTGAACAGGGGCGGAGTGCCCCAGATCTCGCTATTTAGACCTGGGAGTCGACTCGTTGACTCGCTCGCCAGAGCGCTACTGAGATTGCCGGTAGCAGATGTTCTCGCCGTCGAGCCGGTACTCCGCCGAGCACACATCGCCGCCGCAGATCATCATTTCTCCGCAATAGAGCTGGCGGCGGGTAATCAGCCCGAGGGTACCGCAACGCGGACATGACATGACGGCCACATAAGGGTTCTGCGCCTGGCCGAGCTTGGACTGGTTTTCAAGCATGAAAACCGTCCCGGGGTCCATTCTTTCGGGAATCCATTCTTCAAGGAACTGCAAGTCGGCTGACATCCTTCCCTCCAAGTGGGTTGATGTAACCAAACCGTACCGATCAAGTCGGGCCGGTCGTCTTCTTGCAACAGCAGCGGCTACGAATGGAGAGGCCTTGGGGCCCTCTGTTGGAAATAGAGTCTTGCTGTTCCCACCTTCGCTCGTCAATCGAAATCGTTATTGACTATTATCGAGCGGGGTTCCCTCTCTCAAACGATCGCATTTCCCTCAAATCCCTTAGATGCCTGAAACCTCAAAACGTTATTTCGCCGCCTGCATGCCTTCGTGCGAATGGGTGCGCGCGAAGTCGTCGATGGCTTTGTACGTCTCCTGATTGCGGCGAATCGCCTCGACGTACTCGCGAGTCTGAGTAAACGGGATCGATTCAACAAACTCATCAATACCGTGATAGGGACCAGCGGACTGCCAGTCGGCGACTCTATTGTCGCCGGCGTTGTACGCAGCGAGGGCGTATTCTTCGACGCCGCCAAAACGATCGAGCATCTGGCGCAGATAACGAGTACCGAGACGAATGTTGGTTTCGGGATCGAGCAGTTGGAAGGTTTGAAAGTGCGCCAACCCTTCTTCGCGCGCCATGGTCTTGCCCACAAGAGGAATGAGTTGCATGAGCCCATACGCATTCGCATATGAGATCACCGATGGGTCAAATTCCGACTCCTGGCGAATAAGCGAGGCCACCAGATAGGGATCGAGATTATTCTTCGCCGACTCGGCCTTGATTGTGTCCCAGTAAGGCTGCGGGTAAAGAATGTGCCAGTAGGCCAGCGGTATGGAGTCAATGGAGGCGGTGGAGGCGTAAGGCAGGGCTCTCTTGAGGGCGCGCAACGCGCGATAGTTCTCGCCATAACTTGCGTAGATCTGCGCTTCGGCCAGCGCACTCCACGAAGAGGAGTCGGGATCGGCCTTGATTTCGTCGGCGATATATTCGTTCAGACCGGCATTGGCGAGCAGTCGCGCCTTGGCAAGGTGCGGGCTATCGGCTGGGAATGTGTCCACCAGTTTCGGCGCGGGAAGCGGCTGAAACTTGTCGAGTTGTGGCTCGGTTGCGGGAGTCAGCTTGCCCAGCGCGGCCAGGCGGTCGCGCGCCATCTGCGCATAGAAGAAATGCTGATAAGCGCGGACGATGGCATGATAATTGGCCGCGGCATGCGCAGGGTCGTGATCCACCGACTCGTAGAGGCGGCCGCGCCAATAAAGTGCGGAAACGGTTTCCGCAGCCGATGGATAGAGCTTGATTTGCTCGTCGAAGAGGTGCGCTGCCTCCACAAACTGACCCTGGCGATAATTGAGCCATCCCGCGCGCCAATGGGCCGCCGGCGCGTTTTTGTTTTCTGGAAAGTGCGTTGCCAGGTAACTGTAGTACTCAACGGCGCGAGGATAATCGCGCTTGAGCATGTACATATTGCCCGCGGAGAAGAGCGCCTCCTCGAGCGATTGGCTGCGCGGAAAACGCGTCTCCATCTCAGTAACGATGCGCTGCAGACCGGCTTCATCGTCGCGGTCGCGTGCCAGCTCCATCAGCAGGTCGAGCCGGCGCGCGCCGTTCTCGTCGTTGCTGTCGGGCAGCGCCTCTGCTTCGGCGGCAGAAAGACGTTTCAGCTTCAACTCGCACGCGGCCTCGGCCACGGCAAAGCCGTTGCGGTCGGCCGCGCTCACTTCGGCTGAGCGCGAAAGCACGCGGTACTGCTCCAGCGCGTCTCCGTAGTGCCCGGCGTTGTAATAGGCGTCGCCCAGGCTGCGCAGGTCGGCCATCGTCAGTGTCGACTCAGCTCCTACCTGGGTCAGTCGGGCCCGCGCCATCTGCGCTTCGGGACTCAGCGGAAACTGCAGCAGCACTTTCTTGAAAATCGAAATTGCGGCATCTCTCTCGTTGAGCGCGTTGGCAACCTGGCCTTCGGCAAACTGATAGGCAACGCGATCGACGGCGCCGGTGCCTTGCGCCTGCGCAAGAACTGCGCGTGCCGCCGCCGGGTTATTGAGCGAGAGAAGAACGTTGGCTTCAAGTTCGGGCTCGCGGTCTACGAAAACGCTGTCGGGATAGCGGCCGGCAAAGCCCTTCAGCAACGCTTCTGCAGTGGTATCGTTGCCGGAAGCGTGGCTGGCCTCAGCGCCCAGAAAGTCGGCGTAGTCCGCCAGTTCCTCGCCACTTTTGCGCGCCAGCGACAGGTTCGACAACGCTTCGGGATAACGCTTGTCGAGCAGATAGGCGTGGCCGAGGGCGAGATACGCAGCCGCGGCGGCTTCGCCGGTATGCTTGTGCGCATAGGCAGCTACACCTTCATACGCCTCCGGTGTGCGCAGCAGGGCGAGTTGCTGAGCCATGGGGCGCAACTCAGTTGACGCGACAAAGGCCTGATGGATGCGGGCGGTGTGCGCCATGCGGGCAGCGCGGCTGCCATGTTGCACCGGCCGGCGATGCGGCGTTGCGGGCTTTCTTGAGGTCGTGTGCGGCTTCGATGCGTGTGCAGTAGCAGGACGCGGCGGAGTTTGCGTTGCCGACTTGTGAGCGCCTGCCGCGTGGCTACGGGACGCGTGGGTTGTGGCAGCGGTGGTCGACGATTTTTTCGCCTTCGGTGATGCAGAGGAGCTTGAACTCGATTGAGTGTCGGAGGCGCTTTGGGCCGCAACCGGTTCAAAGACCAGCAACAGGGCCAAAAGTGGCGCAAGGACGCGGGAAGCGGAGACAAATAAGTTGGCCCCTCTGGTGATAGGGGAAGTTTCACCCGACATAATTCCACTCTATTCCTGTTGGGTGGCGCGTCATCACTGGGTTTGACTGATGGGGACCGCAATAGGAACCAGTGGGGTTACGGCTGCCATGTGGGAACTCACTCGCTTCGATCAGAACCACGCCGTTGCTGGCCCAATTCATTGGAACAGAACTCAAAATCCCTGAGTTCAAGGACGTGAAGCCTAGGTACTCGGTGAATCGAAAAAAATACTTCGACGCCACCCACGAGGTACGAGCAGCGTGGTATTTCTCCACGACTCAAGGCAGTAGCCATCTTATAGTGCGCAAGACCCCGGTAGGGCATGTATTGGAATTGCCCTGCAACGTTGGGATATTCGCTCCCCTCGAAATAACCAACCGGGTCGAACGCCCCGGGTATGAAAAACTCCAAACGAACCTCGTTTCCAGGCCGAGGCGAGCCCCTGGGACTTTCCATCTTCCAATCGTCGCTAAGAATATCCAGAAAGTAAATACCTCCGCCGTCACCGTGCGCCGGAGTTGGATTCCCTGCCCCCGATTCGATACACTTTATTCGAACGGCCCGAACCAGAAACCCGAATCCTCGGCCCTCGAGGTCCCCAGAAACGTCTTTTGAACCAGTATGCGCAGCGATTTTGCGACCAGTGGCTATGTCGACCATCCAATCAATAGCGGGAGAGAACGAGCAGCACCCCGATGTGGCCCTGGTAGAACGGGTCCGCGGGGGTGATGTTTCGGCCTATGACACGCTGGTGCGCAAGTACGAACGGCAGGTCTTCAGGATTGCGCAGCACATAACGCAAAACCGCGAAGACGCTGAAGATGTTGTGCAGGATGCCTTCCTGAAGGCTTATGAGAAGCTGGATCAGTTCCAGGGAAACTCGAAGTTTTATACATGGCTGGTGAGAATCGCGGTCAACGAAAGCCTGATGCGTCTGCGCAAGCGTCGCACCGGCAGAATGGTCTCGATCGACGAGGATCTGGAGACCGAAGAGGGATCAGTCCCCCGCGACTTGGCCGACTGGGCACCCGATCCGGAGCAGAATTACACGCAGTCAGAGCTGGCCGAGATTCTTCGAAAGACGATTCAAGGCTTGCCGCAGGGTTTTCGTGTAGTGTTCGCCCTGCGCGACGTGGAAGGGCTTTCGACCGAAGAGACCGCGGAGACGCTGGGATTGAGCGTGCCGGCCGTCAAGTCGCGGCTCTTGAGAGCGCGGTTGCAGTTGCGCGAGCGGCTGAGCCGCTATTTCAAGCGGAAGGCAGCGCCGGCTGGCAATGGTCCAGCAATCGCGCCGCAAACGGGGAGTTGAGACGTGACCTGCACTGAGTTTATTGCCCTTCTCGACGACCTTATCGACGACAGCGTGACCGAAACCATGCGCGCCGACCTGCAGGCTCATCTCAAGGGATGCGAACACTGCGAAGTAACCCTCAACACCACCCGCAAGACCATCCAAATATACCGCTCCCACGAAATCTACGATCTCCCCAGCGATCTACGCGAGCGACTGCATGCGGCCATCATGGCGCGGTGCAAACGGGGCTGCTGAGAAAAGCAGCTTCCAGCCTTTAGCTTCTAGCCGCTAGCTACTATCTTCTCGCTTTCAGCTCTCTGCTAAGCCCCTTCGCTAAACACATCCGGTACGTCGATGCCAAGCGCGGTTGCCAGGTCGTGCTGGTGATTCTGTTCCTCAGTAATGATCGTCCGTAGCTGCTCGGCGAGGCCGTAGTGCGATACCGCCTCAGCCTGCTTGACGCGCTGACGGTAGTTCCTGATCGTCTCGGTCTCATTGTCGAGATCGAATTGGAGCATGTCCTCGGGCTTATCGCTCAGCTTAACGGGCTTGGGCGTGGCCGTTGGCATGCCACCGAGGTAGTCGACCTGGTCGGCGATGATCATGGCGTGCTGCAGTTCCTGAGCGGCATGGATCTTGAGTTCGGCGGCAATATTCATCCACTTTGCGCCCTTGAGCACGTTGCTGTAGACCGTGTAGGCGATGATGGCCTGATACTCGCGAGCCAGGTCTTCATTCAAGTCTTCGATGAGTTTGTTGACCGCTTGTTGATGCTGCGGGTCCTTCTTTTTTGCATTTTCCTTTTCGGTCATTCTTCGTTCCTCTCTCTGGAGATTGGTAGCCCGGGTACTTAGATGCGGCGAAAGGAGCCGGAGCCTGAGTCAGTCCGCCGTCGCTTCCTTCGATCCCACCGCAACTTTCCCTTCTAACCTGCGTCTTGTCCTTTAGTAAGATTGAGCAGTTAGTTAACCTGGGGCGGCTCGTCGCATCACCCAGTTCCCTTTTCTCCTTTTTGCGCCTTTCCAAGCTGGAGTATGTCGAATGGAATCAGTGAAAAGCGTCCTGGCTTTGTTCCTTTGCGCCGCTATTTCGGCGCCGCCGATCGGCTACACTCAGTCGGCAAATCCGGCCGCGGGCCCGAGCAATGACACGGCTCCAGCCAAAACACAGCACCGGCCGCCCTACCTAGCAGGCCAGGCCAAAACCGAGCTATTGAAGGGCGACGAGCGGATTCTGCAGGCTTTGAACCGTTTCACATTTGGCCCGCGGCCCGGTGACCTTGAAACGGTACGCACCATCGGTCTAGATGCATGGTTTGAGCAGCAACTTCATCCGCAGGCGCTGGATGAGACTGCGCTGAACGAACGCCTGGCACTATACCCCGCAATGCAATGGAGCGTGGCCGACCTCTTATATCGCGTGCCTTCAGGCGCAATCATCCGCCAGGCAATCGCCGGTAAAGTCGATATTCCACGCAAAGGCACGCTGCACGCCGTCTACGTGAATCAGATGTACCGCCAGCAGGAAAAGAAGGCCGAAAAGGACCAGCAAAAGACTGCCCAGGCTGTTCAGACGAAGATGGCTAATGGCCAGGCGCCTGCAGCTAGTGGGCAAACGATGGCCATGGGAGCTCCCGAAGCCCAGGCACCGGCGATGGATGGCAATCAAATGGCTGCGAGTGCGCCGGCCATGAATGCAAACCCCGCCCAGCCGGCTAATATGACTCTCCCCGCAAACGCCGACGTACTCGACACGATGTCGCAGTTCGATGGTCCATCCTTCTCCAGCATCGCGGCCCTGGCGCCTCGTGATCGCGTGGCACAACTCCAGCAAATGCAACCGGCTGAGTTCGACGCCTTCATGCATTCGTTGAAGGGGCCGCAGCGCAACCAGCTCATCGCCGACATGACTCCCGACCTGCGCGAGGCACTCGGGGACCTGGAAAATCCGCAGCGCATGGAAGCTGAGGAACTGATGGCGGAGCGGCTGACGCGCGACATTTATTCAAACGCGCAGTTGCAGGAGGTGATGACCGACTTCTGGCTCAATCACTTCAACATCTATCTGCGCAAGAACGAAGAGACACCGTATTACCTGGTGAGCTATGCGCGCGACACCATCAGGCCCAACGCGCTGGGCAAGTTTGAAGATCTGCTTGAAGCAGTTGCGCACAGCCCGGCGATGATGCTCTACCTGGATAACTCAGAGAGCATGGGGCCGGACTCGCCGGCTGCCGAACGCGCCAAGATGCAGCAGATGCGGAATCCATCGAAGAACAAGAAGACCGACGAGGGACTGAATGAGAACTATGCCCGCGAGCTGATGGAGTTGCACACGCTGGGCGTGAACGGCGGCTACACGCAGGCCGATGTAACCCAGGTAGCGCGCATACTTACCGGCTGGACCGTGAATCAGCCGGCGCGCGGCGGCGGCTTTGAGTTCAATGTGAATCGGCACGAGCCGGGCACTAAAAAGGTGATGGGCCAGAAGTTCAAGGACGACGGCGAGCGCGAGGGCGTAGCACTGCTGCACTTCCTGGTGACGCGGCCGGCGACCGCGCAATTCATCTCGCGCAAGTTGGCCATCCGCTTTGTGAGCGACGATCCGCCGCAGACGCTGGTAGACCGCATGGCCAAGACGTATATGTCGACCGGCGGCGATATCTCGGCGATGCTGCGCACGCTCTTCCGTTCGCCGGAGTTCTGGGCCGCGAACGACTATCGCGCCAAGGTGAAAACGCCGCTTGAATTTGTGGTTTCAGCCGTGCGCGCATCGAATGCCGACGTTGAGAACTTTCAGCCGCTTGAGAATGCATTGCACCAGATGGGCATGCAGCTCTACGGTTGCATCCCGCCCACGGGATACAAGTGGGTAGCGAGCGAGTGGGTTTCAACCGGCGCCCTGGTCGACCGCATGAATTTCGCCTTGAACCTGGCTGCGAATCGGTTACCGGGTGTCAAAGTAAATTGGAGCAACCAGCCTGAAGATGCGAATGTCGGGCTTACCAGCGACTCGGCTCCGGAAACGCAGACTGCGCCTACACCCACGCTCGATCAGGAAGAGGCGCGCCTCGAGCCGATGATCGTGGGCGGAGGGGTTGGTGAGCAGACGCGAGCAGCGGCGCTCGCCCAATTCCAGACACAGGTAGATCAAGGCACGTTCAAGGTGTACCCCGTATCTGCCACGACCACTACTAAGAACAGCAAGGACATGGCCCGGCCAGCGAATGCACTTGAGAAGCAGGATGAAGTGCTGGCAGGATTGTTGATCGGCTCGCCTGAGTTTCAGCGGCGCTGAAGCGAGCTATGAGCTCTCAGCTTTTAGCTGTCAGCGGGCTCGCGGTAAGGCCACCACGTCAGAAACGATGGCGGATTTCGAGACCGTTTGAGTCCGCAAGGATAGAAGTGAAAGCTGAGAGCTAAAAGCTGAGAGCTGCTTTATGAGGAGTAGCACAATGCAGATGAACCGGAGATTTTTCCTTCACAGGGGCGCGCTGGCGGTAGCGGGCACGGCTGCGATTCCCAGCTTCATGGTTCGTTCGGTGCTGGCCGAGGCTGCAAGTGCGCCGGGACAGCGTCTGGTGGTGATCTTTCAGCGCGGCGCGGCCGACGGGCTCAACGTCGTTATTCCCTACCGCGAAAAGAACTACTACTCCATGCGCCCAACGATCGCAATACCTCAGAATCAGGTGATCGATCTGGACGGCTTCTTCGGTCTCCACCCCTCGCTGGCCTCATTCAAACCGCTTTACGATCAGGGGCATCTTGCCATCGTGCACGCCTGCGGCTCACCGGATATGTCGCGCTCGCATTTTGACGCGCAAGACTATATGGAGTCGGGTACGCCGGGCGTGAAGGGCACCGACGATGGATGGCTGAATCGCGCGCTGCAGGCTGAAGATCTGCTGCATCGTTGCGAGGGGACCTGCGAGCACTCCGCATTCCGCGCCATGGCGCTTGGAACCGATGTTCCCCTTACGCTTGCCGGACGTGTGCCGGCGATTGCGCTCAACAATGTGAATGGCTTCAGTGTCGCCGGCCGCGGTCCCACGCCTTCGCCCGCCGCCAATGCCTTCCAGGCGATGTATGCCGATTCAGGCGATCAGATTTTTCATGCAGCAGGCGACGAAACTTTTGAGGCAGTCCGCATGTTGCGTGCGGCCAACCCCGCACAATACCAGCCAGCCAACGGCGCCAACTATCCCAACAATGACTTCGGCAACAGCATGAAGCAGATTGCGCAATTGCTCAAGGCAAACCTGGGAGTTGAAGCGGCCTTTACCGATGTGAGCGGCTGGGACACGCACCAGAACCAGGGCGGCGTGAATGGCCAGCTCGCCAACCGGCTGAGCGACTTTTCGCAAAGCATCGCGGCCTTCTGGCGCGATATGGGCGATTCGGCAGAGAACATCACGCTGGTGACAATGTCGGAGTTCGGGCGCACCGCGCACGAGAACGGCACCGGTGGCACCGACCACGGCCACGCCAATGCAATGTTTGTGCTTGGCGGCCGAGTGAACGGCGGCAAAGTCTACGGCAAATGGCCCGGTCTCTCGAACGAGCAGCTTAACCAGGGCCGCGACCTGGCACTCACCACCGATTACCGCTCAGTGCTGGGCGAAGTTGTCACCAATACCATCGGCGCACGCGATCTTGAGAAGGTGTTTCCGGGCGCGAGCCTTAACCCGTCTGGCTTCCTGCGGCTGGTCTGAGCCTCAACTCAGCTATTTGCGCTTCACTGAAGCAGGACCCGGCGAAGCATATAATCCAGGGCATTCCATATTTGCAGGAGAATCCCTCCCGTGAAGCTACGCCCTTATCCTTTCTTAGCACTCGCAATCTCCTTTTTCGCTGCATACGCGCCCTGCCAGAATGCTCCAGCACCACCGCCAAATCCCACGCCTACTGTAGTGATTGTGCCCTCAGGGGAACCCTCATCATCCGGAGCAGCTCAGCCGGGCGCAACAGCCAAGCCGGCCAACTCAAATCTCGAATTCGATGTGGCAACCGTAAAACCCGCGGCCCCGCCAGATTTTCAACGCATGGCTGCCGACATCCAGAACGGAAAGATGCCGCGCATCGGCCCACATGTAGATGCCGCGCGCGCCGAGTACATCTACCTGTCACTCAAAGACCTGATCGTAGTCGCTTATGGCGTTAAGCCATACCAGGTGGAAGGCCCCTCTTGGCTGGCCGATGCCCGCTTCGACATTGAAGCCACTATGCCTGAGGGCGCCACCAAAGAAGATGCGCCGGCGATGTTGCAGAAGCTGCTGGCCGAGCGCTTCAAACTGGCCGTGCATCGCGACAAAGCTGAGCACAAGGTGCTGGCGCTGGTAGTGGGCAAGGGCGGGCCTAAGTTGCAGGAATCGCCGGCTGCTCCTCAGGACATTGACCCGAACGCTCCGCTGCAACCGGGCGAAACCAAGTTGGAAACCGAAGATGGCCCTATAAGAATGCTGCGCAAGCCCGACGGCACCATGGTGATGAACATGGGAAAACGTGGCACCATGACCATGAAGCTCGACATGTCGACGCAATCGATGAACCTGGAGTCGAGCATGGTGACGATGGACGGATTTGCCGACATGTTGACGAACATGATGCAAATGGGCGGAAGCGGAGGCCCCCAGGTGGTGAATATGACCGGGCTGAAAGGCAACTACCAGGTCGCTGTCGAAATCTCTCTCGCGGCTATAATTGCGATGGCACGAGCTCAGGGCGCCGATGTGGCAGGCGCGCCGAGCGGTGGAGGAACGCAAACCAACGCGCCGGCCAACGCAGCGTCCGATCCGCAAGGCGGACAAACGGTGTATAGCTCAGTCGATAAATTGGGGCTCAAGCTTGAAGAACGCAAGGCTACGGTGGAGCGGCTGATTGTCGATCACGCCGAAAAAACGCCGACTGAGGATTGAACCTGTTCCCTGCACTCCTTACTCTGCGCGCAATGCGTCAGTGGGATTTACCGAGGCCGCGCGACGTGCGGGAAGAAAACTTGCGGCCATGGATGCGCAGCCGAGTACAAAGACCACAGCAGCGAGGGTCGGCATATCCCACGCCTCGACACCGAAGAGCAGCTTGCGCATCAGTTCCGACGCGCCGATGGAACATGCGACCCCAAAAACCAATCCTGTAACCGTAAGCCATCCGGCCTGCCGCAGTACGAGCGAGTAAACGGCGCTACGCTGCGCGCCCAGCGCCATGCGCACGCCAATTTCCCGCGTACGCCGGCTTACGGAATAAGCGACCACGCCGTAGAGGCCGACGACGCCGAGCACCAGCGCCATGAATGCAAATCCGCCGACGAGCCAGGCGGCGAGGCGATGCAGCAATGCGGCCTCAGTTGAATCGATCTGTTGCTGCATGGTGAGCTCGCCGTAGACACCCATATTGGGGTCGATGCCGTGCAGCGTGTTTACGATCGAGGGAATCATCGCCTTTTCATCGGTCGTGGTTCGGACCGCGATTGAAAACCCGTTATCGGTAGTGCGGTAGATGGCCTCATACTCCGATGGCCAGACGTCCTGGTCGAGTCCGCCCTCGCGCACGTCGCGGATGACACCGACGATTTGGCGCATGGTGTCCGGGGCCAAGTCGCCGTTACCGATTCTTTTGCCGATGGGATCTTCGCCGGGGAAATACTTCTTTGCGAGCGCCTGGTTGATGACGATTACCTGGGGGTGAGAAAGATCGTCCTGCTCGGTGAACACTCTGCCGCGCACCAGTTTTGCCTTGAGCGTAGCAAAATAGTCGGGACTCACCTCGCGCTCGTTCACCTCATTGTGTTCGCCGTGAAACGGCTTGCCTTCTATGCGAATCCAATCGGTGTCGCAGTTGCATTGCAAAGGCAGGGCGTTTGTCAGTCCGACCGATTGAACGCCCGGCAGCGCCATGAGACGCCGGTTGATCTCGCGGTAGAGGGCGATCAGTTTTACGTTGGTGGAATAGTTGGCGTCGGGGGCCATGACATTGAGCGTGGCCAGATGCGTGGTATCGAAGCCGCTCTCGACGTGGAGCAGTTTGTAGAGGCTCTTGCCGAGCAGGCCGGCGCCGGCGAGCAGCACCACAGCAATGGCGATTTCGACAACCACGAGATTTGCGCCGAGCCGTTGCCAGAAGCGGCCGGCTGAAGTGCGGCCGCCCTCGCCAAGCGCCTCCTGAATATCAACGCCCGACAAGCGAATGACCGGGGTGAAGGCAAGCAGAGCCGAGGCGAAGAGCACGATGGCTACGGCAAAAAGCATGACGTGGGCGTTCATGCTTACGTCACCGAGAAACGGCAAGCGAATGAGCATGACCTTGGGCAGCAGATGCGACAGCAGCCGCATTAACCATTCGCCGATAGCGAGGCCGGCGGCGCAACCGGCAGCGGCGAGCAGGATTCCTTCGGTAACGAACTGACGTATCAATCGGGCGGGAGTGGCACCCAGCGCGCCGCGCACGGCGATCTCGCGGCGGCGCGATTCAGAACGCACCAATAACAGGCTGGCCACGTTGACGCAGGCGATTAGAAAGAGCAGCGCCGCTCCGCTGAGCAAGGTGAGGAGAATCGGGCGAACGTCGCCGACGATGAGTTCGGAGAGCGGCTGCACGGCTGCGCCCTGACCGCGATTCGAGCCGGGATACTGGGCCTCAAGTTGTTTTGCAATGCGCTTGAGATCGGCGCGCGCAGCATCGATGCCGACACCGTCGCGCAGGCGGCCGATGCCGTAGAGATTGTGGCAGCTGCGGCGTTGCTCGCAACCATTCTTATCGAGCAGCGGCACCCAGATCTCGGAGTCGCGTCGGGGAGCAAACTCGAACGAACGCGGCAGAACGCCCACGATGGTATACGATTCGCCATTCATGCTGACCGATTGGCCAATGACGTCGCGGCGGCCACTGAAGCGCGCGAGCCAGGTGCCGTAGCTGAGGATTGCGATTTTGGGTTTGCCGGGCTGGTCTTCGCCGGGAAGAAATCCTCGCCCCAGCATGGGCTTCACGCCGAGCGTTGAAAAGAATCCGTCGCTGACGCGCGCGGCAGGCACGGGCTCTATGGTTGAGCCAAGGCGCAACAGAAAGCCGGTTCCGGCGTACACATCGAGCGCGCTCAGCGTGGTGTTCTGACGCTTCCAGTCGTCATAGTCGGCGCGCGAGAGGTCAGAGCGCGGGAAAGCCGCGGCATTTTCTGCCACATCGAGCAGGCGGTTGGGCGACGAATAGGGCATGGGCTCGAGCAATGCCGCATCGACAAAGCCGAAGATGGCCACGCTGACGCCCATGCCGAGCGCGAGAATCAGCACCGCGGTAATTGCAAAGCCGGGGCTGTGGCGAAGCTGGCGCAGGGCGAAGCGCAGATCCTGCACGACGGTTTCAAATCGGAAGCCTACGGCTTCGTGGCTTTGCTCCTGCAAGCGCGTGGCATTGCCGAAGCGGCGCTTTGCCGCATAGCGTGCTTCATCGCGCGAAACGCCATCCGCAACCAATTCCGCTTCCATCTGCGCGCGGTGGAAAGACATCTCTTCATCGAGCTCGGAGCGGAACCGGCCGCGGCCGAACAGAAGCGTGAGCTTTCGCCATAGTTTGCCCATGGTGGTTACGCCTCCTGGGGATCGCGCAGCACGCGACCGATCGCCGTAATCATCTGCTCGAACTGCGAGAGCTCAAGGTGCAGTTGCTTGCGTCCGGCGGCCGTGAGCGTGTAGTAGCGCGCGCGGCGGCCAGTTTCAGTGGTCTTCCACTCGCCCTTGACCCAGCCCTGCACCAGCAGCCGCTGCAGCGCAGGATAAAGCGAACCTTCTTCTACGGTGAGCACATCGTCAGACAATCGCTTGATTGACAGCGCAATCCCGTAGCCGTGCATCGCGGCGCGGGTCAGCGTTTTGAGGATAAGCATGTCGAGAGTTCCGGGCAGAAGGTCGGGTTTGCCAGCCATGAGTAATATATAGATTATCTATGGATAGAGAGTCAAGGGGCAAGCTCAGAGCATGAAAGACCCGGAGCACGACGGCTCCGGGTTTGGGTTTCTCCTGGTCTGAAGGTCCGAATCAGCGCTTGCCGTACATTTCGATTGCGTCTTTGCGCAGTTCCAGGCGACTTGACTCGCGGGTGTAGAACATGTGGCCGCCGGGAAACTCGTGCACTGAAACGCGATCAGGGTCACCCATTACCGGCATCTGCTGGACGGTGAGGATGGAACCCATGAATGGGCAGGAGAGGTCGTTCCAGCCGTGAACGATCATCACCTGCAGTTTGGGATCGGCCGCAACGGATTCACGAAGCTGATCAACAGAGCCTCTGCGCAATGTATCGTCGCGATTCCAAAGGCGGCCCACATCGAACGAGAGCGCGTTATAGCGCGCCTCCACCTTCCAGCCAACCGTGCGCGTAACAAAGTCGACCATAGCCGTTGTCACCGGCGCGATCATGGTTGACAGGATGGGATCGTTGGCGCGCTGCTCAGGCGCATAGGGAAACGGATCGAATGTTGTGACGTTTGAATCGTAGACGGAACCAAGTTTGCCCTGCTCGCGATGAACTTCGCGTAGATATGCCCCGGTCTCGAGCCTGCCGCCGGAATACTTTACAAACTCCGGATCGAGGCCGGTCATCTCGGTAACTTTTGAAATCATCCTGTCGGTGGCCGCCTGATCAAAGCGTCCATGGATGAGCGTAGTTGCGTACTCACCCTCGGTATAGTCAATCACTGTCTTCATGGCATCAGGCGTCAGTTTGTTCTGGCGCTCAAGATTTGCCGCGGTGATCGAAGGCAGAGTCACCATCCAGGGAATCGGCGACAGGTCGCCGTTCTGTTCAATCGTCGGATTTAGATATGGCGAAACCAGCGTGACTCCGTTAAGGCCCACGCCGATTTCGGATTGCAGGTAGTAAGTGATGCGCGGACCGCGGAATCCGCCGTAGCTTTCGCCGATGAGATATTTGCGTGAGGCCAGACGGTCATTCTTCACCAGCCAGTCGTAGATGACGCGCGAAAGGTATTCGATGTCGGCTCCGGTGGAGTAGAAGAGCTTCTTTGCCTGGTCTTCGGGCACCTTGGAGCGGCTGAAGCCGGTACCGATGGGGTCGATGAACACAAGGTCGGTAAAGTCGAGCCACGTACCCTGGTTGTCAGTAAGTATCGGCGCGGCGGAAGGGCTGTCGCCCTCATTGCCGGCCTGCAGATGTTTGGGGCCTATAGCTCCGAAATTGAGAAATACGCTGGCTGCGCCGGGGCCGCCGTTGAGAGCGAAGGTCACGGGGCGATCGTCGCCTGGCATGGTGTAGGCTGTCAGAACTACTTCGCCGGCCACCTTGCCTTCACCGTCGCGAACCGGCAGCGCACCGATGGTGACGGTATAGTGCAGTGTTTTGCCGTCAAGCACCATGGTTTGCGGCGCACTCTTTTCAGGAGGCAGCGGAGGCAGTTCGTCCTTATCTTTTTCTGAAGGCGGCTTGGCAGCCGGACCTTTGTCAGCCGGCGCCGGTTTATCGACGCCGGGTCCCGGATTGTCAGACTGGGCAATGACACGAGAGACCGCGAATTGGGAGATGAACAGGGCGCAGATGAAGACTGCGAGGCGCCCGCGATGGGGGTGCACAGGGAGAATTCTCATTCAAATAAGATACATTGCCTGCGGGGCCTCTGGCAGCCCTCAGGCCGCATGATTTACCCTCGAATTCGGCATGAAACTGAACCCTGAGAAAGTGAATATCGGCCTGGCGCTTGTGGTAGCTGTGCTTGCCGGCGCGGCGCTGCCTGCGCTATCCCAGCAGGCCACACAATCGACCACGCAATCGGCTCAACCGGCAGCGCAAACCCCGGCGCCCGCGCTTCCCGATGCGCCTGTCGCCACCGCCGTATTTCCCAACGGCCCCACGGTTGTAATGGATACGTCGATGGGGCGCATCACCTGCCAGTTCTTTCAAAAGCAGGCGCCGAATGCGGTGGCCAATTTTATTGGCCTGGCCGAGGGTACTAAAGACTGGACCGATCCCACGACAAACAAATTGATGCGCCACAAGAAGTACTACGATGGAACCACGTTTCACCGCGTGATTCCTGAGTTCATGGTGCAGGGAGGCGATCCAACCGGAACAGGGACGGGCGGACCCGGTTACGCATTTGACGATGAATTCGATCCGAACCTGAACTTCGACATGCCGGGCCGGCTGGCGATGGCCAACAGCGGCCCAAACACCAATGCGAGCCAGTTTTTTATCACTGAGCTGGCGCAGGATTCGCTGAACCAGCATTACACCATCTTTGGCCAGTGCGACGACTCGAGCGTTACAGTGGTTAAGACGATTGCCCGCGTCGAACGCGACGGGAATGACAAGCCGCTCTCGCCGGTCGTCCTGCAAAAGGTGACGATTGTGCGCGAGGGCGAGAAGATTCCGCCGACCCCTGCGCCGCCGGCTCAGCCACAACAATAAGCGTTTAATCCAGCAATCTCACTAACACTGCTTTTCGAAACGAGGACCCCATGGCACTTTCTCCCGGCACCTACGCCGTTTTCAATACCACTGAAGGCAAAATCACCGTTCAACTGTTTGAGGCTGATGCGCCTATCACCGTCAAGAACTTCATCGACCTGGCCGAAGGCACGCGCGAGTGGACGCACCCGATTACGCATGAAAAATTGACCAAGAAGCTTTATGACGGCACCATATTTCACCGCGTGATTCCCGACTTCATGATTCAGGGCGGCGACCCTGCCGGCAGCGGCATGGGCGGACCCGGATACCGTTTCCAGGATGAGACGCGAGGCTCGCGCCATTCCTTTGACAAGCCGGGCAAGCTGGCCATGGCAAATGCCGGCCCTGGGACCAATGGTAGTCAATTTTTCCTTACGGTCGCGCCGACGGGCTGGCTTACCGGCAAACACACTATTTTCGGTGAGGTGGTCGAGGGGTATGACATCGTGGTGAAGATCTCAAAGGTGGCACGTAACGCTCAGGACAAACCCCACAAACCTGTGGTGCTGGAGTCGGTAACGATCGAACGAATCGAGTAGAAGCCGATCAAGCTCTCAGCCGGCACATAGGTTGAATCCCACTAACTGCGATCGAACAAAAACACCCGAAGGAGAAGGCCCGGTGAGAGGATGTATCATTCCTCATCGGGCCTATTCAGTTTTAATATTCGTCCACTTTCCACGGTGTAATGTGGGCTTGTGCGTTGGGATCCGCGGTTCCTAGCCCGCCCACTTTCAATCCACAACTGGAGCATTGGCCATGACCTACCCTGCCTTGCGTCGTACAACGATTCACCTCGCATTCGTTCTGCTGTTCCTGGTATCAGCTCTTGAGCTTTCCGGCCAAGTTCCGGAGGGCCGGCGCGGTTATTACTCGAGCCCGTCGTTGCACGCAGACACGATTGTGTTCACATCCGAGGGCGACTTGTGGACCGTGAGCGTGAGCGGCGGCGCGGCGCGAAGGCTCACCACCGGCACGGGCATCGAGGAGGCCGCGCGCATCTCGCCCGACGGAAAGACGGTGGCCTTCAGTGCGGATTACGAAGGGCCGACCGAGGTGTACACCATGCCGATCGACGGTGGCCTGCCGCAGCGCCGCACGTGGGACGGCGAATCGGCGCCCGAGGGCTGGGCTCCGGATGGGCGACTGATGATTGCAACCGGGCGCTACTCCACGCTACCCGAATCGGAGCTGGTGCTGGTTGACGATCATGGCGGACACGAGGTAGTACCGCTGGCGCAGGCAGCCGAGGGCGCTTACTCGACTGACGGTCATGCGCTTTTTTTCACGCGCTGGACCCGGCAATGGAGCGAGACCAAGCGCTACAAAGGGGGCTGGGCTGAGAACATCTGGAGCTTCGACGGCAAGAATGAAGCGGTTCCGTTGACCGGCGATTACCCGGGCACGTCGACGAATCCGATGTTCTGGAACGGTCGCGTCTATTTTCTATCGGACCGCGACGGCATCATGAACGTCTACTCCATGACCCCAGATGGCCGCGACGTAAAGGAAGAGAGCCACCAGAAAACATTCGACGTGAAGTCGGCTTCGATCGACGATGGACGCATTGTTTATGCGTCGGGAGCCGACCTCTGGCTGCTCGACCTGAAGTCAGGCCAGGATGCGGTCATCCCAGTCACGCTTGTCTCTGACTTTGACCAGCTCCGCCAGCACTGGGTGACCAAGCCGGCCCAATACATGACGATGGCGCATGTTTCCCCCGACGGATCGCAGGTGGTGTTTACGGCGCGCGGCGAGATCTATGTAATGCCCGCAAAGACCGGCCGGGTGGTGAAGGTGGCGGGCGAATCGGATGTGCGCTATCGCGAAGCGCGGTTCCTGCCTGACGGGAAGAACATTGTGGCGCTTTCTACAAAGACCGGCGAGACGGAGTTTTGGAAGTTTGCGGCCAATGGCGAAAGCGCGCCTGAGCAGTGGACGAACGACGCGAAAGTGCTGCGCTGGGACGGAGCTCCCTCCCCCGACGGCCTCTGGCTTGCGCATCGCGACAAGGACCAGCAGTTGTGGATCTACGACATCAAGGCGAAGACTGAAAAACGCATTGCGCAGTCGATGAACGGAGATTTCGACCAGCTCACGTGGTCGCCCGACAGCCGCTGGCTGGCGTTCACCGAAACAGCCGACAATACTTACGATCAAATCAAGGTGCTCAATATTGCGTCGGGCGAGATTAAAGAGCTTACATCGGATCGATTCAACAGTGAGAACCCCGCGTGGAGCACGGATGGCAAGTGGCTTTACTTTCTCTCAGACCGCAATCTGAAGACGACGATTCGTTCTCCATGGGGACCGCGTGCGCCGCAACCGCACTTTGACCGGACGATGAAGATCTACGAGCTGGCACTCGTGCCAGAGCTGCGGTCGCCCTTCCTTCCGGCCGATGAGCTCCATCCGGATTCTGCAGAGAAGAAGGACGCAGAGAAACCCGACACCGAAAAGAAAAAGGATGACGCAACGCCTGCGGCAGCCGGAGATAAGAAACCGGCGGACGCCGACAAGAAGGCGGAGAACAAAGATGGCGGGAAGGACAGCGACAAGTCCGGCGGGAAGGACGAGAAAAAGCCTCCCGAGGTAAAGATCGACTTTGCCAATCTCGATTCGCGGCTCGATGAAGTTCCTGCGCCGCCGGGCAACTACGAATCTCTCCAGGCCACTGACAAGCGGCTCTGCTGGACCAATGTGATCGGCACTGAACGCAAAGCAGCGCTGCAATGTTTTGACATTGCGAACAAAGGCGACGAGCCTGATACAGTACTTTCCGATGTGAAGGGATACGAGATATCGCAGGACCGCAAGAAGATGATGATTTACAAGGGCGACAGTTTCTACGTCGTCGACTCTGACGCGAAGGGCGCGGGATTATCTGACGGCAAGGCACTTGCGAAGAGCGAAGTCGACCTTTCACATTGGAGGATCTCGACCAATCCGCACGCCGAGTTTCATGGAATCTTTCTGGATGCATGGAGGCTTGAGCGCGACTACTTCTACGATCGCAACATGCACGGCGTGAACTGGGCCGCGCTGCGCGATCGCTATTTGCCGCTGGTGGATCGCGTGGCAACCCGCGACGAGCTGAATACGGTGATTGCGCAGATGGTGAGCGAACTTTCGGCGCTGCACACGTTTGTAGTGGGCGGCGACAATCGCAGGCCGGCCGACAAGATTGAAATTGCGACTCTGGGTGCGGAGTTGCGTCGCGATGAAAAGGCCGGCGGCTATGTGGTGGATCACATCTACCAGCACGACCCCGATTTGCCCGACCAGGCGCCCCCGCTAGCACGGCCGGACTCACTGGTGAAGGAGGGCGAAACGATTTTGAACATCGACGGCCAGGGCCTGTTGAGCGTGAGCGACGAGCGCGAGTTACTGCGCGGCAAAGCTGGCCAGCAAGTGATGCTGCAGGTAAAGAATGCAAAGGGCGAGACCCGCAATGTACTGGTAAAGCCTATCGACGAACCTACCGACGATCGCATGCGCTATGCGGAGTGGGAGTACACGCGGCGCATGAAAGTGGATGAGGCATCGAAGAACGCCATCGGCTATGTGCACTTGCAGGCGATGGGTTCAGGCGACATCGACCAGTGGGCGAGGGACTACTTCCCTGTCTTCAACCGGCAGGGACTGATCATCGATGTGCGACACAACGAAGGTGGGAACATCGACTCGTGGCTGCTGGGCGAGCTGGTGCGCAAGGCGTGGTTCTACTGGCAGCCGCGCATCGGCAATCCCTCGTGGAATATGCAATACGCATTTCGCGGCCACATTGTGGTTCTGTGCGATGAGCAGACAGCGTCAGACGGCGAGGCATTCAGTGAAGGCTTCAAGCGGCTGCATCTTGGCATACTGATTGGCACGCGTACGTGGGGCGGTGAAATCTGGCTTTCGGGCAGCAATGTGCAGGCTGACAACGGGGTGGCGACCGCGGCAGAGATCGGCGTCTATGGGCCCGATGGCATCTGGCTGATTGAAGGCCACGGCGTCGAGCCCGACAAGGTGGTCGATGATCCGCCGCACGCCACATACGAAGGTTCAGACGCGCAACTCGATGCAGCGATCGCATTGCTGACGCAGCAGATCAAGGACGATCCGCGGCCGGTGCCTGCGCATCCGCCATATCCTGACAAGTCGTTCAAATTCCAGCAATGAGTTTTGAGACGCAGCGCCGACTTGGGGATCAGACCGGCCAGTGGGAGCAAATATGGGCGGAAACGGAATCGTCGATATTCGCAGCAATCATTCGGTTGACACAACCGTTGAGAAGCTCAAGCGCATTCTTGAAGCGAAGTCAGTGACTCTCTTTGCGCTCGTGGATCATAGTGGAGAAGCGGCAAAGGTGGGGATGCAAATGCGCCCCACCAAGCTCTTGATCTTCGGCAGTCCTAAGGCCGGAACACCGTTGATGCTGGCTGCGCCCAGCGTAGCCATCGACCTGCCTCTCAAGATTCTGGTGTGGGAAGATGAAGGCGGGCAGGCGTGGGTATCATACAACGCACCGGAATTTCTCAGAGAACGTCACAATCTTCCGGTGGAATTGATGGCCAACATCGGGGTGATTGAAACGCTGGCGGTAAAGGCTGCGGAATAGGCCGCTGGATTCCCGCTCTCAACTCTCTGCACACAATCGCAGGAGCTCTTGCCCGAATCGCTCCACTTTCGTTGCACCAATTCCATCAATGGCGAGCAACTGGTTGGGAGTCCTGGGCCGCGCCGCAGCGAGCGCGGTCAATGTCCGGTCGTGCAACACCACGAACGCCGGAACCTTGAGCCGCTTCGCCTCTGCAGTTCGCCACTCTTTCAGCCGCGTCGCCAACTCCTCCTGCTTCGGGGTTAATTTCATCGGCGCTGGCGTCGATTCCGTTTTGACGCCCCTGTTTCCCGGTTCAGATCTGGTTCGGTTCGCACGCCCAGGCCTTTCAACCTTGCCGCTGAATTCCTTCGCAATTCCGTCTCCGAGCAGCAGCGCCATCGGCGTTACTGTTCGCACTTCCAACCCGGCCTCAGTCAGCCGCACCTTGCGGAACCGTATTACCTCGCCATCTTTCTCAAATTCCGCTTCTTCAATCTCGATCAATCCCGCGCGCACCATGGCATCCAACAACCCGTCAAACTCGCTGCGGCTAAAGGTACCCAACGGATCAATGCTGCGCTGAAGAGTACCCGCAGCCTTATAGTCCACTGGGCGCAGCTCATCCACAATCCTCTGCGCAATCTCACGTTCCCCTGCCGTCGCCCTGCGAAATTGCCGCAGCACGGTCTCGGCCGGATTGCAGACGTCGCACTTGCCGCACGACCTGCTCGCATCTTCTACATCGCCAAAGTGCCGCACCAGCGCCGACATCCGGCACTCGGACGATGTGGTGTATTTCACAACCTTTTCAAGTTGCTCGGAGCGGAATTGCGATTGAATCATGTAGGTCTTTTTCCACGCCGTCTCGCCGCGAGTTACGCTGCCGCCAAAGTCCACGCGCGCCCCGCCGTGTATCTCCAGCTTTTCCAGTGCCTTATCGAACTGTTCTTCATCCAGTTTCGAGATCGCGCGCAGCTCGTCAACCTGTCTTGGCTCATCCCCCAGATCTTTAAAAACCTGGTTCAAATGCTCCACCGGCGGATAATCGCGAGTCAGGAAGAAATCATGCGTCCTCTGGTCGGCATAGGAGTGCATCAAGTAGGTCCGGCTCGGCGCGCCATCGCGTCCGGCACGCCCGATCTCCTGGTAATAGCTCTCCAGCGTCGACGGCAGTCCGGCATGAATCACTGTCCGGATATTCGTTTTGTCGATCCCCATTCCAAATGCGATCGTGGCCACCACCACGTCAATCTCTCCCGCCTGAAAGGCCACCTGAACCCGCTCTCGCGTCGAAGCATCAAGCCCTGCGTGATATGCAGACGCAGCAATCCTGTTTGCAGAACCCGTTGCACTTAAACCGAGACCGCCCATAAGACACTGCGCAAGATACTCCGATTGTTTCCTTGAAGTCGCGTAGACAATAGCGGGCCTTCGCGTGGGATCGGCCAGAAGATTGAAAATAGTGCTCGCGCGCTCAGGGACCGGCACCTCGGCTACCTCGATGGCCAGATTCTCCCTCCGGAATCCATGAATGAATTTCGCAGGCCGTATCATTCCCAGTTGTTCCAGGATGTCCGCCTGCACCGTGGGCGTCGCGGTGGCCGTCATTGCAATCACCGGCGTCCCAGCGGATGGGTCTCCTTCGGCGGGGTGAGGGAGAGACGAGCCGCTTGGAGTTCGGTTGTCTGTGCCGCGCAATGCCGGCAAATAGCGTCCCATCATCCGGTAATCCGGCCTGAAGTCATGGCCCCATTGCGAGATGCAATGCGCCTCGTCGATTGCAATCAGCGCCAGCTTCTTTTTGGCCAGCATCTCTACAAATCCCGGCACGCGCAGCCGCTCCGGCGCAATGAACAGGAACTGCAATGCTCCTTGCAGGTAATCCGCGCATGCCTGGCGCGCCTGAGCGCGCTCAAGTCCCGAGTGAATTCGCGCCACGCGCAGTCCAAGGGCTGAAAGTTTTGCGGCCTGGTCTTCCATAAGCGCGATCAATGGAGAGATCACCAGTGCCGTTCCACCCCGCGCAATCGCCGGCAATTGATAGCACAGCGACTTCCCTGCTCCCGTCGGCATCACCAGCAACAGGTCACGTCCGGCGATAGCCGCACGGCATACGGCCTCCTGCCCAACCCGAAACCACTCAAACCCAAAAAACGTTCGCAACAGTTCGGTCAGTTCATTTGGTTTGCCTGGCGCAATCGAGTTGGAGGAAGTTGTCAAAGGAAAGATTCCGGTCGGAAAAAAAGTTGGAAAATCGCATGAGCGCCTTCCTCAACATTACAGGAGCACCCCGATTCTCGACCCTTCGCCGCAACGGATTTCAGGACGTCTGGGAACGCCGATTAGAGTAATAGAAGCTAGCTGCTTCATCCTGCATCCAACAAGTCGTTGAGAATTCAACCAGTGAGCGTTCCCGACGAAAGCATTCGACGCGAGAAAACCCCGGGCATGAACTCCGCGAAATCGATCCGGCCGGGCGGGGTTTCTCATGCATGGCGGGCGCTGCGGCATCGCAATTTCAGGCTGTTCTTTGGCGGCCAGTCCATCTCGCTGATTGGGACGTGGATGACGCGCATCGCCACCTCGTGGCTGGTGTACAAACTGACCAAATCGGCGCTGGTGCTGGGCACGGTGAGCTTTGCCGGCCAGATTCCGACGTTCCTGATTGCGCCGTTTGCCGGGGTGTGGATCGACCGGCTTAATCGCAGGCGGGTGCTGGTGTGGACGCAGACCTTGGCCATGGTGCAGTCACTGTTGCTCGCCGCGCTCACGTTTACGGGTCACATCAACATTGCGTGGATTCTGGGCCTGAGTATCCTTCAAGGCTGCATCAACGCGTTCGACATGCCCGGACGCCAGTCATTCATGGTGCAGATGGTTGAAGAGCGCGCCGACCTGGGCAATGCCATCGCCATCAACTCCTCAATGGTGAACATGGCGCGGCTGATAGGGCCGTCGCTGGCAGGCATGATCATCGCCGTCAGCAGTGAGGCGTGGTGCTTCCTGATCGATGGCCTGAGCTATCTCGCCGTTATCGCTTCGCTGCTGGCCATGCGCCTGAACGTCGCAGAGGTGCGCAGAAAGGCCACGTCGACTTTCACAGAACTGAAAGAAGGCTGGAGATACGTGGTCGGTTTTCTGCCCATCCGCACCATCTTATCGCTGTTTGCGGTGGTGAGCCTGATGGGGATGCCGTTCGTGGTGCTGATGCCGATCTTTGCCGTCAAGGTTCTGCGCGGAGGACCTCACACGCTGGGCTTTTTGATGGGCGCAATGGGCGTGGGCGCGCTGATTTCGGCACTTTCGCTGGCTGCGCGCAAAAGCGTGCGCGGGCTCATCCGCATAATTCCCATCTCGGCGGCTGTGTTCGGTCTGGGTCTGATCGGCTTTGGATTGTCGCGATATTTCTGGGCGTCGCTGGCTGCGGTGTTGATTGCCGGAATGGGCATGATGCAGGGCATGGCGGCCAGCAACACCGTGATCCAGACCATTGTGAGCGAAGACAAGCGCGGACGCGTGATGAGCTATTACACCATGGCGTTCATGGGCATGGCGCCTTTTGGCAGCCTGCTGGCCGGCTCCATGGCAAGCAGAATCGGCGCGCCAATGACGGTGATCTTGAATGGCGCGGCGGTGATTGTGGGAGCGGCGTGGTTCTTTACGCAGTTTCCCGCGCTGCGACGCGCGGTGAGGCCGATCTACCAGGAACTCGGAATCATTCCTGCTCCCGAAACCATCACGCCTGGGGAAGGCATTCAAACGTGAAAATCAGCGCGCTGTTTCCAGGCCGCGCTGTGGCACTGTAGAGACCGGGTTAATTAAAACTCATAAGAGCAAAAAAAGAGAGCGGAGACCACCGGGTGCAGCCCCCGCTCCTGGCTAAAGTCGGGAGCCTGTTCTTGACCCTAGCGCGAGCGAACGGTAAGAACAGGCTCTAAAACCTTACTGGCAGATGCCTCCGCTTCCGGCGTTGTAGAGGGCCGTGATCTGCGTCTGCGTCAGGGCCGCGTTGAAGACTGCAACGTCGTTGATGAGGCCGACGAAGGGGCGATTCTCGTTGACCTCCTGCCCAATCCCGAACCAGTCGCTGGTCGGATATGAAATCGTGCCGTTCCACGTCGTAGCGTTGTTGCCTGAGTTGGAAGGTTGCAAGACGCCGTTGTAATAGACCTGGCCGGAACCGCCTGAGGTGGCTGTGGCCGTGATCAATGTCCATTGGTTGAGCGGTACCTGGGTCTCCGTGTCTTGGAGGGCCCAGTTAGATCCGTTGCCGAGGTTGAATTGAATGTGGCCAGCCGGCACATTATATGGGTTACCGTCGGGGTTAACGCGTGCATCGTAGAAGATGGTTGCACCGCCATAGACGCCATCATCCTGGCTTCCGGCAATCAATCCCATAGCACCGCTGCCGTAATCCGTCGGATAAGCGGTGGGGTAGATCCAGGCCGACAAGGTTATGGCGCTCTGGATTTGCAGGTTGGTGGGCACCGGTTGGCCAATCAGCACGTACTGGTCGCTACTGCTGGTGGTGTTGCCCGAGAGGTTGAAGGCATCCCCAACCTCGCCGAGGGCATAGGTAACGCCGTTCTCGAGGGTTCCGTTGTTCCCTCCCGGACCGGCGTCGGTGGCGCTGTTGTTCCCCGGCCACAGGGAAACCAGGCTGGAAGGCTGCGCGAAGCACGCCGGTGTCCCGGTGATGGTGGCCGAGCAGGCGGCGTTGGTGCCTCCGTACTGGCCGTTGCAGGTCCAGGACCAGGCGCCGGCGACATTGGTGATGGCCGAGGCTATCCCGCCAGTCGCCGTGCACAGGTTGGCTGTTGGTGGAGCGGAGAACGAACCGCCGCTGGCAGTGCCGCAGGCGCCGTTCACCGCAGCGGTTGTGCCGGTGGTGAAGGTGGTCTCTACGCCGTAGTTGGGCTCATAGTTTCCAGCCACGTCATAGAGGTACCAGTTGTTGGGCCAGTAGACCAGGTCGTAAATGGTCGACTCGGCCAGCGGCGATACCGGCGTGACTGTAACTACAGTTACGCCGCCCACAGTGGAGATGGCGAGCGTAGTCGGCACCGTGGTCTGCGTATTGTGGGTGCGCAGGTAAATCTGGCTGGAAGTGATGAGCGCCGAATTCATCAGCTCGCTGAAGGTCAGAGTTATCGGAGCGTTGACCGCTACACCGGTTGCGTTGTTCACCGGGGTTGCGGCTGTAGCTGTCGGGTTGGTGAAGTCAAAGCCCGTTCCGGTGGTGAAGCTGCTGGTGGTAGTGCCCTGCGCCGGATTGCCATTCAGGTCAGTGACGCCGGCAAAGTTGAAGGTGTACTGGGTGTTTGGCGCCAGGGCCCACGGCAGCTGGACGTCAGCGATGTAGTTTCCATCCTGCGCGTATACGGCGATCGGCTCAGGACTGCCTCCCTGCGGGGTGAAGGTGATGCTGTTCATGGAGTCGGAGGAGACCGGCTCGTTGAATAGCAGCATGAGGCTGGTGTTGTTCCACGGGCCGCCGATGGAGTTCAGGGGCACATTGGTCATGCCGCTGGGCGGGTTGGCGTAAACCAGCGACGGTCCGACGGCGACTGGACCGCTGCCGGTGTAGAAGCCGGCTGAGTTGTTCTGCTGCCCGATGCCGGTCAGGTCGATGGCGCCTTGGCAGTAGTAAATGTACTGCGAGTCGGCGTAAAGCGGCGAGACCGGCGTCATGGTCACCGACATCAGGTCCGACGCCCAGGTGTAAGTGACCGGCACATGTGCATTGGTCACGTAGCTGTAGATGTAGGTGTTGGAGGGCGTGACACTACTCGGATCCATGGCCTCCGAGTACAGGCAGGTGAAGGAAGCGTTGGTGCCGATTCCGGACTGCCAGTAGCCGAAGGCGAGCGTGGCAGTCGGCGTGGTGTAATCCGGCTGCGCCCCGGTCGTGAAGGTTGTGGTGGGCTCGCTGAATTCGTTGCCCGCATAATCCAGGATTCCGCTCACCGCAACCTGGATGGTACTGCTCTGCGGCAACGGGTTGACCGGATTGAAGTCGGCGCCGACCAGATCGTCACCGCTGTAGTTGTACGAGAACGAACCCGGAATCGGATTGCCGCCGGTAGTGACCGCGATAGTATTCGCGTTCACCGTGGTGCGATCGGCCGGCTTGGAGAACTGGAAGCGGATGTAGGCGTTGGTGCCCAGGTTCTGCGAGCCATTCGGCGGTCCGATAGTTACCGTGCCCGAAGTAGTATCTGGCGTGGTGGAGGCTACGGTGGTGCCGATAGTAGCCCAGCAATCGCTCTGAGCAGCAACACCGTTAGCGCCCATCACATTGCCGTTAGTGCAGAGCCCGTACTGCGTTGACGGACTTAAGGGGGGTGAAGCAAGCGTCACGTGGAACACCGTCGAATTGCCAGTGTTCGGCGTAACGTCGACTGTTTGACTTGTGCCGGTGCCCCAGTCGTACAGTTCCATGTTGGCAATGAACGAGGCAGCCGTAACCGGCTGGCTGTACTGGATGTCAAATTCGGCGTTGACCGGCACATTGGCTGAACCGTCGCCGGGGCTTACTGCAACGACCGTTGGCACTGCCGTGGCAGTGTTAACGGCTGGGGCGATGTAGAAGGAGCCGCTGTTGCCGTAGAACGCATCGCCGTTCAAATCCAGCACGGATCCAGACAGGAACCACTGGATGGTGGCTCCGGCCGGGAACGGCGTCGTGGGCGTGTATTGGATCTCGTAATCGTCGGCAGTCGCGGTTACGGTTCCCACATAGACGGCGCCGTTGACTGTGACGGTGAGTTGGCCAGGCAGCGTGGAGGCGTTGACCTGCCGGTTCATGAACAGGGTCAGGTTGGTGTCGGTCGGGTTGCCGGTTGAGTTGTTGCCCGGCTCCTCGGATTGGACGCTGCCGTTGCCGGTGGCGGGATTGACTCCCGTCACGAACGTGCTGCTGAAGGTGGTAGCAAGTGAATTCCCCGACGGGTCGCTAATACCGCCGGCAGGAAGCTGGATGGTGTAGGTGGCGCTGTTGTAGAGAGTCCCGCTGTTGAAGGTCATGGTGCGGTTGTCGGCCGACATACTGACGCTGCCACGGTCCTGCAGTCCCTGACCCGCGAACAGCAGGGCGTTGTTGTTGTTGTTGTAGATGCTATAGGGGTTGATGCCCTTGTTGAAGGTGACCGAGACCGGCACGTCGGGCCGCACGTTGGTGGCTCCGCTGGCCGGGCTGACCGAGAGCACCGTCAACGGCGTGCTGTCAGGCGTATCTCCGGTGGTCGTGAACGACACCAACTGTTGCCAGCCGTCGCCGGGGTTTCCGCCATAAGCGTCTCCGGCCAGATCGGTAAGGCCGCCGGTGGCGCCGAAGTAGATGGTCGCGTTGGGCGGATACGGGTTGCTGGGAGTAAACGTCACCGCGTTGCCGTTGACCACGTAGGTGCCGGCCAGGCCCCAATTGGAGTTCCAACTGTTCATCACCAGCATGGTGCTGAGGTTGACAGTGAGCGGATCGATGGGCTGGCTGAAGGTCACGGTGATGGGCGACAGGTTGTTGGTGACGTTTGAACCGTTCACGATGCTGGTGCTGGTGAGGGTCAGGCCGCCGGTAGCCGGGACTGTACCGGTGGTGAACGAGGTGGCGGAGGCCACCACGGCGTTGCCGTTGGCGTCAGTGAAGCCATTGACGTTGACCGTGTAGGTGGTGCTCGCCGTCAACGCGGCTGAAGGCGTAAAGATGAGCGTCTGCAAGTTCGGCACGCTCACGGTTCCGGCAACCGGGGTGGAGCCGTTGAGAACCTGGATCGAGTTCTGCGTCCAGGAGGTGGGATCGATGGAGGCGCTGACCGTGACGTAGATTTGCGCGTTCAGCGGAACGGCCGTGGTCGCGTTGGCCGGGCTGACAGTGACTGTCGGACCCGTTGTGACGGCGCCGCCGCTGGTCGTGAAGTAGACCTGGACCCCATTGCCGCCGTTGCCGTCCTGATCCTGGAAGCCGCAGCAGGCCTCGAAGTAGTACCGGGTGTTGGGCAGCAGCGGAATCTGCGGAACCATCGTCACTTCCATGCCATTTGTGGACTCGGTGACGGTGAGCGGAATCCACTGGTTGGTGTCCTGCAGGTACATGCGGAAGGTATTGTTGTTAACCGTGATCGGGTTCAGCGGCTTGTTGAACACCAGCTTTGGCGTCACGTTGATTCCGGCCACGGAGCCGCCGCCGGGATCGCTGTTGATGGCGTTCGCGGAGGTGATGTCATAGGTGGGGCCGGTGGTGAAGGAGTTGTTCACCGTGGCGACCGCATTGCCGGCCGTGTCCTTCACTCCCGCGATGGTCATAACGTAGTTGGTGTTGGGCAAAAGCGGGACAGCCGGGATGAGCTGAAGTACGGAATTACCCGAGCCGAGATTGGGCGAGGTGGCCACGGTGCTGCCGCCCGTCGACAGTGTGACGTTGCCGATGGTGGTGGGATCGATGGGGCCGCTAAACTCGGCCTCAATGATCGCGTTGGTGCCCAGACCGGTTGCTCCATTCAACGGATTGAAGGCAATGACCGTTGGAGCGGAGCTGGCGGTGGTGAATTCGCCGTAGAACCCAACCTGGTACCCGCTCACCGTGTTGCCGGCAAGATCGGTACCGCCTTGGACCCAGAGTCCATACGAACGGCCTGCTGAGAGCGGTGCGCTCGGCACCAGGTAGGCCATCTGCTGGTTCGAGCTCCAGGTGAGCGTGGTAGCTATGCAGGTGCCCTCCAGGTAGTCGTAGATGTAGAAGTTGCCACAACTGTTTGGTTGTCCGGCTGTAAAGGTGGTCACATCCATCGATTCGCTGAACTGAACGGTGATCGCAGAGTTGATCGGGATGCTCTCGCTGCTTGCAACACTGCTCCAAACCACGGTGGGCTGCGTGAAGTCGGGCCCTGGGCCGGTGGTGAAGCTGGAGGAGAAGTTGAGCGGGTTGCCGACGATGTCAAGGACGTCGCTGAGGGTCATCACCAGATTGGTGTTGGCCGGCAGCGGAGCGCTGGGCACGAACTCGACTCTGGTGTCGTTGGAGTTGAACCAGAATCCGCCAGCCAGCGGCGTGCCGCCGTTGGTCACCTTGAAGGTGTTGCTGTTGACGCTGACCGGATCGATGGATTTGTTGATGACCACGCCCGGAGTGGCGTTGACGCCCACGCCTGAGTCGCCATTGAACGGCACGGCGCTCTGTACGGCCGGAAGCGTGGAGTCGACGGGGTTGTTAGCGTAGAAGTAGGTCACCCAGGTATTCGAGCCGAACGGCACGCTGGTGGTGCTCTGCACGCCGGTTGTGAGGTAGACGAAGATGTAGTGGCCCGGGGTGAAGTTGGCCGACGGCACGAGGCGAATCTCATTGGGCTGCGGCATCGAGATGGTCGCGGGCACGTTCAACGTGGTTTGCTGGTCGTACAGGTAGACGTTGGTGCTGTTGACCGTGCTCGGGTTCAGCGGCACGTTGAACTGCAGGTCAACGATGGAGTTGATCGCCGCGGTCGAATAGGAAACCGGAGACGCAACCTGCAGGGCCGGCACCACCGTGGCAGTGCTGGCGGCTACATAGAAGTAGCCGGATGCGCCGTTGAGCGGTGTGTTGTAGGTGCTGTCGTACAGGCTGCCGGTCGTCCACCACTGGATCAGCGCGCCCGGCGTCCATGGCGTGCTGGGCGTGAACTCCAGCGTGTAACCACCATCGAGCACAGAAACGGAGCCGGGGACGGCGACGTTGTTCTGCGCAACCTCAATGCCGCCGTTGGCGGTGGCAGCGTTGATGGGCAGGCTGGTGTAGATGATGATGGGCTGGTTGACACCGATACCGCTGGCGCCGCTTCCCGGCCGCGTGCTGATGACCGTCGCGTTGGTGTTGGAGTCATACGGCATGGTGGTGAACTGGCTGGTGAAGGGAGCCAGCGCATCGCCGGTCCAGTCGGTTAGGTTGCTGTTGAGTACGGCCGTCATCGTCGTGCTGCTGGGCAATGCGTAGCAGGTGAAGGAGAGAGTGGTGTTGTCCTGTGACCTGGAGTAGCTGCCTCCGCCGCACCACGGACTCTGCGAATCGCCCGCGAAGAGGCCGAAATCGGCGCTGGCATTGTTCGGGTTGATGGAACCCGGATTGACGGAGCGGTTGAAGGTGGCCGTCACCGGTGCCCGCAGTCCGATGTTGGTGGCGTTGTTGGGCGGCGTGAAGGCGATGACCTGGAACGGGCTAGAGGGCGCCGTGGCCGTGGTGCCGGTGGTGAAGTTGGTGAGCTGGGTGTAGCAGTTGGTGCCGCAAGTGGCTGCGCTGTCACCGGCGAGATCCGTCGGTCCGTTGTACGCGCCGACCCAAATGTTGGTGCTGACCGGGAACGGACTGTCGGGCGTGAAGACAACCTGGTTGCCCGTGACCACGTAGGCGCCGCCGATTTCCTGGTTGCTGTTCCAGTTGACCATGACGGGCAGAGTTGTGGAGTTGACTGTAGCCGGATTGAGCACGTTGTTAAAGGTGAGGGTGATGGTTGTGTTGGTGGCAACGGCCGTTGCGTTGTTCGCGGGCGTGGCATTGGTAAGCGAGAGGCCGCCGGTGTAGCTGGCGCCGCAGGTCTCGATCACCGCATCGAGGTTGACTCCTTCGAGATTATTGTCGGTCGAACCGGGCGCGTAATTCAGGTAGTTGAGTCCCGGCAAGAGATACTTGGTGATGTTGATATTCAACGCAGCCGGCGAGCCGCCGTTGGTGCCCTGGTCCCCCATGATCGTCGTTCCGTTGACCGCGAGCAGGCCGTTATCGTCGTGAGCAAATGTGCCCGCGATGCAGATCTGGCCGCTCGGCAACGGGGTGGGCATCATAAACGAGGTGTAATAGAAGCCGCCAGTGTTGCCATTGGCGCTGGTGGGATTGAGTGCAATCCAGGACGAGTTCGGACCGTTGGCAACCCATCCGCCATACCAGTCGGCATCTCCCGGAGCAACTGTATAAGCCGGGGCGTTGAAGGTTATCGCGCCCGAGGTTGGGGTTGGAAGCGTGCAATTCAACAGATTGGTATTCGAGGAGTAGTTAGCCGAATTGCAATCCGGATACAGGATGTCGGATTCGCCGGCCGGAATCCCGATGCCGGTATAGGTGACGACTTTCCAGTGCGTATCCTGCGTGTCGCCAGTGAGGATCGCCTGTCCACTTGCATTAACGCCAGTGGAGACATTGAGCACAACCGCCGAAGCCGCGGTGGTGAAGGTGGTGCTGGAAGGCGTACCCGCGTTGCCGACCAAGTCGGAGTAGCCGCTCACCTGGACCGTGTACACGGTACCGGGCTGGAGCGAGACCGCAGGCACAAAGGTAAGGGTCACCAGGTCGCTGGCAAGGGAGGCTGTCCCTGCTATAGCGGAACCACCCGAAGGCGTAACCGTGATGACATTGATGTTTTCCGCGTTGATCGGAGAACTGAACGTGACCATGATCTGGCTGTTCAGCGGTACCGCAGTTGCGTTGTTGGCCGGCGATACAGACGTCACCGTGGGCGGAGTAGTATCGCTGCCGGCGCCGGTGGTGAAGTAGGAATTGTTGCCGTTGAGGTAGTTACCGTCCATGTCGTAGTAACCGCCGGCCATGTAGAGGCGGTAGTACGTGTCAGGCAGCAGCGACACGGTGGGCGTAAAGGTGGCGCTCATGCCATTGGGCGCAACCGTGACCGAGCCCTCAATGTACTTGCCGCTGTCGGAGTTATAGAGCAGCAGCGTGCCAGTGTTGATGTCAATCGGGTTGATGGGCTTGGAGAAGAGCACCTGAGGCGCGAAGTTGGTTGCCAGGTTCGTCTGGTTGTAGTCGAAGTCGTAGCCCACATTGTTGGTCACCGTGTCGGCGCCCGCGCCGGTGGTGAAGGTGAAGCTTCCCGGAGTGACGCTGTTTCCGGCCGTATCAGCCAGCGGCGCGCCGTAGCTCACTTTGTAGACGGTGTTGGCCGCCAGCGGGCTGGCGGGCGTGAAGTAGGCCAGCGTTCCCGGACCCCATGAGCAGCAGTTGACATTGCTGTTCCAACTGATGGTTCCCGGAACGGGGTTGCCGCCGGTGCTGACGACAAACCCGGACTGAGTGGATTGATTCATGTCGGCCGAGAACTCGAGTTCAACGGTGACGTTGGTGCCGACGTTGGTTGCGTTGGCAGGGGGATTAGCAGCCACTACCGTAGCTGGGGTGGTGTTGGCGCTGTCGTTCGTGTAGAAGGACTGATAGCCCCATTGCGAGAATGCAGTTTCTGCTGCGTCCTTGATGCCGCTGGTCAGCAGGACGTAGTACTGGGAGTTAACCGCAAGCAGGCTGTTGGGAGTAAAGGTGACCACCCTGCCGGTTGCATCCACGGTGATGGTACCCGGCAACGTGACCCAGCCGCTAGGATTGCTGATCAGCCAGAACTCCATTGTGCTGGTGGTGAGCGTGGTGCGGTCCATCGGCTGGCTGAACACAAAGGTGAAAACGCTGTTAATGGGTAAACTGCCTGCGTTGACGCCGGGGCTCACAGAAAGCAGCGTGGGCGCAGGAATCGTGGCCGGTTCCACTGTGAATCCGCCAGGCACGGTCTCCACTTCACCGCCCGTCGTCGTCATTACGGTGTATGGGCCGGTTGCAGCGCTGGCGCCGATGGTGATGTTGGCGACCAGGCTGTTGGTGGCGTTCACCGTTACTGTGTTCACCGTGATGCCGGAGCCGAAGCTGACTGTGGTGGTGCCCTGGATCCAGTCGGTGTAGAGGCCGGTGATGGTCACGTTCAAGGTCTGCCCATCGGTGCCGATGTTCGGATTGATCTGGGTGATGGCCGGCGTACCTGCCAGCACCGAGAAGGCGTTATTCAAGGTGAGCGTGGTTCCGTTGGTGGTGACCGAAACGTAAGTGCTTTCGACCGTCGCGGTTGAGGGAATGGTGACGTTGGCGGTCACTTGCGTAGGCGAATCGACGGTAATGAAGTTGGTGCTGACTCCATCGCCCACTGAAACAGTTGAGAATGCCTGCTGGAAGTTGGTGAACACGCCGTCAATAATGAGATTCACCGTTGAACCGGCCTGACCGGAACCTGGCGTGGACGAGACAAGAGCGGGCACGCCAGTCAGAACCGAGAAGCCGCCGGTAATGGAAGCCACCTGGGCGCCGGTGGTCACGCTGACGTTGCGCGAACCAATCGTAGCCGTCTGGCTGATGGTGATGTTGGCCGTGGCGCTGGTCGCGCTATTGACCGTAAGAGTGTTTACCGTGATACCCGAGCCGAAACTGGCGACACTGGTGCCTTGTACCCAGTTGGTGAACAGGCCGGTGAGCGCCACGTTGGTAGTAATGCCCTGCGTCCCGGTGGGAGGATCGACGACGGAGATGCTGGGCAAGCCGGAGTTGACTGTGAATCCGTTGAGAATGGTCGCGACTTCGCCGCCGGTTGTGAGTGTCACGTTGTAGGAGGCGAGCGGAACTGTGTTCGGGATGAATACGGTGACCGTGGCCTGAGTCAGGCTCTGCACGGTGACGCCGGTAACCGAGATGCCGCCGGCGAACGAGGCAGTGGTGACACCCTGAGCGAAGTGAGTCTGGCTGCCGGTGACGCCCACCTGCACCGTTTGTCCTTCGCCACCATCATTCGGATTGAGGCCGGAAATGGCTGCCGGCCCTAACGTGACCTGGAAGAGCGAATTGCTCGACACGATCTGTGCACCGGTGGTAACGGTGATGTTCTTGTAGCCCAGCGTGATTGTGGGCGCCACTGTGACGCTGACAGTGAGCGACGTCGGGCTGTTGACTGTGGTCGAGTTGACGGTAATTCCCGAAGATGTGGAAGTAACGACAGTGGTCCCGGAGGCGAAGCTGGTGTCGATGCCGGTAATGGTCAGGCTCTGCGTCTGGCCCTGCGGCAGGCTGCTGGGATTGACGAAGGCTAGTTCGGCCTGTGTCTGGGTGATGGTGAACGCGTTCACTTCAGTGGCAACTTCGCCGAGGGTGGTCGCGGTCACATTCACCTGTCCCGGATTCGCGGTCAAGTCGACCGTGATGTTTGCGGTGATGGATGTGGGTGAGTTGACGGAGAAGCTGTTCACCAGCACGCCGGGGAAGTTAAGCATGGTAGTGCCCTGCACCCAATGCGTGTTGATGCCGTTGATCTGGACGTTGGCGAACTGTACGCCCTGACCGCCGGTATTCGGGGTAACGCTGTTAATGACCGCCGGGCCTGGGGCGATGTACACAGCACTGTTAATGCCCAGCACCTGGGTACCGGTGGTGACGGTGAGGTTGCGGTATCCGGGATAGGCAGTGGCTGAAACCGCACCCTGCACGGTGAGTGTTGTTGGACTGGTGACCTGCACCGGTCCAAGGGTGATGTCGCTGCCGTAGCTGACCACCGGCGGAGTGGCCGCAGTCCAGTTGGTGGCCTGGGCAAGTATGGTGAACACCGCCGAGCCTTGCTGCTCGACCGAACCCGGGCCCGAAGACAACAGGTACGGCGTGCCGGCCGTAATGACGAAGGCCTGGTTCAGCGAGGCCACTTCTCCGCCCGTGCGTGCCGTCGCGGAGGTGGTTCCCTCAGGAGCAAGCGCGGGAATTGCCAGAGTGAGTGTTGCGCTGGTTTCGCTGTTCACCGTTGCGCTGGTGACAACAATGCCTGCGCCAAAGCTGAAGGTGGTTGCCGGAGTCCAGTGAGTGGCCAGTCCGGTGACGTTTACGGTGATCTGAGTGCCCTGAGGCGAGGTATTCGGAGAAATGCTGAGGATAGTGGCTAAGCTGGGCGTGACGCTGAAACCAGCGCCGCCCACAACCTGGGCGATGGCCGGTGCGTCAGGCGTGGTTGCCACCACGGAATAGCCAGAGACGTTGGCTTCCTGCGCGATGCTGATCGTCTGCGTGGCAATGGTGGGACCGAGAATTGTCGGAGGTCCGACCACGGTAATCCCGGAATTGGCGCCGCCGAAGCTGAACGTAGTGGTGTTGTCGAAGGCCGTGAACTGGCCGAGGATGTTGACGGTGATGTTCTGCGCACCCTGCATGCCTGATCCCGGATCGACGATGCTCAGGGTCGGTTGCGCGATAACGATGTTGAACGAGGCATCGTCCACTTCGAGCCCAGCCGTGCCGTTGTTGTTATAGGTGGTGCCGTTGGTGGTGAACGTCAGGCCCATCTGCTCGGCAGGCGCACTGGGATTGATAGTGATGTTGGCGATCGCCTCAGACGGAGGCAGGACCTGGTAGGTGTTCACCGTGACGTTGTTAGCATCCCAACCGGTGAGCGTGGTCTCATCGGTCCACTGAGTGTTGGCGCCGTAGAAGTACACCGAGACCGTCTGTCCAGGGAGTGCGGATGACGGCGCTTCGTACCACACATATGGAGTGGGCGGCGGAGGCGGAGGCACCACGTCGAAGCTGCCAGTCAGGCCTTGCGTGCCGGTCTGCACGACGACCGTGCGATAGCCGTATTGCGCGCAGCCCGCAGGTGTATTGGGCGCGGTGCAGGTGGGACCGACGGTGATATCGGCCACGATGTGCGACGCATCGGTGACTTCCTGGCTGACGATGGTGATTCCGGGGCCAAAGTTGACGGTGGTGCCGCTAGCGGTGGACCACTGCGTATACGCGTTGCCGACGACCGTAACTTGCAATTCTGTGGTGCCCGGCTGCGCGTTGTTTGGAGTGAGGTAGCTGACGGCAGGCACACCTCCGGTGACGACAAACGCACCTGAATCGGTGAGCGACTCACCGGCGGTAATCATGTAGATGGAACGCGGACCTGCTGTAGCTCCCTGCGCGATTGTCATATCGACGGTCGCATTTGTGGCGCTGTTGATGATGACATCGTTGATGGTGATGTCGGAGCCGCCGCCGGCAATGTAGAACTGCGTAAAGTTCTGCTGCCAGTGGGTATCCAGGCCGGTGATGGTGGCCACTATCTCCTGCCCCTCATTGCCGGTGTTGGGCGTCATGCCGGTGATGATCGCCGGTCCCTGAATGATCGAGAAGACGTTCGCGTTGACGATTTCAGTACCAGTGCCGGCTGAAGAGCCCGGCGTGCAGCCCTGGTACAACACACCCGCCACGTCCAGGTTGGTGGGTGGCTGGTTGGCGCAGGAAATTCCAGGTGTGGCCACCGTCACTGTGCGCCCGCCGACATACGAAATCGGACTGATGTCGATGACCGCATCGATCTCCGTGTCGCTTACCCATGTTGGAGTACCAACCACAGTAATGCCGGCGCCGAAGGTTGCGGTGCTAGCGGTGCTGAAGTGCGTGTACTGGCCGATGAGGCGCACGGTGAGATTCTGCACGCCCTGCTCGGCCTGGTTGGCAATTGCTTCGGTCAATTGTGCAACCGTGGGAGACGCAGTAAATGCGTCTGCCTGGGTTGCAACCTGGCCATAGGTGGAGACCGTAACGTTGTGGAAACCAGGGTTGGCCGTGGTGGTGACACCAATCCCCACGGTCAGCAATGTCGGGGACGTGACGGTCACCGTTCCGATTTGAATTCCGGCGTCGCCGAAGCTCACCTGTGTCTGGCCGGCAAGGAAGTTGGTCTGCGAGCCGGTGATTGTCACTTGCAGCGAACTGCCCTGACCGGCTGCATTCGGTGACACGCCGGTGATCTGCTGCGCGCCATTGGACACGCAGAAATTGTCGTTGATCATCGAACTCGAAACCTGTTCGTTGCCCGAGGTAATGGTGAGCACGTGTCCGCACGGCGAGCCGGTGTCGACGTAAGCCCACGGGCTCACGGTGACATTCAGAACCAGGGTCTCAGAGTCGACGACGGTGAGCGAATTAATGGTGATGTCCTGGTTGAACTCGGCCACAGGCGGCGTGGTCGAGGACCAGTTTGTGAAGCGTCCGAGAACTTCAACATTGAGCGTGGCGCCCTGCTGCGCGCCCTGCGGCGAGAAGGCCAGGAAGGTTGGTGAGCCTTCCTCTATATCGATGGCCTGCACCAAACTCGCGTTCTCGCCGTCGGTTGATGCGGTGGCGGTGGCAAAGCCGACTGGAGCGGAGGAGAGCACGGTGATCTGCACAGTGGCAGAGGTCGGGCTGTTGATGGTGAGCTGGTCGACGACCACACCCGATCCGAAGTTCATCGTGGTTTCGCCCTGCAGCCAATGCGTGCCCAGACCGGTGACGTTCAGCATCGAGGTCTGCAACTGGGAAATCACCGGAACGATGTTGCTGGTGCCGTTGTTGCAGAAGTTCGCGATGAAGTTTGCATCGGTTGCGTTCTCGCAGGCCGGCAGCGACACGTCGGTGATGTAGGCCGCGCTCGGCGTCACGCTGAAGCCAACGCCCGAGTCGTATTCAAATCCTTCGCCGGCCAGCGGGGTAACCATGACAACGCTGTTTCCGCCCACCGGCGCCGTGGGAGACACACTGATGGTTGCAGTAGCCGTAGTCGGGCTGGTGATGTTCAGGTTCGCCACGGTGATACCGGCGCCCATTGTCAGTTGCGACGAGCCCTGTATCCAGTTGGTCAGCGAGCCGGTGATGGTGACATTGGTGCCGCCCGATCCCTGCGGTGCGCTGGAGACGCAGGTGGTGGGCAGATCGGCCGTAACGCAGGCGCTCACAATCGAAGGCGTAGCCGGCGCGTCAACCAGGAATCCGGTGATCAACTGCTCGGTAGAATCGTTGATGTAAACCGCGTTCCATCCCGGAGGCGTAGGCGTGAGCGAGCCACCATGAGGCGTGTAGCTGGTGGTGATGTTGGCGATAAGGTCGGTCGGGCTGTTTACCGTCACGGTGTTGACGGTGATCTGCGGGCCACCGAAGACGACCTGCGTGCTGCCGGAGACGAAGTGAGTGTTCAGGCCGACGATCTCCACATTCATCGTCGTGCTCTGCGGGCCATGCCACGGCGAAACGCTGACGATGCCCACCGGAATCGTGGTCACGTTGAAGTAGGTGGTGACAATTTCATTGCCCGTGGTGAAGGTGACAAGACGCGAACCGGTGGCCGCTCCCGCAGCAATGTTAACGGTGCCGGTGACGCTATCCGGGTTGTTTACCGTGAAGCTCGTCAGCGTCACTCCCTCGCCGGCGATCACCGGTACAGTTCCGGCCTGCGAGAAGTGTGTGAACTGGCCGGTGAAGGTTACGCTGATGGGGTTGTTACCGCTCGTAGGCACAAGCCCATTAGCCGGACTCATGGTAAGCGTGGGCGTATTGGCATACACCTGGATGCAGGCGCTCACAATTTGCCCGCCGGTAGCCATGTAGAAGCAATAAGTGCCGACCGGAGTGTTGGTAGGCACGCTGATGTTAAGTTGCGCGCTGGTTGCGGAGAGAATTGTGGTCTCGTTCACCATCGGATTGGCGATCGGGGTGGGATAGAAGGCAGACATGGTGTCGGCCTGCGACCAATCGGTGTTCTGGCCCGTTACCGTGAGAGTGACCTGGCCACCCTGCGGAACACTGCTCGGCGTCACGCTGGTGATGGAAGCGCTGGAAGGCAGAATCGTGAAGGAGAAGGGGAAGATGGTGGCCGAGCCTGCACCGCCGCAGGTGAGATTGGCAGTAATGCCGCCGGTCGGCGCATTCTCATTGATCGAGATCGGGATCGTGACCTGCTGAGGATCTGTGACCGGATTAGGCACATTCACGGTGGGGCTCGAGATTACTCCCGTGAAGTCGGCCGTCAGCACGCCGCCTGGGCAGGTTGCAAAGTTTGTGAACGAGTTGCCGGTGACAGTTACCGTGAGCGACTGACCCTGTTGGCCCGAGCTGGGGGTCACAGAGACAAGAGCTGGAGTGGATCCTGTCACCTGGAAGGAGTTCGCGAGAGATGCAATCTCGCCGCCGGTTGCAACCGTCACGTTGTCGAGGCCGATGGTAGCGCCAGCAGTAACAATCACGTTGGCATAGGCCGTAGTTGGCGAAGTCACAATGGTGTCACCAACCGTCACGCCTCCGGTTATCGACACACCTGTCGCGTTCTGCAGGAAGTGAGTACCGGTCGCCGTCAGGCACACTGGTCCCGCAAAGCTCTGCGGCTCAGATGCAGGAGTCGTCGTGCATACGACATTTCCGGCGACCACGTTGGCCATGAACACGCCTGTGAGCGTCGCCGAGTTCGGCCCGATATAGAAGAGCGGATTGCCATCGTTCAGCACCGAGTTGGCCACCTGGCCACCAGTGACCATGGTGACGGTGCGATAGCCCACCGTGGTGGTGTTGCTGATAGCCAGAACTGCCGTGGCAGTTGTGGGACCGGTGATGTCGAGCGACTCGACCGAGACGCCGTCGCCGAAGTTGGCATACGTGGTCCCCTGCACAAAGCTGGTGCCCGTGGCAGTGATGTCCACGGTTAATGGAGCAACGCCAAGATAACCCTGACCCTGCGTGCCTACTCCGGGCGTTATCGACGTGATCTCAAACGTCTGCGTGGGATCGGAAATGATGAACGCCGAGTTCAACGACGCGGTCTCATTGCCGCCGCCTGAGAGCGGAGTGACAACCTGGATGTTGCGCGCGCCAAATACCGGCGAGGCGGCGAGGGTGATTGAAGCATTGATGGTATTCGCATTAACAGCCGTGAACGAGTTGACCGTAATGTCAGATGCGTAGGAGTTGCTGGTCACCGGGAAGGTAATGACCGAGGAATTGCTGAAGTGCGTCCAGCCGTTGCCGGTGATGGTGACGTTGACCACTACAGGTGAGGATCCGCCAGCCGCTGCACCGGGCGAGACAACGGAGACGGCCGGAGCCGGATTGGTTGCGCTGGCCGTGCCGGTGAGCCCGAGAACGAGCGGAGAGCCGCCCGGAGCAGAGTCGGTCACCGTAACGGTGCCGCCCTGAGTTGGCGGTGTGACAGTTGTCGGCGAGTAGCTGACGTAGATATTGCAAGTGGAGTTCGCAGCGATCGTCCCGGAGGTGCAATTGGTGCTCGACGAGAAGGGTCCGGAGGGAGTTAACGTGAAGCTCTCGGATTGGCTCTCGTGATTGATGAGCGTCAGCAACTTGTTGGGGCTGGTTGTATTGACCAGTTGCGCGCTGTAAACCAGGGAGGAAGTGCTCAGCGTCAGCGGGTTTTGCCCTACGCCCTGCAAATTAATTACCTGCGGGCTGGTAGCGGCAGTGTCAATGATCTGCAACTGGCCGCTTCGCGTGCCGCCGATGGTGGGCGCAAAGCTGATGGTGAGGTTGCAGGAGGCCCCGCCGGCGAGCACATACGGAAGCGAAGCGCCGCATGTCGATGACGTCTCCTCGAAGTTACCCGTGAACTGGAAGGCGTTGATCGTGAACGGAGTCGTGGTCTGATTTGTGATTGTGACGGTCTGATAATTACTGATTGCGCCTACGTTCGCAGTGAAGTTCGTGATGGCCTGCGTTGAAAGTGTGATTGGAGCATTTCCAGGGCCATAGAGCGTGATGATCTGTGGGCTGCCGAGAGCATTGTCAGCAATGCTCACTGTGGCGTTTCTTCCGCCCGATGCCACAGGCGTAAAGGTGACGTTGAAGGTGCAGTTCGAATTAGCTGCAAGCGTTGCCGGCGCAACCGGGCATAGATTGCTGGAGATGGCGAAGTCGCCAGGATTCGCGCCGTCCAATGTGATTCCTGAGATTGACAAAGGAACACTTTGGAGGTTCTTAAGCTCGATAGTCGTAGCTGGAGATGTGAAGCCGACAAACTGTTTCGTGAAATACACCGAGTTCTGGGAGAGGGCGATCGGTTGAGAGGCCGATGCGGTCATCGCAATGGGCAGATCCACCATCGTCGAACTGCCGGACGCGTTGTAGATCAGGGTGGCCGAACCGGGCAGCGAGCCTGTCGTTGTAGGTGTTACATCGATGCCGATGGTGCAATGGAGACCCGGCCCCAGTGTCGCAGGCGTGAGTGGGCACGTGGTTACCGTCGTATCGAGCGTGTACGGAGATGTGAACGAAGCGATCGAGTCGATGACAATCGGGGTGCTGAGGTAATTCGTCAGAACAGCAGTTTGGGTGCCCGTTTCGTGCACCGCCAGTGGGGCAAAACCCAGCGTTGACGGGACGATTGCAACCGGCGGTACGCCGGAAGCGCTGAGGCTCGCAACCTGCGGGCTCGATGGCGCATCGTCGCTGAGTGTGAGAGCGCTGGCGGCAACCGCTCCAAGAGCCGTGGGCTCAGCGGTGACACTGACGGTGCAGTTCTTCCCTGGCAACACCGGCGTGCCAACAACGCACGTAGTGGTGCCCGTAGCTATGGAGTAAGGCGCAGGAACAGCGATCGACGAAAAGTCAAGATTCGCAGACTGATTGTTGGAAACTACGATGTTGCTGGGCGCACTCAGGACGTTGATCGGCAGGTTGCCAAAGGCGAGGCTTGACGGGCTGAGCGAAAGCGCGGATTGGCCATCGCCCGAAAGGTTTACCAGCAACGGGCTGTTGGGAGAACTGCTGATCACCGTCATCTGGCCGCCCGTGGTAAATCCAGCTGCTGTGGGGGCGAATATGACGCCAATCACGCAGCTTGAGTTCCCGGCCAGCGTTCCGCTCACCGCGCCACCGGCGATTGGGCAAGTGGTGTTGGAGCTGGTATCGAGAATGAACGGGCCGGCGAAGATTACCTGGCTGATCGATAGCGTGGAGGCCTGCAGATTACTGAGCGTCACCGTCTTGGTGGGGCTATGCGTACCCACTGTCTGGGCGCCAAAGGCAATGGAGCCAGGCGAAACGGTCGTATCCTGCACCACATTGCCCGAGAGAGTAATGCTGATGGGTGAATTGCTGGCGTTAAACCCGACGCTGACCGTGGCATTGGGCGGAGTGCCCAAGGCGGTAGGCGTGAAAGTGAACGCAAGGGTGCAGGAGGCCCCTGCGGCCAGCGGGCTGGAGGTGGAGCACGTACCGGTTGGATTGATCGCGAACTGGGTGTTGCCGGTAAGTCCTATGGATGAGAACGAGACACTCTGCGAAGGCTGGTTGTTCGTAAGTGTGACCGTCTGAATAGCGCTCGTCTGGTTCAGCGTGGCATTGCCGAAATAGACCGTAGTTCGGGACGGGGATAGCGGCACAACGCCGGCGCCGCTCACAGAGACGCTCTGCGGGCTGTTGCTCGCATTCGTAGTAACTACAACCGACCCGGATGCAGTACCCGCTGCGGTGGGGGTAAAGGTAACGCCAACACTGCAAGTCAAGCCAGCTCCCAAAGAGCCGGGGTTTGCGCAGGTAGTAGAAGGATCTATGGCATAACCACCCGTTGGGGCGACGATCGAGGCGATGGAGAGAGCGCTGGATTGCTGATTCTTGATGGTGAAAGTCTGGATCAGGCTGGTTTGACCTATCGGCACGGTCGAGAAATGGAGGTTGGCGGGAGAAACGAGTGTGGGTCCTCCACCAATTCCGGTGAGCGGAATGGTGACTGGCGTGGCGCTTTGGGTGGTTGTAACACTCACAGTAGAGGCCGGCGCCGGGCCCGCGGCTCCAGGAGTGAAATTCACCGCGATATTGCATGAGGAGTGGAACGTGAGATGAGCGTTCACTGCGCAGTTAGTGCCGGCTGCCTGGGCAAATCCATTTCCTGGAGTGATTGAGATCGCGCTGATGGTGACCGAAGCGGGCTGGTTGTTGGCAAGCGAGACCGCGAGGGTGCCGCTGGTGGTGCCCACCACCACTGAACCGAAGCCAAGCCCGTTAGGCGTTAAAGTGATGGGTTCGACACCGGTGGCATTCAGAGTTACGGTCTGCGGGCTGTTGCTGGCCGTCGAGTCCACTGTAAGCGTGCCGGTGGGAACCGCGCCGAGAGCGGTGGGTTCGACCGTGACGTAGATGGTGCAACTGCCTCCCGCGTTCACCGTGGGGGTCAGGCACGTTGACGACGCGCCGATCGCATAGGGCGTGGCCGCCGTAACGCTCAACGAGTTGATCGTGATCGAGCTCGCCCCGGTGTTCTTGAACGTGAACTTCTCCGCCAGGCTCGTCTGGTTGATCGCGATGTTGCCGAAGTTATACGACCCCGACGGCGAAATTGTGGCTTGCGCAGATGCGCGTAAGGGACTCCAAAGGCCGACCACTGCTGTGAGGGTGACAACCGCCAGAGTTTTCAGATTTCCAATCAGATTACGGCCACAAGTCGACATTACAATTGCCTCCGTCGCGTGCTTTGGGGGGGTGCGTGCGGAGCGTCGAGGCGCTCCGCGGGGAGATCGTTCAAGTTAGAAGTCGAGTTAAGTTGCTGATAATTCAATAGCGCACACATACCCATGTGTCGGGCCCGTTGCGGTATGACCGTGTGGCAGCGCCACACGCAAAGCAAATTCAATATGCTCGATACCGGATGATTTACATCGATTAAGACGGGGAATTAAGTTGATGAAAACAGATGGACTGTAGTGAACCGCAGTTCCTAAATGCAAGTGAAATTTTCTGAATTTCCTTTGCTATTCGTCTGATTCACGGCGTTTTATTCAACCCGTAATCGACGGAAAGCCCATTGGTAATGGGGCATTGGAACTAATGACAGGGTCTGGTCTGTGGAAAAGGCGGGATCGAAATCGGATTAATTTCGCGTACGTCCGCGTCGGAAAACTGGCATCCAGAAGACAGGTCAACACTTCGGAATCAGAGCGGACTTCCGGGGTTATCTGCGACAGCGGGACTCATCCTATATATAGCGACTCTCAGAAGAACGTCTGCACTACCTCGACCACCCGGAAGTCGCTGTCGACCATCGGAATGGTCCGCCATTTGTCAAAGGTGAGGCAGGGGTGGCAGATATCGAAGCCGATCATGTCGCCGGGGCGAACACCATCTAAGGTGCTGACCTCGAGAAATGCGTGCTGATCCATAATTCGGCTAAGCCGCCAGTGCGCGGGAGCCGGCATTGGAATCGTGTCTTTCCCGGGACGGAAATACAGCGCCGGAACGGGCAGCCCCGAGTCGAATGCAGCATCACGCCTGCCCAGGCCGACAATCGCCCTGCCCGGTTCCGGGACGGACTGGATGTAGGCCCAGATGTGCAGCGCGCACTCGAGATCGGAACCTATTCCCCGGGCCACCGGATTCGACTGAAGGATCCTGACTTGGGTCTCGCGGTAGTGGCCAGCGTCGTGCGTGAGGTAGCAGCCGGGGCGCAGCACGATATCCACCTCGGGTCCAAATCCGGCAGCCGTGAACTCCTCGGCCACGACGTCATACCATGAAGATCCCGCGCCCGAAAGCAGAAACGGGGCTGCCGCGTCTTTCCGTTTGGCCACCAAACGCCGCGTCGCCTCCACAGCCCTCTTGAGCAGCGTTCTTACCGACGGCTCTTCCTTCAGAACTCCCTCGTAAACTTCGATCCCACTCAAAACAATTGAACCATTGGAGCGATCAATCGCCGCGAGCACTTCATCCAATTGCTCGTCATTGCGAACTCCGGCACGCCCACCCATGACTCCCAGTTCAACCAGCACATTCAATTGCTGCCGGCGTTCGCGAAAATACTCGCTCAACAGATCCACGAGCTCGACGGAATCGACAAGGCAGTAAAACGAGAAACCTGGATCGGCAATGAGCTCGCTGATGATGGCCATATTGCGCCGGCCGACCAGTTGGTTGGCCATCAGCACGCGGCGCACACCGTGGCGAAAAGCGACCTGCGTCTGGTGCGCGGTTGCCAGCGTGAGGCCCCACGCACCGCTGGCAAGCTGCATCTCAAACAGCCGCGGCGCCATGGTTGTTTTGCCATGCGGAGCCAGCTTCACGCCATAGGCCCTGACAAAATCCTGCATCCAGCGCAGATTGTGCTCCAGTTTGTGCTTGTAAAGCACCGCTGCGGGCAGGCTCAGGTCTTCGTGAAGCAGATTCCAGCCCAGAGCGACAGCCTGATCGGCAACGAACGCCTCATCGGCACGGCCAAGCCCTTTATTGAGTGGGTCAATCTTGACTTGCGCAGTTTTGAGCGGATCAAACGCTGGGTATTTTGAGAGATCAAAGCTGCTAACCGAATTCGTCTCAGGACTCATATAAAGATTCTCTCTTAAGAGCCCGAACCTGGCCCAGCTTCGTGAGCATGGGCCTCAAGTCTTAATCTTGATACTGACGGCAAACGCATGTCGAAACACGACCTCATTATTCGAAACGCCATGGTGTACGACGGGAGCGGCGCCGCGGCTGCTCACGGAGATGTTGCAGTTCAGGATGGCAAGGTAGTGGCTGTGGGGCCGTCGGTGGAGGGCGCAGCCCAAGAAATTGTAGACGCGCGCGGCCTTGCGCTCGCACCCGGCTTCGTCGATGTGCACACCCACGACGACCTTGCCCTGCTTGCCAGGCCGGCAATGTTGCCCAAAATCTCACAGGGCGTAACCACCGTGATTGTGGGCAACTGCGGCATCAGTGCCGCGCCGGCCACGTTGCGAGGAGAACTTCCCGATCCGATGAACCTGCTGGGGACCTGCGAAGAATTTCGTTATCCGACTTTCGCAGCCTATCGCCGCGCAATTGACGAAGCTCGACCCGCAGTCAACGTTGCCGCCCTGGTTGGCCACACCTCGCTGCGCAACAATCACATGGATCGCCTGGACCGCGAGGCTACATCGCGGGAAGTGGCGGCGATGCGCGCGCAACTTGAGGAGGCGTTGGATGCAGGCGCGCTTGGATTGAGCACCGGGCTCGCGTACCTCTCAGCCAACGCGGCCGGAATCGATGAGGTGCAGGCTCTGGCTGCTCCTCTCACCGCTGCGGGTGCAATCTACGCAACTCACATGCGCACTGAGGCAGATCGGATTCTGGATGCGATGCGAGAAGCTTTCGAGATTGGCCAGGGCTGCCGGGTTCCGGTTGTCATCTCGCATTTGAAATGCGCGGGCATTGCCAACTGGGGGCGCAGCCGCGAGGTGCTTGCCGCGCTCGATACCGCGCGGCTCTCACAGCGGGCCGGATGCGATTGTTATCCCTACTCAGCCACTTCGACCACGCTCGATCTTCGCCAGGTGGACGAACGTGTGAAAATAGCGATCACGTGGAGCACCCCGCACGCCGAAATGGCCGGCAAAACGCTGGCGGAGATTGCAACTGCATGGCAGACAACGCAACTCGATGCGGCCCGTCGCCTTCAACCTGCCGGCGCAATCTACCACAGCATCTCTGAAGACGACATGCGAACGATCCTGCGTCATCCTGCCACCATGATCGGTTCCGACGGCTTGCCCAACGACCCGCGCCCTCATCCGCGGCTTTGGGGCGCGTTTCCACGGGTTCTGGGCCGCTATTGCCGCGATGAGGCGCTCTTCGCTCTCCCTGAAGCCATCTACAAATTGACCGGCCTGCCCGCGCAGCGATTTTCGCTCGATGGCCGGGGATTCATACGCGCAGGTTGCGCAGCCGACCTGGTGCTCTTCAACCCGGATACGATCGCCGATCGAGCAACCTTTTCCGACCCCGTCAAACCGGCAGCGGGAATTGAGGCGGTCTGGGTGAATGGAATCCTTTCGTACTCGCCGGCCGGCGTAACCGGCAATCGCGCCGGGCAATTTCTTGCGCGCGGCAATCCGCGGTGGGTCCAGTAGGCCGCTTCACTCTTATAGACTGAACGAGCGCATCGGATATGTTCGGCATCGACACTCACAGCATCTTTCTACTCTCCGCGGCGGTTGTTTCGGTCATCGCGCTCATCTTCATGATCGCGGTGGTCAAGCTCAATCCGGTGATCACGCTGCTGGTCACTTCGCTTGCGCTCGCCGTGGTTGCGGGAATGCCGCCCACCACGGTCATTCGCTCGTTTGAAAACGGCGTCGGCGGCACGCTCGGCCACATTGCGGTGATTGTCGGCCTGGGCACAATGCTGGGCAAAATGATGGCCGAGTCGGGAGCCTCCGATCGCATTGCCTATACGCTGATTCGCGTATTCGGCGAGAAAAATGTTCCATGGGCGATGATGACCATCGCTCTCATCGTAGGTCTGCCTGCGTTTTTCGAAGTTGCCTTCGTTCTCATTGTGCCCATTCTCTTTACGGTGGCGCGCCGCACCAACACTTCGCTGGTGCTCGCAGGCTTACCCATGGTTGCCGGGCTTTCAGTGGTTCATGGCCTGGTACCGCCGCATCCCGCCGCGACCCTGGCCGTTACTATCTACCACGCAGACATGGGCCGCACCATTTTTTATGGGCTGCTCGTCGGCATCCCCACGGCCATCGTCGCTGGACCTCTCTATGCCAAACTGATTGCGCCCCACGTCCACCTGTCGCTCGAGAACCCCATGGCCGCTCAGCTTACCGGTCACGACGAGAAACGCAATCTGCCGGGATTCTGGCTGAGCATCCTTACCATTCTGCTGCCCGTGATCCTGATGCTTGTGGGCAGTTGGGCAGATACGTTTTCGACTGCGGGAAGCGGCCTGAACAACACCCTGAAGCTGCTGGGCAACGACGATATGGCGCTGTTGATCGGCGCGTTGTGCAGCTTTATCACTCTTGGCACAATGCGCGGCTTCTCGCGGCAAACGATTCTGCGTTTTAGTAACGAGTGCCTGGCCCCAACAGCGGCCATCACGCTGCTGATCGGCGCGGGCGGCGGGTTCGGGCGCGTTCTGCAGGACAGCGGCGTCTCGAACGCAATTATCGGCATCGCGATGCGCGGCCACGTGCCGATTCTGCTGATGGCGTGGGGACTCGCCGCCATGCTGAGGCTGGCTACCGGTTCGTCCACGGTGTCAATGGCAACCGCAGCCAGTATCGTTGCTCCCATCGCGGCTCACACCGTGGGAGTGCATCCTGAACTGCTTGCGATTGCTACCGGCGCAGGCGCGCTCATCTTCTCGCACGTCAACGATGGCGGATTCTGGATTGTTAAAGAGTACTTCAACATGAGCGTCGGCCAGACGATGAAGACATGGTCGGTTGCCGAGACGATTATCTCGGTGGTCGGACTAATCTTCACATCGATTCTCTGGCACTTCGCATGAGACTTCACCATGAATGTTTATTCGCGTAGAGATGTTTTAAAGTCAGCCGGCGCATTCGCGCTGGTGAACAGCGCCCTGAGCGCGACGTTAGCCGCGGCCACGAACGACATGCTGGCATACGTTGGAACCTACAGCAGCGGGGGCAGCGATGGCAGCAGTCACGGTGAGGGCATTTACTCATTTCGTGTCAACCTCGACACCGGCGAACTCACCGATCGCAGGCTTGTTGCCAAGACGCCGAATCCATCATGGATCGCAATCCATCCCTCGAAAAAGTTCCTCTATGCTATCAATGAAGTCGCAGATTTCGTGGGCGGAACCGGTTCGGTAAGCGCCTTCGCAATTGAACCAGGCGGCGAATTGCGGTTGTTGAATACAGTGAGCTCAGGGGGCGCCGGGCCGGCCCACATGAGCCTCGACGCAACTGGCAAGTTCGCGTTTGTGGCTAACTACATTGGCGGAAGCATTGCGGTTTTGCCGGTGCAGGCCGATGGCACGCTCGTCGAAGCAGTAGATGTGCAGCGCGACCTGAACATGGTTGGTCCGGCTCGGCCGGCCAACGCGCCGCCGGGCAGCTTTGCCATCAGCGGGCACGACGCTCCGCATGCCCACATGATCGCCGCTGACCCGGCCAACAAGTTTGTGCTCGCAACCGATCTCGGCCAGGATCGACTTTACTCTTACGCCTTCGATGATTCGACCGGCAAGCTCGCTCCGCGCGGGTTCCTGACCCTGCTTGGAGGCGTTGGCCCGCGCCACTTCGCCTTTCATCCCAACGGCCGCTGGGTCTACCTGGTGACAGAAGAGAGCTCGCAAATTGTCTTCATGAACTATGACGCATCGACCGGGACGCCTGCCATCAAGCATATTCATTCAGCCCTTCCCGACGGATTTGAAGGGACAAGCTTTGGCTCTGAGATTGCGATTTCGCCCGACGGAAAGTTTCTTTACTCGGCGAATCGACTGCACGATACGATCTCGATCTTTGCGATCGCGGATGACGGCGATCCAAAGTTCATTGGCGAAGCCTCAACGCTGGGCGACTATCCGCGCCACTTCGCAATCGACGCGAGTGGGAGATTCCTGTTTGCGTGCAACCAGCGCAGCGACAGTATTACTTCATTCCGCATCGATCGGGAAACCGGGAAGCTGAGCTTTACGGGGAAGTATACGGGTGTTGGAAGTCCGGCGATGATTGCGCTGGTTCGTTAGCGGGGAGTGCGCGGGCGAGGACGCCCACGCCATAGCCGGTCAGGAGACCGGCGGTACATTCAGCTGCAGCCGCAGAGCCGCTTCGCCTGTTCGCGAATCGCTTCAGGCGTAATTGCCGCGCCGCCGGCGTCGCTGGCAGCCAGTTGAATTGCGAAGCTGCCCACTGTCGCGCTTTCGCACTCGCCTATCTCAACGGGCAATCCGGTGCGCTGCTCGGTAAGCTTGATCAGCAGCTTGTTGCGCGTGGCGCCGCCGATCATGTGGATGCGCTCGAGCCTGCGTCCAAGATTCTCTTCGAGATTGGCGATTGCCGACGCATAACGCGCGGCCAGGCTCTCGAAGATCAGTCGTGCAAACACGGGCTCGTTTCCCGCTACATCGGCGATAGGCTCGAATCCCAGTCGCGCAAGCTCGGTATTGATGCGGCCGGGCATGCCGCTGTCGAGCATCAGCGTGGGCGCGTCCATATCAAGCACCGCCGATGGGTCGCGGTTGCAGTCGGCAGCATGCAGCACCAGCTCTTCAATCTCCCACTTGCGGCCCTGCGTTTCCCATGCATTCATACACTGTTTCAACACCCACATGCTGTTGATGAGCGCATGAAACAGTAACTCCCCGGTAGCCGCGCCGATGTTTGTATAGCCCGCATCGAATGCGCGCTTTGTCGTGACAGGAACTCGAGTCAACGCGCCTACCAGCGACCATGTTCCCGAGCTGATATACGCACCCGCATCGAGACTGGCAGCGATACCGGCAATGGCCGAAGCTGTATCGTGCGTGGCCGGCGCAACGATCTCCGTGTGACGAAATGCATCGAGCGCGGCGAGCGGCCCGCGCAAGGGTCCAAGCACCGTGCCTGCGCGTACCATACGCGGCGCAGCAGAAAGCGGGAGACCGAGAAGACGAAAGACCTCCGCGTCCCAGGCGCCGGTTTTCAGACTCACCAGGCCCGTGTGCGATGCGTTGGTGTATTCAGCCACGCGTTGCCCGCTCAGCCAATAGAGCACGTATTCGGGCAGCATTGCCCATGGTGCGGCGGGATCGATACCCGCAATCTGGTCGGACATTAATTGATACACGGTATTGATGCGTTGCGGATGCGTACCCGTGCGCGCGTAAAGATCGAGGGGCGCAACGATGGCGTCAGCTTTTTCTTTGGTTGCAACAGTTCGCTCGTCGCGATAACAGAAGGGCTCGCCGAGAAGGCTGCCGTCGGGCGCAAGACGCACGTAGTCCACCGACCAGCAATCGACAGCGATGGAGGCGATACCCTCGGGCGCCGCTGCCGCGGCCTTGCGCATGCCCTGTTCGAGTCCGGCGAGAATGGATTCGATGGGCCAGTGCAACCCGTCTGCGCGATGCACGGGCCCGTTGGGAATGCGATGAACGACTTCGATGGCCGGCTTGGAACCATGCCAGCGCAGAAGCGAAACCCTGCAGCTCTCTGCGCCCAGGTCGATGGCGATGCGTGCCCGTTCTTGCATGGCAGCCCCTAAACCTTATCGCAGGAATGCGTCCGTCAAACCGCCGTCCACGGGAATGACGTGTCCGGTAGTGCAGCGAGCCCGTGGGCTGGCCAGAAAGAGAATCGCCTCGGCGCAGTCCGCCGGGTCGATGGCTTTATGGGTCAGCGTACGCTCGGCGTAATACTGAGCCAGCCGGCTGCGCAGCTCTTCGGTGCTGAACGATTCCTGAAAAGAAATGTTGTACTTCTTGAGCGAAGCGCGTACGCGATCGCGCGGAAACATCGTCGATCCTTTGACGACCGTCGCCGGCGCAATCGCATTCACGCGGACATTGGGAGCGAGCGCGACGGCGAGTTCGCGCACCAGGTGCGAAAGCGCGGCCTTGCTCACGTCGTACGCCTCACTTCCCTGCTTGGCGACTACGGCATTGGCCGAGCTGGTAAAGACCACCTGGCCGTGGAGACCCTGCTCCTCGAAGATCTTTGCAACTTCATTCGCCAACAGATAATTGGCCGTTACATTCACGTCGAGGGTGAGCGCCCATTGCGCGTCGCTGACCACACCGTCAGGTGAAGAAGCAAAAAATGCAGCGGTGTTCACCAGGATGTCGACTCCGCCGAATGCCGCCACAGCAGCATCGAGGGCGGCGCGAATCGCTTCGCGGTTGCAAATGTCGATTGCCGCGGCGCAAGTAAACTCCGCCGAGGTCAGGCTGGCCAGCTCAGTTTGCACGCTGACGGCGCCTTCGTAATCGCGATCGGCAACCACCACGTGCGCACCGCGGGCCGCAGCCAGGCGCGCAACTTCGCGGCCGATTCCGTTTGCCGCGCCCACCACCAGGGCCACGCGGCGGCTCAGCTCCTTTTCTGCGGGCTGGCGGCGAATTTTGGCTTCTTCAAGCACCCAATACTCGATGCGGAAAGCTTCAAGCGCCGGAAGCGCAACATAGTTTGCGAACACTTTGAAGCTAGCCGGGTCCATGCCGGGCTGGCATTGTGGGAGGACAGTCGGCGGAGGGGTATCCCCATCGGCCAGTTGGCTGGCTCCATCCATGACGTGAATGGCATTGGTGTAAAACTCGCCCGTGATACGCGCCTCAGTCTTGTTTTTGCCGAAGCTGAACATGCCCAGGCCGGAGATGAGCACAACCGTTGGGCTGGCATCGCGAATGGCCGGCGAGCCGGTCGTGGCAAAGGCACGATAGTAGGCGCGGTACTGCTTGCGATACTCGGCGAGCGAGCGGTCAATGTGCTGCTTCAACTCTTCGATGCCCTCGCGTGCATCCCACTGCACAAACAAAGGGCGAATCTTGGTGCGGATGAAATGATCGGGGCAGCTCGTGCCCAGGTATGCCAGTTCCCTGGCGTAGGCGGAATCTACAAATTGCAACACATCGGGCGCGTCGGTAAAATATGCGATCCAGCGGTTCTGGGCGCAGATGCGGCCGCGCAGGAACGGCGCAATCCTGATGGCCAGCTCTTTGCGGTTGTCGCGCGCGGGAACGGCCTCGCCGCCAAAATGCACTTTGCCCTGGCCGTGCCTCTCAATGAACTGGCCGATGCTGTCGATTACGGCGAGCGTATTCAGATAGCACTCGCGCTGCGTTTCGCCCCAGGTGAACAGGCCATGGCCGCCAAGTACAATTCCGTCACAGCCGGGATTCTGCTCAACGGCGCGCTTCATCATCATGGCCAGCTCGAATCCCGGGCGCTGCCAGGGAACCCACACCAGCTTGTGGCCGAACTCGCGGTTGAACTCATCCATGCGCTCTTTGCCGTTGGCGCTTGCAGCCAGCGCAATTCCCCAGTCGGGGTGCAGGTGGTCAACATGCTTGAACGGCAAGAAGCCGTGCAGGGGTGTATCAATCGAAGCGGCGACAGGATTGTTACGAAACGCGCACAGTGGATACATGGCCACCATGTCGTCTTCGGTGTCAGCGCCCTTGTAGCTGCGCTCGAGCGCGAGCAGCTTTTCCTGGTAGAGCGTGGCGAAGCCGGTGCGCTTGATGCTGCCCAGGTCGCCGCCCGAGCCCTTCACCCACAGCACTTCAACCGGCTCGCCGGTCAGCGGATCTTTTTCAATAACCTTGGAGCTGGTGTTGCCGCCGGCAAAGTTGGTGATGCGCAAGTCAGAGCCGAGAAGGTTTGAACGGTACCGCAACAGCTCCGGCTCATCAAGCGTGGCGGCAAGGCTCGAGTTCCAACGATCCTCGAGGAATTTGAGTGCAGGGGAAGCGGATGTTGCCAGTGTCATAGTCGGCCATTCTCAGGGGAATTCAGATAGTCGCTCTTATCAATCATACAGTCGCGAACGCTCACCGGTTCCCGCTATTCGAGAGATTGGGGGGCCAGCGTATTGGCATTAATCTCATCGTGCGACCCTTCAGCAGCGTCCGGCGCGGCTTTCAAACTTTCGGCAGTCACAGCACGGTGATGCGCGTAGTTATACGGTGGTACTGTGTAGCCGCGCAGAATTGCAATGCCAAGCTGGATCAGTCGCGGGCCGTAGCTCTCGGCCTCGTGCGAGATGGAGCCAATGATGGCGCTTTTCCCCTTGCGAAGCTCGTCGAGCACTTCGGGGATGCAATCCTGGCCGACAATGGCGAAGTTCTCCTCATTGCCGGTCTCCCGAATTGCATCCAGCACACCCAGGGCGCTTGAGTCAGTTGCCGCGGCCACGAGCGTGCGCTCTTTAGAGCCCGAACTGCCTAGAAACTCCAGCATCGCCTTTCGGCTGGCCTCACGCATGCCGCGGCCATCGATCTGTACAAACTGTGCGGCGGCCAGGCCGGGCAAGCGTTCGCGAATGCCGTCGAATGCCCCTGAAATGCGGCTCTGCACAAAGCTGCCTGCTTCATTGAAGCCGACCCCCAGCACCCGGTCCGCTTTCCCTTTCCAGTAACGCAATGCGTGCTGCGCCAGCATGGCGCCCGCCTCGTAGCCAACTTCAAAGTTATCCGCCCCGAAATAAGTTGCATTAGGATGGGGCACGTCAATTGCCACCAGGGGTATATCGGCCTTCTTGAAGATATGCGCAACGCGGGGAGCAACCGCCTCTTCAACCTGGAATTCGAGCACCAGGTCGACACGCTTGGCCACCAGTTCCTCGGCATTGCGCACGGCGACATCGGGATCGAACCGGTTATCGAGTATTGTGAGCTCAACACCGGCTGCTGCGGCGGCTGCGTTCACGCTTTGCGACAAGGCAACCGAGAACGGGAGTTCGGCGCTTTGCACCGCGAAGCCGAAGTGCAGCCGGCGCGGCCGCGACACCAACCGATACTGGCCGTTCTGTGTTTGAGCCAGGTAGCCGCGATGCACCAGAGTTTTCAAGATCCGATAGACACTCGTCTTGGAGATGTTGGTTTGCTGATAGACATCCTCGAGAGTCAAAGCCGCATGATCGCGCTCGAACAACTCGATGACGTCGAGCGCCTTGGAAAGAATCGGAATCAGGTACAGCCGCTTGATCTTGGCTTTTGGCATTCGTTCCTCGTTCAGCGCCACGCCTGGCGCGTGCCATTAAACCCTCTAGTTTAGAGCATTTTCAGGCATAACTGCTCACGGCCGTGCTGCGTTTTTCGCGCTCCCGGGCAATGCGTTCAACATAACCGCTGGCCGCCAAAGCCGCCAGCGGGTCGGCGGGCAGGCCGCGGGCCTCGCGCCACTCCCTCAGCAGCGGGCGAACATCGGTCCAGAATGCGCCTCGATACATCTCCTCTGCCGCCACCAGATTGCATTTCTGCTGTTGGACGGCAAGCTGCTCGCGATCGACGAGCGCAGCCTTAAGGAACAATTCCTGCGCGGCCACCACGGTCTGCACCATCGCTTCCACCTTGCCCTTAAGGTTATGGCTCTGGTCAATCATGTATGCGATGTCGAGCTTGAGCCCATCGGTCGCGGCGGCATGGATCTCATGAAAGATGCGGAAGATCTGATAGGGATCGATGGAGCCGAGCGTGAGATCGTCGTCGGCATAACGCCGGTCGTTGAAGTGGAAGCCGCCCAGCAGACCGGTATGCAGCAGCCACGCCACAATCTGCTCGATGTTTTGCGCCAGGTAGTGATGGCCGGTGTCGACCAACACGACCGCCTGCGGGCCGGCATGACGGGCGAGATGCGAAGACATGCCCCAGTCGGCAATATCGGTGTGATAGAAGGCCGGCTCAAAAGGCTTGTACTCAATCAGCAGCCGCTGATAGGGCGCCATGCGATCGTGAGTCGCGCGCAGCGCCTCCTCAAGCCAGGCAATGCGCTTGCGAATGCTCTGGGTGCCAGGATAATTCGACCCGTCGGCCATCCATAGCGAGATGTCGCGAGAAGCCAGCGCCTTGCCGATCTCGACGCAATCGAACATGTGCTGGAGAGCGCGTTCGCGAATGGCCGCGTCGGGATTGCACAGCGAACCGAATTTGTATTCCTGATCCTGAAAGAGATTGGGATTGATGGAACCGGAACGGATGCCGTAGCGGCGCTCGAGTTCACGCACTTTGGCCGCGTCTTCCAATCCATTGGGCAGATCCCACAACACATGCAGCGCAAGGGTAGGCGTAACGCCGGTAAGCCGGTTGACCTCGGCTGCGTCGGCAAACTTCTCTTCGATGGTTGAGGCAGCCGCAGCCTGCACAAACTTTCCAAAACGCGTGCCGGTATTGGCAAATCCCCACGACGGAATCTCGATTAGAAAAGAATCAAGCGCCTTGAATGCCTTAGCGCGGATTGTGGAATCTGAAATCGTCATTAAGATCACCTTTCGTTTGTGAGCAGGTTGTTCTCTGCTCTCTATTCCCTATTCCCTATTCCCTATTCCCTACTCCCCATTCCCTGTTCCTTCACCACAATCACGTTCAGGAACCTCGGTCCATGTACGCCTTTAATGCGGGTCATTTCAATGTCGGCGGTTGCGCTGGGACCCGAAATCCAGGTCACCAGCGCCGGAATCTCGGTGCATCTGTCGAAATACTCAGGCAGCGTTTCAACAATCTGGCTGGCGCGCAGAATGCATAGATGCCAGTCTGGCAGCAGCGAGAGCACCCGCCGCCCTTCAGCGGCCGAGTGATGAAGAACAATAGTTCCCGAGTCGGCAATTGCGCAAAAACATGCGGTCAAAACACCATCGCAGCGTTCGATCTCCTCGGTAGCCAGTTCGCCCCCGGATTCACCATCGATCTTCCAGTTGACTCCGGGCGCAAGCCACTGCCGGGGCACGCCGGCCGGCGCTACAAATGAATTGCGGCCGCTGCGGGCAAGCAGAGTTGCGATCTCGGATGCGAGGCCATCGGGCGCGCATTCTGCAACTTCGGCGTCGTACTCGCGCAGCCGCTCAATCAACTTCGCCAGGCGCCCATCGGCATCGAGCGAGCCGCGGCGAATATAGTCGCGCGGACACGACTGAGACGGCGTGGCACCGCCCGCCTCATGTCCTGCGCCGAGGCATTTGAGAATCTTCGCTCGTGCGGCCAGCGTGGGACTCATCGCGAAGCCTGCTTTCTTTGCTTCCACCACGCGTGAAACGTCTGCTTAGGCAGGCCACGCAGGTCGCGTGTCTGCGTCCACTTGGCGCCAATGCTGGGCAGCGAATGAATCCATCCATCTTTGCTCGTAAATATTTTTAGGCCGATGCGTGCCTTCCATTGCGCCGCGTGGAAGAGCCACGCCCGCGAAAACAGCAGATTCGCGACGCGCATGCCCAAATACATCGGATCGAAAAACCGTGCCGCCTTTCCGCGTTCCTGGTCCGTCACCTGCGCTCGCAGGTCGATCAGAATCTCAGGAATATTGATTTTGACCGGGCAAACCTCGTAGCAGACGCCGCACAGCGACGAGGCAAAGGGGAGTGTTTGCGCGTGCTTCATCCCGGTGAGTTGCGGGGTAAGAATCGCCCCGATGGGGCCGGGATATACCGAGCCGCAGGCGTGGCCGCCGGTCTGGCGGTAAACCGGGCAGGCATTCATGCAGGCTCCGCAGCGAATGCAGCGCAGCGTCTGTCGCTCCCGCTCACGGGTGCGGATGGCCGAGCGCCCGTTATCGAGCAGAACGACATGAAAACGTTGCGGACCGTCACCCGGTGTCACGCCCGTCCACAGCGAAGTGTAGGGATTCATGCGTTCGCCGGTGGCCGAGCGCGCCAGCACCTGGAGCATCACTTCAAGATCGCCGTATCGGGGCAGAACTTTTTCAATTCCGGCGAGCGTGATAAGCGTACGCGGCAGCGTAAGGCACATGCGCCCGTTGCCCTCGCTCTCAACTACGGCAACAGCGCCAGTCTCGGCAATCAGAAAGTTGGCGCCGCTGATTGCTGTCGGGACTTCAAGAAACTTGCGCCGCAGATAGTTACGCGCGGCGGCCGTCAGCGCCTGAGGATCGTCAGACAGATTGTCGAGTCCCATGGTGCGGGCAAAGATTTCCCTCACCTGGCTGCGATTGACGTGCAGCGCCGGAACCACGATGTGCGAGGGCTCAAGCTCGCCAAGCTGAAGAATGATTTCGGCCAGGTCGGTTTCAAAGACCTTGACGCCCGCGGCCTGGAGATGCGGATTCAACTGGATCTCGGCTGAGGTCATGGTCTTGATCTTGATGACCTCTGAGGCGTTCTCTTCTTGCAGAATGCCGAGTACGATGACGCGCGCTTCGGCCGCGTCGGCGGCCCAATGCACCACTCCTCCGCGCGCCTTGCATCGGGTTTCGAACTGCTCGAGATAGCCGCCAAGATTCTCGAGAGCCTCATCTCTGATCAGAGCCGCTGCCGAACGCAGTTGCTGCCAGTCGGACTTTTCGGCTATGAGGCGGGCGCGTTTGGCCTGGATGACATCGGTGGCGTGAGCAACATTTTTGCGTAGCTGCGTATCGCGCAGCATGGGCAATGCCGCTTGCGGAAATGGCGGCGCAAGCGCCGGATCGAGGATCGGCTGCTGTGCGTGGCTCATCCCAGCACCTCCGCCGGCGCCATCTCGGTGCTGGCCAATATCTGGGCCATGTGGATGGTCTTCATACCCGCGAACTGCCGGTGCATGGCGCCGCCTAGGTGCATCAGGCAACTGTTGTCGAGCGCCGTGCAGAACTCCGCGCCGGTCGACATTACATCTTCAAGCTTCACGGCCAGCATGGCTGACGACACATCGCCGTTCTTCACGCTGAAAGTTCCGCCGAAGCCGCAGCAGCGTTCAAGGTTGGGCAGAGGAACAAGCTCCATTCCGCGCACCTTCGCGAGCAATCTGAAGGGCCGGTCGCCGAGATGGAGCGCGCGCAGTCCGTGGCAACTGGCGTGGTAGGTCACGCGGTGGGGAAAATACGCACCCACATCAACCGCAGCCAGCTTATCGACGAGAAACTCACTCAGCTCATACACCCGCGGAAGCAGGGCCTTGAACTCGCGGCGCAGTTGCTCGTTGCCTAGTTCATCAAAGAGCCCGGTATACTGATCGCGAATCATGGCGACACAAGAAGACGAGGGGATGACCACCGTCTCAGCGTCCTGGTAGAGCCTGACAAATCGCTTGGCCTGGGAGAAGGCTTCAGCGCGGAAGCCGGTGTTGGCGTGCATCTGGCCGCAGCAGGTCTGCCGGGGGTGAAAATCAAGCTCCACACCCAGCCGTTCCAATAGAGCAACCACCGCCCGCCCGGTGTCGGGAAACAGCGTATCGTTATAACAGGTAATGAATAAGGAGGCGCGCACGCAGAATCACCTGAACGATTAAGATCGAATAATATACGATTCGAAATGAATTGTCTATTGCAATCGGCGACTTCTGAACGCGCTCCATCGCGGCTCGATTTTGGCCGGGGTTCGATCAAACTTCGGGCAGGAAATCATCCCCTCCAGGTCAGCGCAATTCGAATCCTTCCGTCTAAGTAATTCGAAGCATTCACTTCAATCGTGCTCGTACTTCCGCAAAAAATCGTCGCTGGTCGCGCTACTTTTTCCGGCGCAGCCCGTTTGCATTAGTGCTGTCCTGTCTTCCTGCTCGACTCAAATCCACCTCCTCCGATTGAACTGGCTTCACGGCGCAATCAATTGATGCTCAAATAACGTTCGAAACGGAAGATCTCACCGAAGAAAGGTCTCAGGATCCAACATGGCAACTCTGCGTCCGCTCCCCCTCGTTGCACTTGCCGGTGCACTGCTGTTTTCAGCCATTTCGCCTGCACAGCAAGCCGCTCCCGCCGCCCGCATCGTCAACCCCATCGACGAAAACCAGCTTGTAACGCTGAAAGGCAACGTCAATCCCCAGGCCAATGCGAAGAACGACCAGGGACGTGTGAGCGATTCCTTTCCCATGGCCGGCCTCACGCTGGTGCTGAGCCGCGCGCCTGAACAGCAGGCCGCGTTCGACGCCTATGTGCAGAGCGAGTACGAGCCAAGCTCACCGAACTATCACCATTGGCTTACGCCCGCCCAGATAGGCCAGCTTTACGGCCCGGTGCAGTCTGACATTGCCGCCATCTCCGCCTGGCTCACCAGCAAGGGATTCACCGTTACCCATGTGGCCGCAGACGGCATGACCATCAGCTTCAGCGGCACGGCCGGCCAGGTGACGACTGCTTTTCATACCGAGATCCACAATCTTCAGGTGAGCGGCAAGCCGCATATCGCCAACATGAGCGACCCGCAGATTCCCGCGGCATTGGCTGAGGTGGTGTTCGGTATCAAGGGGCTGCACAACTTCCTGCCCCATCCGTTGCACCGCGTAGGCAGCAAGGTCTTGTTCGACCCCGACGCCCATGGCTGGGTCAGGCAGCAAACTTCGTCGGGCGCCCGTTTTACTCCTGGAGCGTTGAGGAAGCCACTCCCCCCCGCCTCCGCCGATTCCGGGTCCAGGCCCAAGCCTCGCTTCTACTCCGCCAACGGCGATTTCGGCGTGGAAGAAGACGTCTCGCCTTCTGATTTCGCGAGTATCTACAATCTGCCTTCGGGCTGGCCAAGCTCCTCAACCGCCAACGGCACCGGACAGATTATTACCATCATCGGCACCAGCGACATCGACACCACCGACGTAACCAATTTCAAGAGCGCTTTTGGCCTGCCCGCCGGGTTGACCCCAGTGCTCGCGCACGGACCCGATGGCGACCCGGGCAATTGCGGTCTTAACCCCTCCACCGATGCCTGCTCCGACAGCGACCTCGTAGAGAACTCGCTCGATGTCGAGTGGTCTGGCGCAGTGGCTCCCGGAGCCCAGGTTGTGCTGGTTACAGACGCCTACAACAGCCAGACCACACCCACCAACGATCCCGTCTTCGATGGCGCACAGTGGGCAATTGACAACGCTCTCGTGTCGGGCACGGCCGTCTTCGGCTCGCGCATTGTGAGCGTCAGTTATGGTGAGTGCGAACTCTACAATGGCACGTCGGCAAACGTTGCTTACAACAATCTTTGGGAAACCGCTGCCGGCACCGGCATCGCCGTCTTTGTTGCCACTGGCGACTCTGGCTCGCCGACCTGCGACGATGGCGGCGATGCAGACGGTAATCCCTACGAAGCCCAGTACGGCCTGTCGGTCAGCGGCCTTGCCTCCTCGCCCTGGGACACAGCCATGGGCGGCACCGACTTCAGTTGGTGCAATCCCACTCTCGACTCCAGCGGGAACGTCCAAGGCTGCGCCAGTTCCCAGGCATCCACTTACTGGAACACCAGCAATAGCAGCTCCACGCAGGCGTCGGCCAAAGGCTACGTGCCAGAAACGCCATGGAACGATACTTGCGAGAACCCGATCGAAGCCACCTTCCTGTACGCCGTAGCTTCATACGAGGGCGCCGGTACTATTTCGACGCCTGAGGAAGCGTGCAATTTCATTTACCAGAACGAGCCGCAACTCCTGCAAGAGTACGAGGAGTTCGGCGTCGATCCGCTGGTGGAGTTCGTAGACACTGTCGGCGGCAGCGGCGGCGCCAGCAGTTGCGTGGTCAACTCGTCAACCTCCACGACAGCCGGCACGTGCAATTCCACTGACAACAGCACCGGATCGACCTACGGCAATCTCACATTGGTCAACGATGGGTGGCCGTCACCGGCGTGGCAGAAGAACTCCGGCGTCACCGGAACCAGCGGCCTTACCCAGCGCGCCATTCCAGACGTCAGCTTCTTTGCAGGCGATGGGGGTCTCGACAGCGCCACGCTGATCTGCGTCTCCAACGATGGCGCAGGGTGCACCGACATCAGTAATACCGACTCCACCAATACCGGCGGCGCTGAAGGAGTGGGCGGAACCTCAGTTGCCACGCCAGAGATGGCCGGAGTGATGGCTCTCATCAACCAGAAAGCCGGCGCAGCGCAGGGCAGCCCCAACACGCAGCTTTACGATCTCGCCCAGAAGCAGAACAACTCAAGCTGCTCGGCTGAGAAGGGGTCCACTGCTAACGGCTGCTATTTCAACGACGTTGACCAGGGTACTAATTCCATGGCTTGCGTCGCCATGGCCAACACCGCCGAAGGCGGCGCAGTTTACGAAGGCGAAGAAGGGTGGGTACCGTCGGAACAATACGAGGGTTCCATCTCGCCGAACTGCAGCATTCTTAACGGCGGCGACACCATCGGCACGCTTTCCGGTTTCAGCGCCGTCAAGGGTTATGACGAAGCCAGCGGCCTGGGCTCGCTCAACGTGGCCAACGTTGTAGGTGCGTGGAAATCTGACGCAGGCACTGCAACCGCGACGCTGAACATCACAACCACCCCCGCAGCCTCTTCGGGCACCATCACTCTGGGCGCGAACGTCAGCCTCGTGATTGCGATGGCATTGACCGGTTCCGACGGCACGCCTACCGGTACGGTTACAGTGGCGGGAGGCGGATACAACGCCAATGCAACGCTCGACTCGAACGGAGACGCCAGCATCACCATCATGCCGGGCAGCCTGGCGACGGGCACCAACACTCTGACGGTTACCTATGGCGGCGATTCGAACTACGCCACTACCAGTCAAACCTTGACAGTGGTCGCTGCGGAGGCAGTACCGACGGTCACCGTCTCAGCTCCCGCGGAAGGTAATATCGCCAACGCGGTGAACGTAAGCGTGGGCGTAACCGGGCCGGGCCCAATCCCAACCGGATCGGTGAGCTTGACGGCTGGGTCCTATGGTCCCGTTCCGGGAACCCTGTCCGCCAGCGGCACTGCCAGCTTCACCATACCTGCCGGTGACCTGCCTGCGGGTACTGACACGATCACAGCCACCTATGGCACCAATGGCACTTACACCAATGCCACGGGAACAGCCACAATCCTCATGGTCAGCACGGCTCTCGCGACCCCGACCGTCAAGGTGACTGCGTCTCCAAGTACCGGCATCGACACCACCCAGTCCCTGACCTTGAACGTAACGGTAAGTGGAACGGCCGCCTCGCTTCCGACCGGAACCGTGACCGCGACCTCGACCAATGCTACAAGCGGCAGCACGCTCGCCGGCGGAATAACCGTGCAGCTTAGCGGTGGTATCGCCAGCATCACTGTTCCGGCCAACAGCCTGAGCGCCGGAACCGACAGCTTGTCAGTAGCCTACTCTGGCGACTCAGTCTACTCGGTTGGCACGGCGGGCTCGGTTTCGGTGACGGTTACCCAGGCCACCTACGGCCTGTCGGCCGCGGCGGCTTCGCCTTCCTCAGTCTCGCCGGGAGGCACGGCAACCTCAGCCATCACCGGCGCGGCAAGCACCACAGACTATGTGGGGGTTGTGACACTGAGTAGCTGCAGCGTAACCACGTCGCCCGCTAACGCGGTAAACCTGCCCACGTGCGGCGTGTCGGGCACCATCACTTATGCGGGAGGCTCTACTGACACACCCACCGGGACGGGCACCGCAACCGTGACAACCTTCTCGAACTCATCGGCGATGCTCGACACTCATCCGTTCAAGCTGATGTACGGCGCGGGCGGAACGGTGCTTGCATTCCTGGTGTTTCTCGGCATCCCGGCGCGGCGCAAGAACTGGCGGGCGCTGCTGGGAGCAATTGTGCTGCTTGCCGGGCTTGGAACGCTCTCAGCCTGCGGCGGCGGAAACGGTGGCGGCGGGACGCAGAGCACCGCAACCAGCCCCGGCAGTTACACCTTCACGGTGACCGGCACGGGCAACGATGCACAGAACACATCGGAAAGCACAACCTTCACCTTGACGGTGAATTAGGCTTTCCTGCTTTGAAATGCACGGGGCCCTCGCCGTCGGGGAGGGCCCCTTACTTTGCGCGAAACCGGGCAAACGCTTAAGATGCCGGCAAGCGTTTTCACTCACCGAGGTGGGACCAACAGGGGGTTGTCCCTGTTTGGAATTGAGCGGTCACGAATTCTCATCTTCCACCCCGGCTCTCCGGCTGCAATGCCTTAGTCTTTATTAGAGACTCACATTGTGCCGGTCTTGAGGCTGCGTTGACTTATATCTCATCCATCGATGATCCGTGGTGCGTTTTGCATACCAGGACGAACCATGAGAAGCGGGTTGCGCAGCATCTCCTGGTGCGTTCGGTAGAACATTACCTGCCGCTTTACACCGAACGCTCGCAGTGGTCAGACCGAACAGTCGTCCTCGAGCGGCCGCTCTTTCCCGGATACATATTTGCGCGTTTCTCATCGCAAGCCAGAATTTCTGTCATCAGCGCTCCAGGCGTGATTCACCTGCTCAGCGACGATGATAAGAACAAAGTGAGCGCGGCAGAAATCGCCCGGATTCGCGAAGGACTGGCGAACGGATGTTTGCTCAGGACGCATCCATACGTCTCCATGGGAACGCAAGTGAGGGTGCGAAGCGGCGTCTTCGAAAGCGTCGAAGGCATCGTGACCGAGCTCCGCAACCGCTGCCGGGTGATCATTGCCCTGTCCGTGGCCAGGCAGTGCTTCTCGTTGGAAATGGATCTGAAAGATCTCGAAATTCTCAGCAGATCGGATTAGGAACTGAAATAGCGAAACGGTGGCGCGCATGGAGCACGCTCCAAGCCGAACTCCGCCCGCGCGGCAACTCCGCCATCGGAAAGAAACCTCATGGTCACTCGTGCTTCCAAGGTCACGCTGACAGTAAATCCCGTGGCTCCATGGCCGCATTTCGAAAGGGATGAGATTGAAGCGGCCGTGCGGGTGCTGGAGTCGGGCAATGTGAATTATTGGACCGGCGAGGAAGGCAGAGAATTCGAAAAAGAATTCGCTGGTTCGGTGAATTGCAAATATGCCGTAGCCGTCGCCAACGGCACTGTGGCGCTCGAACTGGCTCTGAGAACTCTGGATGTGGGGCCGGGAGATGAAGTGATCACCACGCCCCGCACCTTTATTGCGTCGGCGAGCTGTGCCGTTATGGTGGGGGCACGACCGATTATGGCCGAGATCGACCGGGTGAGCCAGAACATTACCGCTGCGACAATTGAGCGCGTCATTACCCCGCGCACCAAAGCGATTATTGCGGTGCACCTGGCGGGATGGCCGTGTGAAATGGATGCAATTATGGAGCTGGCGCGGTCGCGGGGCGTGTACGTGATTGAAGATTGCGCGCAGGCCCACGGCGCCACGTACAAAGACCGCCCGGTAGGGTCGCTTGGAGATATCGCTGCATTCTCATTTTGCCAGGACAAGATTATGTCGACCGCAGGCGAGGGGGGTATGGTGACGGTCAACTCCGCTGACCTCTATGAGCGAGCCTGGGGATTCAAAGACCACGGCAAGAGTTTCGACGCGGTGTACCGCAGGCAGCATCCGCCGGGTTTCAGTTGGCTGTATGAGTCATTCGGTACAAACTGGCGAATGACAGAGATACAATCGGCAATCGGGCGCGTACAGTTGCAAAAACTTCCTGGCTGGGTAAAAACGCGGCGTGCGCACGCACAGCGCTTTAACAGCGCACTCGCCGATGTACCTGCGGTTCGCCTGACGATACCTCCCGCGTATATCGGACACTCGTATTACAAGTACTATGCGTTCTTGGAGCCCTCGCGGCAACGTGACGGCTGGAATCGTGACCGCGTCGTTGACGAAATTAATGCGCGCGGTGTTCCCTGCCAGGTGGGTGGCTGCAGCGAGATTTACCTAGAGAAGGCATTTTCGCCTGCGTTGCGTCCCGCCGAGCGCCTGCCGCTGGCAAAGGAACTGGGAGAGACGAGCATCATGCTGCAGGTGCACCCGACGCTGAGCGCCGGCCAGATAGATTTTGCAGCCGAGGTGGTGCGCGATGTGGCACTAGAAGCTTCCGCGCACGGTCGTCGTCGTGATCATTTCAAACGATGAGTTTCAACCGGGTGGGTCGTCTGAAGGACACTTTCCACTTTTTCAGCCAGATTCATTTTCTTAGCTAACCAGTTAACCAATAATGCGAACGGTACTGCAGCCACCAGATCGGGAAGATAGTGCTCTCCTGTTGTAAGAGTCGATACAACGGTGAGTGCCGCGTAGATCCCAAATGCAGTGTGGGCTTTGCTGTGCCTTGTATTCACCCACATCAAAAGTGCCAGGCAGACATGCATCGAAGGCATGCAGTTTCGAGGAGCAAGAGCCTCGTTGATGTGAGCAGGGCCGACAGCCGGAAAAAGCAGGTAAAAGGGCACACACAGCAAGTCAGCCAGGGTCAGAGGCACGATCATACCAGGGCGGATGATGATTGCGACGGGTATGACCAGCCAAAGGCTGAAGTAGATTGCTAAGAATGAGATGTTGAACCATGAGTGAGCCAAGGCGAAATGCCAGATGCCGACGCCGACGCCATGGTCAAGCCTCATCAGCGTGCCATCTATCAAGTGTGGGGTAAGCGGAATGACGATATGCTGGTTGACCCAGGTGATGCAATAAGAACAAAGCGTAACAGCGACAATGATCCAGAGAGCGCTATTGATCTGGGTCACCCGGGGCAAAGGTGAATCTCCAACGGTACGTGTCATGCCTGTTGTTTGCGTTTCTCCTTGCATTTCCCACCTGTTGAAAGATTCGCTGTTACTCCAAAATCCATTTGCGTCGAGGATTGTCTTGGCACAAGCAGCGAGGGCTGGCTTGGGTTGCGACATATCGCTGGCAGATGACCGGAAACTGTCCTACTCCCGCTCAGAACGAATCAACTGCACAACTTTTTGGAAATATTGGTGGATGTAGCGAAGTGTGTCTTTGGCAAGCTTTTCATTCTTGACGGCTTTTTCCCAGCGATCTTCGTCACGATTTTTCTTTACCGCATTTCCTTGAATTCCTCGCATCCGAGCATTTCTAAAACTGCTTCCATTGCTTTAGAAAGGCGCACTCGCGAAACTTGAGTGCAGCCAACATTAAAACATGGCCGGAGGCCTATCAAGGAGATACAGGAATTCGCTGGCCCCAAGGTGACGGGGGAAAGCGCAGGCTATCCCCACCTTTCTCCCGATGTCACGACCTCGGCATCGAGACAGACGGCCAGCGGTAGAACTGGTTGTCAAGCAACCATCAGAACAGCTACTAAAGGAAAAAGGCCATCTGAGCTATAACCCTCAAATGGCCTCTATCCATCTTAGACTCTTGAGCTTGTATGGTGCGCCCGGAGAGATTCGAACTCCCGACCTACTGATTCGTAGTCAGTCGCTCTATCCAGCTGAGCTACGGGCGCACTGGATCGGATCAGGAACTTAGATAGATTAACAGGGATAAAGCGGTGGCGCAACGCGGGTTCGGCGGGTCCGTTGCTCCTTCAGGGATTGTTGGAAGCGATGCGCGGCCTGATCTCGCATAGACGATCGTGGCTCAGGGAAACGGCCCAAACGTCTGCCGCCGCTTAACGGCAAACCCGGGAAGCCACGACGACTTGCAGAGCACGTTTCTGCCAGGCGTCCTTGACCGCCGCCGACCGCCAGGTTCCGTCGATACAACCGCAAGGGCTTCGATGGTCAAAGATTCTCCCCACCATGAGCCGGCGGTTTGCACCAGGAACGGACAGCTTTAGACTCTAGCCAACTGCGGCCAGTTGTGTTAATGTACTGGTTTGCCAGCCTCACGTATTGCCCAATAAGAGCAACAGCATCAGGTAGTTGGGGCAGGGTTGTGGCGGCGGAAGCAGAAACGGAATGCCCGATTACATTTATCTCCTGGAAAACCGGCTATCAGCCGACCAGCGCCATGCCCTCGACAAACTCAGGGAGGCCGCAAGAGACGCGGGCACAATTCTGTTCCTCACCGGAGGCGCGGTTCGCGACCTGACCAGTGGCCACGCCGTGCGCGAACTTGAAGTGGCAGTTCAGGTAAATGCGCTCAAACTCAAGAAACCACTGGAGAAGCTTGGGGCTAAAATATGGGGGGAAGACGAGCCTTCCCGTACGCTTTACCTGTGTTTCCCAGGCACCGTGCGTGTCGACCTGGTAAGCACGCACCGGGTGGAATACCCCAAACCCGGAAAGCCGGTCTATCACCACGCATCGATTCAGGAAGATCTGCGCCGCCGCGACTTCACGTCGAATTCCATGGCCATCTCGCTCAATGAGGGGTCGTTCGGGCTGCTCATGGACCCCCTCAACGGCGCAGCCGACATTGAATCGCGGACATTGAGGCTGGTTTCGAATTACGGGTTCCTCGAGGAACCATCGCTGCTGATCAGGGCAACGCGTTACAAAGCGCGCCTGGGCTGGGAGATGGACCAGCGGACGCTGGCTCGCTATGAGTACGCCAAAAGCGAGAACGTAATTGAGTCGATATCCGCCCATGCCCGCAGCCTGGAACTGGAGCAGATTGGCCACGAGGAAGATGGCCTCAAGGTGCTGCGCGCGCTCGACGCCGAGGGCTGGATGAAGGTGCTTTTCCCGGCCTGGACTCCGGCCAAAGCAGACGAAGAAAAACTGAAGTCGCTTCACGACCTGGCTGTGGAGCTTCTGATGCAAGGAGTCCATGCCGACATGTCAGCGGCGCAAATGCAATTGCTGACTGCAAAGCTCGCCCCTAAAGACCTGAGCGCCCTGAAGAAATTAATGCTCCGTCCCGGTTTTGTTGAGGAGTGGAACGATCTTGACGCAATTGCCGCCGGATTTGCCAAGGTTCTGCTGGCAAAGCAGAACGCCACGCCCTCGGCAGGATTCAAGCAATTCACGAGCTACGATCCCGAAGCTGTTCTTTGGCTTGGGTTTACAAGCAAGGTTGCGGCGGTGCGTGAGCGCTACGAGCAGTTCCTGAAAGTCTGGCCGGAGTCGCGCCAGCGGATTCCATACGCGCTGATGCAGGAGATGCGGATCACCCCGGAACTGCCCGGATACACCGAGCTTGCCCAGGCGATTTTTCTGCAGTTGATCGATGGCAAGCTGACCACGCCCGAAGAGATGCGAGCCTATCTCGAGCCGCATTCCCCGCCGGCTCCTCCGCCGCCGGTAAGCGTGAAGCGCACGCGTGCCAAACGGAGTGCTGAAGCGCGGATCAAGGAACGCGAACTCGAGGAAGAGGGTGAGTCTGAAGAAGCGCTGGGTGGCGATGAAGAGCTTGACGACCTTGGCGCGGACGAAGACGAGTTGGATCTCGGGATCGGCGGAGGTGGCCTGGACGATGAGGAGGCCGAGGAAACCGAGGAGGAAGAAGCCGAGGATGTTGACGAAGAGGAAGCGCCTCGCGCCAAAGGGCCTGCGAAGAAAGCCGCCGCTGAACCGAAGGCGGCCAAGGTGACAGGCAAGGCGTCGGCAAAGCCCGCTTCGCCGAAGATTGAGCCGGTGTCAAAACCTGCCCCGGCGGCAAAGTCCGAAGCCAAAAAGCCTGCAGTTCCTGCACCTGCGGCGAAGCCCGCTGCTGCGCCCGTTGCCAAAGCTGCTGCTCCAGCGAAGGTGGAAGGAACTGCCAGGCAGTCAAAACCGGTCGCTCCGGTTAAGGCGGCTACACCCGCCAAGTCGGCGGCCAAGCCTTCGATACCGGTGAAGCCGGCCGCCAAGAAACCGGCTGCAAAAGCAGCAAAATCGGTCGCGAAGCCGGTTGCCAAGAAACCCGCGCCCAAAAGCCCCGCCAAGGCTGCCCCAGCCAAATCCGCGAAGGGCAAGACGCCGGCTGCAAAGCCAACCAAAAGCGTCAAGCCTGCGAAATCCGCCGGCAAGAAGCCCGCGCCTCGGCCAGCCCTAAAAAAGAAAAAGCGCTAACCCGCATTTCTCTCAGGCGCACTAAGAACTCTTACGCGAACCTGGCTCGGAAGTATGCGCGGCCCAGAGTAAAGTAAGAGAGAGCACACTCATGCCCGGATGGCGAAATTGGCAGACGCAGCGGACTTAAAATCCGCAGACCTTTATCGGTCGTGGGGGTTCAAGTCCCCCTCTGGGCACCACTAGAATCCCACAAAACAGGCCCTTTGCTGGCGCTGAGTCCCGGACGAGAAGCACTCCGCGACAGACGCAGCGGACTTCGAGCCCCATCTGAGCACGAGCGTAAGGTTTATCCCACTGAAACTGTTTGGCTTATTCAAATAGCTGGGGCGAGCGACACTTCACATTTGTTACGCATTTTCATGTCTACCGCCTATTGCAATACCTCCATCCAATGCAGATTGCAAAACCGCGGAGGGCGAGTCAAACTCCGGGTCTTGTTCGCGACATTATCCTTTTGCTCGGGGAGCACTGATCCCATCCTGGAAAAGGCATCTGCCCGCCTTCAGCCATAGCATCTCTAATACCGTGTCAAACCTGTCTTCGCAAAACCTATCGCCGAACTCTTGTCCGTTCCACAATTGGCCTTGGGTCCAGTTTGTCGAGAATCTCCATAAACTTGGGCCTGTTTTTGTAGCGCAGTCGTATGTCTGCGAGCAATCCATCCCATTCGTTGTTCCGACGAAGCCCTTGAAAGATGGGCCGCATCTTGCGTAGATAACCAGCAACCACTTCGTAAGCGGAAGCGCTGGCGTGCGGTAGATGATCGTCCACGCGCTGACGATATATTGCAAGCGACCGCTCAGGATGTGATTCTGTCACTGCGGCCGCCACGCGATCTCCGTAGTCGCCCGAGCCATACCATGTCATGCTTCCTCGATACTGTAGTCCGGCAGACATGGCGTCGTACCAACGGAGCACGTCATCGTGCCGATGGTCGGCTATGGCCATATCAATCAGCACATCAAAATGGGGGCTCGCTGGCCGGCTAAACTTCGAACCGTTGTTCAATAGCGGAAGCAGATAGTCCGGCATTGGCAGCGGCCATTCTGCATTCGCTGCGCTCTTCACCGATGCCTTACCTGGCGTCGACAGGGGAGAGAGGCCGGTCTCGAGAAAATTGAGCGCAATGCCGCGAATGCTGTCCTCGCAGCCGGCTTTGGCTGCAGCCTTGAGCAACTGCTGAAAGCTCTCGCGGCTGGGATGAGTGAAGAATCCCAAAGCCGCGTGAGCCGCGGCGGTTGGCCATTGCCTGCGCTGTACCGCCATCTCGCCCAGTAGCTTTTCCAGGCTCGACGCGATGCCGGGCAGCTTTGCGACTGTCTTTTCGATTCCCTCGGCCGCCCAGCGCTGGGCCTCGTCGTACCGCTTCATTTCGATCAAGCGTTGGACCAGCCGTTCGTAGCTACCGGAGACGCGGGCTTCTTGTTCGCACACGGAAAGAATCTCGTCGTCGCGGCCCGCATTCTCAAGCGCTCGGATTAACCAGTCGGCGATGCGGTCGTGCTGGTATTTCCGGGAGAAGGGATCATCTTCCTTCACAGGCAACTTCGCGCGCTGAGCTATAACATCGGCGACTTCAGACCACGCAGATTCTTCGCCAGTCAGCTTCAAAACCGCGTTGGCGGCATCGTCGACAATGCCATAGTCGTCCCGTAGATGCGCATCAATGGCGAAAAGCAGTTTGCGCGCTGGTGTGAGTGAAGATGCAGCTACTGCCTGAAAGATCACTGGCAGGCATTCGCCCACGGCTTCCGCGGTTTCGCCCTCATCATTCGATTGGCCGATTTGTTCGTTGCCCAACGTCATGATTTCTGTTCCCAGGCGCGCCACGGCGTCAGGATGCCCGAGTTGTAGCAACCGTTCCAGACGATGTTTCACGCGACTGTAGTCCGGCGTCTGTCCCTCACCCGTCCAACTGTTTCGCCAGCCGGCCTCGGAAGCGACGAGTCGGAGTTCTTTCCGCGTTTCGGTTACCAGGCGGTCAACATTACCCTCGCCCAATGCAATGCGATCGCTGAACTCCGCTCGCAACTCCGGGAAGCGCTCGTTCAGCGACCAGACCAAGTCCACCAACTCCTCGCGGCTCTTGGCTCCGATATGCTTCCGGATTTGTTCGTCCGTTATGTTGCGCGTTTTCTTTTCGGAAACCGCTCGGTGCCGATGACGGTGAACATAGAATTCTTCATCGACTTCATCATCTTGGGAATCCATGTCGACGTCGAGATCGTCCACGTCATCCTCGTCTGCGTCGCTGCTCTCGTCGGCAAGGAGTTCCCATCGCTCATCGTCCTGGTTCGCCGCAGGAATTTCCGCGCCCTCGCCCAGCCTCTCAAGATATTCGCCCACTACTGCAACTGCATGTTTGCAGCCGTTGGCGCCCACCGGGCAGGTGCAGCGGGAATAAATCGCCCCTCGCCTTTCCGGCGATGTTTCGCACCAGACACTAACTGCATACCGTGAGCCGCCAGTCACTGTAGCCAGAAGCCGGCCATCCTCTGAAATCGCGAGGTCATGGACGCGCCCTTGCCTCTGGTAGGCTCTGCCTCGTTCAACAGAGCGCGAGCCTGCCCATTCGGTCAGATCGTCCCAACTCAGGACATTCCAACCCTCATTTCGGGAGATCTTATGTTCCTTTCTCTTTACCGCGCGTTGTTGCTTTGAACTCATCCATTTCATCCTGAGCTGATTCTGTGTTGGCCACTACGATGAAGCCCGTGATGATGGCAGGGGAGGATACGATTCCCCGCGAGGGCTCTTATGGTCAGTGTTTTCAATAATAAAAGGATGGTGGCATTTCGTTACATCATCAAGCCCAATTTCGGTTCATCGATGGAACCTCGAAAGCGTGATCTGACGGCTGCGAGGAAATTTGATAGCGAACCCTCAACTGTGCAGCGTGGCCGTCGCCTGCGCGACGCGGTAAGTATCGGCAGGCTAAGCGATACCGGTTGAATCCGTGCCGACTGGACACATTCTATAAAGTCCTATATATTGGACCATATGTGGTTATAAGGCTTTATATATGGAGCCTTACAGATGAGATCGAGTGTATCAGATGTCTTGCCCCCTGCCGTCAAACGGTCGCTGATCAAATTCGGCAGCGACCTTGCGACCGCGCGGCGGAAACGTGGACTTACAATCCTTGCCGTCGCCGAGCGCATGGGCGTCGCCAAGAATACCTATCTGCGCGCAGAGAAGGGCGACCCTCGGGTCGGCCTTGGCGTTTATGCGATGGCGCTTTTCGTTCTGGGCTTTGGCAGCCCTCTTGGCACACTTATCGACGTGAGCCGCGACGACACCGGCCTTCTGCTCGATGAAGAGCGTCTGCCCAAGCGCGTGCGCATGAAGAAAGCACGGGTGCCCCAGCCATGAAGCGGACCATTGACGTTATGCTAGGCGAGGAGACGCAGGCCGGCATGCTGCGTTACGACCTGCAAGGGCGTCGTGAAAGCGCTGTTTTCGAGTACGGCGCAAGTTGGCTCGGGGACCCTGCTCATTTCTCTCTGGGGCCAACGCTTCCTCTCCAGGCGGGCCCACAGTTTCATCGCAAGTCGAAAGACGGTTCTCTCTTCCATGCTGCGATTGCCGACACAGAGCCTGATGGATGGGCAAGGCGTGTCATTCTGCGCGATCACGCCAAACGAAGACAGGAATTGCGCCATCAAGGAAAAGTAGGAGAGGCACATCCGCTCAACGCGCTTGATTATTTGTTGGCCGTGGATGATTTCAGCCGTGTCGGCGCGCTTCGTTTTCGCGACGAAAATGGCGTGTTCCGGCGCGCACAGGAAGAAGGACGCAGGACTGCTCCGCCACTCGTCGAACTTGGACATCTGCTCAGCGCGTCGCGCGCAGTCGAGGCGAACAAAGAGACGGCAGCGGACCTTGCGTATTTGCGTGGGCGCGGGACGTCACTTGGCGGCATGCGCCCGAAATGCACGGTTATCGACGAAGACGGAGC